>Ga0307476_10002096_pt1 | contig 11947 bp, 14 predicted proteins | sample atmos_gasesECM2C_2_FD_203314 | JGI IMG/M metagenome (GOLD analysis project Ga0307476, IMG submission 203314) | Hardwood forest soil microbial communities from Morgan-Monroe State Forest, Indiana, United States - atmos_gasesECM2C_05 | ecosystem: Environmental > Terrestrial > Soil > Temperate... | reverse complement strand
ATCCCGAGGTCGGATTGATTCAGGCGCCGCAGGATCATCGCGACGGCTGCCGCAGTTCGATCCACGCCGCCATGAACGCGGAATATGCCGGCTTTTTTGACATCGGCATGGTCGAGCGCAACGAGGTGAACGCCATCATTGTTCACGGCACGATGTGCCTGATCCGCCGGACCGCCCTGGAAGCAGCAGGCGGCTGGTCCAGTGACACGATTTGCGAAGACAGCGACCTCGGGCTGACGATTCTGGAACTCGGGTGGCGTACCCACTACACCAACCACCGCTATGGCTGGGGGTTGCTGCCGCAGGACTATCAGGCTTTCAAGACCCAGCGGGCGCGATGGGCTGCCGGCGCCGTGCAGATCGTGAAAAAGCACTGGCGGCGATTCCTACCGGGCGGGAGCCTGCTCGACCACAATCAGAAACGCGAATTCGTGTTCGGCTGGCTCAGCTGGTTTGGTTCCGAAATCGTGGCGGTCGCGGCCGCGCTGCTCAATCTGATCTGGTTACCCTTTGTCGTGTTTCAGGTTGTCGCCATCCCCGATCCGCTCCTGCTGCTACCGAGCATTGCGGCCTTTCTAGTCTCGATGCTCCATTTCGTCAGTGCATACAGGACGCGCGTTGCAGTTCCGTACTCGCAGATGCTTGGCGCTATGGTGGTGTTCATGTCGGTGCAATGGGCGGTGGCGAGCGCAGCCTTTAAAGCCGCGTTTCCCGCGCGAGAAACCTACTTCCATCGCACGCGCAAAGGCGGGACGGGTATTGCTCACGCACGCTTTCCGGCCATACCCGAAGCCTTCCTTGGCTTGCTGCTGGTCACGGGTGGTATTACCGCTTTTGTGACCAATATTTATCGGCTTTTGGAGATCGATTTGTTCGGTGCGATCCTCATCATCCAGAGCCTCCCATTTTTGTCCGCCGTGGCGGTGGCGGGATTGGAGCGCGTAAGCGAAGCCGCAAACAACGAGCCTGCTTTGCCTTGTTGAAGTGCGGCCGCATATGGTCGGCACGCCCAGCCGTAAGACGACATCCAGAGGGCATTCGCCTTCCGCTTTCGGGGCAAAGCGGACATGGTCGGGCTTGGTTGCTGGCTGGACCCAGTCCGCGAATGACCCAAAGCGGAAGCGGCAACCCTAGACAGGCTGTCTCGCGTGAGGGATCATACAGCGTTGCGCGAACCAGGGCGGCCGCCATGGACGTCGGAGGTTGGCTGCGAAGGCTTGGCCTCGAAGAATATGAGGCGGCATTTCGCGAGAATAAGGTCGACGACACGGTCCTGCCGAGTTTGACGGCGGAGGACTTGAAGGATCTTGGTGTCGGATTTGTCGGGCATCGCCGTAAGCTACTCGACGCTATCGCCTTCTTACGCGCTGACGCGAGCGAACCAACGCCGCTATCCGGCCCTGGACTGGAAACCAACGAAGCCGCTAAGGACACCGCCGAGCGCCGCCCGATCACCGTGATGTTCTGCGATTTGGTCGGCTCGACCAGCCTTGCCTCACGGCTCGACCCGGAAGACTGGCGCAATATGGTCAATGCCTATCTCGACGAGGCGTCGAATGCAGTGACCGGGCTTGGCGGCCACGTGCTGAGGAAACTAGGCGACGGGCTGATGGCCCTTTTTGGCTACCCTCAAGCCGAGGAAAACGACGCGGAACGCGCCGTACGTGCCGCGTTGGCGATACAGCGCTCGCTTGAGGAACTTAACGCGCGCAACGCCGGCGCTGGCCTTCCAGAACTGGTCGGCCGAGTCGGGTTGGAGAGCGGCCCTGTCATCGTTGACGCCGCGGGCGAGGTGTTTGGGGAAGCGCCCAATATTGCGGCGAGAGTTCAGGCTGCAGCCGAACCGGGAACCGTGCTGGTCACGTCGACCGTCCAGCGGCAGATCGCCGGGCTCTTCATCGTTGAGGACAAGGGCGCGCACGAGCTCAAGGGCGTCCCAGCGCCAGTGACGCTCTATCGGATATTGCGGATAATCGGCGGACGCCGCAGGAAGGGCGCACGGCTTCTCACGCCGTTTATCGGCCGCGAAGAGGACATCGGCGTCCTGGCCCGCCGCTGGGAACGTGCCCGCGCGGGCGAAGGGCAGTTCGTGTTCATTGTCGGCGAGCCCGGCATCGGCAAGTCCCGGCTGGTCGAAGAGTTTCGAGCGCGGCTCGGCGAGACGCCGCACTCATGGATCGAATGGAGTTCGTCGCAGCTGTTGCAGAATACGCCGCTGCATCCTGTCCTGGGCTGGGGACGGGCTCGGTTTGGAGGTGCCGAGGTTGCGCCGGATCGGCGGCTCGCCGAGCTCGAATCGGTCCTCACGCACGTCAAGCTCGATGCCGTGGAGCTTGCGCCGCTGGTCGCGCCGCTTCTCGACATTCCGGTTCCGCCTGAACGCTTGCCAAGCCTTCCGCTCGATGCGGTTCACCGCAGGCAGTTGGCCGCGATGGTCGCTTGGGCGATAGCCGGCGCGCGAGTGCAGCCGCTCGTTCTCGTCTTTGAGGATTTGCAGTGGTTCGACCCGACTTCGATCGATGCGGTGCGTGCGCTCAGCGATCGCGGCGCGCAGGCGCCCCTCCTGATTCTGGCGACGGCGCGACCTGAATTCCGGCCGCCCTGGAGCCTGCGGCCGCACCATAGCGTCATTTCGCTGACGCCGCTCGACGATGCGCAAGTTGAGCGCATGGTCGCCAGCCTCGCGTATCAACCCACGCTGTCAACGGAGGTGATCAAGGGCGTCAGCGAGCGCGCGGGCGGCGTGCCGTTGTTTGTCGAGGAGGTGACGCGCCTGCTTCTCGAGCGCGGCGAACAAGGGGGCGCGAAGGCGATCCCGCCGACTTTGCAACAGTCGCTTGCGGCGCGCCTCGACCGCTTGGGATCGGGGCGCGAAGTCGCGCAGATCGGGGCGGTGTTGGGGCGGAGCTTTTCCTATGTGGTTCTGCGCAACGTCGCTTCTCATGCGACCACCGTCGACCCTGGTGCCGGTCTTGGCGAAGCCAGCGGCAAGGAATTCGATGAAGGCTTGCTCCAGATCGCTTTGGGCCGTCTCCTGGACGCAGATCTTCTTTTCGTCGATGGCGTCCCGCCAGAGGCGATCTACCGTTTCAAGCATGCGCTGATTCGGGACTCGGCATACGACAGCCTCTTGAAGAGCCGACGCCAAATGCTGCACCGGCGCGCGGCGGAGGCGCTCATCGATGCTAAGGAGGAACCTGAGGCGATCGCGCGGCACTTTACAGAGGCCGGGCTCGACAATCTCGCGATCGACTGGTGGAGCAAGGCGGGCGAAGACGCGCTGCGCCGCTCGGCCTATAAAGAGGCGATCGCCCATCTCGGCAGGGCGATCGCGATGGCCGAAAAAGCGGAGCGAGCGGCCGCGCAGCAAGGGGTGGGAGACGCGGGTGTTTCGAGCCGACTTCTGAAGTTGCACACCGACTATGGTCATGCAGCGATGTGGTTGAAAGGCTTTGCCGCCGACGAAATGGGCGCCGCCTACGCGCGCGCCAGCGAACTCGCAAGATCGGCGGGCGGGGCCGATGCGCACTTCGTCGCCTACTACGCGCAGAGCCTGACAGGCTTCATGCGTGGCAGAAATCGCCAAGCGCGTGAAACAGCTGAGGCCTTCCTTCGGGACGCCGAATCCAAAGGGCGCCCCACCGAAGCGGGGGTGGCTCGTCGCGTTCTCGGTTATGTCTTGCTCAAGCTCGGCGACCTGCAAGCGGCGCGATCCGTTCTCGAGCGGGCTTTGGGCGATTACATCCAAGAACGAGACGAAGAAACGCTTTTTCGTTTCGGCAATGACACTCAAGTCAGCGTGATGAACTTCCTGGCATTGACGGAATGGCATTTGGGGGAACTCGAGCACGCCCGACAGCTATCCGACAGGTCGACCCGACGCGCCGCCGAATTGGATCATGTCCCGGCTATTGCCAGCGCGCTTTACTTCAAGGCCGTTCTTGAAAGCCGCCGCGACGATTTCTCGTCCACGCGCCTCGCCGTCGAGCCCTTACTCGCGCTGACGGAATTGCACAATCTGAGGACTTACGCCGACGTGGGTCAGGTACTAGCGAATTGGGTTCGTGGCCGACAAGTCGATCCAGGGTCGGGAGCGCTTGGGCTCAGGCAGGCGCTCGAGTCGTATGTAGGTCTAGGCAACACCAGCAGCGCTCCATCCTTCTACGGAATGCTTGCAGAGCTTGAGGCCATGACCGGTGGTTACGACTGGGCGCTGATGCAGATCGACCAAGGGTTGGCCATGGCGGATGAGACGGAGGAGCATTTCACCGACCCGTACCTCTATCGGCTGCGCGGCGAATGCCTGCTGAAGCGAGAACCCGAGAACTCCGCTCCGGCCGAAGAGGCCTTCCAAACCTCTATCGCGGTCGCAAAGCAGCAAGGCGCTCGTAGCTACGAGTTGCTCGCCGCGCTTTCGCTCGCCAAGCTCTACCAATCGACCGGCCGCACCGCTGAAGCCTGCGCCATTCTCACGCCAGCCCTCGATGGCTTTTCGCCGACTGCGGAAATGCCTCAAATCAATGAGGCTCAGGCGTTGCTCGAGCTGTGGACGCATGGCGCATAAGGGCTTCCATAACGCAAGGCGGGTCGCGTCCAGTTTTTGCTGCTGTACATGAGTCCGCTTTTGGCCCTGCGCGACATTTTGCACATGCTAAAGCGTCGGGTTGCTTTTGGGGGCGAAGCGGACATCGACTGTTAGGCACGACCGGTTCGCTCGGTCGAAAAATGGCCCACCTGAGACATTTGGCCCTAGAGACGCTCCAATAAAAACAGGCGTAATTGCCTGTCGGAGAGCTGTGCAAAAAAATTCAATCCAAATCTCGGCCGTTTGCGACAATGCTAGTTGTAAGAAAGTGATCCCGCGACTGCGAAGGGGGGACGCATGAAGCGACGCGAGTTCATCATGCTTGTTGGTGGCGCTGTTGCGTGGCCGGCTTTCGCGCGTGCGCAGCAGAGAAAGATTTATCGCATCGGGGTGCTCCTCCTCGGCAACGCAGATGCTGAATCGTTCAAGACGCAGATGCGCGAAGGTCTGAATAATTCCGGCTTTATCGAAAAGCAGAATCTGGAATTCGAAATCCGATCGGCTGAAGGCAGGCTCGACGTCCTGCCTGGTCTTGCCGCAGAGTTGGTCGCGCTCAAGGTAGATGTCCTTGTGGCACTGCTGACGCCTTGTGCGCTGGCTGCGCAAAAGGCGACCAGTGAAATTCCTATTGTGGTCGTGTCGGGCGATCCCCTCGGGACCGGACTGGTGAACAGTCTGTCTCATCCCGGCGCCAACGTGACCGGCATATCCCTGATGGGGGCGGAAATGCATGGAAAGTGCGTCGAATTGTTTCGCGATGTCTTTCCAACGGTGCGCCGTGTCGCCGTTCTGCTAAGTGCCAGAGATCCCCTCTCGAAACAGATCCTGGAGCAGGTCGAGCTTGCCGGCAGAACAACGGGTACTGAAATTGCTCCATCCATGATGGTGCTCGAACCGAGCGAAGTCGACGCTGCATTTGCGGCCATGAAGAGCGAGGGAACTCGCGCCGTCGTCGTACAGGGGAGTCTGACGACCAAAACCGTCGCCGAACTTGCGCTCAAACATGGGCTGCCAACAGCCACTCAAACCCGGTCTTTTGCTGAAGTCGGCGGGCTGTTCTCATACGGAGCCGATGGTCCTCAGGTTTTTAGGCAGAGTACCACTTTCGTCACCAAGCTCCTGCGGGGCGGCAACCCGGCAGACATGCCCATCGAGCAGCCGACCAAATTCGAACTGGTCGTCAATCTCAAGACCGCCAAGGCGCTTGGGTTATCGCTGCCGGAATCGTTCTTGCTGCGCGCGGATCAAGTGATTGAATGATGCCGGACGACTTGGGTTGTTGGCCCTTCGCGTCATTTCGCTGCGATGCGGTGACTTGTCGGCTTTCGGGGCATAGCGGACACGGTCGCGCTTGTTTGCCGGCTCGACCCGGTCGCCCGTAGCGGACATCGGTCCTCCGGCGGATCGAGTAACAGCCGCAACCGAATGCCAGGCTTTAGCGCCCTCGAAAAATAACCTTAGGGACGAAGGGTATCGGGCTCCCGCAAGCGTTGACTTGGATCAATGGGAACATCGCGACGGATTTTAAGTTGCGTGCGCCGCAAATCGGGCCCGCCAAGCCATTGTAAGCAAACCTGCAGGTGCGGCGTTCGCCGCATGACGCACCGAACGGAAGTTGTGGAGAATGACAATATGAGCGTGATCGGGATTGGCCGGCTCGTTGCGCTGGCGTTGCTTGCGTCCGCCACGCTCGGACCAGCGCTGGCACAGCAGCAGCAAAAACCGAACATCCTCGTCATCATGGCCGACGACATCGGCTACTGGAACATCAGCGCCTACAATCGTGGCATGATGGGCTATCGCACGCCCAACATCGACCGAGTTTCCACCGCGTCAGCGGCCGGGTTCGTTCTCGGTCGAACAAGCGCTGGACCAATTGAGACTCCCGCCGTCCCACAACTGAGTGAGCAAGCCAGAAGACCGCATCGAGAAGCTCAGGAGGACCCGTCGAAGTCAAACGTGACGCTGAACGCGACGAAGATGACGGCAAACACGCTGGCAGCAAGCCACCGGACACGACGGTAAGCCCAGTCATGCAGATCTGTTTCCGGCGATCGGAATGCTCGCCCTGGTCGCATTGATGATGGGTGCCGGAAGTCAGCACGATGGATTGCCCTTTGTGATGACCGCGCTCTTCTTTTTGGCCTCCTTCATAAGCCTGGGCGCGATGTTTTGGCCCTATATGATTCCGTACTCCATCGCGGGGGGCGCAGCGGCGCCGGACGCTTCCCTGCAGTTCCTGTTCTACGGCGGCTGTGGTGCTGCCGGTGGTCCTCGTCTGCGCGGTCGGTGTCTACTGGGTTTTCCGCGGCAGAATTCGCAAAAGTTAAGCGGAGGGCGGCGATGAGGTGGATTTTTTCTGCAAAGCAACCCGCTTCAGCTCACCAGCGAGTCGCACTCGTTGTCTTTGTGTCAGCGTCCCTGGTGTTTGGGCTGCTGAAATACAGCTTTGCGGATGGCCCCGCCGGTGGCCATACTGCCTCCTCTACATGCGGATGGATCGGTGTCGGCGTGCAGCCGATGACCACGGCTTTCGCAGACAGCCTTGGCATGTCGGCCCCGTACGGAGCAATTTTCGATAGTCCTGAAGCGGGCAGCCCGGCGGCCAGTGTCGGAATCGAGATGGGTGACGTACTCACCACCGTAAATGGAAACCCGCTTGTAAAGTGGAGCGATTTCGCGGGTATTATTGCATCGCTTGCTCCGGGCGATACCGTCTATCTCAGCATTAGGCGAAATGAGCAGCTCCTGGAGTTGGCCCCAATGGTTGGTCAGGGTAAATGCCCATAGGTGACCGCCGCCAAAACTAAAATTTGCCCGGGGTACATAATGGATTCATCATTTGGCGTACTGGACGCTTTTGCGTTCCTCGTGTTTGCCGTTCTCCTCATCGCCGGCGTGATCATCCCTGGCCGCGGGTCCGCCTTTCAATGGAATATCCTGAACTACGTGTGGAGCCGGTGGAGCGGTTCTCGCGGTGACGGGGAGGCGACATGAAACGGCGGACCTTTGCCGCGGGGCTCTTGGGAGCTGTCACGCTGCCGTTTGCCGTCCATGCGCAGCGCGCCGGCAAGTCGCCGGTCATCGGCTATATCGGCGCCAATAGCGAGGCGATCGATCGGCCGCGCATCAATGCCTTCATGCAGCGGCTTTCCGATCTCGGTTGGGCGGAGGGCCGCAACATTGCCGTTGATGCGCGGTTCACCCAAGGCGTGGTGGCGCGCGCGGGCGAAATCGCGGCCGAGTTTGTCCGTCGGCCGGTCGATCTCATCCTCACCGCCGGCGACGCGCAGGTCATCGCCGCGAAGAAAGCTACCGACGCGATCCCGATTGTCTTCGCCGCCGTGGGCGATCCCGTCGGCAACGGCCTGGTCGCGAGCCTGCCCAATCCCGGCGGTAACGCAACTGGCCTGTCGCTCCAGCTCACCGATAGCGTCGGCAAGCGCGTCGACCTGCTCCGCGACCTCCTGCCCAACCTGCGCCACATCGGGCTGATCGGCAATTTCATCAATCCGACCGTGGCGGTGGAAATGCGCGCGGCACAGTCGGAAGCGCGCGCTAGGTATCGAGACCATTCCGTCGGGGTTTTCCCGGACCGGGGAGGTCGCGCCCGCAATCGAAAAGCTGAAAGGCCTCGTGGAAGCACTCTATGTCTGCCAGGACCCGCTGGTAGGCAGCAACATTGCCGAGATCAATGCATCCGCGATCGACGCCCGGCTGCCGGCGATGTTCAGCGTCCGCGAATTGGCCGAGCGGGGTGGGCTGATCTCGTACGGCCCGGACTTGGTGACAATGTACCGCCGTGCCGCCGAAATGGCGGACAAGATCCTGCGTGGCGCAAAACCCGCCGACATCCCGGTCGAGCAGCCGACGCAATTCAACCTTGCGATCAATCTCAAGACCGCGAACGCACTCGGCCTCAAGGTCCCCGACGTCCTGCTCCCTCGCGCCGATCAGGTGATCGAATGACCGCTTATCGCCCCAATGCTGACGTGATGGAAAACGGCCCCGACGTCTGCTTCCGAGGCAAGGCGACGGGCCTAAAGCCGTGCCGCATGTCGGCAAAATGACCCAAGGCGGAGCGTTGCTACCGTGCAACACGGCCCGGAAATCTGCCGAATATCACTCGTGCACCGGACCGATGCCATTTTCGGATGGCAATATCGTTGCATAGGGCAGGCTCAAATGAGCAAGCGAACGATTTCCATTGTTTCCGGGATCGCTTTCATCGTCGCTGCGAGCGACTTTGCTTTTGCGACCCATTTCGACTCGTCGCTTCAGGGCGTGTCCGGCACCATCAATGTAGTCAACTCATTGATCGGAAGGTTGATCGCCAAGATCGGGGTATCGCGCCCGAACGTCGCGACGCCGAATGCAAGAGTCGCTGAGGCATTCAGCGCCATTCCGCCAAACGTGACGACGGTCCTGACAAACGTCCGCGCAGCGTTGCCGGCCCCGGTCAACGAGGCGGAATTCGATACAAGATCATCGGCTAATGCGATTGTCGCGGCGGAATTCAGCGCGCTGGACGCGGAGATGCCGTCCGATGTGACCCGTTCGGAGCGGTTGCCGGCCCGCGCCAGCCTTGAGGCTGCGCCGTCCGGGAACGAGGCAACGTCACAGCAGGACCGTCCGCTCGCGGCTTCGCCCAATCCGGACAAAGGCGAACTGACGTATCTGAAGTACTACGTCTACTCGGAAAGTCCGCCGCCGGAGAAACCCGCGAAGATCGCCTTGGCGGCATTGCGCGACGTTCCGCTCGGGACGCCCATCCAGGAGATCGAACGCGCGGCCGAAGCGTTCGGTGTCGATGTCAATTTCATGAAGTCGGTCGCGAAAATCGAATCCGATTTTAATCCCAGGGAACGCACCGGCTCCTATATCGGTCTGTTCCAGCTGAGCAAGTCTGAGTTCAGCGAATACGGGTCGGGCGACATCCTCAATCCTCGCGACAACGCTATGGGTGCCGCCTACAAATTCGTCACCGAGGCTGCGCTATTCGAAGTAATAACGCACAAAAAGCCGACGTTTCCCGATCTCTACCTGATCCACCAGCAGGGCTGGGAAGGAGCCGCCGAGCACGTCAGCCATCCGCAGCAGATTGCCTGGAAGTCGATGTGTGCAACGCAGGAGGGCTTGGCGAAGGGCGAGCGATGGTGCAAGCGCGCAATCTGGGGCAACACGTTGCCGGTGGTCAAACGCGAATGGAAGTCAGTTGATCGCCTCACCTCGGGCGCGTTCGTGGCGATGTGGCGAGACCGCGTGGAAGCGCTCTATGCCCGCTATCTAGCGCCAACTCCGCGGCGGCGGGACACTTGACACGGGGCAGTTTGCGACTGCCCGCACGCACACGTCCTTTCCCACACGTTGTTTCGCCGAAGCTGTATCGGCAATCTCGGAGTCCAGTTTCCGACGCCGGCTGCACGGTAGCTTCGACAAACGAGCGCACGGGCGAGTCAGCAATGGCGCTTTATCCCAAATCATTGGCACAAAATCACAAGAAATTAGATCGCTAGTTCCGCTAAGCACCGCGCAGTTTCCTCTTGGCGGGTCTCGGGATGGACGATCGTGTCATAGATATCCTGGCTGCACTCTGCGTGGCGGCGATAGCGGCCGTCATTGCGTGGTTCGTTGCCCATTATGTTTTTGGCTTCTCCAGTCTGGACATTCGGATGTCAGCCCTGATGGGCGCCGCCATCTTCGCACTGCTGATGGCGCCGGTGTGGTTCGGAAAGAAACCCAAATGAGGTCCTAGTGGCTCAGGCGAGCGCACAGGCGAGTCCCATAAACGCAACGGCGTGATTAATCCCGGTTGCGTGCATTGAATATGCTACCCGGCCCTCGGGATTTGGATTACCCCAAGAACCCCGCAGGATGGCCCTAACGCTTGGCGCCAACCACCACCGCGACGCGGCCGTTTCTTATTCGGGATCGAGTGTTTGGCGTTCGTTAATGGCAGTTAACTGAGATTGGGCTTGCGTCCATTATTGCACTTCCGCCAGCGCCGTTCGACCGTGAGCAATCACTATCAATTCGTGGCGCGGCGCGGTTCATCATAGCGGACGGGTTGCGCGCTTTGCCTTGGTTGAATCAAAACATTGTGCGCAACCTGTCACACAACCGACCAACTCGACCGATAGAGGACAATCGGCCTAACAGGAGATTTCCAGTGCGGAAGTTGCAATCGCCGAAATTGTCACCTTCTCAGTTTGAGCCAGAACTGGTCTGGACGATGCGATCAGTTCTCGACTCGGCTGTCGATCAGATTGATACCTCTAACCGGACACCCGCGACAAAAGCGAAGATGGCGGAACGAATTCTACGGGCCGCGTCAGATGGAATCACTGACCCGGCGACGTTAACCGCTATGGCGATAGAGGAGGGTACGCAGCCAGCGGACTAACATTCTGCACATTCGCGGCCCGTCATGGGAATCGAGCGGCTGGAATTTGGGCCAGCCTGCATGACAATGAGAAAAGCCGCCCGAAGGAGGCTCTTCAATTCAAACCGGATGATTTTGATTCAGGCGGCCCTTGGCTTCTTTGCGAGCCGTCTTCAGGATGGTCCTTCCACGTCCGGCGCTCGTGGACTCAAATCTCGCGGCGGCGCCGCATCGTCAACCTGGGACTTTAGATCAACAGCCTTTTTGACCAAGGCTGCAACCAGCTTTGGGTCTGAAGTCGATTGGGCGAATTTGACTAGCGTCCTCACCTGACGCTTGAAGTAACTTTTGTGGATCATCGCATCGATTCCGTTACTGACTCAGGCGGACGACAGCGATAATTAGCCCCGTCGCGACCAAAGCGTTTACGCCGGTAACAGCGATGCCGAGATATAGACCTGCCATGGCACTGCACTCCCAGTTGCAATGCCCCCAACCGAATACATCACGCAGAAACCGGGATTCCGTTCCCCTGTATATGTTCCAAAGTGAACATTATTTTTGGTTCCAGCACCTTGCCTAAAAATTGGGCTGGAACCTCCATGAGGAGGCCATTGACCACCCGACTTTTCGGCAGCGGGCGCGTCTCAGCAACGCGCTGCGCCACGGACGCGGTGATTAGTCGCAACGCGGCCTAGAGCGGCGAAAACGAATCCAGATGGCCGCAGGACCTGTCACCTGCTTGATTTAATCGCGCCCGAATTGACACCCGCTCCAGCCACATTTTCGTGTGCAAATAAATGGCCGGATGGGGAAGCAGTATGCCGGCAAGGACGGGGGAGATCCTGCAGTGGGACTTTTAAGCCACCACGCGCGTTAACGGCGATGGACCTCGGCCGCGAACGCGGAGTGTGAGTTATGTGTGACGTCCCTCTGGACCTTCAAAGAAGGTTCGAACAGCGCTGGGCTGCCAGATTTGC
>Ga0307476_10002095_pt1 | contig 11947 bp, 6 predicted proteins | sample atmos_gasesECM2C_2_FD_203314 | JGI IMG/M metagenome (GOLD analysis project Ga0307476, IMG submission 203314) | Hardwood forest soil microbial communities from Morgan-Monroe State Forest, Indiana, United States - atmos_gasesECM2C_05 | ecosystem: Environmental > Terrestrial > Soil > Temperate... | reverse complement strand
CCGAGCTCCTGAAGGTGGTGCGGCGACAGGCTAACGAGATGGCTCTGGCGGGCGACGGCGATCTGCAAGGTCTGGCGAATCCACCACGTGGCATACGTTGCGAGTCGGGTGCCGTGGCTGACGTCGAAGCGGTCGATGGCCTGCATCAGGCCGCAGACGGCCTCCTGGAGGAGGTCGGCGTAGCTCAGGGCGTGGTGGCGGAAGCGCTTGGCCACGTGGGCGGCGAGACGGATGTTGGCCGACGCCAGACGATGCTTCAGGTGAATGTAGCGGTCGTGCAGCCGGCGGATGGCTGGGACGGTGCGGGCCTCATCCTCGTCGTGTTCGCGGATGAACTGCGCCATGGGCCACGGTTCCAGCGGCGGCCGATGCTGCCGGAGGCGCGGGAAATTGCGGATCAGAACGCGCACCAATTCGCTTTTCGTCTCCCAGAAATCCGCTAGGAGCTCCCTCTCCTCTTCCGGCGTCAACAGGTCGGAGGAAAAAATCGTGGTCGGGGCCGCCGCCGGCCCGTCCTCAACCTCCAATGGCCGCTTTCGACGCTTGGTCTTCATGTCGTCGTTCCCCAGGTTGGGTCCACTCCCGGCGCGATGGTCCGGGAGAGTTGTCGTTGGACCGCCGTCCTGGCGCCGTTGCGGTGGGGACGAGGCGAGTCGGTTGCCGTCCCATCGCTGCGCATCCGGCCGGCGGCCGGGTCGGCCCCAGACAACAAAAAAACGCCGAAGCCCGCCGGACCAATCGCGGGAAATGGTCGTCGTTGGAACCATTTCCCGGCCAGTACGGCACGGTTCCGTTCGGCGTTCGGGGCCGACTCCCTACGTCATGCGTCGTGAGGCACGGCCTAACCGGTGGGCGGGCGATCGTCCATGAGAGGGGCGTCCTATCGCCCATGCCTTGCACGCCGGCCCATTGTAAAGGCCGGGATACGCCATATCAAGAGTTATTATCGAAAAGTTGCGATTGACTTTTTTTGCCGCTCTTTCGGCGAATGCAGGCAATTCTTGCCGCAGCGGCAGACGCAGTGGCGCGCCGGATTGCTCAGACGCACCCCTGCGATGCCGCTCCATTTATCATTCGTACTCGTAACCCACGTAGAACGTGATTCGCCCATCCGGCAGCTTGCGGATGTTCGTGATGTTCACCGGCAGGCCGCCGCCTAGCTCCGATTTGCTGTTGGGCGTCGTGTACGGCGTGAAGGCGTTGTTGGCCTGGGTTGGGTACGGCACCATGTCCAGGTACGCCCCCGGACCGGCCGGGCCGCCGATGCCGTGCGACTCCTCGATGTACGGGTGATTGCTCACGACGCGCCAGATCAGCAAGCCCTCGCCGGGCAGGTCGCTGTCAAAGCCCTTCTTGCGGCGATTCTCCAGCAGGAAATACTCGCTGCCGTCAGGCCGCAGCAGCACCTTGAAGCACTCCTTGGCCGAATCCTCCACCGGCGACAGGATCAGCTTCTGCTTCGTCGTCGGGTCGATGACGGCCGGCTTGATCCAGCCGAGCTGCTCCTTGCACCAGGCGCTGAACTGCTGCGGCCGGCCGTTCGGCAACTGCTCCGACATCGTGCACCACTTGCCGATGCCTTCCGAGCCGGGGTTCTCCGGCCGGGCATAGAGATCGGGGAGGCCGAGCATGTGACCGAATTCGTGGCAGGGCGTGCTGATGTCCGCCATGCGCTCGCCGCTCATCTCAGGGCAAATGAAGTAGTTCCAGCGTTTGCCCTTGTAAGCAAAATTGGCCTTGTGCGGCCAATAGATGCCGCCGCGGGTGGTCTGCACGCGACCGCCTGCATACATGAAAAAGACCCCGTCGAATTCGTTCAAGGCGTCTTTGCCCTCGCGCTCGTACAGCTTGTCCAGCGCTTCCGTATACAGTTGGCTCTGCCCAGTTCCGGTTCCCTCGGAATAGTCCAACCGCTTCTTGCTCACCTGCACCCAGTCGAAGACCTTGCCTTGCACATCGAGCTGGTTGTACGACTGCTCCTGGTAGAAATCGCGCAGGCTGCCATAGACCTTTTGGCCGGTGCAGCACTTGTCGTTGTAGGTCTTGCAGCTGAAAAGCGCCTCTTGCCAATCTTTAATTGCAACCTTGTCGCTGTGCTTGGCGTCGGAGTATTCGACGGGGACTACGGCCAGATGGTACACGTCCTTCTTCCAGTAATTGGACCGATCGTCCCAGCGGAATCCGCCGCCGAACCCGCCGCCGCCGGCCGAGCCGAGCTTGACCTTCAGCTCCACGTCCTTGCCCTCCCGGCGGCAAAGCAGCGTGACCATGTCGCCGGGCTTGTGCGACGACATGGTGTCGCCCAGCTTGTTTGGGTCGGTGAACGGCGCGCCGTCGAACTTGGCCAGGATGTCGCCGACCTTGACGCCGGCGGCCTCTGCGGGCGATCCGGACACCACTTCCTCCACGGCGGCGCCGTCCTTCGCTTCGCCCAGCCGCAGACCGATGAAGGCGCGCTCCCCCGGCGCCGCAAGCTTCATAGGCCGGCTCGGCGCGCCGATCGTCGCGGTCAGCTCCATCTGCTTGTCCTTGCGCATAATGGAGATCGGCAATTTGTCCCCCGGCAATTTGGAAAGCACCAGCGCCCTAAGCGCGTCAGGCGACCCGATCTTGCCGCCCCCCATCGTCGTGATGACGTCGCCGTTTTGCAGGTCGGCCTGGGCCGCGGGCGAATCCGGCTGCACGTCGGCAACGACGACGGCGCCATTCGCAGCGGCCTCGACTTGGACGCCGAGAAAACCCGGCTCGCCTTGGGCCGACGGGGCGGCCAGGCTGATCCGCGTGGTGGCCGCCGTTTCAACAGTCTTGAAGTCGGCGAGGTTGGGCGCATCGGATTTCTTCTCCGGCTTCGCCGGCGCCTCGGAGACAGGCTTGTCGGCGGCCGGTTTGTCGGCCGGCTTGTCGCCGGGCTTGGCAGGCGGGTCGGCCAGCAAAAGGCCGCCGCCCAGGGCCAGGACGCACAGACCCAGGAGGAAACGGGGCAGCACGCGGGGCATTGGTATGGCTCCTTGAAAGATACACAGGTTGAAGTACGGGAGGTAAAGTCACCTATTCCGCCGCATCGACGCGCACGGGTTTGGTCAGCGCCCGGTCGCCGACAGTTATCGTCGCCGAGTAATCGCCCGGCTCTACGGGCTGCGCCTTGGCGTCGCCCGGCTTAAGATTCCAGATCACGGTATTGAGGCCGGCGTTCCTCGGCCCCGTCAGCGTCGCCACGACTTTGCCGGAGGCGTCGCGGATCATAATTGTCGGCGCCTCCTTCGCCGCCTCCTTGAGGTAATACGCCACGACCACACCGTAGGGAGGATTGGGCGCGACGTATCCCGTCGGCTTTTCGCCATCCCGCATCTTGAATTCGGTCGCCGGCCGGACGTCGAACAGGTGCAGTGCATACGCCAGCACCTTGGGCGTCGCCTCTTCCAGCGGCCCAATGCCCATGACGTAGATGCTGCGGCCGTGCGTGCCAATCACCAGGTCGCGGTCGCGCGGATGAATGACCAGGTCGTTGACCCGCACTCCGGGCGGCAGTCCGTTGGTCAGCCGCGACCAGTGCTTGCCGCCGTCCAGCGTGGCGAACAGGCCGAACTCCGTCCCGGCGAAAAGAAGATCGGCGTTCCGCGACGACTGGCGGACGACATGGACCGGGCCGTCTGCGGGCAGATCGCCGATTAGAAGCGTCCAGGTCTCGCCGTAGTCGGTCGTCTTGAAGATATAGGGCCGCACGTCGTCGTTGCGGTGGCGGTCGATGGTAACGAAAGCGGCGCCCTCGGCGAACGGCGAGCACTCCACGTTGGTTATCCAACGGTAGCCCCACGCCTGCGCTCCCCATCCCGGCGGCGAAGGGCTGGGTGGGGCGATCTTGTCCGACAGGTCCTTCCACGTTTTGCCGCCGTCGCGGCTGATTTGCAGATTGCCGTCGTCGGTCCCGACCCACAGCAGGCCGGCCTTGAGCGGCGACTCGGCGATGGCCGTGATGGTATGGCCGGCGTCGGGGCTGGGACCGGGCTTGCCGCGCGTCAGGTCGGGGCTGATCGGCGTCCAGTCGTCGCCCCGGTTCTTCGATTGAAACAGGAGGTTGCCGCCGTAATAGATCATATTATGATCGTGCGGCGACAGCAGCATCGGGGCGTCCCAGTTGAAGCGGTACGCCGGAGCATCCTTGGGCGGCGTCGGGCGGATGCGCTTGGGACGGCCGTTGGCGGTCAGATCCACGCGGGTCGGATTGCCATATTGCGATTCGACGTAAACGGTGTTTGCATCCGCCGGGTCGGCCTGGGCGCGGAAGCCGTCGCCGCCGGACAAGTTGCGCCAGTCGCGCGTGCCCACTCCGTCCGCGCGGTCGGTGGCGCTGACGCCGCCCCAGCTGCCGTTGTCCTGCAAGCCGCCGTAGACGTGGTAGGGCCGGCGCATGTCCACCGCCACGCCGTAGAACTGGCCCAGCGGCATGCCGCGGACGGCGGTCCATGTCTTCGCCCGGTCCTTGGACGCCCACAAACCGCCGTCGTTGCCGAGAACAAGGTGATCGGAGTTCTTCGGGTCGATCCACAGGGCGTGCTGGTCGGAGTGCGGACCGCGGGGCTGGAGCATCGGCGGGAAGGTCTTGCCGCCGTCGTCGGAAACGTAAACGGGCAACCCGAGAACATAAACGCGCTGGTCGTCGCTCGGATCGACGCGGATCTGGCCGAAGTAGAATGGCCGGGGGCAAAGGTCGTTGAGCTTGGTCCACGTCTTGCCCTTGTCCTCGGAGCGGAAGACGCCGCCGTTGGCGACGTCCTGGCTTTCCTTGGACGGTTGGCCGCGGACGGTCACGTCCGTCTTGTCGGTTTGCACGACGGCATAGACGATCCGCGGATCCTTGCGGTATACGCTCAGCCCGCACCGGCCGAAGGGGCCGTCGGGCAGGCCGGCCGTCATCTTGTTCCATGTCTTTCCGCCGTCTTCGGATTTGAATAATCCGGTGTGCGGCCCCGTTTGCACGATGGGGTTGCCGCCGGCGAAAGCGTCGCGACGCTCACAGCAGGAGGCGGCGTAAAGGATGTTCGGGTCGGAGGGGTCGATGGCCAGATCGATGAAGCCCGTGTCGTCGTCAAGGAACTTTACCTGCTCCCAGCTGGCGCCGCCGTCGATTGTGCGGTACAGACCGCGCTCTTTGCTTGGTCCCCAGAAACGCCCCGCCACGGCGACGAAGACAATGTCGGGTTTCGTCGGATGAACTACGATGCGGCCGATTTGACGGCTCTCTTTCAGTCCCATGTTCTTCCACGTCTTGCCGCCGTCGGTCGATTTGCAGACGCCGTCGCCCCAGGAAGCGCTGTTGCGAGCGTTGGCTTCGCCCGTGCCGACCCAAACCACATTCGGATCGGACGGAGCGACGGCGACGGCGCCGAGCGAGAGCGTGTCCTGCTGGTCGAAAACGGCCGCCCAGGAGTCGCCGCCGTCCGTGGTCTTCCACAATCCACCCGTAGCGGCGGCGACGTACCAGACATCGGGCTGGCCTTCTGGAACGGCGATATCCACGATGCGGCCGCCCATGTTAGCGGGGCCGATCGGCCGAGCCGCAAGGGCGTCGAGGAGCGACGGTTGAGCCGCGGCGGAGGCGGCCAGGCCGAACAGCAACAGAACGGCGATCGGCCACGACGGCCGGCGAAGGCGGGAGGTCGTGCGGTTCATGCGGGTCTCACGAGTCGGGGGCGCCGCCGAGCGCGAGTCGGCGGCGTCTTATAGTGCATCACGCCGGGGGCGGCGTGTCCACAAGATTTTCTGACGGGAAGAACCCCGGCCAGGCGCAGAGGTTTCGAGGAACAGCTGGGCGCCGAAGGGATTTCGCTTGGTCGCCGGGCGCCATCGCTGTCGCCGACCGGCCAAGCTGCCTGATCCTGTGCTATGGTTCATCAGGCCGACCGGTCCCCTTCACGCCGGTCCGTTGCGCCGATTGCTTTTCCATCGCCGGGTTGTCCCTCCCCCGGCGCCTTGCTGGAGCAAGACATGCGCGGTCCGCACATTCGTCGAAACCTCCTGGCCGCCGCCCTTCTGGCAGCGGCGACTCTGGTCGGGACGGTCCGGCCGGCCGCCGCCGATGCGGGCGACGAAGCGAACAAGCTGCTGGATACCGTCCGGGCCGCCGCGGCGGACGGACGACAGAAAGCAAGCCACGCCCTAGGCTTCACCCCCGGCAAGGAGGATTTCACTGACAGCCCCTCCCAACCAGGTTTCCTCGTCGGCTTCGATTTGGGCCTAGGCAAGAACGGCGACGGCGAAAACATCTTCGGCCTGCGCGCCGTCTTCTGGACTCCCGGCGGCGACGAGGTGGGCAAGGATCACGGCCTATGGCGCGACAAAATCATCTCAAAGAAGCAGACGATCAAGAGCCGGGTGCAGCGCGTGGTCCACGTCCGGGCTGCCGACGGATACGCCGTGGGCGGCCTGACGCTTCGCTCCGGCTTGGACATCAACGGCATGTCCGTGACATTTATGCGAATCAAGGACGGCAAGCTCGACCCGCAGGATTCGTATGAGAGCGATTGGGTCGGCGAAAAAAGGGGTGGCGAAGGCACGATCGGCGGCGAGGGCGCCCCCGTCGTCGCCGTCATCGGCAACCAGGACAGTGAGAAAATCTGCGCGCTCGGACTAACCTTCACGACCATGCCGGCGGCGGCCGTCTCTCCACCCGCGAATGCACAACCGCCGGGCCGAGAGGCGTTTCAACCGCCTCCGGCCCCCGCCCGGACGCCGGCCAACCCGCCTCCGGTCATAGCGCCAATCGACGATCCACCCGCTCGGCACGATGCACCGGCTCAACCGCCCGCCGCGCCAGCGGCTGACAATGCGCCGGCTCAGCCGCCCGCCGCGGCGGCAGTCGAGCCGGCCCCCGAAGCGCCGGCCGCTCCGGCCAAACGAGCCGTCGTCGCAACGCCGGCGGAACAAGCTGCGGCAAACCCGGTACTGACCTACGCCGTTCCAGCCGCCGCGTTTCTGTCCATCGCCGGCTTGATCGGCCTGGCCGTCGTGACGACCATTCGGCGCCGGAATCAGGCCGCGCGGCGTCCCGCCAATCGGCCGAGCGCGCCAAGACCTCCCGTGGCGCAAGCAGCCCCGCTGGATTACACTGGCATTCTTGAAAGACCACTGCCGCGAGCGGTCCCGCTGCCTGCATACCATGGCGAGGTGCTGGAGCTGCAACCGGAAGATTTCCTTCCCGACCCGCCGCCTGCCGCCGACCACGCCCCGGCGCCCAAGCCGGCGCCGGCTTCGTCGGACGACTGGCCGCGGCTTGAACTGTAGGACGGCCGCCGTTAACCGCCGTGGAGGTGCAGAAACGCCAGCGCTCGCTGGGCTGTCTCCACGGCGTTGTGACTGTGCCGGCTCAGTTCGACATGAACGCCGCCGGCATAGCCTATTTCTCTCAGCGCACTCATCACCTCGCCAAAGTCGATTTCTCCCTCGCCGAACATCAGGTGGTCATGGACGCCGCGGCGCATGTCCTCGATATGGACGTTCCACAGCCGGTCGCGCCAGCGCCGCAGCTGGTCTGCAATCGGGATTTCGCCCAAGCAATGCAGGTGGCCGACGTCGATGGTGAGACCCAAGACGGGATGATCGACGCGCCGCTGCAATTCGGCGTACCGGTCCATCGCGTCGATGAACATGCCAGGTTCCGGCTCAAAGGCGAGGCGCATGTGCCGCTTTTCGGCGTGACGGCACAATTGCCAACATCCGTCCACCAGACGGTCGAAATGTTCATCGCTGGATAGGCCGTCTGTTGCGGCGCCCGACCAGAAGCTCACCGCGTTCGAGCCGAGTTCGGCGGCGATGTCCACGGCCCGTTTCAGGAAATCAAGCCGCCGATCGCGCTCCGGCGGCGGACTGAGAAGCGTCGGCTGGTGCTTGCGGCGCGGGTCGAGCAGGAACCGGGCGCCGGTCTCGACGACCGAGCGCAGGCCGTGCTTTTCCAGCAGTGCTTTCACGGCCGACGTTTGCCGCGGCAGGTCTGGATCGTAAGGATTGAGGGCGTGGTAATCGAGCGTGAGGGCGATGCTGCGGTAACTCAGTTCCGCCAGGAGGGCGATGGCGTCCTCCAGGCGGTGGTGGGCGAAACCGTTAGTGTTATAGCCGAGGAGCATAAACGTCATTGTAAGACGTTCACGCCGCCATCCGATGCCGTCTCCGCACAAAGGCCGCACAGCTGCCGATGATGCGCCGCTGCTGCTCCACCGTGATTTCCGGGAACATTGGCAGCGCCAGCACAGAGCGGCACGCCTCCTCCGCCGCCGGGAATTCGCCCGCCCGATGTCCGAGATAGGCCAGGCACTTCTGCAAATGCAGCGGCACGGGATAGTAAATCTCGCAGCCGATCCGCTCCGCCTTCAGCCAGCTCACCAGGCCGTCGCGCTCGCCGTCCGCCACGCGCACCACGTATTGGTTGAACGTGTGCCGGCGCTGCGGTCGCACGACCGGCCGGCTCAGAAAACGGCCCAGATGATGTTCCTCGATCAGCATGTCGTAGCGCCGGGCCGCAGCCTGGCGCGCCTCGATCCAGCGGTCCAGGTGCGGCACCTTCACGCGCAGCAACGCCGCCTGTAGCGCGTCCAGTCGTGCATTCCATCCGATATATTTGTGATGGTATTTCGGCTCCATGCCGTGGACGCGCAGACAGGTCATGCGCGACGCCCAGCCCGGGTCGCCGGTCACCACCATGCCGCCGTCGCCGAAGCCGCCGAGGTTCTTGGTGGGGTAAAAGCTGAGGCAGCCCATGCCGCCCAGGCTGCCGGCGCGCTTGCCCTGGTACTCCGCGCCCAACGCTTGTGCGGCGTCCTCGATCACCACCAGGTCGTGCCGCTCGGCGACATTCCAGAGCGATTCCATGTCGGCGCACTGTCCGAAAAGATGCACCACCATCACGGCCCGCGTCCGTGGCGTAATCTTGCTTTCGACCTGGAACGGGTCGAGGTTGTACGTGGCCGGGTCGATATCCACGAAGACCGGCCGGGCGCCGGTGCGGCAGACGCATCCGGCCGTGGCGAAAAATGTGAACGTGGGCAGGATGACCTCGTCGCCGGGGCCGATTTCCAGGGCGTGCAGAGCCAGTGAGAGGGCGTCGGTGCCGGAACCGCAGCCGACGCCGTAAGACGTGCCGCAGTATTGCGCGACGGCTTCCTCCAGCGCAGCCACTTCCGGGCCGAGAATGACCTGTCCGGATTCCAGCACGCGCGCCAGGGCCGCCTCGAATTGCGGCCGCAGCTCGTGGAATGCGGCCTGAATATCGCAGAGGGGGACGCCCACCGTTGGGGATGCTGCCATGCGCCGACTCCGTTCCGCCTTGGTTGGAACACCAGCCCGCAGCGCAAGCAAGGGTTGCCCTTGCTGCGGGGTTCGTGGCCGCCGACGGTATGTTCGCCGCGGGGGAATGTCAAGCCCGCCATACTCGCCTTGACCTTGCCGGAGCGCATCCCAATAATCCCGCCCACGGAATGGACGTCCTGTGCGGGCCGCATGGAGAAAAACGCGGATGATCCTTCATACCAACGGCCTCAATGGCGCGAACGGCCACTCTCCCGAAGCCGCGGCCTTCAAAGAGCCAAAGGATTCCGCCGAAAGGCTGGCGCTGCTGCACCGCTTGCTCGGCGAACCGGCCTGCCGCCAAATGGGCGTCTATCCGCTGCCGACCGGGTTCAAGCTCTCGGTCGTCATCCCCGTTTACAACGAAGAACGCTGGATTCGCGAGGTGGTGCGGCGCGTGCGCGCGGTGGACGTGCCGAAAGAGATCGTCCTGGTCGATGATTACAGCAGCGACGGCACCCGGGCGATCCTGCAGCAGCTGGAAACCGACGGCGATTTGCGCGTGATCTATCAGCCGCGCAACCGGGGCAAAGGCGCGGCCCTGCGCGAGGGCTTCCGCCATGCGACCGGCGACGTGGTGATCGTGCAGGACGCCGATCTGGAATACGACCCGGCCGAATATCCGCGCCTCATCCAACCGATCGTGGAGGGCCGGGCGGACGTCGTCTACGGCTCTCGTTTCATCGGCGAGACGCACCGCGTGCTGTACTTCTGGCACTCGATCGGCAACAAGCTGCTGACGTTGCTGTCGAACCTGTTCACGGACCTGAACCTGACCGATATGGAGACGTGCTACAAGGTCTTCCGCCGCGAGGTGCTGCAAGGGATCAAGCTCAAGTCGGACCGCTTCGGTTTTGAGCCGGAGATCACCGCCAAGATCGCCCGCAAGCGCAATCCCGCCTGGCGCATTTACGAGGCGCCGATCAGCTACTCCGGACGCACCTACGAAGAGGGCAAGAAGATCGGCCTGAAGGATGCCATTAGCGCCTTCTTCTGCATCCTGCGGTTCCGCTATTTCGATTGATCGCCGATACGCGTTGCCGGCGCTTCTTCCAGGTGCTATCGTCAGAAGAGGGAGCTGCAATCGCGTTTTCGAGTTCCAGCCTGCAACGAGAGCCAACCGGCGAAGACTAACACTGCATGAGCAGCTCCTCCGCGACGATGCGCCCCCGATGGCGGCGCTGGCTTTTCCTGCTGTTCCCCGCGGCCGTGACGACGGCATTGGCGTTGTTGGCGGTGCGCTGGATGCTTCCGAAACCGCTTCGCCCCCCCGCTTCGCCCTTTCCACTTCCCTCCTATTCCGATAGCCGATACCTCAATACCAAGCCGGGCGCCGAGTACGTCGGCGCGGCGGTCTGCGCTGCCTGCCATAAGGACCGGCACGCTTCGTATCTGCTCACCGCGCACAGCCGATCGCTGTCGGACCTGGACCCGACGACGGAGCCGCCCGACGCGGCATTCGTCCACCAGGCGTCCGGTCGCTCCTATCGCGTCTACCGGCAGGATGGTCAACTGCGCCATGAGGAAGTTTTGCGCAGCGACGACGGCAACGAGGTGGCTCGCGTCGATTTGTCGGTCCGCTACCTCATCGGTTCAGGCCATTACTGCCGCAGTTACCTGGTGGAAGTGGACGGCTTCCTGCACGAATCGCCGCTGACCTGGTACACGGCCAAGCAGCGCTGGGGCCTGTCGCCGGGCTATGACTTCGCCCAGCACTGGAGCTTTGGACGGCCGATCCGGGTCGGATGCGCCGCCTGCCACGCCGGGCGCGTCGAAGCGGCCGACGGCAGCGCCGATCGGCTGATCCTGCGCGAAAAAGCGATCGGCTGCGAGAGCTGCCACGGCCCCGGCTCCATCCACACGGCCTTCCATCGGGCGGGCCGGACCGCGCCTGGCGCAGAGGACCTGACCATCGTAAATCCCGGCAAGCTGCCGCGGGCGCTTCTGGAGGATGTGTGCGCCGCCTGCCATCTCAACGGCCCCGCTGCCATTACGGTGCGCGGCCGCCGGACCGGCGATTATCGGCCCGGAATGCCCTTGACGGACTACCGCGTTGATTACCGCTTCGATCAGGGCAATGAGCAAATGACGGTGGTTGGCCACATGGAGCAGCTGCGGCAGAGCAAGTGCTACCAGAAGTCGCCGGACCTAAGCTGCCTGACCTGCCACGACCCACACCAATCGGAGAAGCCGAAAGACTGGGTCGCGTTCTACCGCCGAAAATGTCTGGATTGTCACGACTCCCATCCCTGTCGTCTCGACGAGGCGGAACGGCGGCGGAAGCAGCCGGCGGACGACTGCTCCGCTTGCCATATGCCGCGCAGCGGCACGGACATTCCGCACATCGCGTTTACCCACCATCGGATCGGTTTGCATTCCGGCCCGCCGCCCGCTGGGACCGATCGTATCCCTGCGCTAATACCAACCGGCGACGATTCGCGTCTGCCGGAACTGGATCGCCAGCGCAACCTTGGGCTGGCTTACCTGGCGGTATCCACGAATCCGCTTTATCCGCAATATGGCGCTGAATTCCGCCAACGCGCCCAGAGGCTTCTCGAGGCCGTTCATGCCGCATATTTGCCGGACGCCGAAACGGCGGAGGCGTTAAGCG
>Ga0307476_10002094_pt1 | contig 11958 bp, 14 predicted proteins | sample atmos_gasesECM2C_2_FD_203314 | JGI IMG/M metagenome (GOLD analysis project Ga0307476, IMG submission 203314) | Hardwood forest soil microbial communities from Morgan-Monroe State Forest, Indiana, United States - atmos_gasesECM2C_05 | ecosystem: Environmental > Terrestrial > Soil > Temperate... | reverse complement strand
CCCCGAGCACCAGCGGATTGACCGCCGCATGGTCGAAGGCCCGAGTCTTGGCGAAAAGGGCATAGATCCGCCGCGTGGTGAAGCCCTCGAAGTCGTTGCGCCCACGTGGTGTCCCATCGAGGATGCCCGCCAGCGATCGCCGGGCGGCGAGTACCTCGTCATGCCCGAGCATTCCCTCCACGATGCACGCTCCGTCGGCGCCCATCGCCTCGAGGATCAGCTCAACGGACACCTCGTCGCCGGAGAATCGCTTCACTCGTGACGGTTCGATACCGCCACGTTGGGGTTGCACACGTCTTGTTCGACCAGCCGTCATCGCTCTCCAACTAGAGCTTACGAATCTTGACAGCTGTCCCGTAGGCGCAGATCTCGGTCCAGTTGCCACCCATCTCCGAGGTGTCGAAACGCATCGCCAGGACGGCGTTAGCACCCTTCGCCTCGGCTTCTTCGACCATGCGATGTGTGACCTCCTGGCGGCTGCTGACCAGGTTCTTCGTCATCCCTTTCAGTTCACCTCCGACGAGCGATTTGAACCCAGCCCCCATTTGCGAGCCGATGTTGCGGCTCCTCACGGTCAAGCCGAAAACCTCGCCCAACACTTCGGTCACCTCGTAGCCCGGGATGTCGTTCATTGTGGAAATGAGCACCGTTCCCTCCCTTCGTGTCCATTGCCTAGCAGGCCGTCGGAGCAGTTGCAGGGTGACGCGCCGTCCTTAGGAGGGCGTACTCCGACTGACCTCATTGAGACGCGTGGCGCCGTAGAAACGCCCCGACTAACTCGGTCCATTCCTCCGGCCGTTCGAAATACGGGGAGTGACCAGCATCTGCAATGACTTGGAGATCGGCGCCCGGTATCTGATCGGCGACGAGCCGCATCGCCGACGGAGGGCACAGCGCATCGGCATCTCCCACTACGAGGAGGATCGGGAGATCGAGGACGGCCACTTCGTCAAGAGGCACCTGCATGGCGCCGAGCATGCTGAAAACTTCGGCATCGTCGGGTTTGTCGCCCATGCTGGATATCTCCTGGTAGAGGAAAGCCAGGTCAGGACAGCGCCGACAGAAGCTCTCGCCGAGTGCAAGATGCTCACCCAGAGTGTCGCCTCGAAACCGGCTCAATGCCGTGCCTATTGCCTTTCTCACCTCGGAATTGATCTCGGCGGTGAAAACCCCGGCAAGCGTGTCCGTGAGCACGAGTGACCGCACCCGCTCTCGATGTCGAAGAGCGAACCCCATAGCCACCCATCCCCCCATCGATTGACCGAGAAGTTGGACGCGTTCTAGACGGAGATGATCGAGCAGGCCCAGCAAGTCGTTGATGGCCGGCTCCGGTCCGTAGTCGGCCGTTCTCCGGGTCGAGTTGCCAAAACCGCGCTGGTCCCACGTGATGACTCGGTGATGGGCGGAAAGGGCGGGAACCACCTGCCACCAGCACGCGTGGTTGCCCCCGAGGCCGTGGGACAGGACCACGGGGTCGCCATCGCCGATGGACTCGTAGTAGATCCGTTCGCCACCAGTGTCAAACGAGCCTGTTGTCCGAGTTGTCATTCCGACAGCCTTGCACGGAGAACTTTGGGATGAGCGCAGAGCGAAGGACGCTGTGCCGGCAGTTCGCGGGACCGACCGGCTATGGATCGCTACGCGCCTGCCGTGGATTCCGGGCTACTGACGGGGCTCTCGCGGTTCATTGGGACGCCGGTACTGGCGCCAGGCGGGGTCGACGAGTTGGTCAAGGTTCCACGCCCCGATCGCGCCTGTGGCGACGTCGAAGGTCAAGGTGACGTCGATGTGGACACGCTCGGGGGTGTCCGCGTAGAAGTGCACGCGGTCTTTGAGGCGAGCGTTTGGGGGGATCTCCAGGTGGCCGAAGCGATCGTCGCGTCCGACGACGCCGTCTGAGATCCGGGACAGGTCGAGGTAGTGGATCTTCCACGACGAGGTGTCGCCCCAAGCACATCCGGCCACGAACCCGTACTTCCCACTGGGCGAGCTGTCGGTGGCGTCGGACCACAGGGGGTTGCCCGGTAGCACCGAGCCGTCATGTACGTCCCACCAGTCGGGCACAAAGTACTCCACTGGCGCGTACCGGCATCCCCAGCGCCCGAGGGCGCTGTCCATCGTGCCCTCGGACTCGTCGGCCACAACCGCACCGCTTTCGAGGTCGAGCACTGCGATGCCGGAGTCAACCGTCGAGATGAGTGAGTAGTCGTGCCAGCCGTCGTCGCCAAGCTGGCGGAACGGCTCGAAGACGAGGCGCACCGCGGCGTTGCGGAGATAAGTGGCCACTTTGGTGCGGTCCCCGTCCTCGGCGCGCCATATTGTGGCGCGACCCTCGCGCGGCGTCTCCGAAGCCGCCCGGCGCCGACGGCCGGATGCCCCGCATCGCGGGCGGGAGTTAGCCCTCACGCCGGTGCCGACGACGTAGCGGTCCCGGATCGACGACGGCTCCGGCACCTGCCATCGCGTCCACGCCCTGGTCAAGGTTGTCATTCCACAAGCCTGCACCTGTCGAGGGCCGACGTCCAGAGGTTTGTGGCAAAAGACTGCCTCACCTGTCCACCTACCTCCAGACGGATTGATACCGGCTCGGTTGCTTCGATGAAGCGGTCATTCATTGACGGTGGGACCAATGGCCCTAGCCATGGAACTCTCACAGGCTTAGCGTTGCAGTGAGCTGTTGCGCTTGCTACGTAGCTACGTGCTCGCTTCAGCCGCAGGTGTTCGCGGACACCTGCCGCCCCATATCAGATGATCGGCGCGACCTCAGCGGTGTACGGCCAGGACGTGGCGGGGGCGGCTGATGCCGCGGAGCTGGCGCAGGCCGCAGTCCTCGAACGAGAAGTCCTCGCCAGCTAGATCGGCCACCGACTCCGTGACCAGGATCTGACCGGGCTCGGCAACGGCGGTCAGGCGAGCGGCCAGGTTGACCATGTTGCCAATGAGGTCGTCGCCGTCCTCAATGACCTGTCCCGCGTGGATGCCGACGCGTAGCTGCGGGCTCGAGGGCGATGACGCCTGCTCCGCATCGACTCGCTTCTGCATGGCCAACGCCGCGGTGACAGCACCGGCGGGCAGATCGAATCGGGCAAAGAGGCCGTCACCCTGGGAGCTCACCTCGGTGCCTTGGTGGCTGGCCACGCAGTCGCGCATGATGTGCAGGTAGCGCGTGCGTAACGCATTCCAGGCCGTGTCGCCGAGGCGCTCGTTGAGCCACGTGGAGTCGACCATGTCGGCGAAGAGCACGGCGACATGAGCGGTGGAGGGCTCGGACCGCGCCGCGCCGGGCGATGGGCCTCGGTCCGATCCGGGTCCGGGGTTGACCCGAGGCCTGACCGACGGTGACGCCGACACCGATCCGGCGGCAACGAGACGGTGGGGCGGGAAGGGTACTTCGGGGACGCCGACGAGCAGTTGGAGGTGATGGCGCTTTCGTTGGGGGAGGCTGCCGGCGACCAAGGCGTGCATTCCCAGGCCGATTCCCCATCCTGCGATAGGGAAGAATGGCCAGAAGAACCCGTGGCCGGTGAGCGCCCATATGCCGATGAGCATCGCGTTCACAAGCACATATGGGGTGGCGTGGTACTGGAAGCCGGCCCGGCACCAGAATGGGCGCCGACGCTGGGGTGGGGCCTCTGACGCGCTGTCACGGCCGTCCGTCGACGGTGTCCGTAGATCAGCCGTCAGCGCCTCGAGCTCGTCGACATAGGTGGCCCGAAGGGCTGCCCCGAGACGCTCGTCGAGTTCATCGGGGTCGAGCTCGCCCCGGCTGGAAGCCTCGGTCATGCGGGCCACGGCGGCGTCGCGCTCAGCATCACCTGCGCGGGGGCCCGGTGTCGCCGACCGGTCCCCATCCTCCGTCCACCCACGGCAGGACTGGCTCACCGGCCAAAGTATTGCCGATTACGCCCCGGGTTGTCCTGGACGCTCCCGTCCCGATCCGACCTGTTCGGGGCCTGGCCAACGGGCCAGACTGTCCGGCGGTGATCGAGCCTCCCGCGACCAGGTATGCCGAGACTGCTGACGGCGTCCATGTCGCCTACCAGGTAGTGGGCGACGGCCCGATCGACATCCTGATCGTCCCCGACTGGGTCACCGTCATCGAGGCGTCGTGGAACTGGGAGGGATATCCGCGCCTATGGGAGCGCCTCGGCACGCTCGGCCGGCTCATCTTGACCGATGCACGGGGAAGTGGCTCATCGGACCCCGATCCCCTCGGGTATCCGGCCACCTTCGAGCACGCCGTCGATGACGTCGCGAAAGTGTTGGACGCAATCGGTTCGGATCGGGCCTTCTTGATTGGGCACACAAATGCCGCGATGTTGGCCTGCCTTTTCGCCGCCACCCATCCCGAGCGGACGGCGGGCCTGGTCTTGGCCGGGGGTATGGCTTCGTATATCGATCGGGGCGAGGGTATCGGCTTCCCGGCCTCGTTCCGCAATGAGCTTGCGGATTACATTGTCCGCAGTTGGGGCGATCCCGACAGTGAGCGATTCCGCCTCATGCTTCCTGGTGAAGATCGCGACGAAGAGCGTCGGCGGGAGGCCCGCCTTGAACGCGTGGCCATGAGCCCGGCAGCAGTCAGACAACATTGCGAGATGATGCTCGACATCGACATCCGCCCCGTGCTGCCCTCGATACAGGCGCCGACTCTGGTGTTGCACCGAACAGGAGACCGCCTAGTGCCTGTCGCGGCCGGTCGCTATCTCGCCGATCACATCGACGGAGCGCGCTTCGTCGAACTTGCAGGTGACGATCACTTCTGGTTCTTGGGTGACGTGGATCCCATGTTGGAGGAGATGGCCGAGTTCATCACCGGCACCCGTCCGGCAGGGGAGCCCGACCGCGTGCTCGTGACGCTGATGTTCAACCGACATCGTCGGATCGACCGAGCAAGCGGGCCAACTCGGTGACCACCGCTGGCGGGAGCTCCTCGATCGCCACGACGCGACCGTTCGGCGCCAACTCGAGCGCTTTCAAGGAAAGGAGATCAAAGCGGTGGGCGACGGGTTCCTGGCGACCTTCGACGGTCCGGCCCGGGCGATCCGCTGTTCGTGCGCGATTCGCGATGCGGTTCGCAGACTAGGCCTCGATGTTCGAGTCGGGCTGCACACAGGCGAGGTGGAACGCCGTGGCGAGGACATAGGTGGGATCGCCGTCCACGTTGCACAGCGCGTGTGTGGTCTGGCCGGTCCGGGACAGGTGCTGGTGTCCCGTACCGTCGTCGATCTCGTCGCAGGCTCGGCGATACGGTTCTCCGAAGGACAAGACCATGAGCTCAAGGGAGTAGCGGGGAGCTGGCGCCTCTTCGCCGTGGAGGGCTGACTCGGGTCGTGCCGTCTACTCGAGCGACGCCGGATCCACGCCCGCACCGCCAGCCGCGCTGCTCGAGTAGACGGCCAGGCCGAACCGCAGCACGTCGACCGCCTCAGTAGCGCTCCACATCATGGGACCTTCGCCGGTGTGGAGCCAGCGAAGCCAGTGACGCCCGGATTCGCGGAAGCTGCTGGCCCAGTCGTCGTCAAGCGCGTGCCAAGAGCGCATCTCGCCTTCGGCGTAGACCTCGAGGCTCGGCTGTTGGATGCCGCGGGCGGTGCAGCGGTTCACCCGCGCGTAACCGCGTCGTCCTGTCACCTCCCAACGTTCGTCGTTGGTGTAGTAGTCCGAGCGCAGGTACATGTCGATCGCCAGGGTGATGTCCCACACCCCACGCACGCCGTTGTCGTGCTCCCAGACGATTGTGGTCGGAGCGTCGATCGCGACGCCGGGGACGACCTCGGTGCCCCCCACCCAGGCGCGCACCTCGCGGACTGGGCCGAAGAGCCAGATGGCCGTCGCCAGCTTGTGCCAGCCGTCGTCGAAGACCAGGATGCCACGGCCCAACTGCATCTGCTGGAACTGCCACTCGTAGCTGCTGGCTGGGACGTCCCAGCCCCCGCGGCCGCTGGCCACCATCTTCATGTGGTACCCGCTCACCTCGCCGAGCGACCCAGAGGCTACGACGTCCTTCAGCTTCACCAAGGGCTCGTAGAAGACGTAGTTCTCCATGACCCGCAGCAGCCGGTCGTTGTCACTGGCGGCGTCGAGCATCCTCCTGGCATCGGCCAGGTCGTTGCACATCGGCTTCTGCAGGTTGACGTGCCAGCCGTAGCCGAGAAGCTCGACGACACCCTCGGCGTGCAGGGGGACAGGGAGCAGGGCTTCGACGGCGTCTATCTCGACGCCGCTTCGAGCCAGCTCGCTCGCCGAGGCGAACGTACGGGCTTCGGGCCAGTCGACGTGGCGCTGGGTGCGGCGCTCCTCGCTCGGGTCCACGAGCGCCACTACCTCGACGTCGGGATTGCCGACATAGGCCCGCACGTTCAGGTCGTAGATCCTGCCGAGGCCCACGAAGGCCACCCGGACAGGCCGGTCGTATGGCGTGAAGCTCACGGCGATACTGCCCGAGCACAGGCTCGCCGCGTGGTGACGATCACCGCCAGAGGCCAGAGGGCCTGTGCTCCAGCTGCGGCGCGCTCGGCGAGTCCACGTTGACCGCCGTGGACCTCGGCCGCGAACCACCCCACCAGTCCGAGCAGGACGACTGACGCCGCGACGGAAGCGGAGGGCGTCAACAGCGGTGCCCAGATTCGCGGGCGAGCGGCGAACACAGGCCAGATCCCGAGGGTTGTGAAAGCGGCAGTGGCCGCGACAGTGTGGGCTACGGAGTTCCCATGGGCGGGTTGGGGGAACGCCGCTACCAACAAAGTCCCGACCCCTCCACCGGCGAACACAATCCGGCCGGTCCTCCGCGCTGGTCGCAATCCCAACGCGGTGATGACGTGGCAGGCACCCAAGCCAGCCAGTGCTGAAGTCATCACCCAGCGATCCCTGGCTCCGTAGGCGGCAAGAGCGCTGATCGTGTCCCGCACCGGGTTGTACCCCGGTGGTTGCCGTGCCTCGCCAAGTGTCAAGCCGCCTGCGAGCAGCACGGGGGCAGCCCCGGCAGACACCACGGCCCACCACGGGATGCGGTCCACCATTGGATCTTAAGGTGCCTGTGACGAGCGCTTCTCGATCACTGCGGGGCGGGGTCCGTGGGGTACCCCCGGGAGCCTTCGCAGGCGTGTACAGAAGTGCTCACTTCGTGCCCAGGGTGTCGGACACCGAATACAGCTCGGCCCGGAAATCCGGGTGTGCGATGTCCGCCAGCGCCCGCGCGCGCTCGCGGACGGTGAGCCCAGTCAACTCGGCCACCCCATACTCGGTGACGACCACACCTGTGTGATGACGTGGCGTGGATACGACCGACCCCTGCGGCAACAGGGGCACGATGCGTGAGCGCACGACGCCTCCAATGGTCACTGTGGAGTGCAAGCAGATCAATGAGTGTGAGTCGACATGGAGGTCGGCACCAGCCACGAAGTCCTCATGACCACCGACGCCAGAGATCTGCTTGCCGTCGATGTTGTCCGCCACCACCTGGCCGTAGAGGTCGACGCAGATCGCGCCGTTTATCGACACCAGTTTGTGGTTCGCTCCGATGACACTTGGGTCGTTGACGATCTCGACCGGCAAAAAGGCAACGTCGGCGTTGTCATCGAGCCAGCGGTAGAGGTCAGCGGTTCCGAGGGCAAAGGTTGTCACCGACACTCCGTCGAACACGCCCTTGGCGTTGTTGGTCACCTTGCCCGCCTGGTGGAGGCGCATGAGACCGGTGGTGAACATCTCGGAGTGCACGCCGTAGCCGCCCCCCGCGCCGCTGGCCAAGGAGGTTGCAAGCATGTTCGGTATTGCACCGATGCCGGTTTGCAGCGTGCTCTCGTCGGTGACGAACCTGAGCGCGTGCGAAGCGATCGCGGAGTCCACATCCATTGGCGCTGGGTCCTCGAGGGTGTAAGGCTCGCCGTCCGCTTCGACGAGCACGTCGATCAACTCAATGGGAATGGTGTTGTCGAAACGAGGCGGGAGGCTGCGTGTCCGGGGAAGGTGAGGGTTCACCTCGACCAGGAGGACTCGGTCGGGATCATTGCCGGCCCGGATCAGCTCGTCTCGGGTCGCGCCCAGGTGCAAAGACAGGTTGACTCGGCCCTCAGAGTCGGGGGGCGCGGCCTGGGCTGTCATGATCCGTGGTGCGAATCGGGCGAGGACTGGCGCGAACTGTCGGAAACCGCTCGGCACGTGCTCGATGTGATGCCCCTCGGCCAACAAGATGCGTTCGGCCGGCCCGAAGAACCCCGAGCGGTACGACACACCAGGTTTGGTGAGGACCGTGTAGTACCCGAGCAACAAAGCGCCGCCGAGCACCAGGTCCTCCCAGTCGTCGCGCTCGCCGAGGGCAGTCAAGAACGCGTCGGGGTTGCCCGGCCCTAGCCCGAAGGCGATCGTGTCGCGTACCCGGACGAGCGCGGCCGCCTCCCTGGGTGTGCACGTCATCGCCATCGTGCGGGACTCGCCTGATTTAGTCCCTGTCCCTGGGCAGCATCATCCCTGGGCTGCTTCTTCGACCGTGAGTTCAGCTGCAGGATCAGCCTCGAGGCGCTCGTCGGGGATCCGAATGCCGCTTTTCACCGATCGACCGTAGATACCTTCGCGAAGGCGGGCTTCGGCCCGCTCGACGGCGCCCAGCCTCTCCCGCAAGCCAACTGTGACAGCGTCGTCCACTTGCTCTGCTGTAAGGCGCTCGGCAGGATCTGCCATGTCACCGGACTCGTTGGCTGCGCTTCGATTCTGTTGCCCCGCCTCGATCGCTTCCTGAAGGAGCTGCTCGACGCGCCGTCGCTCGGCTTCGAGTAGTTCCCTGGCCCGTACGTCATCCATCTTGCCTCCCAGCCGTTCCTTCACCCTAGTCTTGAGGATGGGCGAATTGGCCGCCGAGGTTGTTGCGCCGCGCTGTGGCTGAAGGCGAGTGGCTGGCTACGGCGGCCGCGTTATGAAGCCAACACCGCATCAGTAGCCCGTGACCGCTTCGGCAGACTAGGTGTTGGTGAGGGCTCCGCTCGCGATGACGGGAGAGTCGGGCTGCGGAACGCCACCCGACGGTTCGGCGGTGAGCATGACCATCGTCATTCCGCGCTGGACTTCGAAGCTGGTGAGCGTTGGTTCGCGGCCGAGGACCCCGAGAGAGACGGGCGTCCCTCGGCTCAAGGCCCAAAGTTGATACGTGCGCCCCGCGGACAGCTTCGGAAGTGAGTCGTTGACCAGATAGGCGCTTCCGTTGTTGGCGACAACGACGTGGGCAGGCGTTGCTCCGGTCGCTGCTCGCAGGTAGACGACCGTGTGACCAGGCCGGGCGAGGGCCGAGGACTCGGCTCGTCGTAGAGCCTGTGCGACAGACTCACCTTGGAGATGATTGACACGACCTTCCAGACCGGCAACGGACACCGCGAGCAAGACGACCGCAGCGGCGACAGCGACAGCGGCCGCACCGAACGCGTAGAGCCGACGGCGCGATGTAGGACGGGTCGCCCTGAGAACCGAGCGCTGCATACCCGACGACGAGGGCTGGTCGATCGATGCGAGAACTGCCTCCCACAGGCCGTCCGGCGCCTCGCCGCCGAGGCTGCCGAGCATAGGGGCCGTCGTTTGATACTCCAACAGCTCGGCGTTGCACCGAGGGCACTGTCCGACGTGGAGCTCGACCTGTGTAGCCTCCTCGACCTCGACCGCGTCGAGCGCGTAAGCCCCGAGTAAAGATGTGATCTCGTCGTGAGACTCAGTCACAGCTCGACGCCCTGAAGACCGGCCGCGGTGAGATTCGTCTGGAGACGGCGGAGGCCGCTCCGGATTCGGCTCTTCACGGTCCCTTCGGGCTGCCCCAGGAGCGTCGCGGTCTCCCTGTAGGTGTACCCGCCGAAGTACGCGCACTCGATCGCTTTGCGCTCGTCGTCGGGGAGCTCGTCGACCGCCGATCGAACCTTGGTAACGAGGGTGAGGTCCCACACCTCCCGCTCGAGGTCGTACGTCATCGGCGCTGCGGCGCGAGCCTCCTCCTCCTCTCGTTTGGTACGCCGGCGGTCCGACCTCAGGCGGTCGATCGCACGGCTGTGGGCGAAGTTGAGGAGGAATGCACGCAGGCTTCCGCGCGCCGGGTCGAAGCGGTCTGGTTCGTGCCAGAGCCAGACGAAGGCATCGTGCGCGACCTCACGAGCCGCGCCTTCGTCTCGAAGGACCTGTTTGGCGACCGCGAAGACGGATCCTGCGTGGCGACGGAACGCCTCTGCGAGTGCATCCTGGTTCCAGCGTCCTATGGCGAGGACGAGGATGGTGTCGCTGGCGTTGCGAAGGTCGGCGGGCATGCGCGTCGCCTAGGACGTTCGGCCGATCTCCGCGGTGCTGGAGGTGAGAACCCTGCTCACGATCGGCGACGCTAGCTTGGCTTCGGTCACCTCACCTGGCTTCACCACGACCCGCTGGGCAGACGCACGCCGCGCGTCACACCTATCACGCCAGCGAATCTCGTACTGCCCAGCCTCGAGAGATGCGAACAGCCCCGCGTAGAACACCTGTTGCCGCACGCGGCGCTCGCGGACTGCCGTGTGTAGACCGGTCCAATCACAGCCTGCGCGTCGAATCTCGATCTCGGCTCGGACGGTGTCCGGCGGGGCGTGCACGACCAGGGCCCCTGCGCCATCACCGATCTCGAGCAGAACGCTGCCGGGACCCGTTGGTCCGAGCCCATGCTCGTGTAGGGGACCGTCCGACATTGGCACTACGAAGCAGGGACAGCGAAGCCGCTGTAGGGCTCACCCAGGTAAGGGAACGAGCTCATGTAGTTCTCGGTGCCCATCGCCGTCAGGTCGGTGGGGCCGGAGGTGAGGCCAGGCGAGATCTCGCCCGCGGCCGCGTCGGCCTTGTAGGAGGGGTCGACGAGAGGGAGCGTTGCGCCCGCCAGGGCCCGCAGCTCGATGGTCACCACGTCGTCGAAGACCCGCCGGCCGTTGGGCCAGCCGGCCGGGTCCCCGCCCACCAGTCCGAGGTTGCTCGGCTTCGAAGCCGGTGCGATCGCCATGTTGAGCCGCAACATGTCCGACTGGGTGTGGGTGGTGAAGTTCTGGAAGCCTGTCACCACCCCGGTGGGGATGCCGGTGAGAAAGACGGCTTCGAGGTCGGCGCGGTTGGGCGAACCGGCGTTGTAGGCCGCGAGGTTCGGGAACACACCCGGGTACAGCACAGGCAGCAGCTGAGACAGCTCGGGGTTGCTGACGCCGGCGGCGAACTGCTTGTCGCCCGAGGGCGGCTGACCGTTCCAGTAGTCCTTCTTGGCAAGGGGGACGAGAACTTCGTTCACGAGCGGGTTCCCTAGACGCGAAATCTGGACGTACGGTCCAGTGGAGACGTCCTGGGCGGGGTTGGTGTGGAGCACCCTCGCCTTCTGGCGGCTGGCCGTCGTCCAGATCCCGATCACCGAGGACGCCGAGGCTGCATCAGTCGGGCTCGAACCGCCGCGCGTGAGCTGGGTCATGGGGACCTGCAGGGCAAGGGTGTGCACGTTCAAGGACTTGGTCGCGTTGATGCCCGCAGCCATCTTGCCGAGACCGGTGTTCGAGAGACCGAAGGTGGCGTGGTCGGCCTCGAAGGGTCGCAGCACTGCGAGTTCGAACGTGGCCCCGAGGTCCACGTAGAAGCCGTCAGCCCGCTGCCCTGCGAACACGGTGACCCCGCCCGACAGGCTGTTGACGGCAGCCGACGCGAGCGACGCGTAGTCGGGCGTGGACAACGGGCCGATGTTGCACGGAGGGCACGAGAGCCCTCTCCCGAGCACGGTCGACTTCTTCGTCGCGTGGTCCAATCGCGTAAGCGAGTAGAGCTGGCGTCTGTTCCAGTTCTTGTCGGTCAGCGACTGGATGGGCCCCGTGTTGTAGAGAAACGTGTTGGGGTTGGTGATGTCGCTCTTGAACCGGAACTGGAAACTGATGTCCGGCTTGGCGTCCCCGGTGTTGTCGATGTGTATCTCGTAGAGCACGTCCTCACCGAACTCAT
>Ga0307476_10002092_pt1 | contig 11962 bp, 11 predicted proteins | sample atmos_gasesECM2C_2_FD_203314 | JGI IMG/M metagenome (GOLD analysis project Ga0307476, IMG submission 203314) | Hardwood forest soil microbial communities from Morgan-Monroe State Forest, Indiana, United States - atmos_gasesECM2C_05 | ecosystem: Environmental > Terrestrial > Soil > Temperate... | reverse complement strand
AGCACTTCCGCGAGAGCCTCGATCGTCGGGGCGGAATAAATCAGCACCGCGGGGAGATGCCTACCGCAGACCTCGGCGATCTCGGAAAATAATTGCACGGCCGATGCCGGGCTACCACCGAGGTCGAAGAAGTTGTCTTTCGTCTGGACCGAGGATCGCTGCAGCACTCTTTGCCAAATAGGAAGCAGAAACTCCACTGCAGAAGTCTTTGTCATGAATGCGGTCATGAATGCGCGAACGACCAGTAGAGCTCCCGAGCCTGGGTATAGAGTGGTCCAAATTCCAACGGACGGTCTCCGATCCGAGTTACCGGAACCACCTTGGAATAGTTTCCAGTGGCGAAAATCTCATCTGCCTTCTCGAAATCAGAGTAGGCAAGAGTTTTCTCGACGACTGTTACGCCAGCATCTCGCAATAATCCAATCACCCTCTGCCGCGTGATGCCTGCCAGAAATGTTCCGTTTGGAACTGGCGTAAATACTATGCCATCCTTTGCCAGGAAGACATTGGACGTGGCCAGTTCGGCGACGTTGCCCAGCATGTCGCACACGATTGCATTGTCGAATCCCCGTTCCTGTGCCTCGAAAAGAGAACGGGAATTGTTAGGGTAGAGGCATCCCGCTTTCGCGTCCACCGGCATAGTTTCGATGGACGGGCGCCGGTAAGGCGACAAGGTGATAGAGAAACCTTTCGGGACACGCATGGGCGCCTCATAGATTGAGAGGCACCACCGAGTGGATTCGGGATCGTGAGCCTGAACCCATGGTCCTTCCTTTTCGGCCCAATACATCGGTCGAATGTAGAGCGCTGCGTCCTTATCGAATCGCTTTATCCCCTCGCGAGCGAGTGCAACCCAATTTTCGGCCGAAACCACCGGCTTGAGAAAGAGTTTCTTTGCAGAATCATTTACGCGGGCACAATGGAGATCGAGATCAGGTGTGACTTTTTCAAATGCACGAGCGCCGTCGAACACCATGGAGCAAAGCCACGCGGAATGCGTTCGCGGTCCCATGATGGGCACATTGCCTTCGTGCCAGTCCTCTTCAAAATAGGTCCAGGTCTTGGACCATCCGGTTCCGAGTGCCATCTATCTCCCTCCTGTATTGTCCATGGTAAGGTATGGCGCTAGATTTGCGGCGTGAATCACTCACCACGAATCTCGTTGCACACCGCTTGCCGTACCCTAAGGGAGCGTAACGCAAGCATTCTTCGAAGCCCTGGTCCGTTCGCGGCACTTATGTCTATTTTCCCTGGGGAACGATTCCTGTGGCGGGCCAGTGCGATGGCTGCGCATTGAGATTGGGGATGATCGATACTGGGCCGTCGATGGGGTTCACATCCACGTTATATCCATCGAGTTCGATGAGTGGTGGGTCTCCATGCAGGTCCTTGGTTGCCGCTTCGATCGAGACCGTGGAGGATTCACCGGGCACCAGGGAAATGTAGTTGTCGGAATAGAACACGGGCAGAACGCGCTGTCTGTTCTCCTTTTGATGAAGCTGCAAATGCGCAAGCAGAGCCACGCTGCTTGTGTTGTTGTGCAACGTTACAGTCAACAGCGTTTTGTCGCCCTCGGTGCGAGAGGTGGCTTCGGCATCAACTACGACTCTCGGAAGATTCATTAGACCGTCGAACTGATCTTGAGCAACATGCTGCCAGTAGAAATTCGTGGAGAGCAAAGTTCCGTTGGCATCGGTGAGATTAAGTTTAATGAAGTAGAGCGGGGTGATGCGTGCGCTGACGTCGATCTGCGCTACCTTGATCGTGCTGCTGCCCGGTACCTGCCCAACGGGATAAGTTTTGTGTGAATCCAGCGTGCCGTCGAAACGATAGATAAGTACGGTCACATTGACTGCATTTAATGCGTCCGGGCGATTGTTGACCACCTCGATGCCGCGGTTTTCTTCATTAAACTGCACGTGTATTGTCTCGGACGCCTTCTTTACTGCGTACAGGGCCGCGTTGGGTTCAAGGTCGTAGTGGTAGAGCTGCCATACGAAGCTGGGCTGCGCCGGGTGACTCATCCAGGTAATTACGCCCGTTGTCCTCTTGAACATCTCCGCGTTTCGCCCTTCGTACATGGCGCGAAAAGCTTCATACGTGGCCAGTTGGCCTTTCTGGACGAAGTCGGCAAGATTGCGAATGTGCCCGTAGCGTCCAGCGAGCGAGGTAGGGAACTCGTTGCCGCGTTGCGCTCCGGACGCCATGTCGTGTTGAGCCCAGTCGTCATTGATCGTCTCCCAATCTTTCTGCGGCATCATGCCCTGGATGGATTCGATGGTGGGAATCGAGACTGAGCCGGTCTCGGTCTTGAAGCTTTCGTTGAATGCATAGAAGAATCGTGGCGAACGCCAGTAGTAAGGTCCGTGCGACGAAACGCCGCGACCATCAGCGGAGTTCGATTGGTAGAGGCGCGTCGGATCGAGGCGCGCCATAAGCGTCTTCAAAGTGTCATCAAGTTCCTTAGGCGGATAGCCCTCGTTGCGCGCGCACCAGACCGCGATCGACGGGTGGTTGCGGTAGCGAACTACCTTATCGGTGACGTTGGCGAGGTAGGTAGGAATATCGGTCACGTCAGGGCCGTCATTTGGATTGGGCTGAAAAAACTCATCCCACAGCAGAATTCCATACTTGTCCGCCATGTCGTAGAAGTCAGGACTGGTGCTTTGTCCCACCCAGTTGCGGATGATGTTCAGGTTGGCCAGCGCGTGCATGTGAAACTGCGCGTCCAGCCTTTCTCGCGAAATCCGCTTCATTGCTTCATCGAGGCCCCAGTTGCCGCCGCGCGCCATCACGCGAACTCCGTTGACTGAAAGCGTGAGGTTTTCGGAGTCGGGGACCTGGTACTCGATCTTGCGAATACCAAACTGCCGCGTCGCAATATCCGAAGTTTTTGCCTTTGCTCCTACATCGAAGCGCAACGTGAGCTTGTATAAATTCTGCGGGCCGTAGCCATTCGGCCACCACAACTTTGGACTAACCAGACGCAGTTCGGGCGTCGATTTGCTATCCAGCGCAACAGCCTCAGTACCATTTGCCGCAACCGTCACGGCTTTGCGAAAAGTAATCTCGTTTCCCGTTGCATTCTGGTTCTCTGCCTTCTGTAACTGAATGACGCCAGTAAGCGTGCCGCTGACGGCCTTAGGCGATTTGTTCTCGAGGGTTGTGGAAATGTGAAGTTCGGCGCTTTCGTGCGACGCCGCCAAATCTGCCGTTACGAATGGATCCTTCACCACGACCGGCCCAGTTGCATCCAGCGTAACTGGAAGCCAGATACCGGTATCCCGGTCGCGAACCGCGGGAAGCCAGTCCCATCCAATCGTGGAGAGGAATGTAGGTCCATCGATGGCAGTCTCGCCGCCGTTCTTGCCCACGCCGTTAGCGACGTTATGTTCGTGTGGCACGCCAGGATGAGGCTGCGGTGCAACCAGCACTGTGAGGACAGCACGGCGGCCGGGCTTCACGAATTCGGAAATATCAAAATCGCCTCGAATGAAGGCGCCGCGCATGGTGCCGGCCTCGTGGCGGTTTACCCAGATCTGTGCCGTGTAGTTGATACCGCCGAAATGAAGCCAGATGTGACGCCCTTTGTAGGACGCAGGCACGGTAAAGGTAGTGCGATACCAGTATGTTGTCTTGTTCAGATTTTCCGGAATCGCGCGCATGTTTTCACCGTACAGCGGCTCGGGGTAAACGCCGTCGTTCACGAGTGTGGTAAGCACCGTTCCCGGTACTGTCGCGGCATACCAACCCTGCGGCTCAAAACCAGTTGTCGAAATGAGCGGAGCCGCAGCGGCAACTTTTGCCGAGTCTTGCATCTTCCACCCATCAATGGTTTGCGTTTCCCGTTGGGACTGCGCCAGCGAAAATGCGGGTATGAGAATGGCAAACAAGGCGAAGAAACGAAGCGTCATTACGCGATATTCCTCTCTGAACGAATTCAAAATGCAAGTTCATCGTAGGCACGCACATCTGGATCACAAAAAATAAAAAAGTTACTCGTCGAGCAAACACTGAGATTTCCTGGAATAGTCTACGCTTTCAAAATTCGCCGCGTGGCTTGTGCCGGTGTTGTATTCTCGCGATGGGCGTGTCGCCGTCATTACCCAAAAACGCTCGCAACCATGAAAATTCCAATGAAGCCGTATTCCTCTTATATTCGGGTTCACCTGTCGAAATGCTTCGAGTTCGCGGTGCTGATTGCCGTAGCCGCTTCTCTTTCGGCGCAACCGTCTGGCGCTAACCCTGAAGCGAGTGAGCAGGGAGCCAAAGCGTCAGCCGCAGCGCGACCTGAAGACACGGAAGTTTGGGAACCGGTGCCCGCGATAGTTACCCCGGGGACCATCGACGCTGCGCCTCCTTCCGATGCGATTGTCCTGTTCGACGGTAAGAACCTTGACCAGTGGGTTTCGACCCGGGACAAGTCACCAGCCCAATGGATCGTCGCCGATGGCGTGATGACCGTGAATAAGGCCGCCGGAAATATTGAAACCAAGAGAACTTTCAAAAACTACCAGCTCCACCTCGAGTGGAAGATCCCTGCGAAGATCACGGGCACCGGTCAGGCACGCGGCAATAGCGGAGTATTTCTCGCCTCCACTGGCCCGGGCGACGCTGGATATGAGTTGCAGATTCTCGATTCGTATAACAACAAGACGTATGTCAACGGACAGGCCGGCAGCATTTACAAGCAAGGCATTCCGCTGGTCAACCCGAGTCGAAAGCCCGGTGATTGGCAGAGCTACGACGTAGTATGGACTGCGCCAACATTCAACGCCGACGGGTCGCTGAAAACGCCAGCATATGTCACGGTCTTTTTTAACGGTGTCCTGGTGCAGAATCACTTCGAGTTGAAAGGCGAGACTCTGTACATAGGTCGGCCCGTGTACAAGAAGTACGAAACGGCGCCTATTAAATTGCAGGCGCATGGTGATCGCAGCGAACCTATCCGCTTCCAAAATATCTGGGTCAGGGACCTTAATTAATACTCGTAGGACGCCTCTGTAGCCGCCGATTTCCTCCGTTTCGCCCTCCACCTAGATCCACAATTAAGTCAGTTGGCGAACAGCACTATTGATCCGGGATCTCATGATCTGCGACGTAAGTCATTATTGCCCAAGGGAATAGCTAAATCCCGCCAGCCGCAGGAAAAGAAAAGAAAGAAAAGCCTTGCATTTGTCATAGTGTTGTAGTTGAGTATAACACTAGGAGTCTGCTTCCGAGTATTTGGCTAGCGAGCCCGAATAAGCCGGAGAGCTCTTGTTGAAGCCGGGAACGCCATCAGAGATTTCCGGGATCGACCGCAAAGAGAATTCAAGGAGAAGATTGAAATGAAACCACGAATCGCACTTTCCGTTTTGTTTGTTCTGTTTACCATTGCTGCTTACGCCCAGTCGGACGCGCAAAAGTCCTTCGCAAGCATGAAAAGCCTGGCCGGCGAGTGGGAAGGCACCGTAACCGTTCCGGAGATGCCAGAAATGTCGGGAGGCAAGCCGCTCCACATCTCGATGCGCGTGACTTCGAGGGGAAACGCGCTTGTGCACGAGCTTCAGGAAGCCGGAACGCCGTTGGACGCGACAAAATACGACCATCCGGTCACGATGCTCTACGTGGACGGAGACCAGCTTACGCTGGTTCACTATTGCGATGCGGGGAACCGGCCGCGCATGACTGGCAAGATGTCCCCCGATGGCAAGACCGTCGAGTTCGAACTCAAGGACATCAGCGGGGACCCGGAGACACACATGCACCATTCCGTGTTCACCATCATCGATGCCAACCATCACACCGAGGACTGGACGTTCATGATGAAGGACAAGCCGATCCACGCGCACTTCGACTTGCAGCGGAAGAATTGACGGGAGCGAATCCCTGGAAGGGCTATTTTGGGAAAACATCATGAACCGTGAGTGGAGCGACAGTCAGCCGATATACCGCCAGCTTCGAGACCGCGTCGTGGCGATGATACTCGACGGCGTCCTTAAAGAGGGCGATCCGCTGCCATCCGTGCGCAATGTTGCGGCCGAATATCGGGTCAATCCACTCACGGTTCTAAAGGGCTATCAAGAACTAGTCGACGAGGGGTTGGTTGAGAGTAGGCGAGGTTTGGGCATGTTCATCAATGCCGGCGCGCGAACTTTGTTGCTGCAGGGAGAACGGCAGAAGTTTCTGGGCGAAGAATGGCCCAGAGTGTACGCAAGCATTCAGCGACTCGGCCTGAGCGCAGAAGAACTGCTGACCGCTTCCGCAAACGGCCGCTCATCGAATGCTACTGAGAAAGAGAAAAAGGAGCCGAAGAAATGACAGTGATCGAAGCACGTGGTCTGCGCAAGGCCTTCGGCAAAACCATCGCGCTGGACGGCATAAATTTGCATGTCGAAGAAGGCCGCATCCTCGGACTCATCGGCCCCAACGGTGCAGGGAAGAGCACCGCGCTCAACGCGATTCTCGGCCTCACTCAATATCAGGGGGAACTGAAGGTTCTCGGACGCGACCCCTGGACCGAGCGGGATCAGCTTATGCGCGATGTCTGCTTTATCTCCGATATCGCCGTGCTGCCGCGCTGGATGCGGGTTTCGCAGGCGCTTGACTACGTGGCCGGTGTACATCCGCGATTCGACCTTGCCAAGGCAGAAAGTTTTCTTGCGAAGACTGACATCAGTCGAAGCAGCAAGGTAAGGGAATTGTCGAAGGGCATGGTGACCCAACTTCACCTCGCGCTAGTCATGGCCATTGACGCGAGATTGCTGGTGCTAGACGAGCCCACGCTTGGCCTCGACATTCTCTATCGCAAGCAATTCTACGATTCACTGCTGAACGATTATTTTGATCGCAACCGCACCATCGTGGTGACTACGCATCAGGTGGAAGACGTCCAGCACGTGCTCACCGATCTCATGTTCATCAACCGCGGTCGCATCGTACTCGACTGCAGCATGGAAGAATTCGAGTCACGCTATCTGGAAGTGACGGTGCATCCCGAGCATGTGGACGAAGCGCGGGCTCTCAATCCGATGCACGAGCGTCAGGCGCTTGGTCGGAGCACCCTGCTATTCGATGTAAAGCTCACTCACGTCGATCGCCAGAAACTCGCCGCGCTGGGCGACGTACGGGTGCCCAGCATTGCCGACTTGTTCGTTGCCATGTTGGAAAAGAATCCGGCAGATAAGCCGGGGGGTAAGCCGCAGAATCAGCCTGGCGTGGCGCAAGGAGTATCTCAATGAATACGCAATCGAATACGTTGCCAGAGTCCTTTGGCTCACAGGGAAGCGCGTCCGCAGCCTTGTCGAAGACACGACCCTTTTATTGGTCGGTGCGCCGCGAACTCTGGGAGTACCGTTCCATTTACCTCGCACCGCTCGCCATCGCGGGAGTCATTCTGCTCGGCTCCGTGTTCGTCCTGGTGCCTCTCCCGCACACCATGCGCACCTTGTCGTCACTTGACCCAAGTCACCAGCGCGAAGCGCTCGCCCAACCCTATGACTTCGCCGCTGCTTTAATTATGGGGGCCGCCTTCCTGGTCAGCATCTTCTACTCTCTCGATACCCTCTATGGCGAGCGGCGCGATCGCAGCATCTTGTTCTGGAAGTCCCTGCCGGTTTCCGATCTCACTACGGTGCTCGCGAAAGCGAGCATCCCGCTGCTCGTTCTACCGATAGTCGCCTTCGTAATCACCGTTTTCACCCAGTCCATCATGCTGCTCTTGAGCAGCGTGGTAGTGCTGGCGAACGGTCTGAGTGTCACGACATTGTGGACCCAGTTGGAGCTGTACCAGACATTGCTGGGGCTGCTCTACCACCTCGTCACCGTGCATATGCTCTGGTATGCGCCTGTCTACGCCTGGCTGCTGCTCGTCTCAGCATGGGCCCGACGCATGCCAATTCTCTGGGCCGTCTTGCCGCCGCTCGCGATCGTTATCTTCGAGAAAATCGCTCTCCATTCTTCCTACTTCGTGGCGCTGCTCGAATACCGCGTCGGCGGAGGGTCTGAAGCGGTCGACTCTATGCAAGGTAACTTTCCCATCCAGCCGGGAATGCACCTCACGCCGGGTAGTTTCCTGAGCAGCCCGGGTCTGTGGCTCGGGCTCATAGTTGCGGCGGCATTTCTCGCAGCCGCGGCGCGTTTGCGACGCTATCGCGAACCGATCTGATTCGCATGCACCTGATTCAGCAGTTCGCGCAAGGAGTAAGGAATATGAGAGCAGTAACGATGAAACGGGTTGTAGAAGCGTCACCGCGCTTCAGGGCCAGAATTACCGCTGTCTTCTATCTGGTCAGCTTACTGATGGGAGGACTCGTCCTGTTGGTCCACGGCAGGTTGGCCTTGGTAATCGACCTCATCGCGACCGCGTGCTATCTAGCTGTAACGGCTCTCTTCTATGACTTGTCCAAGCCGGTGAACCGGAGCCTCTCTTTTGTTCGCGGCGTTTTTGAGCCTGGTGCGTTCGACGATGGAAGGAGCAACCTGGCGCGGCGCGGGAATAACTAGTTAAAAGGAGTACAAAATGCGGCCGCCACTACTGGTTCTTCACATCATCGCCGGCACTTTAGGGATGCTGTCTGGATTTGTCGCAGTATTCCTTCGCAAAGGTTCGCGGCGGCATGGGCTCGCCGGAAACGTCTTTGTCATAGCAATGCTCAGCCTGTCAGCGAGCGGAGTGTGCCTGGCGCTCATGAAGTCGCAACCAGGCAATGTTCTGGGAGGCACTCTGACGTTCTACCTGGTTGCAACGGCATGGCTCACCGCCAGGCGCAAGGAGGGGGCTCCGGGCATTTTCGATTGGGGTGCGCTTCTGGTTATCTTGGTGGTCGGAGCGACCGAGATCACCTGTGGGTTAGAAGCCGCTGCCAGTCAAACGGGATTGAAGTATGGATATCCGCCCGGTCCTTACTTTTTCATGGGCTCGGTTGCCCTGCTCGCTGGCACCGGGGACATCCGCATGCTCGTGCGCCGCGGCATTTCTGGCGCACAACGTATTGCGCGGCATCTTTGGCGCATGTGTTTTGCGCTGTTCATCGCCGCCGCGTCCATATTCCTGGCGCGGCAACAACTCTTCCCCGCTTTTATGCGCAAGACAGGGGCACTTGTATTCCTGAGCTTCCTGCCATTGCTGTTGTTGGTATTCTGGCTGATCCGAGTTCGGTTCACCAATGCGAACCGGGCGAGAGCGATTCGATCGTGTGCACCGATGATGCAATCTCTGGTAGAGAAACGAGTATGAGCACCGCAGGCACGATTTTGGTTTTTGACAGGAGGACAAAATGATTGGAGAACGAGCTCTAAAGGTCGTGTTGGTGATAGTGGGGATGCTATTCCTGGCTACGGTTTACCCGCTGGTCCAAATCCATCTGGAAGAGAGCCTGCAGATGATGCTCAGCATTTACGTTACGCTGGGAGTTTTTCTTTTGCTGGCGTCACGTAACCCGTCAGCGAATCGCAGCCTGATTGCCTTCACAGCGTGGTCGAGTTTCACGCATGCCGGCGTTATGGCGGTGCAGTCGCTGCACGATCTGCCCGAACGCGCACATTTGCTGACGGGCGCAGTTGCGTTTGCCGTCATCGGCATAGTACTGGTTGTGCTCGCGCCGGCAAAGGCACAGGTGCTGGACCCTAGTTCGCCTCCGCTGCGTCGCTATATGAGCGGGACAAACGAGGCTTAACCAGGCCAGACATAATCTTCGAATGCAGGGGAAAACACTCGCCGTTTACAGGCAGCCTCGTACAAACTCGCATTGGATACCAATCTTGGGGACGTATGAGACAGAGGCCAGCCTCTGGGTTTAAGCTGCTTGCCATGAAAAAGTTTCCGTATTCCTACTGCGGTCTATTGCATATCAGGGAGAGCGTGGCATGAACCGGCGTGAGGTGCTGCAGGGGTTTGGATCGGCGGTTGGGGCGCTGTCGCTGGTTCGATTCGGACTTGCGTTACCGCGTGTTGGGGCGAACGACAAGCTGACGATTGGCTGTATTGGCGTTGGATCCCAGGGCCTGCGCGTTATGTTGGATGTGCTGCGGCTGCCTGAAATCCAGGTTGTGGCCGTGTGCGACGTGAACCGCGGCAGCAGCGACTATCTGGATTGGGGTCCCAATGAACTGCGGAATAAGGTGCGCATGGTTCTGCGGGATTCCACTTGGGGCGCAACACTATCCGGGCCCACCGCGGGCCGCGAGGTGGCGCAGGGAATTGTTAACGCGTTCTACGCGAAGGAACGCGAGAAGGCTAACTACACGGGCTGTACCGCGTATGAAGATTTTCGCGAACTGCTCACGAAAGAGAAGGATCTCGATGCCGTGATCGTGAGCACGCCCGATCATTGGCACGCCCCGATTGCCATTGCTGCCATGCGCGAGGGGAAACATGTGTATAGCCAGAAGCCGATGGCACATAGCGTGTGGGAGTGTCGCGAGATGGTTCGTGTAGCAAAGGAGACGGGACGGGCAACGCAGGTCTCGATCTTCAACTCGAATTCCCCAGAATCGCAGCAGGTGCACAATCTCTTGAGTAGCGGCGTGATTGGGCCGGTGCGGTCGATCGACATCTGGACCAAGCGAGCCTCGGCGTTCTGGAAGCAGGGACTTCCCACACCGACGCATGCGGACGAAATTCCTGACGGGCTGAACTGGGATATGTGGCTGGGACCAGCGCCGATGCGTCCATTTAACAGGGGCTACCTGCCATTCGTTTGGCGTGCCTGGTACGACTTTGGCTGCGGCGCTCTCGGAGACATGGGTGAATATGGCTTCGATACAATTTCCCGCGCCGTGGGACTGCAAGCAGCGAATCGCATCGAGGCGAGTTCCACCGATTTGTTTCCCGAAAGCTATCCGGTCGCATCCTCGGTGCATTTCAACTTTGCGAAGACTGCGGATCGGCCGGAGCTGAAACTGAATTGGTACGACGGAGGTATTGAGCCAAGACGTCCGTCGGAATTATCCGATGACGCGGAGATGGGAACGGGCGGCGAGGGCGTGATCTATACAGGGGATAGCGGCAAATTGATGACGGCGTTTATGGGGCAGGATCCGCGTGTGCTGTCCAACAATGGAAAGATGACCACGCCTTTCGAAAAGCCCGCGAAGCAGGAAGATCCGTTTCAGCCAACAAGACCAGACCTTGGCGGCAGTGCCAGCAGTGCAGATGCAGCGCACTTCCTGGAATGGGTGCGTGCCTGCCAGGGCGGTCCATCCGCTCGCGCGAATTACGCATACGAGGCCCCGATCGTCGAGACTCTGATGCTGGGCTGCATTGCCGTCCGCACGCATGAGGTGCTGGAATGGGATGCGGAGAACTTTCGGCTCACGCGCGGTTCCGATCGGGCAGCATCCTTGCTGAAGCCGCAACATCGAGGTTCATGGGGAATTTCATGAGGCAGATGTTTTCTGCATTGCAAAGTTTTGATTCGCCTCGAGCTGCGCTCCGAGCTGAGAATTTCCTGATCAGGCCATGCGGCGAAGTTTTGTGACTCTGCCCGCCTCGACCCACTCCACCACAAAAATGTTACCCTCGTGGTCGAAACAGGCGCTATGCGGACAGACGAACCTTCCAGGAACGAATGTTCCGTGTTCCTGATTTCTCACCGAGCCCCAATCTGTCTTGGAAAATTCACCCTGGCCCAAACTTGCAACCAGATGATTCTTGCGATCAAGGATCACAACCTTGCTCAAAAGGTCCGGGATCACTACTGCTCCATTCCGTTCGTGCAGATAACACGGCATCTTCGTGGTGCCCAGAATGAAGTCAACGTGTTTGCCATCCAGGCTAAATCGGTGCAACCGGCTGTTGCCCCGGTCAGCGACGACAAGAAGCGGGGTCTGCTCGCGGGTATCTATCCACAACCCGTGTGGACAATCTAGTTGATCGTCGCCTGTGCCCAGCCCGCCAAAGGTGCGAATAAACTCAGCTTTCTGGTTGTACTGATTGATAAAGCTCGATCCATATCCGTCGCCCACGTAAATATCTCCA
>Ga0307476_10002091_pt1 | contig 11964 bp, 7 predicted proteins | sample atmos_gasesECM2C_2_FD_203314 | JGI IMG/M metagenome (GOLD analysis project Ga0307476, IMG submission 203314) | Hardwood forest soil microbial communities from Morgan-Monroe State Forest, Indiana, United States - atmos_gasesECM2C_05 | ecosystem: Environmental > Terrestrial > Soil > Temperate... | reverse complement strand
TCCAGGTCGAGGTCCGCGCGTCGTCCGGCGACGTGGTCTGCTCGTCGCTGTAGCGCTGGGTGGGATACCCGCGCGGCCCGGGCGCCCCCCGCGCGCGAACGCCGCGCGATCGTCCGCGTGGCGCCGCCGCGGCCGGCTTATAGTCGAGCTGCGTGCCGCGCATCAAGACCACGGTGGTCGGCAGCTACCCGGTGCTGCCATGGATGGTCGGCCACCCGTCGCGGCTGGTGCTGCGCGACGCGGTCATGGCCGTGCTCAAGACCCAGGAGCTCGCCGGGCTCGACCTGGTCACCGACGGTGAGCTCCAGCGGTTCGACGCCAACCACCCCGAGGCCAACGGGATGGTCGACTATTTCGTCGCCCAGCTCGACGGGATCCGCAAGGCGGTGTCGCCGTCGGACTTCTCGCGCTGGCGCGCCGACCGCGCCGCGGGCTACCAGCTGCCGGGCGCGACCGTGGTCGGCAAGATCGGCCCGGGCACGCTGAACCTGCCGCGCGACTGCGACCTGACGCGGTCGCTGACCCGGTCGCCGCTCAAGTTCACGTGCACCGGCCCGCACATGCTGGCGCGCATGCTCGACAACCGGCACTACCCGGACCTGCCCGAGCTCGCGATGGACGTCGCCGGCGTGCTGCGCCAGCAGCTCGAGCTGGTCGAGGCCGACGTGGTGCAGCTCGACGAGGCGTCGATCGCCGGCTCGCCGCAGGACGCGCGGTGGGCGGCCGAGGCGATCAACCACGTGCTCGACGGCGTCCTGTGCGAGAAGGCGGTCCACATCTGCTTCGGCAACTACGGCGGCCAGCCGATGCTGCGCGGGTTCTGGCGCGATCTGATCCCGTTCCTCAACGCGCTCAAGGCCGATCACCTGGTGCTCGAGTTCGCCCGGCGCGGCTACGACGAGCTCGAGGCGTTCCGCGATCTCGATCCGCGGATCGGCCTGGGGATCGGCGTGATCGACATCAAGGACAACGAGGTCGAGAGCCCGGAGCTGATCGCGTCGCGCCTCGAGCGGATCGTCGACGCGCTCGGCCCGGGCCGGCTGCACTACGCCCACCCCGACTGCGGGTTCTGGATGCTGCAGCGCAGCGTCGTCGACCGCAAGATCCAGGCGCTGGTCGCCGGGCGCGACCTCTACGAGGGCCGGCTATGAGGAGCACGCAGGACGCGGTGGCGCCCGCCGCCGACGCGGACGCCGACAAGGCCGCGGTGCGCGCGACCGTGTTCACCCACCTCGCGGGGCTGGTGATCGCGCCGACGGTCAGCGCGCTGTACGAGCGCGGCGCGCTCGACCCGCTGCTCGACGCGCGCGGCCCGGTGCCGTTCGACGACATCGTCGAGCGCACCCACGCCAACCGCGGCTACCTGCGGGTCGCGCTGCGGCTGCTCCGCGCGTGCGGCTGGCTCGCCGAGGAGCCGCGCGGCGCGTACGCGCTGACCCGGCGCGGCCGGATCGTCATGACCCTGGCGCCGCCGCTGTACGCCGAGCTGACGTCGTACTTCCTGCCCAAGGCGCTGTACCTCGAGGAGGCGCTGTTCGGCGCCGCCGACGAGCCCGTGGTCAACCTGCTGCGCGAGCTGGCCCAGCGCGCGCGGGACGGCTGGCGGATCGCGGTGTCCGACGACGCGGTGACCGCCGGGGTCCGCGAGCTGGTGCGCGGCCACCTCGACGGCATGCTGATCGGCCCGGCGATGGTCGCGCTCGCCCGCACCGGCGCCCTGGCGCGGATCGCCGCCGGCCCGATCGAACCCGCCGAGCTGTCCGGCAACGACGCGATGCTGCGCTGCCTGTTCGACCTGCTCGCGGCGCGCGGCTGGCTGCGCCGCACCGGCGTCGCGGTCGAGCTGACCCCGGCCGGCCACTACGCCGCGCAGATCGCCAGCGCGTACGGCGTGACCGTGTCGTACCTGCCGACGTTCGCGGTGCTGCCGACGCTGTTGTTCGGCAACCCGCGGATCCCGCGGGTCGACCCGACCGGCTTCGAGATCCTGGTCAACCGCGCGATGAACGTGTGGGGCAGCGGCGGGGCGCACCGCACGTACTTCCGGCGGCTCGATCAGGTCGTGATCGACCTGTTCAACCGGCCGATCGCGGACCAGCCGCGCGGGATCTGCGACATGGGCTGCGGCGACGGCTCGCTGCTCGCGCACCTCTACCGCGTGGTCGCCGAGCACACCGAGCGCGGCCGGATGCTCGATCGCCACCCGCTGGTCATCGTCGGCGCCGACTTCAACAAGGTCGCGCGGCGCGCGACCAAGCAGACCCTTCGCCAGGCCGGCATCCCGGCGTTCCACGTGATCCCCGGCGACATCAACCGCCCGGCCCAGCTCGCCGGCGACCTCGAGGCGCTCGATCTCGACGTCCACGAGCTGCTCCACATCCGGTCGTTCCTGGACCACAACCGGCCGTACGTCCGGCTGGCGAGCTACGCCGCCGGCTCGCGGCCGGCGCGGACGTCGGGCGCGTTCGCCCACCTCGGCGACGAGATCACGCCCGACGAGCAGGAGGAGAACCTGGTCCGCCACCTGCGGCGGTGGGCGCCGTACTGCGCGCGCTACGGCCTGCTCGTGCTCGAGCTCCATACCCTGCCGCCCGACCTGACCTCGGCCCACCTCGACCGCACCCCGGCGGTCGCCTACGACGGCACCCACGGGTTCTCCGACCAGTACCTGGTCGAGCTGCCGGTGTTCCTCGCCTGCGCCCGCGAGGCCGGGCTGCGCGCGCACGAGCGGTTCGCCGCCGCGTTCCCGCCGTCCGAGCTCGCGACGGTCAGCCTGAACTACTTCACCGCGAGCTAGCCAGGAGCCCGTAGGGCGCAGCGCGGAGGAGAACGCCGACACGCGACTCGCCGGGGGCTGCTGCGCGGATGGGTGTCGGGGCCGCGCCCGCCGAAGAACCGCCGGCGCCTGCGCAGGCGACGCGACGTATGTGCGGAGCAAGGCCCGCCAATCGTAATCACGGTCGCGGGTGCGCCAGGCCAAGCCTGGCCGGAAAGGAAGGCATGTAGCAGCCCGAAATTTCGGTGAACGACCCGGGGTGAAAATCCCACCGGCGACGACGGAGACCGCCACGCCGGAAGCGAGTCTTGCGAGATCGTAAGGAGGTACACGGGTGACCGTGATCTCGAAGCGTAGACAGCGAGCGTGCAGGCCGCGTGATTGGGTCCCGAAATTGATTCTGAAGCGGGTGCCGAGACCTCCCGCACGGTCGAAGGCGACAGGATGCGACGATGCGCGACCGGGAGAGCCGAGCGCCGCGGTTTCAATCGCATCCCCCGACGGGATCGTAGGACGGGGCATGTACGCAAGGGTCGTCCAGGAACCTGGGATGGAGTCTCGGCGCTCCTGTCGCAAACAGGAACGGAACGGCAAGGGAAATCGAGCCGGCCGGGCGCCGAGAGGTCGGAGCGCGCAGTAGGAGCTGTGACGTGGGGGAACCCGCTCCAGGGGACCCTGCCGAGCAAAGGAGCGCGCCGGAGAACAGACTCGCTGGAGGGAGAAGATGACCGAGGCACAGAACTCGCTGGACATCTCAACCAAGCTCGAGCGGATAGCGAAACTGGCGAAGGAGAAACGAGGCGTCAGCTTGCTCACGCTGGCGCATCACATCGACGTGGACTGGCTCCGCGAGGCCTTCCGCCGCACCCGGAAGGACGGCGCTCCAGGCATCGACGGACAGAGCGCGGCAGCGTATGCGGAGCGACTGGAGGCCAACCTCCAGTCGCTCCTCGACCGCGCGAAGTCCGGGCAATACCGGGCGCCGCCGGTGCGGCGGGTGCACATCCCGAAGGGCGATGGGACGGAGACCCGTCCGATCGGCATCCCGACCTTCGAGGACAAGGTCCTGCAGCGCGCGGTGGCGATGGTGATCGGCGAGGTTTACGAGCAGGAGTTTCACGACTTCTCGTACGGCTTCCGGCCGGGGCGGTCGCAGCATCAAGCGCTGGACGCGGTCCAGAGCGCGGCATGGCGGATGGCTGGAGGGTGGATCGTCGAGGTCGACATCCGAAAGTTTTTCGACACCGTCGAACACTCCCACCTCCGGGAGATCCTTCGCCGCCGGATAGGTGACGGAGTGCTGCTGCGTCTGATCGGAAAGTGGCTGAACGCCGGGGTTCTGGAGGGGCTCGCGCTCTCGTACCCCGACGAGGGGACACCGCAGGGAGGGGTGATCTCGCCCCTCCTGGCGAACATCTACTTGCACGACGTGCTCGACGAGTGGTTCGTCCGGGACGTGAAGCCGGCCCTCGCGGGTCAGGCGGAGCTGTTCCGGTTTGCGGACGACGCCGTCGCGCTGTTCGCCAGCAAGCGAGATGCCGAGCGGTTTCTCGCGATCCTGCCGAAGCGATTCGGCAAGTTTGGCCTGACGTTGCATCCCGACAAGACCCGGATGGTGCCGTTCCTGAGGCCTGATCGCGTCGACAACGACGAGGATCGCCCCGGGACGTTCAACTTTCTGGGGTTCACCCACTACTGGGGCCGGTCCCGGAAGCCTACGCCCAAGGGACGGCCCGTCAGCAGGCGGTGGATCGCGATGCGGAAGACGGCCAAGGATCGATTCAGTCGCACGCTACGCCGGCTCTACGAGTGGTGCCGCCGGCATCGGCACGACCCGTTAGAAACGCAGCACCTCATGCTGGTGAAGAAGCTACGGGGCCACTACGAGTACTACGGCGTCACGGGGAACTTCCCCGCGCTTGCCAAGGTCCACCATGTGGCCGAACGGATCTGGCAGAAGGCGCTCGCGCGTCGCTCTCAGAGACGTCTCACGTGGTCGATGATGCAGCGGATCCTGGAGCGGTTTCCACTCCCACGACCGCGCATCGTCCACCGGTACGGCACTTAGCAAACCTGCTCTCTGAAGAGCCGGCTGCGGGCAATCTGCACGGCCGGATCTGTGGGGGCCCGGCGGGGGAACTCGCCGGGCTACCCGACCGCCCGACCCCATCCGCTCGCGGTCGCCCCCGGCGAACTCGCGTTGGCGTCTGGCGATCGCGCCACGAGGTGAGCGCGCGCGGTCAGCGCTTGCGGCGCGTTTTGCCTGTTCGTACCTGCGCAGCTCACCGGGTCTCCCGCTCCTTCTCTACGGGGCCACCATCATGGCCCAGGAAGGTGTCGATATGAAGGTAATGTCCTTGTCCAAAGAACTTCTGATTAGCAACGACGTCCCCAACACCTGCGTACGAGTGCCCTAGCTGGTTCCGATCCCAAGCTAGCGCTCGGTGTCGGCATGGCCCGGGGCGATGGCTGCGACCAGGCAAGCTGCGAGCGCGGGAACGACCAGGCGCATCGGCATGCTCATGAGGAGCGCGAATCCCTTCTGGCGGGCACGACCGCGTCACTCGTGGGGTCCCGCATGTCAGGGTCGGCTCGGGATCTGGGGCTCGACCGGTGTGCTGGATCTCCCGTCATCGTGCAGGCCGATGCCGGGCGCGGTGCCGCGCTTGTCGAGCGTGACCTCGCGCACCGTGCAGTCATCCGGTGCGGCGATCGGCCGGCCATCGCGCAGCGCGGCGAGCAGCGGAGCGAGGGGGTGGGCCGTCTCGCACCACACGATCGCGATGCGTTCGTCGCCGAGCGTGGCATCGAGGATCGTGCTCCACGGGAACGAGCGCTCTGTGCCCGGGGCGAGCGGCACCATGTTCTCGCCGCCGGGTGGCACGTACGCCGTTGCGTTGCCCGCGCCGTCGCGCGACAGCACGGCGCCAAAGCCGCTTCGCGTCGCCGTGTAGCCGGCCTGCAGGTAGTCGCCGGGACGGACCACGTCGCCGCTGGCGACCGGCAGTAGCGCCTCGGGGCGGCCGGCGGATAGCAGCAGCACGGTGCCATCGGACGCGGCACTCGCCGCCAGCGCACCCTCGGGAAGCTGCATCGCCGCACCGCCGATGTGGCCCTTGGTCCGTTCGGCGGGCCCGTCATCGCCCGGTCCCGGACGGAGGCGCAGGGCAATCAACACGGTGGCGGCCGCCGCCACCGGGATCAGTGCGGGGAGCCACCGGTGTCGCGAGCGCGATAGCGGGATCGCGATCGGCCGCACCCGGAACGCGTCGCGCTCGGCGGTCAGCGTGCGCAGCCGGGCCGCGCACGCGGTGCACCGGGCGGCGTGCGCGTGCGTGGCGGCGCCGGCCTCGGCGGCCAGCTCGCCGGCGAGAAGCCGATCCCACTGCAGATCCGACACGTGCTCGGTCACGATGCCTCCTTGCGCTCGGACAGCCGGCGCGAGACCCGCTCGAGCAGGTTGCCGACATGGCGACGCGAGCAGCCGAGCACCTCGGCAACCTCGGCGTGGCTCATCCCGTCGAGATGGTGATACACGGCGGCGCGGGCCTCGTCGTCGGTCAGCAGCGTGAGCACACCGCGGAGCGCCGACGCCGACTCGGTCGAGCGCGGATCGATCTCGGTCGCCCATGGTCGCACCTGCTCGTCGATCAGCCGGCGGCGGTTGCGCTGGTTGCGCAGCCGGCTCAGGCAGGCGTGGGTGGTCGCGGCATACAGGAACGTGCTCGGCGCGCTGCGGCCATCGAACTGCTGCGGCCGCGCGACCAGACTGGCGAACAGCTCCTGCAGCACCTCGGCCGCCTCGTCATCGCTGGCGAGGATCTGGCGAGCGCGGCGCAGCACGCTGTGTCCGTAGCTCCGGTACAGCGCCTCGACGTCGAGCCTGGCGGTGGTCATAGCCAGACCCCGCCGAGCAGGTTGAGCGTGGTAGACCGTCCGTTCTGCGGTATGATGTCGCCGAAGATGTGGTGGATCTGCACCGCGAGTTCGGCGCCCAGATAGCTCCGGCCCCACAGCGGCAGACTCACCCCCATCGTCGCGGCGATGTGGGCCTCGGCACTGCTGCGCTCTAAACTACTCAACGGATGCGGGAGAGGACCGGGGGGCGCGGGTTCGGCGAGCCTAATCTGGCCACCACCTACGGCGAAGCCAAGATCGATCACGCACCAACGGAACTCCCCGGCCCACATGGCGCGCAGGTCGACCGTGATGTGCTGACCGGAGGAGTACGGATCTTGATGCGCGTAGGAGATCCGCGGCGACAGCGTGATGTTCGGGCGCACCCAGGTCCAGCCGGCCACCACGCCCTTGAAACTCAAACCATATCCATTCGGGATGTCGGTCTGGATGGTATAGCCGACGAACGGCCCGGATACACCGGTGAGGCTCTCTCCCCTGCCCTTGCGCACCAGCGACGCGTACATCGTGCGCTCGAGCTGGTCAGGGTCGACCGCAGTGTCGCGGGCCGCGGTGACCGTCGCCGTGCCCTCGAGCAGTGCGTCGCGCGCCCGGCCGCGCACCGTGTAGATCCCCGGCTGCAGGCTCAGCGTTCGGCGCCGCGCGTCGGCCGCGATCTCCCCCACCACGCCGGGCGACGAGCCGGTGCGCAGGACCAACCAGGTCGCACCGGCGGGCAGGGTCAGCGTGCCGTGGCCGGTCGCGTTGCCCAGGTCGGCGAGCGGCAGGTCGGCGCGGCCGCGCAGGTCATAGTGGAACGTCGGATGCTGGGTGCCCGCGAGGGTGCGGCTGGACGCGATGATGGTCTGGTCGCGGGCGTAGCCGAATGCCTCGCCGAGCGTGACGACGCGGTCCCCGTTGGCGTCGGCCGCGCCGCGCAGACCCGACAGCAAGTAGTGGGTGAAGAACGAGCCGCCCAGCTGATCGGACTCCTGGGCATCCTCGGTCAGGGTGCTGGCGGTCAGAACGATCATGCCCTCGCCGAGCAGCGGAGCGGCGGTTGCGAGCACCAGCGGCGGGGCAGGACGGCCGCCCTTGACGTGGGTGATCGATCCGGAGCGGCAGGAGTCGATGACGAAAACGCGGACGGCGGCGGGGGAGCCGTGGACCAGGGCCTCGAGCTCGCGGAGCAGCAGGGTGGTGTCGCCGAGGTGGAGGGCGTCGGCGTCGCCATGGCCGGAGTAGTAGACGAGCAGGACGGCATCGGCGGCGGGGCGGGGCGCCATGCGGATGCGCTCGTTGGTGGCGATCAGGGCGCGGCGGACCTGATCGGCGGACTTGCCGCGGAGGACGACCTGGTTCTCGCGGGGCACGCCGCCGATGTCGCCGAGCAGGTCGGAGAAGCGCTGGGCGTCGCTCTCGGCGTAGCGCAGGGGCTGCTCGTCCGGGGCACCGCGGTTGTTGCCGATCACGACGGCGTAGCGCTCGGTGTCCGCGCGGGCCGGGGCGACGGAAGCGAACAGCCACGCCGCGAGCGCGGGGACGACCAGGCGCATCGGCATGCTCATGAGGAGCGCGAGTCCCTCCTGGCGGGCACGGCCGGATCGCTCGTAGGCGGACAGTGAACGCTACCTTGCGGCGGCACGGCGTCGGCGACCTTTCGCAGCCGTATTGTAGGCTCGATCACCTGCGGCTGCGGTGACGAGGGCGCGCGGTCTATCCCCGCGCTCGCGAGCTGCGAGTGTCCGGTTGCGCCCACCGAGCTCCTGGGCGCGGCAGTGTCGGGCGGCGCGCCCGCGACCGCGAGAGTGCCACCGCGGCGCTGTGGGCCGAGCAGCGCGGTCGTCGTGACCAGCACCGAGCGTGCGAGGTCGAGCACGATGCCGGGTCGGTGCTGCGCGCGCGCAAGCTGCTGGAGCAGGGCGGCCATGCTCGGCCAGCGGCGCGCCGGGTCGGGGTCGAGGCCGCGGCACAGCGGGTCGCGCATGCGGTGCGGGATATGTCGGGCATCGATTGCCGCCGGTCCGCGCGCGATCTGCGCGCGAAGGGCCTCGGCGCTGGACCCGCGGTAGGGGCGATCGCCGGCGATCGCCTCCCACAGCGCGACGCAGAACGCGAACTGATCGGTCGCCGGTGTGATCGCACCGCCGCACCACTGCTCCGGCGCCATGTACGCAGGCGTGCCGAGCAGCGAGCCGGTGGCGGTGCGCCCGACCCGCGCGCCGGGCGTACGGAGCGCGGTCGCGAGCGACGCGGTCGCATCGAGCGCGACGTGGAGCTCGCGGGCGAGGCCGAAATCGCCGAGCGCGATCCGGCCGTCGTGGCCGCGCAGGACGTTGCGCGGCTTGAAGTCGCGGTGGACGATCCCGGCGGCGTGTGCCGCCGCGAGTCCGCGTCCGGCGGCGAGGAACGCCTCGAGGATCTGCACGAGCGGCCGGTTGCCGGCGTTCAGCCACTCGGCGAGCGTTCCGCCCCGGATCAGCTCCATCGCCACGAACCCGCGGTCGCCCGCGGTGGCGACCTCGTACACCGCGACCACGTTGGGATGCGACAGCCGCGCCATCGCGCGGGCTTCGCGGAGCAGCCGATCGGTCGCGCCGGGAGCCGCGGGCGCGCCTCGCAGCACCTTGAGCGCGACCCAGCGCTCGAGATCGACGTCGAATGCGGCGTAGACCACACCCATCGCCCCGGCGCCGATCTCGCGCTCGACCCGGTATCGCCCCAGCATCGCGGCAACCGGCTCGCCAGCGACCGCAGGGGCGCTGGCCGCGGCGCTGGCCGTTCTCCACGGGTCCCCGTTGTCATCGTGGGTATGAATGCTCGGGAGAGAGGCACGTTGGGGCCGGATCGGCTCACGCTCGCGCGCCAGCGCGGCCAGCGCGTGAGCGAAGCGACCAACCCCCATGCACATGAGGACCGCGAGCCCGACCGATCGGGCACACCGCGGAGCACATGCCAGCGCACGCGGTCGCACGGCGGGGTGCGCGCGAGTCATTTCGCGCAGCTGGCGTGTGACCCGCGCGGGCCGTCCACCGACCGTCGCGCGCTCAGCGCTTGCGGCGCGCGGTCGACTGGACCTTGCGGCGGCGCAGCCGGGTCGCTTCCTTGAGCCGGCGCTCGGTGCGCTCGATCGCCTGCTGCTGGCTGTGCTTGGCGCCCATGCCGGCGCGCTGGACGTAGCTGCCGTCGGGCTGCATGTCCCAGGCGCCGCGCTGGTCGGTGAGCTGGTTGTCGAGGATGTGGCGCAGCTCGGCCTGCAGCCGCGGGTCCTCGATCGGCACCAGGACCTCGACCCGCTTCTCGAGGTTGCGCTGCATGGCGTCGGCCGAGCCGATGTAGTACTCGGGCCGGCCGCCGTTGTGGAAGTAGTAGATCCGCTCGTGCTCGAGGAACCGGCCGAGGATGCTGACGACCTTGATCGTGCTCGACACCCCGTCGAGCCCGGGCCGCAGCCGGCAGGAGTCGCGGACGATCAGGTCGATCGTCACGCCGCGCTGCGACGCGCGGTACAGCGCGCGGACGATGTCGACGTCCTCGAGCGCGTTGAGCTTCCACTGGATGTGGCCCCGGCCGCCGGCGCCCTGCTGCGCGATCTCGCGCTCGATCTTCTCGAGCAGCGCCTGCTTGAGCTGCTTGGGCGCGACGAGCAGCTTCTGGTACTTGCGGCGCGGCTTGTAGCCGGTGGTCAGGTAGTTGAACAGCTCGGTCAGGTCGCGGCCGATCGCGTCGTCGCAGGTGAACAGCGCGAGGTCGGTGTACAGCCGCGCCGTGCCGGCGTGGTAGTTGCCGGTCGCGAGGTGGGCGTAGCGCCGCAGGCCGTCGTAGTCCTGGCGCACGACCAGCGTGATCTTGGTGTGGGTCTTGAGCCCGACCACGCCGTAGGTGACGTGGATGCCGGCGCGCTCCATCCGGCTCGCCCACTTGATGTTGGCCTCCTCGTCGAACCGCGCCTTGAGCTCGAGCACCACGGCGACCTGCTTGCCGTTGCGCGCGGCGCGCACCAGGTGCTTGATGACGTCGCTGTCCTTCGACGTCCGGTACAGCGTCATCTTGATCGCGCGGACCTTGGGGTCGTCGGACGCCTCGCGCAGGAACCGCTCGACGCTGTGCTGGAACGACTCGAACGGGTGGTGCACCATCAGGTGCTTGGCGTCGCGGATCGCGTGGAAGATGTTGCCGTCGGTCAGCAGGTCGATCGGCGGCACCGGCGCGTGCGGCGGATCGCGCAGCTCGGGGGCGTCGAGCGCGGCGATCTCCATCAGGTCGCGCTGGCCGAGCATGCCGTCGGCCTCGAACACGTCGGCCTGCTCGTCGAGGCCGAGCTCGGCGGCGAGCCGGCCGCGCAGGGTCGGCTGCATGGTCTTGTCGACCTGGAGCCGGACCACCGGGGCGAACTTGCGCTCGCGCAGCTCGATCTCGATCATCTCGAGCAGGTCCTCGGCCTCCTCCTCGTCGCGCTCGGTGTTCGCGTTGCGGGTGACCCGGAACTTCGAGCACGCCTCGATCTCCATGCCGGGGAACAGGAGGTCGAGGTTGTTGGCCATCACGTCGGCGAGGTCGACGAACGTGCGCGACGTGCCGATCCGGACGAACCGCGGGGTGCCGCCCGACGACGGCACCTTGACCCGGGCGAGCAGCGGCTCGCTGTCGTTCTCGTAGCGCAGCGAGACCAGCAGGTTGAGCGACAGGTTGGAGACGAACGGGAACGGGTGCGCCGGGTCCATCGCCTGCGGCGTGACCAGCGGGAAAATGTTGCTCAGGTAGTACTCGCGGACCCACGCCTGCTGCTGGGCGTCGAGGTCCTTGAACGGCGCCACCCAGACCCCGGCCGCGCGCAGCTCGCCGAACAGCTTCTCGAGGATGATCTGCTTGCGCGCCTCGAGCCGCGTGATCAGCTCCAGGCAATCGCTGATCTGCTGCTGCGGCGTGCGGCCGTCCGGCGTCACCTTGTGGAGCTGGGCGCCGACCTGCTGCTTGAGGCCGCCGATCCGCTTCTGGAAGAACTCGTCGATGTTCGAGCTGACGATCCCGATGAACTTGACCCGCTCCAGCAGCGGCACCCGGTCGTCCTCGGCCTCGTGCAGCACCCGCCAGCAGAAGTTGAGGTAGGTCAGCTCGCGGTTGAGGTACAGCTCCGGGGCCCCGAGGTCGGTCGGCACGGTGTCGCCGAGCGCGGGCGCCGGCGGCGTGCGTCCGGGGGCCTCGACCGCCCGGAGCACCGCCCGGCCATCGCGCGCCTCGGGCTCTCGCAGATCCCGGCCGTCGCGGCTGTCCCGGGCGTCTCGGTGATC
>Ga0307476_10002089_pt1 | contig 11968 bp, 7 predicted proteins | sample atmos_gasesECM2C_2_FD_203314 | JGI IMG/M metagenome (GOLD analysis project Ga0307476, IMG submission 203314) | Hardwood forest soil microbial communities from Morgan-Monroe State Forest, Indiana, United States - atmos_gasesECM2C_05 | ecosystem: Environmental > Terrestrial > Soil > Temperate... | reverse complement strand
GCGGGCCTCGGCATTGACCAGCGACACGCCGGGTTGACGATCGAGATGGCCGGAGAAGTCGGCGAACTTGTCGGTGAGGACTTCGAAGATCGCAGGGTTGATCTCGATCGCGCGGATGTGCCTGGCGCCGAACAGCAGTCCGGAGAGAATGTCGCGGCCGCCGCCGACGCCGACAACCGCGACGTCGGCCACCGGCTGCACCTGATAGGCCGCATTGATGACGTCGTCTTTCAGGTAAGCCAGCTTGCTGAGGTCGCCGTCGTTCCGCGTGATGACGGTGTTCGCGCCCGCATCGATATCGAGAATTTGTTGATCGATCTTGACCTGCGGCGTGTGAGAAAAGCCCCAGCCGAATGGCTCGGACTCGCCGATCGCGACCACGCGGATGCGGGAATAGGTGTTCCAGCGTTCGAACAGAGTCCCCATCTGCTCAACGCCCTTGGCCCAGAACACGCCGAGATGGCTGTTGCCGGACATGGCGAGCCCGGTGTGCATGGCCGTGACCACGGCCAGCGTCAGGGCGACGGCGCCGCTCAGGCGCATGCTGCGGAAGTCGCTGCTGCCCCGCGCCATGATCCAGCCGGCGGCAGCGGCACACGCGCCGATCCCCATGGTTGCGCTCACGGGATCGACGACGAGCAACAAGAGGATCACGCCGATGCATCCGAGCGCCGCTCCCGCAAGGTCGGCCGCATAGAGCCAGCCGCCGCGATAGGGCAATCGCGTGAGTAACAGCGTGATGCACACGCCGCTTTCGGTGAACGGCTTCACGAAGGCGATGGTGGCGATCCCGAGCGCCACCGTCACGTAGTCGGTGGGAACAACGAGCGGCACACACAGGAACGCAATCATCGCGCCGACGCCGGTCATCGCAAACCATGCCGCATGCTTTGCGAACTCCACACCGACGCGCTCGGGCGCATAGCGGTCCGGACTGTTGTAGACCTCCATCGCGCCGCGGGTGAGCCCGAGCATGGCGAGCGAGATGGCGGCAAACGCGAAATGGTAATACAGCATCACGCTGAAAAATCGCGTGATCAGAATCTGGTAAGCGAGTGTCGCGGTGGCCAGGATAAAAATAGCGACATAGCAGCGGCCGGGAATTGCTGACGATGCTTGCAAGACGGTGTCCTCGGTGAGTTGCGGCCGATCTGCGGGCAACCCGTCCCTTAACGGACCTTCGATAATCTTTGCTTAAGAGTAGCGGCTGATTGCCCCGCAATCCGGTAGCCGCGTTTTAGCGGTAGCCGATGCGGCGGCGATGCTTTGTCGCAGGCCCGCGTTAATCCTTGCGAAACACGATCGAGGCCATCCAGCCGGTCATCAGCGCCATGAAAGCGGTGAACGCGCCATAGAACAGCCCGTCCTGGCGGGCGGTCGCGGCGACGAACTGCTCGAAGCCGACCTTGACGATGTCGAAGGCTGTTTCGGTATGCGTGATCAGAGCGCCGTCGGAAAACAGTTTGATCTCGACCGTGTAGGTGCCGATCGGCACTTCGGCCGGCAATGGAATGCCGGTGCGGAACAGCGTCGGCGTCAGGAAGGTGACTGCCGACGTTTCTTCGCGATAGAGCCCGCGTTCGCTGCGCAGGCGCACGAAGGCGCTGCGGAATGCATCGTTGGGCACGACGTCGGCATAGTCGGTTCCGACGCGCTGGGTGAGCAGCACGTTGTTGAGACCCAACTGCTGGCGCCGCTCCACATCGGGCGAGGCGATCGCGTCGAACGGGCGGTTGGAAAACAGCGCGAGATAAGTCGGTACCTGAAGGAATTCGCGGTAATCGGTATTGATCCAGATGCCGAACCTGCGCTCCTTGCGGCGCGTGACCATGTCGGCGCGCGGGCCGCTCACGGTGACGACAAGATCGTAATTGTTGCGGCTCGCGGGTGTGCTGGAATCCTTTTCCACCGAGCCGAACAGCACCAGCTCCTCTCCGGAATAATTCGGCGTCACGGTCACGCGATGGTTGGAGACCGAGACGATCAGACGCTCCGCACGCGCAGGTAAAGAGAAGACTGTTGCGCCGAGCGCGACCGCACTTCCAATCGTGAATGCGAAGAACCGTCTGCTCATGCGGCGCCTCCGACTTCGCGGATGGTGAAGAGATCGTCGGGGCGGATCACGAGTTCGACCGCAAAGCGAATGCCGACGGCGAGAATCAGAAGGCCGAGCAGGAGCCGCAGATGTTCGCCGCGGATCTTCTGTCCGGCACGCGCACCGAACTGGGCGCCGGTGACGCCGCCGGTCATCAGGATCAGCGCCAGCACGGCGTCGACCAGGTGGTTGGTGGCCGCATGCAGCATGGTGGCGAACACCATCGTGACGAGCGTCAGCACCATCGAGGTCCCGATCACCGTCGATGTCGGCACCCGCAGGAAATAGATCATGATCGGCACCAGGATGAAGCCGCCGCCGATTCCCATGATGGCGCCGATGAATCCGATGATCAGCCCGACCGCGATCACCGGAATCACGGACAGATAGATCTTGGAGCGCTTGAAGCGCATCTTGAACGGCAGGCCGTGTACCCAGCCATGGCTGCCTGAGCGGCGCAGCGATACCGCGATGCCGCGCCGGATGCGCAGCATCGAGCGCAGGCCTTCCCAGAACATCAGCCCGCCCACGGTGGTGAGCAGCACGACATAGGACAATGCGATCATCAGGTCGAGCTGACCGAGCGAACGCAACAGCGTGAAGGTCCACACGCCAAGCGCCGTGCCGATCGTACCGCCGCTTAACAGAACCAGCGCGAGCGCGGGATCGATGGCGCGGCGGCGCCAGTAGGAAATCGCGCCGGAAAACGACGAGGCGGCGATGTGGCTTGCGACGGAGGCGACCGCAACGGCGGGCGCGATGCCGATGAAGATCAAAAGCGGCGTCATCAGGAAGCCGCCACCGATGCCGAACATGCCCGAGACGAAGCCGACGGCTGCACCCATCGCGAGGATGAGGAAAATATTGACCGGAATGTCGGCGATCGGAAGATAGAGCTGCACGCGCGTCGTTTCCGGATGGACCGCGAGGTCGGCCGAAACCGCTCATGGCCTGGTTTCTCGGGAGTGCGGGACTAAAAAAGCCGCGCCTCTGCATAGCCGAAATCACGAGCCGAAGGGACTAAAGAATCCGCGCGCGACGGCTTTTTTGCCGCGGAGCGCGCCGTAACTTCGGACGTGGTGAAAAGTAAGGATTAACGGCGGACTGCCGTGGTGTCTCCGACTGGATCGGTAATCAGCTTCATCTGCAGCGCGTCCGCAGGATCCAGCCAGCGGACGTTCCGGGTTGCCGACATCGCCTCAACGACAGCCGAGGAGACGCCCATTTTCGTCATGTAGTTCAGGACCTGTCCGGTTAATCGCTGCGCGTCGGCGATGGGGTCGGGGCCGGGCATGGAGTTCGTAAAGCGATGGACGCCGAGCACCGAGCCTTCGACGCCATAGCGGCGCACGCCGCCGGCATAGACCAGGACGCAGGCGCTGGCACAAAACGATCGCGCGATCCGGCCGGACGTGTCAGGTGTTCCGACCGCGGTGGCCAACCCGCGTAAGCGAATGATCTCGCCCATGATCATCGCCTGTTCCAGGTTGCCGCCGGGAGATGACAGCAAGACAAGATCGCCCGCCGAAAGGCGGGCCTCGTCGAGTTGCTGCCGCAACCAGCCCGCGCTGGCCGTACCAATGGTCCCATGGATCGCCAGGACCGCGTGGCTACGGCCGCCGCTATCAAGATTGGAATTGCGCGTGACTGAAGACGTCATGCTCGGTGAGAAATAAGATTCCTTCCAATAGGTCCACGCCTCCGGCCGCGAGATATCCTGGCAGGCGCGGAAGCACACGCTGAGGAACACGAGGGCAATAGGACAGACCAGCCGGACCGGCGCCTTCTGATGATCGCAACAGGTGGCGGCGCCGCAGGCGCTTGCGCAGATGCGCGTGGCGGCGCGCCCCACGGGCCTGTCGGCGGGTTCTGAAACGGACCTTGGCGATCTTCGCGATCGTCCGGCAAGGCAGACCTCTCGAGCATGCTCGACCAGTACGACGAACTGGCGTGCTCTTTAGTCCAAGTTGCTGTGGGCGGATAGATCTGCGCTGCCCGCCGGCACCGCTAGTGTGCAGGCGCCGGGGCCGTTGCTGACGCTGTGCGCTTGCTCGCCACCGGCTTGACGGCGGGCTTGGTCGTGGCTGCTGGCGCGGGTGCCGAGTCCCATCCGCCGGCCGGGCTCGCCACGTTGATGGCGTCGTCGGGCTGGGGTTCGGGCGTGAAGGTCTGGATTGCAAGCCTGGCGGCCGCGAGCGACTGCGGATCAAGGCGCTTGGCGATGTCGTCGCGTTTGCGGCCGGCATCGGCGTCACCCTGGGCTGCGGCCAGCGTGAACCATTTGAAGGATTCGGCGAGGTTCTGGTCGACGCCAATGCCTCGCGCATAGAGAATGCCGAGATTATACTGGCTGTCGGCGATGCCGCGATCGGCAGCCTTGCGGAACCACTGCGCCGCGCTCTTGTAGTCGGCGCCCTTGCCGCCGCCGTCGGCATCCAGCACCGCGAGATTGTGCATCGCTTTCGCATTGCCACGCTCGGCGGCCTGCATGTAGTAGCGGCGGGCGATATCGACGTCCTTCTTCACACTCAGGCCCTTCTCATAGAAGGTGCCCAGGCGGAAGATGGCCGGTACCACGCCAGCCTGCGCGGCGCGGTCGAGCCATTTAGCCGCTTCGTCGTAATTCGGCGCGACGCCCTTGCCCTCGGCAAAGCGCACGCCGACTTCATAGGCCGCGGTCGGATCGCCCTTGAGCACGGATGCGCGCAACACAGGACCGCCGATCGCATCCGGCAGCCGCTCGGTCGGCGGCACCGCGATCATCGACAGTTTGTTGGAGGACGCGTGCGCAAGCGGGATCGTTCCCGTCACATCGTTGGTGCCAGATGCCGAAGGCATCATGCTGGTCTGCGGAATCGTGACCGAAGCCACGCCGTCGGCATTGCCGGAGTTCGTGGTGTTGAAGGATTGGCGTCCGATCGGCGTCGGTGAGGTCATCGAGGGCGACATTTGCGCCGGCGGGGTTGCCCCGTTTGCAGGAGACGCGGGCTGTGCGGCGTCGCCCGAGCTTTCCATCGCGGGCATGGAAGGCGGCGCGCCGGTATCAAGAAGCGTCATCGCCATCTTGAAGGTGCCGAGCACGATCACGACCACGCTGGCGCCAACCAGCAGCGAACGAATCTTTGAGGTGATGGCCGAGGCCGTTTTGGCTTGGCCACCGGCTTGCGCCTGCGCTTTCGGCTGCTTGCCGGCCTTGTCGGGCGGAGGAGCGGCAGCTGCGGCCTGTGCGGCGCGCCGCGCGGCGGCGATGAAGCTCGAGGTGCTGACGGGTTCTTTCTTCGCGCCGACCGGAATATCGCTGATGGCGTCCTCGGAGGCTGCGATACGCTCCGACGGCGAAGCGGCGCGCCCGGATGGCCGCGTGCCCGGCTCAAGCGGATGATCCGGCGGCAGGTCCGGCTCGATCGCGACGCGCGAGGGCGCGGTATGCGGCTCGAGGATTTCGCCGATGGTCCGCGGCAAAGCAGGCGGCGCCTGTTCCGGCGCGGCCGCATGGAAATCGCGCGGCGCGGCGGCGAAATGCTCCTGCGCGGGCGCGGCCGTCGGCAATTCGGGCGGAGCCGGTGGTGTCATCGTGACGCGCGGATCCTCGGCTTCCGGTTCCGCATAGATCGGCTCGGGCGCGGAAGCCTGAGGCGCGACATAGGAAGGTTCGGGTGCAGAAGGAGCCGATGCCGCAAAGCTCGGCGCGACGGCAGCGACGGCTGGCGCCGTGGCAGGTTGCGCACGCACGGTGCGCAGATCGCCTTCGATCACCGTGAGACGATCGACCACATGGCCGAGCGCGTTGTGGACGGCCTCCAGCGAATCCTGCGTATGACGATCGGTTTCCGCCTGGCTGAAACGGATGTCGGACAATTCGCGCTTGACGATATCGGCAAGACCGCTGTCCTGCGGGACGACCGGTTCGCTGCGGCTGTTGCTGCTGATGAAATTGGCAAAGTTGGCCTGCTGGCGTTCGAGATGGTGCAGGACATCCTGCAAGCCTTCCTCGACACGTCCGAGATTGCTGGGCCGATGATCGGATGACGCTTCCAGCCGTTCGAGCAGATAGGAAACGCGCTGCTCCAGATGCGCAAAGGCGGACGCACTGTCGTTGCCAACCGGAATGCGGTCGAGGCGATCGGACAGCGCGAGGAGTGCGCGCTCGATCTGCTCGTTGTTCTCCTGCACGACCGGCGGCCGCTGCTCGCGGCTCTCCAGCGAAGAGGTGAGCGCAGCGATGCGCTGCTCCAGCGCAACAAGCGAGCCGGACCGGTCGTCGGCCCGCGCGAGCTGATCGACCTTGGCCGACAGTGCATGCACATCGTCACTGAGCCGGGCTAGGGCATCGTTGGATGCGACATTGGAGACGATGGCGCGAAGGGCTGCGATCGCGCCCTCGAGCTGGTGGACCGTGGACGGATCGTCGTTGGCACGCAGGATCTGGTCGAGTTTGGCGGTCAGGTTGCGGATCGCCTGGTCGTAGCCGGCGAGCTGTTCGGCCGGCGTCAGCGAGCGCAACACCTCGCGGATTTCGCCGAGCGCGCGTTCGATGTTGGCGAGCGCCTGGCTGTCACTGCCATTCTGCCGGGTATCGTCGATACGCCGGGCCAGCGAACGGATCTCGCTGTCGATCGATTCGATCGCCCGGCGCGGCATCGCCTCGGTGATGGCGTGGCGAATCTCGGAGAGCTCGCTGCGGAAAGCGGCGATCGACTGGTCGATGTGATCGGGCCGCCGCAGCGTCTCGATCTGGCTCGTGATGTTGAGGAGATGCCGCTCAAGCGAGGAAAAATCAGGTCCGGGCTGCGCGGGCGGTGGGGCGTATGCGGGAGCAGGCGGTGGCGCATAGGCTGGTGCCGGCGCAATCGGTGGCGCGTTGCGCATCGTCGGCGGCGCGAAATTGTCGAGTTCGTTCTGGCGCGCGGAAATTTCCGCAATCGCCGAATCGAAAGAGCCGGGATTGAGCGGAGGCGAGGGGCGATAGACTTGAGTTGCCGCGCGCTCGACCATCTCGGCCTGGCGCTGCTTTTCCTGCACCTCGCGCTGGCGCGCGGGTGCAGGATTGGCAATCTGCGCGAGCCGCGCATCGAGGCGGGCGATGGCGTCGTTCAGTTGCTTGGCGACAGGCGCCTCGGCGCGCGGGGCGTCGTTGCGAACGTGTCCCTGCGAAATCTGGTCGATCTGGCGGGTGATCGCGTCCAGCCGCTGATGGATGTCGGCGACATCCCGGCTTTCCTTGGGCGGCATCGCGGTTCGCTGATCGGCGGCTTTACGGAAGTCCGGAGGCGTGGTGTCGCCCAAAGTGAGATTGAGCCAGTCGCTCAACGACACGCCGGCCCGGCGCGCGGCGGCCTCGGCGCGCTCCCGGATGGCAGGATCGATGCCTTCACTACTCCACGATACGCGCGAATTCATGCTTCTGTCCGGTTCCGCTCTGGCGCTCCACCCGGCGCCTCCGGCCTCCCCGCGCGTCCCGAAGACGAGACAATCGAATTCGACGCGGGTCGTCTGCCTCTACAGCTCGACTTTTTCGCGTTACGGTAAATAACCGGTTAAGGAATGCAGCTGCGCGCCCGTAAAGTTGGCGAACGGCCTACGTTTTTCGCCTCTTGCCGCTCAATCGTCGGAACCGGTGCGCTCTCGGGTTCCCGCATCGAGCTGCACGACGTCGGCAGAGGCTGATATCGCCGAGAGCGCGGCGATCGCTTCCTCGCACCATTCCGCGACCGCGCGTTCGTGCCGCAAGCCAATGCGAAGCCCGAGCAGCTTGCCCAAGTCGGCTGGAGACGCGGTTCCGTCCGGGAAACGCTTGTTCAGGATGCGCTCGTAGCGCTCATAGCGGTCGCGATGGTGCTCCTGCCGCGCCATCAGGTCAGTGCGCAAAGGTTCGATATCGACGGCGTCGAGCGCATAAAGGCGAATCAGAAGGTCGTCCTTGATCGAGGCCGGCGTCGACGGGCGGGCGGCCCAATGCCGGAACGCGGCTTTGCCCTCTGCGGTCAGCGTATAGACCAGCTTGTTCGGCTTGCCGGACTGCACGACTTCGCGGCCCTGGATGTGGCCGCGCTCGCGCAGCTTGGAGAGCTCGCGATAGATCTGCTGATGGTCGGCCTTCCAAAAAAAGCCGATCGAGGCATCGAAGGTCTTGGCGAGCTCATAGCCCGTCATCGGACGCTCCGTCAGGCAGGCGAGGATGGCGTCGGCAAGGGCCAAGGGTCTGATCTCCCCCGGTTTGGCAGAATCTGAAATTAACACGCTTGACTTTATGCACATTGATGCATATGCGTCAATATGCATATGTCGGACATCGAAGCGCCCGTCCGGCACTGATGCCCGCGGGAGGCATCCTTTGACAAACGGGAGGCATCCTTTGACAAAGATCGGCCTTCAACGATGGCACGGCTTCATCAAGTCCGGTGATTACGCCGCCTTGCGCGACCTGCTCCATCCGGATGTCGTGTTCGAAAGCCCCGTGGTGCACACCCCGCAGCGCGGCCGCGACATCGCGTTCAAATATCTGGCCAGCGCAACCAAGGTGCTCAACGGGCCGACCTTCACCTATGTCGGCGAGTGGACCAGCGAAACGGGCGCCGTGCTGGAATTTACGACGGAAGTCGATGGCATCACGATCAACGGCGTCGATATCATCACCTTCGACGCGGACAACCGCATCACGCATTTCAAGGTGATGGTTCGCCCGCTGAAAGCCATCAATCTGCTGCATCGCTCGATGGGGGAGCAACTAGCCAAGCTGTGAACGCGGTACGAGACTGCCGCGTGATCGCAATAGATGCTGCCTTCGACTCAAGGAAGTGGATAAACTCCGCTTCAAGCCATTCCAAAAGCGCCAAAACGACCTTGCCGGGAGAACGTCATGCCGATCTACAAAGCGCCTGTTGAAGACGTCAATTTCCTGCTCAACGACGTCTTTCAAATCGACCGTTACGACAATCTCCCCGGCTTCAGCGACGCGTCGGCCGATGTTCGCGAAGCGATCCTGAGCGAAGCCGCCAAGCTCAGCGAAGAAGTCCTGCAGCCGCTCAATCGCGTCGGCGATCTCGAAGGCTGCACCCGCCACGACGACGCCAGCGTGACCACGCCGAAGGGATTCAAGGAGGCGTTCAAACAGGTGGTCGATTGCGGCTGGCTTGGCCTCTCGGCGCCGACGGAATTTGGCGGGCAGGGCCTGCCGATCACGTTGAGCCAGACGGTGGTCGAATTCCAGTGCTCGGCGAACATGGCCTTTTCGATGTATGGCGGCCTCACCGTCGGCGCGACCGCAGCGCTGTTGGTGCACGGCAGTCCCGAGCAGAAGAAAACCTATGTGCCGAAGATGGTGGCGGGTGAATGGACCGGCACCATGAACCTCACCGAGCCGCAATGCGGCACGGATCTCGGTCTGTTGCGCACCAAGGCGGTCAAGCAGGCCGACGGCAGCTACAAGATCACGGGCACCAAGATTTTCATTTCCGCCGGCGAGCATGACCTGGCCCCGAACATCATCCACCTGGTGCTGGCGCGCATCGAAGGCGCACCGGCCGGCATCAAGGGCATTTCGCTGTTCGTGGTCCCGAAATTCCTCGTCAATGCCGATGGTTCGCTCGGCGCGCGCAATGGCGTTTCCTGCGGCTCGATCGAACACAAGATGGGCATTCACGGCAATTCCACCTGCGTCATGAACTACGACAGCGCCACCGGCTGGCTGATCGGCGAGGAAAACAGGGGCATGCAGGGCATGTTCGTGATGATGAACGAGGCGCGTCTCGGCGTCGCCGTGCAGGGCCTGGCGCAATCGGAAGTCGCCTATCAGAACGCGGCCGCCTACGCGCGCGATCGTTTGCAGGGCCGTGCATTGTCGGGAACAAAGGCGCCGGACAAGCCGGCCGATCCGATCATCGTGCACCCCGACGTGCGGCGCACGCTGCTCACCATTCGCGCCTTCAACGAAGCCGCGCGCGCCATGGTGGTCTGGACCTCGCTGAAGAGCGACGTCGCTCACCGCTCCGAAGATCCGAAAGATCGCCAGGAAGCCGACGATCACCTGGGCCTGATGACCCCGGTGCTGAAAGGCTTTCTCACCGAAACGGGCTTTGCCAATGCGGTCCAGGCCCAGCAGATGTATGGCGGTCACGGCTATATCGCCGAGCAGGGCATGGAGCAGTTCGTGCGCGATGCGCGCATCGCCATGATCTACGAGGGCGCCAATGGCATTCAGGCGCTCGATCTGGTCGGCCGCAAGTTGCCGCGCGACGGCGGACGTGCCGTGATGGCGTTCTTCGGTGAGGTCGGCGCCTTCGCCAAGAAGCACGGCGCCAACGAGGCGATGAAGCCATTTATCACGCCGCTGTCGGTTGCGCTCGGCCATCTCCAGCAAGCCACCACCTGGCTGATGCAGAATGCCATGATGAAGCCCGATAATGCGGGAGCCGCTGCCACCGACTACATGCATTTGTTCGGTCTGGTGACGCTCGGTTATATGTGGGCGAAGATGGCCAAAGTCGTCCAGGACAAGATTGCGGGTGGCGGGGCGACCGACTATCTCTCGACCAAGCTGGTGACGGGCCGTTTCTTCATGGAACGGGTGTTGCCGGCGACATCAACGCATCTGGCGCGCATCCAGAGCGGCAGCGCGACCATCATGGAATTGGCGGCGGAAGCATTCTGAAGTCATATTCTGTCGTTAAGCTTGATCCGCTATCATATGACGATCCTCATACCGGGAGGGCATCATGCCTGAGGCATTTATCTACGATCATGTTCGCACGCCGCGCGGCCGCGGCAAGGCCGACGGCTCATTGCACGAGGTGACGGCGCTCGCGCTCGCCACCGTACCCTTGAAGGCGCTGAAGGACCGCAACAACCTGCCCGAAGGCTCGGTCGACGACGTGATCCTCGGCGTGGTTGATCCGGTCGGCGAGGCCGGTTCCGACATTGCGCGCTTTGCATCACTGCAAGCAGGTTTTGGTGAATCCGTTCCCGGCGTACAGATCAACCGCTTTTGCGCCTCCGGCCTCGATGCGGTGAATTTCGCTGCCGCCCAGATCATGAGCGGACAGAACGAACTCACGATCGGTGGCGGCGCGGAGTCGATGAGCCGGGTCGGCATTGGCGCCTCCGGCGGCGCCTGGCCGATGGATCCCTCGATCGCGGTCCCGGCCTATTTCATGCCGCAGGGTGTTTCGGCCGATCTGATCGCCACCAAGTACGGCTTTTCGCGCGACGATGTCGATGCCTACGCTGTGCAGAGCCAGCAGCGTGCGGGGAAAGCCTGGGACGAAGGCCGCTTCAACAAGTCGGTCGTTCCGGTGAAGGACGTCAACGGGCTTACGATCCTGGCCAAGGACGAACACATGCGGCCCTCGACGACCATGCAGTCGCTGGCGCAGCTCAAGGCCTCATTTGCCGACATGGCGGCAATGGGCGGCTTCGATGGGGTTGCGGTGCAGTCGCATCCCGAGATCGAACGCGTCAACTACGTGCATCACGCCGGCAATTCGTCCGGGATCGTCGATGGCGCCGGCGCGGTGCTGCTCGGCAGCAAGGAAGCCGGATCGAAATACGGGTTGAAGGCGCGCGCAAAGATTCGCGCTTTCGCCAATATCGGCTCGGAGCCCGCGATGATGCTGACCGGTCCGGTCGACGTCACCGAAAAGCTGTTCGAACGCTCCGGCATGAAGAAGTCGGACATCGATCTGTTCGAGTTGAACGAAGCGTTCGCGTCCGTCGTGCTGCGTTACATCCAGGCCTTCGACATCGACAATGCCAAGATCAACGTCAATGGCGGCGCGATCGCACTTGGCCATCCGCTCGGCGCGACAGGCGCGATGATTCTCGGCACCGTGCTCGATGAACTCGAGCGCACCAACAAGTCGACCGCGCTGGTGACGC
>Ga0307476_10002088_pt1 | contig 11970 bp, 12 predicted proteins | sample atmos_gasesECM2C_2_FD_203314 | JGI IMG/M metagenome (GOLD analysis project Ga0307476, IMG submission 203314) | Hardwood forest soil microbial communities from Morgan-Monroe State Forest, Indiana, United States - atmos_gasesECM2C_05 | ecosystem: Environmental > Terrestrial > Soil > Temperate... | reverse complement strand
ACAGATAACAGTTTTCTTCCGGCGCGACAACCCGCTCAAACTGCCTCCTCTATCGCTGGGGTTCACTTTCGGACTCTCCAGGCAGACGGAATTGTACAACGTCGACATTCTGTGCTGTGCGGGTTCTGGCGTGGCTTCTTTTACAAATCGGACTCGAGCCTGCACCCGATTTCTTTTTCGTGTAAATTCAAAAATGGCCAGTGGCAATTCTGAAGCGCGTGTCCTTACCACCAAATCCGTGGTCTGAGCCCGATCCACCTCTCATTCCGGAACAGCCGGTGCCTGTCGCCGACGCTGCTTCCGAGAATCCCGTGTGGAGCGGATGGGATGTGCTGCAAATTGTGTTCTTGACCGTAGCCGCGGTCGCGGTTTTTCTGCCAGTGGTCGCGGTGGCCGCGCAGCGACTGCTTTATCCCAAGGACGCCTTTCTTGAGGTTGTGACCTACCCGGTGGTGACGGTGCTGGGGCAAGGATTGGCTTATCTGGTAATCCTCGGCTTCATGGTTGCGATTGTGAAGCGCGAGCCCGGCCGGGACTTTCTGCAAGCCATCCGCTGGAACTGGCCGAACAACTGGTCAGCTTACTTGCTGGCAGGCGTGGCGCTGTCGTTCACGCTGCAAGGGATCGCACACTTCCTTCCTATTCCGAAAGAAGTGCCCATGGACCGCTTCTTCCGCACAGCCAGCGAAGCGTGGGCACTGTCGCTGTTCGGCGTGAGTTTTGCGCCTCTGCTCGAAGAATTGTTCTTTCGAGGGTTTCTCTACCCGGTGCTGGTGCGCCGATTTGGAATCGCAATCGGGGTGCTGGCGACAGCGGCAGCCTTTAGTCTCATTCACGCTCCGCAACTGGGACGCGCCTGGGGGCCGGTTCTCGTGATTTTCATGGTCGGACTGGCCTTGACCGTCACTCGCGCCATCACCAAGTCGGTCGCTGCCAGCTTGATCATGCACATGGCCTACAACGGCACGCTTTCGGTTTTGCTGTTCGTGGGAACCGATGGATTCCGGCATCTGGAGAGACTGAATCAGTGACTGATCGTAGAGTGACGGGCGTCCTCGCTCGTCCGCGGAAACGTGGCGTCCAGGGCATCCGCAACTCTCGGAGCTTCATGCTATCTTAGAATTTCCATGTCTTCCGCCCGTCAGGAACTTTTGCGTCTGCTGGCAACCAAGTCGTTTCGTCTGGGAGAGTTCAAGCTCTCGTCGGGTAGCACCAGCGATTACTACATCGATTGCCGCACCACCACTTTGGACGCGCGCGGCTCGCAACTCACCGGCCAGGTCTTCCTCGAGGAAATTCGGCAGCATGGATGGCGGCCACAGGCCATCGGCGGCTTGACCATGGGCGCCGATCCGGTAGTCGTAGCGGTCGCGGTCACGAGCGGCGAGATTCACGGATTTCTTGTCCGCAAAAGCGACAAGCAGCACGGCACCGGACAGCGCATCGAGGGCTTTCGAGAGAAGGGCGCGCGGGTGGTGATTGTGGACGACGTTTGCACCACGGGTGCATCCACGATTCAGGCGATCGAGACTGCTCGTGAATTTGGATTTGAAATCGCAGGTGTAATGTGCCTGGTCGAGCGTGATGAGGCCAAGGGGCGTCCAAGTGTAGAGAAAGCCGCCGCGCCGGCTCCGTTTGTTTCGATCTTCACCTCGTCGGACGTGCGCAAGGAGCACATGCAGCACAAGGACGAGACCCCTCCGCCGATTTTCGCGGTCGCCGCCAGTTGCGAATTATGTGGAAGGCCAGCGGTGACGAACATGCCGCGGAGCCGCTGCGAAGTACATAAAGCGTGATGAAAAGGGCTGGATGCCAACGACCAAGGACGAGCGACCAACGACTAACAAATGATTCAAACACTCGAATGGACTGACAAGGGCGTACGCTTCATCGATCAAACCAAGCTGCCCACCGAAGAAACCTACGTCACCTGCAAGACCTACGAGCAGGTCGCGGACGCCATCCGCAACATGGTGGTTCGCGGCGCCCCGGCCATTGGTGTGGCTGCCGCCATGGGAATCGCCCTGGGTATGAAAAACTCGAAAGCCGAAACCGGAGGCGAACTGAAGCGGGATTTTGACCAGATCTGCGAAGTGATCAGCAAAACGCGCCCTACCGCGGTAAATCTTTTCTGGGCCATCCGCCGTATGCGCGACAAATTTGAATTGCTGCGAGTGCGGCCATTACCGCAGATCAGGCAATCGCTGATCGAAGAAGCGCAGCGCATGCACGCCGAAGACATCGCCGCCAACCAGGCCATGGGACGCTACGGCGCAACTCTCATGCCCGCGAGCGGCGGCGTCCTCACCCACTGCAATGCTGGAGCCCTAGCCACCTGTGGTTATGGAACGGCGCTGGGCGTGTTCCGCGCAGCCGTCGAGCAGGGAAAAAAAATCCACGTCTACGCCGATGAGACCCGTCCCTTTCTCCAAGGTTCGCGGCTGACTGCATGGGAACTGATGAAGGACGGAATTCCAACCACCGTAATCTCGGACAACATGGCGGGCGCGATCATGAAGCAGGGCAAGATTGGCGCGATTGTTGTGGGCGCGGATCGCATCGCGGCCAATGGCGACGTAGCCAATAAAATCGGAACTTACACTGTTGCTGTGCTGGCAAAGGAGCACAACATCCCTTTCTATGTTGCTGCACCTTTGTCGACGATCGATTTCGAAGCAGCCGACGGCAGTAAGATCCCCATCGAGCAACGTGACGAAAAAGAAGTCACGCACATTGCCGGCAAGCAGATGACTCCGGACGGGGTGCAAATAGAAAACCCCGCATTCGACGTGACCCCAGCCAAGTACGTGACCGCAATTGTGACCGAGCGCGGGATCGCGCGAGCGCCTTATGAGGCGTCGCTGGAAAAGTTAGCCGGTGCAGAGAGGGTGACAACGAGTAAGTAGACGAGCAAGCTGAAGAGTGCGATCCTGATCGAAGCGAAGGCACCCACCAGCATACGCAGTAACGAACCTCTCAGGGAGTTTTAAAATAGCTCGGTGAGAATACCGGAAGAGCCACTCGCGGTCCCGGGACCAACTTCTAAGTGCTGCCGCCCATGCCCATCGTTCAATCCCAACTTTCGTTCGAAAGCGGCGACAGAGATGTTCGTCTGGACTGCTTTCTGCCTGATGCCAACGGACAGCGCTTTCCCGCCGTGATCGCTCTGCATGGTTCTGGAGGCGGCCACGCGTCGATGGCCGACCCGGCAAGCCTTCTAGCCGAGCAGGGTTTCGCGGTGTACGTGCTGCATTATTTCGATCGCACCGGCACCACCGAGATCGATGGTCTGCAAACTATCTTCCGCCACTTCCCTGCCTGGATGAAAACTTTGTGGGACGCGGTCAGCTTCGTCGCCCGCCAACCCCAGGTGGATCCGCACCGCATCGGATTGCTCGGATTTTCTCTGGGCGCGTATCTGGCCTTGTCCGCATCCGCCATCGACTCGCGCATCCGGGCCGTGGTGGAGTACTTCGGTGGGATGCCCAAAGAGATGAAACTGTTCACGCGGCGCCTTTGTCCCGTGCTCATCCTGCATGGTGACCAGGACAAAACGGTTCCTGTCGACGAGGCCTACCACTTGCAGCAGATCCTCGAAAAGAAAAAGATTGCTTACGAGATGAAGATTTATCCTGGAGTGGGGCATGGCTTCAGCGGCGAAATCTGGCGCGATGCCGGCTCGCGCACGCTGGCTTTTCTGGAGAAGCATTTGGCTGACGGCAATCACCTTAAAGTTGAAGGTCAAGTTCCCGGAACTTTTCGGCAGGAATCTTCGTAAAATACAATAGAAGACAAGGAGATTCGTCATGTTCACTTTTCTCCTCTGGTGCCTGCTGTTCGTGCTGTGCTGGCCGCTGGCTCTGCTGGCGCTGGTGCTCTATCCCTTCGTGTGGCTTCTGCTCCTGCCGTTCCGGATCGTCGGGATTGCGGTGCACGGAGTGTTGGAACTGGTTTGGGCAGCTGTGATGTTGCCGGCGAGACTGCTGACGGCGCCATTCCGCCTGCGAGTGTAGGCGCGGGCGTCTTCGCCCGTGCGAATTGACGAAGGGAATTACTCGACGCCCTTCGCCGGTATCGCCATTCCCAATTTCTTCATCACCATCTGCAAGTCTTTCCAGGTTTCTTTTTTCTGCCGCGGATCGCGCAGCAGAAACGCGGGATGATAAGTGACGGCAAGCTTGGTGCCACGGAAATCGAACCAGCGTCCGCGAAACTCGGACATGGGGGCGTTGATCGCCAGCAGCGTTTTTGCCGCCACTGCGCCCAGGGCCACGATTACCTTGGGCTTGATGGCCGCAATCTGCCGCATCAGAAATGGAGAACAGGTCTCGCACTCGTCGCGCTCCGGCGTGCGGTTCCCTGGCGGACGGCACTTGATAATGTTCGCAATGTAAACATCCTCACGCCGCAGGCCCATGGCCTTGATCATGTTGTTCAGCAACTGTCCGGCACGGCCCACGAAGGGCTCGCCCTGCTGATCTTCATCCGCTCCCGGGGCTTCGCCGATGAACATCAACTCCGCTTTCGGATTACCCACGCCGAAAACGATCTGCTTGCGTCCCTGTTTGCTGAGACGGCAGCGCGTGCAATCCCCGAGATCCTCGCGAATCAGGCGCAGCGCTTCGACGGGATCGACCATCCCTGATTCGGCTTTGGGGTTCGAGGGAAAATCTTCTTCCGCTACATCGGGTGCCGCAACAGCCGCCTTCGTTCTAGGTGTCATTTCCTCTCGCTGTTCTGGCTGGGTTATCGCATCTTCGATCGGGCTGCAGTTGGACTCGGCGGCATCCCGGCGATAAAAATCGTAAATGCCCAACTCGTTGTAGAAGCGAATGCGTTCGGCTAAAGCGCGCTTGAGTTGCGGATCGAGCACGCCAGCCATTCGCTATTTCCCAATCTTTGCGGGGACGTTTTGTGGATTCCGCAGCCGTACCACCTGGTCGAGGACACGCTGTGCGACTTCCCACTTGGTGGTCTCGGGAACTTCCACGACATCGTGCTGGGTGATTATTGTGACTGCATTTCTATCAGAGTCGAAGCCCACGCCTTCGCGCGAAACATCATTCACCACGATGGCATCGAGCGACTTGGAGGCAAGTTTCTTGCGCGCATTCTCCAGCGCGTTCTGGGTTTCAGCGGCAAATCCAATGATCAGTTGCGATTGTTTATGACGCGCGATCTCGCCCAGGATGTCCGCCGTCGGCTCAAGCTCGAGAGTCATCGGCCCGCTGCGCTTGATCTTTTGCGCGGCCGAAGACTTTGGCCGATAGTCGGAGACGGCTGCCGTCTTGATCACGATGGTTGCCTGCGGCAGCAACTTCAAAACCGCCTGGCGCATCTCTTCCGCGGATTCCACGCGCGTGACCTCGGCAGCACCCGGCGGTGTCAGCGCACTCGGTCCGCTCACCAGCAACACCCGCGCCCCACGGCGCAGCGCAGCTTCCGCCAAGGCGTATCCCATCCTGCCACTCGAACGATTGGTCAGGTAGCGAACCGGATCAATCTTCTCGCGCGTGGGCCCAGCCGTAATCAAAACCGTTTCACCTGCGAATTCCTGCGAGGCACCCAGCGCTTCGAGCGTAGCCGCAACAATCGCTTCGTTCTCCGCCAGGCGGCCAGGACCCGTCATGCCACAGGCCAAATAACCGGTGCCCGGTTCCACAATCCTTACGCCGCGCTTTTTCAAAATCTCAAGATTGGCCTGGGTAGCGGGGTGATCCCACATGTTCACGTTCATGGCAGGCGCGACCACAACCGGCGCCGTGGTTGCCAGATACAGCGTGCTGAGAAAATCGCTGGCGATGCCCAGGGCGAATTTGGCAAGGCTGTCGGCGGTTGCCGGCGCCACCAGCAGCGCATCGATGGATTGAGCGACGGCAATATGCTCGACGGCGGAATCAATATTCGGATGCTCGCCCGCACCCGCGCCAAACATATCGGTAATAACTTTTTCGCCGGAGAGCGCTGCAAAGGTGAGAGGCCGGATGAACTCCTGGGCCGCGTGGGTCATGACGACCTGAACGCGAACGCCGCGATCCTGCAACAGGCGAACAATTTCAGCAGCCTTATAGGCCGCAATCCCGCCGCTGACGCCGAGAGCGATTTTCATAATTACCGACTGCCAATTGCCAATTGTTTACTTACCACAGTTCAGTAAATCAGCAATCGGCAATCGCAAATGCTTACTCTTGCCCCAGCGCCTTGTCGAGCATCTCGCTGACTACCTCGACTTGCGACTTGGGCATTTCCGGGATCACCCACTTCACTTTGCCCGCCTTGATCTCGTCCTGCGCAATCCGGCAGGGTTTGCGGGAGTGAGTTTCAATCACCGGGGGCGCACCGCCCTGCAATTGTCGTGCGCGGCGAGCGGCTACCAGGATGTATCGATAGTTGCTGTCGAACCCTTCAATCAACTTCATTGTGTTCTCCCCTGTCGCTAGCGCCCGCCTGATGTCGCTGCAGTCGCAAACGAGGCTAAGATCGGCTGCAGGCGTTCCCGGATGTTGCGCAAGCGGCAACCTTCGGCCTTGGCCAGCATCTTTGCATCGTCAGCAGATCCGTGAACTCCCGAGCGCTTCAGCCGTTCCGCAAGCAGGATCGCCGTCAGCGCTTGGATGGATTCATCCAGACGGTCGTTAACCAGAATATAGTCGTATTTCTCGTAATTCTCAATCTCACGACTGGCCGTGACCAACCGGCGTTGGATCACCTCTTGCGCATCCAGGCTGCGTTTTCGCAAACGCGCCTCCAAAATCTTGCGATCCGGCGGCATAATGAAAATGCTCACCGCCTGCGGAATCTTGCGCTTGACCTGCTGCGCGCCCTGCACATCAATGTCGAGCAACAAATCATGCCCACTCTGCTCCGCCTGCCGCAGGACGCGCTTCGCGGTCCCGTAGCAATGCCCAAATACATCAGCATGCTCCAGGAATTCATCTTTGCGCACCATCTCCTCAAACTCGGAGCGCGGCACGAAAAAGTATTCGCGTCCATCCTGCTCCGCGCCTCGCGGCGGGCGAGTGGTATAGGAGATCGAAAAGTCCAGCCCGGAAATAATCTCCCGAGCCTTGTCCACCAGCGTCGACTTACCCGAACCTGACGGCGCCGAAATAATATAGACGGTGGTCATTCGAGATTCTGCACCTGTTCCCGCGCCTTCTCGATATCGGCTTTCATGGATAATCCCAGCTCAGTGATCTTCAAAGCTTCGCCTGCAAGTCCCGAAGTCTTGGACATCAGCGTATTCGCTTCGCGGTTCATCTCCTGCAGCAGGAAATCCAGTTTCTTGCCCACTTCTCCACCCTGATCCAGCAAGCCGAGCATGTGCTGCACGTGCTGATCCAAACGCACCAACTCTTCCTGAATGTCGCTGCGATCGACCAATAGCGCGGCTTCCTGCAGAATCCTCTCCGGCTCGAATTGTGACCCGATCAACTCCTGCATCCGGGTTTTCAATCTATCGGCATAGGTTTGCAGCATCGCCCGGCGATGTTTCTCCACCTCTTCCCGAGCTTGCTGCACATGGGTCATGCGCTGCCTCAATTCGCGCTCCGTGCCCCTGCCTTCTTCCTCGCGCATCTGATTGAGCCGGGCCAGCGCCTCCTCTATCTTGGAGAGAACCGCGCCTTCCAGGCCGTCGCCAGCCGGCAACGCTTCGGACTCAAGCGCACCCGGCATGCGCAGAATTGCATTGAGATCCGGTTCGGCGGTCAGCCCGAATTCCGTGGCTGCGGCACGAAATGCCTGAACGTAGCCGCTCACCAGCGTGCGATTGAGCGAGAATCCCTCGCTCACGTTGCGTTCCACATTCAGCGTCAGCTCCACGTGGCCGCGAGCCATCCGCTCCTTTAAGCACCGGCGCAGCTTCATCTCCAGGTCGTCGCTATCGGACGGCATCCGGAAATGTATGTCCAGAAACCGATGATTTACCGACTTGAGCGACAAGGTAAAACCGAACTGGCCATCGACCTGCCCTTTTACCTGCGCGAACCCGGTCATGGAACGGATAGACATAATTCCTAAGTTTTACTTCCCAACTGTCATCTTGAGCGCAACTGGATTGCTCGCTCGCCAGCAATCCAGTGAAGTCGAAAGATCCCTATTCCTTGTCGCCGCTGAGACGCCGCAAGGCATTTCAATACGCGCAAGTTCACTCCGCATGCACCTCGGGTCTAGGCTCCGCATCCGCAAATTGCAGCTCATACAACCGCCGATACGTGCCCAGCTTTTTCATGAGCTCCTCATGCGGCCCAATGTCCGCCGTCGTCCCATTCTCCAGCACCACAATTCGATCCGCGCGCCGCACCGTGGAAAGCCGATGCGCAATCACCACCACCGTGCGTCCAGTCATCAAATTCTGCAGCGCCGACTGCACCAGCGCCTCCGATTCGCTGTCCAACGCAGACGTAGCTTCGTCAAGAATCAAAATCGGAGCGTTCTTCAACAATGCCCGCGCGATGGCAATACGCTGCCGCTCTCCACCAGAAAGCCGCACGCCGCGCTCGCCAATCACCGTGTCATAGCCGTTTGGCAAATCCATAATAAAGTCATGCGCCAGGGCCGCGCGAGCCGCCGTCTCCACCGCTTTCTGCGGCACACCCGGTTGTCCATAAGCAATGTTGTTCCGCACCGTGTCGTTAAACAGCACCGTGTCCTGCGCCACCACCCCAATCTGCGAACGCAGCGAGGCTAATGTCGTGTCGCGCACATCGCGGCCATCAATGGTCAATCTGCCGGAAGTCACGTCAAAGAACCGCGGAATCAGATGCACCAGCGTGCTCTTGCCCGCGCCACTCGATCCCACCACGGCGAGAACCTCCCCGGCATGGACCTCCAGATTGATATCGCGCAGAATCTCGCGGCCTTCCCCGCTTTCTGTTTCGCCACTCGCTTCGTAAGAGAAGCAAACCTTTTCAAAGCGGATGCTGCGTGAAAACGGCGGCAGCGGCCGCACTCCAGGCTTCTCTCTTACATCGTCCTCCGTATCCATGAACCTGAATATCTCGGAAGACGCACCCAGTGCCTGCTGGAAATTGTTATTAAACAAGGCAAACTTGCGCACCGGATCGTAGAGCTTGAACACCGCTACGATAAACGCCAGAAACGTGCCCGACGAAAAAACATGGTGGTTGATCTGTTCCCGCCCCAGCAACAAAAGCAAGGCAATCGCAATCGCGCCGAAAATGTCCATCAAAGGCGAACTGATCGCGACCGCAGCGACCGAACGTAAATTAGCGCGAAACAAGCGCTGCGCAGCTTTGCGGAAGCGCGCAATCTCCCAACGCTCCATGCTGAACGCCTTCACAATGCGATTTCCGGTGATGGTCTCGTGCAGAATGTTCTGAATGTCGGCCAGCTTGTCCTGACCCCGCCGCGTCGTATGCCGCACCCGCCGCCCGATTCTTCCCGCCGAGAAAATAATCACCGGCACAAACAAAACCAGAATCCAGGCAAACTTCCGCCCCAGCGCCACCACTACCAGTGCGGTAAAAAGAAAAGTAAAAAACTGCTGTAGAAATTCCGCCAGCACGCTCGACATAGCATACTGCACGCGCTCAACATCATTCACGATGGTCGAAACCAGAGTCCCCGTCGTGTGCCTGTGAAAAAATGCCGCCGAGCGCTGCAGAATCGAATCGTAGAGGTCGTTGCGCAGATCGGTAATCATGCCAAACCCGGCGTAGTTCACCAGGTATGTGCCCGCATAATCACAAACTCCCTTCAACACAGTTGCCGCCACCAGGGCAAACGCTACCACCGTCCACGGATTCTGAAAGTGTGAGGGAACGAACTGCTGCAAGTAGATGGGATGTCCGCTGCCTGGAACCGTAAACAGTTGCATCTCGCGCGACTGCGAGCCCGGGTTCAGGACCCGGTCGAAGATAGGTCCGATGAGTAGCAACCGGAAAGCATCCAGCAATCCGACCGCCGCCATCAGCACCACCGAAGCCCCTACTGGCCACCAGTAGGGCGCCACGTATCGTATGAGGCGTGCTAGTTGCCGCATCGGAGACTCCCCATGCGTAGCCCAGCCCGCCCCGCTACGGATGAAATCAGCATGCGTCGCAAGCCCCCATTCTACTTCAGTCGGCGGTCGTTGGTGGTCGGCAGGTGCAGCTAAGCACGGCAAACACGCTGTGCAGGGTTCTAGCTCGAGACCCAACGACCAACGACCCACGACGGCTACCCCGGACTATCCCGATGAACCACCTTCACCCGGTACCCCGCCTTGCCCAAACGCTTGCTCACATCCTCCGCGATCATCACCGAGCGGTGCTGCCCGCCCGTGCAACCGAACGAAATCGTCAAATAACTCTTCCCCTCCCGGATGTAGTGCGGCAAAAGATAGACCAGTAATTTGGAAATCCGATCAATAAATTCCTTGCTCTGCGGAAACGATCGGATATACTTTGCAACCTTGGGATCGCGTCCAGTCAACGGACGAAACTCCGGCACAAAATGCGGATTGGGCAAAAATCGCACGTCAAACACCAGGTCCGCATCCTCCGGAAGCCCACGCCGGAAGCCGAAGCTCACACAGGAAACCAGAATGTTGTTCCCCGCTTCCTGCTTCTGAAAACCTTCCGTGATGTGCGCCCGCAGCTCGTGAACGTTGAACTTCGAAGTGTCGATTACCAGATCCGCCATCGCCCGGATGCGCCGCAGGTGCTGACGCTCGGCCGCCAGCGACGCCTTCACTGTGGTTTTGGTGCCCAGCGGATGCGGGCGCCGGGTCTCACTAAAGCGGCGCAACAAAACTGAATCCGCCGCCTCCAGAAAAATCATCTTGGTGGGAACAATACGTCGAACTGATTTCACGATCTCGGGCAGATCATGCAGTTGCTCGCCTTCGCGAACATCCACCACCAGCGCAGTGCGCCGGATCTCGGAAGACTGTCCCGCCAACTCAGCAAATTGCGGAATCAGCCCCACCGGCAAATTGTCCACGCAGTAGTAGCCGAGGTCTTCAAAAGCCTTGAGCACGGAGGCTTTCCCCGACCCGCTCATGCCGGTAATAATGACCAGTTCGGCGCGCCGTCCGCGCTCGCGGGCAACTCCCACGCCCCGAGCCTTAAGCGCCCGCTGTCGGCGAAGTGACATCTGCAGAAATGGTAGCAGGCACAGCCCTCACCCGCCAGTTGCCAGTGTAGGCGCGGGCGTCGTCGCCCGTAATCCCAAGTCCATCGTTACTGCCCTACACTATTTCTACTCAGTCAAGGCCAAACAATTCACGACACGGTTTAAGGTACTCTCTAACTTCGTCGCGAGGATCGAGTCAACGCACCGCACTTCTTCGAGCAGAGCATCCACGGTGAGCCGAAAAGCGCGTTTGAGTTCAACCGGTTCCAAGGAGCGCGCCAGACATTCTGCAGCTCGCGCCTTTTGCTCTTCAGTAAGGTCGTCAAAGCCTCTGCCTTGGACAGCCGCTACACCGTGGCGCTTACACATCAGCGCGAGCACGTTATCTCGCATTCCGCTCAACATATATTCTGCCTGCAACAGCCGCGAGCGCGCGATACTCGAGCGCACGTGCAGCGCATACAGCCACGCCATTCCAATCAAATCCTTTGCATCGGGAACTGGCGCTGGCATCGGCTCTCCAGCAGCACCAAAGATCAGACTGAACTTTGGGCCAACCGCGCGCAATTGGTTGGAGGGCCAGAATGAGAGGTCAACTTGCAGAGTGCTGTCGAGCAGGAATACACGGTACAAAATGTCGCCACGCCTGACGTCATAGTTCGCAACCGCGGCATGGTCACGATACAAACGGGTTGTCCAATCAACTAATACCTGGTTCAGATCGGCATCAGGCGCCAAACCCAGGGCGAGATCGATGTCAGACCAGCGGTCTAGTTGCCCCAGCGCCGCTGAACCCAAGTGTGCGGCGCCAGAAATATGCGCGGCTGCCTTCGCGGCCGCAACTAGTTCCCCACGAATCTGTTCTCGTCTCTGCGATGTGAAAACCAGAAC
>Ga0307476_10002087_pt1 | contig 11971 bp, 10 predicted proteins | sample atmos_gasesECM2C_2_FD_203314 | JGI IMG/M metagenome (GOLD analysis project Ga0307476, IMG submission 203314) | Hardwood forest soil microbial communities from Morgan-Monroe State Forest, Indiana, United States - atmos_gasesECM2C_05 | ecosystem: Environmental > Terrestrial > Soil > Temperate... | reverse complement strand
TGGGGCGTCGGGGTTAGTTCAGGTCGAAGCGGTCGAGCTCCATCACCTTCGCCCAGGCGGCGACGAAGTCGGCGACGAACTTCTGCTTGGCGTCCTCGCCGGCGTAGACCTCGGCGAGGGCGCGCAGCTCGGAGTTCGAGCCGAACACGAGGTCGGCGCGGGTCCCGGTCCACTTGAGATCGCCGCTGGCGAGGTCGCGGCCCTCGAAGGCCGATTCGTCCGCGTCGATCGACGACCAGACGGTGCCGAGGTCGAGCAGGTTGACGAAGAAGTCGTTCGTCAACGTGCCCGGCGCGTCGGTGAGGACGCCGGCACTGGAGCCGCCGCTGTTGGCGCCGAGCACGCGCAGGCCACCGACCAGGACGGTCATCTCCGGCGCGGTCAGGGTCAGCAGGTTGGCGCGGTCGACGAGCAGGAACTCGGCCGGCAGCCGGTGGCCGTCCCGCAGGTAGTTGCGGAAGCCATCGGCGGTCGGCTCCAAATACTCGAACGACTCGACGTCGGTCTGCTCCAGCGTGGCGTCGGTGCGGCCCGCCGCGAACGGGACCGTGACCTCATGGCCGGCGCTCTTGGCGGCCTGCTCGACCGCCGCGTTGCCGGCGAGCACGACCAGGTCGGCGAGCGAGACCTGCTTGCCGCTGCCGTTCTGGGATCCGTTGAAGTCGGCCTGGATCTTCTCCAGCACGGTCAGCACCTGGGCCAGCTCGGCCGGGTCGTTGACCTCCCAGTCCTTCTGCGGCTCGAGCCGGACGCGGCCGCCGTTGGCGCCGCCGCGTTTGTCGCCGCCGCGGAAGGTCGAGGCCGAGGCCCAGGCGGCCGAGACCAGCTGAGAGACCGAGAGCCCCGAGTCGAGGATCTGTTGTTTCAGCGCCGCCACGTCGGCGTCGCCGATCAGCTCGTGGTCGACCGCGGGAACCGGGTCCTGCCAGATCAGCTCCTCCTGCGGCACCTCCGGCCCGAGGTAGCGCACGACCGGGCCCATGTCGCGGTGGGTGAGCTTGAACCAGGCGCGGGCGAAGGCGTCTTTGAGCTCGTCCGGGTTCTCGAGGAACCGCCGCGAGATCGGCTCGTAGTCCGGATCCAGCCGCAGCGCCAGGTCGGTGGTCAGCATCGTTGCCGTGTGCGTCAGCGCCGGGTCCTGGGCGTCGGGCACGTTCGCCTCGCCATCCACCGGCTTCCACTGGTGGGCCCCGGCCGGGCTCTTGCTCAGCTCCCACTCGTTGCCGAAGAGGATCTCGAGGAAGCTGTTGTCCCACTGCACCGGGGTGTTGGTCCAAGCGCCCTCGAGGCCGCTGGTGATCGTCGCCGTGCCGTTGCCGCTCTCGAAGCTGTTGCGCCAACCCAGGCCCTGCTCCGCGAGCGGAGCGCCCTCGGGCTCGGGGCCGACGAACTCTTCCGGGTCGGCGGCGCCGTGGGTCTTGCCGAAGGTGTGGCCGCCGACGATCAGCGCCACCGTCTCCTCGTCGTCCATCGCCATCCGCTTGAACGTCTCGCGGATGTCACGGGCCGCGGCGAGTGGGTCCGGGTTGCCGTTCGGGCCCTCGGGGTTGACGTAGATGAGGCCCATTTGGACCGCGGCCAGCGGGTTCTCGAGCTCACGGTCTCCCAGGTAGCGCTCGTCGCCGAGCCAGGTGGTCTCCGGGCCCCAGTAGACGTCCTCGTCGGGCTCCCAGACGTCCTCGCGGCCGCCGGCGAAGCCGAAGGTCTCGAAGCCCATCGACTCCAGCGCGACGTTGCCGGTGAGGACCATCAGGTCCGCCCAGGACAGGCTCTGGCCGTACTTCTGCTTGACCGGCCAGAGCAGCCGCCGGGCCTTGTCGAGGTTGCCGTTGTCGGGCCAGCTGTTGAGCGGCGCGAACCGCTGCTGGCCGGCACCGGCACCGCCACGGCCGTCGTTGATCCGGTAGGTGCCGGCGCTGTGCCAGGCCATCCGGATCATCAGCGGGCCGTAGTGGCCGTAGTCGGCCGGCCACCAGTCCTGGGAGGTGGTCAGCACCTCCTCGATGTCCTGCTTGACCGCGTCGAGGTCGAGGCTTTCGAATGCCTTCGCGTAGTCGAACTCCTCACCGAGCGGATTCGCCTCGACCGGGTTCTTGGCGAGGATCTTGAGGTTGAGCTGATCCGGCCACCAGCCGCGGTTGGCGCCGCCCTGGGTCGGGTACGGGGCGCGGCCGTGGTCGACCGGGCAGCCACCGGAGCCGTTCTCCTCCGGCTCGTTCATCTCTCCAACAACGGCATCGGGCTTCTCAGACACTGGGATTCCTTCCTGGGTCAGTTCTTCTCTGGTCTTATCCGGCCAAGCATTCGGGGCAGCGGCCCCAGTAGATGACCTCGGCCTCGTCGATCGCGAAGCCGTGGTCATCGGAAGCGGTCAGGCAGGGCGTCGTGCCGGTCGCGCAATCGACGTCGGCGATCGCGCCGCACGAGCGGCAGATGACGTGGTGGTGGTTGTCGTCGACCCGCGCCTCATAGCGGGCGACGGACCCCGCCGGCTGGATCCGGCGCAAGAGGCCGGCATCGGTCAGCGCCCGCAGCACGTCATATACGGCCTGGACCGAGACCTCGCCGAGGTCCTCGCCGACCGCGTCGATGATCGTGTTGGTGTCGGCGTGCGGATGTTCGTGGACCGCGGTCAGCGCCGCCAGCCTCGGACGCGTGACCCGCAGGTCGGCCTCGCGCAGCAGGCTCTCGAAATCAGCGGTGGCCGGCACGGCGCCGACAGTACCACTTTCTGGAATTGATCAAGTTTACGTTTTGGAGCGGCGTTCTCTCGACGGCAGGGAGAGTTGGACTCCTGCCGCAGCTTGGGGTGGGATGGACGCCGCTGTGGTCTCTGATAATTTGATTTCTGTGAAGAGGCTTAGCGCAACCGAGGCGTCGCGGAACTTCGCGGACGTGCTGAACAGCGTCGAGCGCGGCGGCGAGCCGGTGCTCGTCGTGCGCCGAGGGCGAGCAGTGGCGAAGATCAGTCCTGTCCACGCGGAAAGCGGGAAGGATTTGAAGGACGCACTGAGCAGTCATCGGCCTGATCGTCAGTGGGCGGGCGAGCTGCGGGAGCTGCGCGGGAGCCCCGAGCCGGTGACGGACCCCTGGCGCGACTGATCCTGGACACGGCTGTCCTCGTCGACGCCGAGCGGGGGCGAGGGACACTCGACGATCTGATCGCGGACGACGACGACGTCGCGATCGCCGCAATCACGGCGGCGGAGCTGTGGGTCGGTGTCGAGCTGGCGTCGGGGCGACGCCGGGGGCAGCGAGAGGCGTTCGTGAACGCGGTGGTCGAGGCCGTCTCGGTGGAGCCCTACGACCTCGACGTGGCCGAGGCGCATGCTCGTCTCATGGCTGAATCCGGGCGGAGCGGGCGCCCTCGGGGACCGCACGACCTGATCATCGCGGCGACTGCTCGGGCGCGGGAAAGGGCTGTGGTCAGCACCGACCTCTCGGGCTTCGCCGAATTGGCCGGGGTTCGCCTGCTGGACAGCTGATCACCACTCTCCTTTGCGGGCGTTCGCCCAGAGGTCGATCTCACCGTCGCCGCCGGCGGTGAGGCGGTCGATCTCGGCCAGCTCCTCCGCCGAGAGGTCGAGGTTGTCGAGGGCGCCGACGTTCTGCTCGAGCTGATCGACCGAGGAGGCGCCGATCACCAGCGAGGTGACGCGCTCGTCGCGCAGGGCCCAGGCGAGGGCGAGCTGGGCGAGGGTCTGGCCGCGGCGCTCGGCGATCTCGTTGAGGGCGCGCAGGCGCTTGATCGTCTCCTCGTTCAGCCACTCGCTGTCGAAGGTCTCCTGGCCTTTGGTCGCCCGCGAGCCCTCCGGGACGCCGTCGAGGTAGCGGCCGGTGAGCAGGCCCTGGGCGAGGGCGGTGAACCCGATCACGCCGACGCCGAGCTCGTCGGCGGCGTCGAGCAGGCCCTCGCGCTCGATCCAGCGGTTCAGCATCGAGTAAGAGGGCTGGTGGATCAGCAACGGCGTCCCGAGCTCGCGCAGGATCGCGGCTGCCTCGCGGGTGTGCTCGGCGTCGTAGGAGGAGATGCCGACGTAGAGCGCCTTGCCCTGGCGCACGGCGGTGTCGAGCGCGCCCATCGTCTCCTCCAGCGGCGTCGAACCGTCGAGCCGGTGCGAGTAGAAGATGTCGACGTACTCGAGCCCCATCCGCCGCAGCGACTGGTCCAGGGACGAGAGCAGGTACTTGCGCGAGCCGCCGCCCTGGCCGTAGGGCCCCGGCCACATGTCCCAGCCGGCCTTGGTCGAGATCACCAGCTCGTCGCGGTAGGGGCCGAAGTCCTCCTTCAGCAGCCGGCCGAAGTCGATCTCGGCCGAGCCGTAGGGCGGCCCGTAGTTGTTGGCGAGATCGTGGTGGGTGATCCCGAGGTCGAAGGCGCGGCGGGCGACCCGGCGCTGGACGTCGAAGGGCCGGTCGTCGCCGAAGTTGTGCCAGTAGCCGAGCGAGAGGAGCGGGAGGTCGAGCCCCGAGCGGCCGCAGCGCCGGTACTGCATCGCGCCCTCGTAGCGGTCGCTGTCGGCCAGGTAGGCCATCTAGCCAGGCCAGGCCGCCTCGACTACTTCGCCGTCGCCGCCTTCGGGCTTGGGGCCGCCGATCGCGATCAGCGTCAAGCCATCGTCGCCGGCCTCGAAGGCTCGGGTTACCTCCGGCGCGAGCCGCAGGACGTCGCCCTCGCGAAGGTCGACCAGCTCACCGTCGAGCAGGGCCCGACCCGAGCCGGAGAGGACGAAGTAGGCCTCCTCCTGCTCGCGGTGGTGGTGGGCGACCGGGGTGCGGACGCCCGGGCCGTAGTCCCAGCGGCTGACGCCGAGGTCGCGCGAGCCGAGGTGCTTGCGGGCAAAGCGGCCCTCGAACCCGTCGGCGTTGGGGTCGGGCTCGATCTCGTCGAAGTTGATCCTGGCGTAGTCGGTCATGGGGCCGACGATAAAGGAGCGCCTGACCCGGCCGCTGGCCATCCGGCCAGACCCGCGGCCGGGCGCGCGTCTTTGCTCTAGAATCTCTGAGCAAAGGCCGGGTCGGGAGCCCGGCCACTCTTTGGGAGGAGAGTCAGATGAAGTGGAGTCGTATTGCCGCAATTCTCTGCGTGGCGGCCGCCTTTGCCGCTCTGGCCGCACCGGCGTTCGCGACCAAGTACGTGGCGCTGGGAGATTCGTACTCGTCGGGAGTGGGGACCCGGAGCTTCTACGAATCGAGCTGCAAGCGGTCGGTCTACGCCTATCCGTACCTGCTGCACAACGCGCACCCGGAATGGACGTTCGTCAACGCGACCTGCACGGGGGCGACGACCACCAGTTTGCTCAGCAGCCAGGTCTCGAGCGTCAGCTCCGACACCAACTGGGTCACCTACACGATCGGTGGCAACGACGCCGGATTCTCCAGTGTGATCACCGAATGCGCGCTGCCCTCGTGGGCATCGAACTGCAACGGGGCGATCAATACGGCGCAGGCGTTCATCAAAAACACGTTGCCGGGCCGGCTCGACTCGGTCAACAACGCGATCAAAGCGAATGCGCCGAGCGCGAAAGTGGTGGTCCTCGACTACCCGAAGCTGTTCAACGGTGAAGACTGCAACGCCCTCACCTTCTTCAGCGCCGCCGAGGAGACGCGCCTGAACGAAACGGCGGAACAGATGCGGACCCAGATCAGCGCGGCGGCGACGCGAGCGGGAGCGAACTTCATCTTCCGCGACGTGATCCCGCCGTTCGTCGGGCATGCGGTCTGCGACGGTGGCGGCGGCTCGTCGACCGAGTGGATCAACGGCCTCTCGAACCCGGTCGAAGAAAGCTACCACCCGAAGGTCACCGGTCATGCCAGCGGCTACTACCCGGTGGTGAAAGGCGTTACGGGCTAAAGCGCCCCCCACCGCCCGGCTCCCCCGGCCGCGCTCGCGGCCGGGGGAGGGGCGGAATGCCGGGCGGCAACTGGGCCGCGGTTACGCCGAGGTCGAGGCCGGCTCGGGGTCGGGCCGCACGTAAACCGTGTCGACGACCTCGATCACCTCCTGCGCCGGGATGCCGGCGCGGTCGGCGTGCTCGCGGATCGCCTCCTCGCTCACCGCCTGGTAGATGCAGACGGTGCCGACGCGGCCGTTCTCGGCGAGCACGTAGCTGCGGATCCAGCGCACCTGGTCCGACATCTCCTCGTCGCCGACCTTGGCCGAGCGTTTCGCTCCGGCTTCGAGCTCCTCCGGCGAGGCCCAGCCCTCGCGGCGGAAAATGACGTAGGTCTTCATTCGCGTTGATCTCCTTTCCGAATCAGTTGATGTTGCGAAGGTAGAAAGCCGGGCCTTCCCGGAACCTTCCCTGGGGCCTACGCAGCGGGGGCTAGGAGAGTTCGGTGAGGCGAGCGGCGACGCGCTTGGCGTCGAGCTCACGGCCGTTCTCGGTGAAGCCCGCGGCGGCCGCCGCGATCAGCTCCCGCGCCCACGCGGTGTCGCCGCGGGCGAGGGCGATCTCGCCCCGCGCCTCTTCCATGCTCGGTCGCCAGGCGTCCTGCGGCCAGAGGCCGACGGATTTCTCGGCGGCGGCAACCCATTGGCCGGCTCGTTCCGGCTCGCCGGCGCGGGCGGCGGCGAGGGCTGCGGCGAGGTCGAAGACGACGTTGCAGTAGACGCAGGGGCGCTCGATCTGGTCCAGCTCCGGCTCGGCCTGCTCGAGCCAGCGGCAGCCGAGCTCCGGGTCGCCGGGCGGGACGACGAGTGCGGCGTAGCTGAGTGGCTGCAGGTGGCGCGAAAGCGGCGACCAGCGCGAGAGCGCCAGTGCGTCGCCGAGCAGCGCCTCCGCCCGCGCCTCTTCGCCCCGCGCCCGCGCCGTTTCGCCGAGCCGCAGGCTGGCCAGTGCCTCGCTGGTGATCGCGCCGATCTCGCGGCTGAGGCGGATCGCCTCGCCGAGGCGTTCCTCGGCCTCCGTCGTTCGCCCCGTCGCCAGCGCCACCTCGCCGAGCAGCGTCGCGGCGAAGGCCTGGGCGCGGCGGGCGCCGGTGCGCAGCGAGCTCGCGTGCAACTCCTCGGCGACCTCGCGCAGCCGGCCGTGCGAATCGCCGCCGTAGAGCGCGTACTGGGCGATGCAGAGGTGCCCGTCGAAGAGGGTGTCGGCGAGGTCGGGGGCGCGCAGCGAGGCGCCGAGGTCGTGTTCGAGCGCGCCGCCCCAGGCGCCGGTGCTGTGGGCGATGGCGGACTCGACCTCGAGCGCTGCGCGTGCCTCGCGCGGCAGCTCGGCCGCCTGCGCCAGCTCGTAGCCCTCAGCGGCGAGGCGGGTGGCGGTCTCGACGTCGCCGCGGAACCAGGCGGCGGCGGCCTCGGTGACGAGGTGGCCGGCGCGCTCGGCGTCGGAGGCGGGCGCGAGCGGCGCCAGCGTCGCCTCGGCGGCACCCGGTTCGCCGCCGGCGAGCTGCGCCCAGGCCTGGCGGATGCGGAGCGCGACGCCGTCGGGGCCGGCCGCCGCCGCGGCGTCCCCATAGGCGGAGGCTGCGCCGCGGTCGCCGATCGCCATCAGCAGGTCGGCCCGGGTCGCCATCAGGTCGGCGCGCTCGGCGACGCTGGCCCGCTCGAGCTCGGCGTCGATCTTGGCCAGGGCGCCGTCGAGCGCCGGGCCGCCGGCGATGCGGGCGTGGAAGGCGACGACGCCGACGCTCGGCTGCAGGCCGTGCTCGGCGAGCGCCGCCGCCAGCGCCTCGTAGGCGGCGAGCGCGCCGGGTCGGTCGCCGGCCGCGAGGCGGGTCCGCATCAACGCCCGCTGTGCTGCCTCGTCGGCCGGTTCGGCCGCCGCCACCTCGGCCCAGCGGCCGGCCTCGCGGAGCGCTTCGAGCTGGCGTTCGCGCAGCTCCTGGCGCCGCTCCTGCGTCCAGGTCGCGTAGCGGTCGCCGGGCAGCAGCTCGCCGCCGTAGAGGTCGGGGTCGCCGCTCGCCTCGAAGCGCTCGACGTCGGTCTCGACCGCCGCCCCCGGCGCCAGCTGGACCTCGCCCTCGCGAAGGACGACCGCCTCTGCGGCGCCGAGCGCGCGACGCGCGTGGTGCGCGGCCTTGTGCAGGTTGGCGACGCCGGCGTCGGCGTCGAGCTGGGGCCAGAGCGCCTCGACGACGCGCTCGCGGACGAGCCGGTGGCCGGGCGCCAGCGCCAGCAGCTTGACCAGGTCACGCGAGCGGCCGTGGGTCCAGGTGTCCTCGGCGACGGGCTCGCCGTCGATCTGCGCTTCGAAGCCGCCGAGCAGGGTCAGGTCGAGCCGTTCCACGCTGTCGATTACACCCTGCCGGTCGCGCCGCGTCCAGTTTCGGTAACCTACAACCGAATGGTTGTAGGTTTGCCAAGAGAGGAATCCGTGGACGCTCTGCTCCACGCCCTCGCTGACGCCACCCGCCGCGACATCGTGCGGCGCTGCCTCGAGGGTGAGGCATCGGTGTCGCGGCTGGCCGACGGCTACCCGATGAGCTTCGCCGCGGTGCAAAAGCACGTCGCGGTGCTCGAGCGCAGCGGCCTCGTGGCCAAACAGCGGCGGGGCAGAGAGCAGTTGGTGCGAACCGACCTCGACGCCGTCACCCGAGCTCGGACCGCCCTCGAAGAGCTCGAGCAGCAGTGGCGCGGCCGCGTCGACCGCATGTCCGAGCTGCTCGCCCAGGTGCCGGAACCGGCATCGAACAAGATCCGGAAAGGAAAGAAATGACCGTCACCAGTGTGGACAAGGACCTCGACAACCTGACCATGACCCTGATTGCCGATTTCGCCGCCCCCGCCGAGCGGGTCTGGCAGTTGTGGGCCGACCCGCGGCAGCTCGAGCGCTGGTGGGGCCCGCCGACCTACCCGGCGACCTTCGAGCAGCACGATCTCTCGGCGGGCGGCGAGGTCACCTACTTCATGACCGGCCCCGACGGGGGGACCTTCCACGGCTGGTGGGGCGTCGAGGCGGTCGAGCCGCCGCGCTCGCTGCGCTTCCGCGACGGTTTCGCCGACGCCGAGGGCAACCGCAACGACCAGATGCCGGTGACGTCGGTCGAGATGACCCTTGCCGATCACGACGGCGGCACCCGGATGCAGTTGCGCTCGACCTTCCCCTCCCGCGAGGAGATGGAGAAACTGCTCGAGATGGGCATGGACCAGGGCCTGAGCGAAGCCGTCGGCCAGATGGACGCCCTGCTGGGCTGAGGAGGGATTGGCGAAACCCCCGCCGCGCCCGGCGGCGGCGGACACGGCGCGGTGCGGCGTCCTCAGTCGGCCAAATAGCGCTGCTATTCAGCCTCCCTGCGTCCTTGCCCCGCTTGGTCCGGCGCTCGCCGGACCGCAGACGCGGGTTTCGCCAATCCCTCCTTGGAACCTGTTCTGACGCGTGGACGGAGCGGCGGCGCGGGTGTAACGTCGCAACATGTCGCACAAGGCAGCGGACCGGATTCGGAACGTCGCCCTGATCGGGCACCGGGGAAGCGGCAAGACCAGCCTGCACGAGGCGCTGCTGTTCGAGGCCGGGGCGATCAATCGGCTCGGCAGCGTCGAGAACGGCACCACGGTCTCCGACCACGAGCCCGACGAGCAGCGCCGCGGCCTCTCGATCAACGCCTGCGTCTCCTGCTTCGAACACGCCGAGCGGGAGATCAACCTGATCGACTCGCCCGGCGATCCGAGCTTCGTCGCCGATGCGGCGGCGGCGCTGCGGGCGGTCGACTCCTGTGTCGTCGTCGTCAGCTGCGTCAACGGGGTCGAGGTCCACACCGAACGGCTCTGGCGGCGGGCCGACGAGGAGGGGCTGGCGCGGCTCGTCTTCGTCAACATGCTCGACCGCGAGCGGGCCGACTTCTTCGCCGCGCTGGAGGCGCTGAAGAAGGCCTTCGGCCAGCACGTGGTCGCGACCGAGATCCCGATCGGCAGAGAGCGCGAGGTGCGCGGGGTGATCGACCTGATCGACATGGAGGGCTACCTCCACGCCGACGGCGAGCGCGGCGGGGCGGAGCGGGTGGAGATCCCGGACGAGCTCCGCTCGCAGGCGGAGGAGTACCGCGAGAAGCTGATGGACGAGGTCGCCGAGAACTCCGACGAGCTGATGGAGCGCTACCTCGACGGCGAGGAGATCTCCCACGAGGAGATCGTCGCCGCGCTCAAGCGCGGCGTCACCGAGGGGCACCTGTTCCCGGTCACATGCGGGGTCGCGACCCGCAACCTGGGCACCGACCGGCTGCTCGACGCCCTCGTCGAGGACCTGCCCTCGCCGCTCATGCGGGGGCCGCTGGAGGCGCTTGACGGCGACGGCGAGGTGGTCGAGATCGTGCCCGAGGACGGCGGCCCGCTGGTCGCCTACGTCTTCAAGACCACCGCCGACCCTTATACGGGCCGGATCAACCTCTTCCGCGTCTACAGCGGCACGATCCGCTCCGACTCCCACGCGGTCAACGCCCGCGGCGGCGAGCGCGAGCGGATCGGCCAGCTCGGGCAGCCGCTCGGCAAGGAGCTGAAGCCGGTCGCCGACCTCGGCGCCGGCGACATCGGCGCCGTCGCCAAGCTGAAGGAGACGCGGGCCGGCGACGTGCTCGGCGACGGCGATCGGAGGCTCGCGGTGCGGCCGCTCGACCTGCCGGCGCCGGTGATGGCGTTCTCGTATGAGCCGAAGTCGAAGGGCGACGAGGAGCGGGCGGCGAACGCGGTGCGGCGCCTCGGCGAGGAGGACCCGACGCTCGACGTCCACCGCGACCCGCAGACCGGCGAGCAGATCATCGCCGGCCTCACCCAGGTCCACGTCGAAGTCCTGGTCGAGCGGATGAAGGAGCGGTTCGGGGCCGAGATCGAGCTGCACCCGCCGCGCGTCCCCTACCAGGAGGCGATCCGGCGGCCAGCCACCGCCCACGCCCGCTACAAGAAGCAGACCGGCGGCAAAGGCCAGTTCGCCGATTGCACGATCGAGGTCGAACCGGGCGAGGACGGCGCCGGCCTCGAGTTCGTCGACAAGATCAAGGGGGCGGCGATCCCCGGCGGCTTCATCCCCGCGGTCGAGAAAGGCATCGTCGAGGCGATGCGCCACGGCACCCTCGCCGGCTACCCGGTCAAGGACGTTCGGGTGCGGCTCGTCGACGGCAAGCACCACGACACCGACTCCTCGGAGATGGCCTTCAAAATCGCCGGCGCGACGGCCTTCAAACAGGCGATGGAAGAAGCCGATCCGGCGCTGCTGGAGCCGATCGTCAAGCTCACGGTCAGCTGTCCCGACGAGGTCGTCGGCGATGTGATCGGCGACCTCAACTCGCGCCGTGGTCGGCCGCTTGGGATGGAGGCGAAAGGGTCGACGACTGAGGTCCGGGCCGAGGTGCCGATGGCCGAGGTGCTCGACTTCGCTCCCGACCTGCGCTCGATCAGCGGCGGCCGCGCCGACTTCACGGTCGAGTTCGAGCGCTACGAGGAGGTCCCCGCGCAGCTGGCCGGGAAGGTCGTCGACGCCGCCGGCGACCGCGAGGTCCTCAGCGCCTGATCCCTCTCAGCGGCGGGGTGCTGATCTAGGCTCCGGCCTGTGACGAGAGAGCCGGGTCGCCACCCCCAGCCGCTACTGCGCCGCGCCGACCTGGCGGACGATCCGACCCGGCAGTTCGACCGCTGGTACCGGCAGGCCGCGGAAGAGGTGCCGCTGCCGGAAGCGATGACGCTGGCGACGGTCGGGCCCGACGGCGGGCCGGACGCGCGGATGGTCCTGCTCAAGGGCCACGGCGTCGACGGCTTCCGCTTCTTCACCAACTACGAGAGCGCCAAGGCGGAGCAGATCGCCGCCGACCCGCGGGCGGCGCTGGTCGTCTACTGGCGCGAGCAGGACCGCCAGGTCCGGGTACGCGGTGCGCTCGAGCGGCTGCCGGCCGCCGAGTCCGACGCCTACTTCGCGACCCGGATCCGCGACAGCCGGCTCGGCGCCTGGGCCTCGCCGCAGAGCCGGACGCTGCCCGACCGCGGGACGCTGGAAGCGAAGCTGCGCGAGGTCGAGGAGCGCTCGGCGGGCGAGGAGGACGT
>Ga0307476_10002085_pt1 | contig 11989 bp, 13 predicted proteins | sample atmos_gasesECM2C_2_FD_203314 | JGI IMG/M metagenome (GOLD analysis project Ga0307476, IMG submission 203314) | Hardwood forest soil microbial communities from Morgan-Monroe State Forest, Indiana, United States - atmos_gasesECM2C_05 | ecosystem: Environmental > Terrestrial > Soil > Temperate... | reverse complement strand
CCCGAGTTTACTTTGCAGGACGAGAACGGTAAGGAAATCTCGCTGAAAGCTCTGCGCGGCAAAGTGGTGGTGCTGTATTTCTATCCTCGCGCAGACACTCCGGGCTGCACCATCGAGGCCTGCGAATTCCGCGATACCTTCAAACAGATGCAGAAAACCGGCGCCGTGTTACTCGGCATCTCGCCCGACACTCCCAAAGCACAGAAGAAGTTTCAGGAGAAATTCCAGCTGCCCTTCTCCCTGCTCGCCGATGCCGACAAAAAGGTCGCGGACGCTTTCGGCGTGCTCCAGGAAAAGAACATGTACGGCAAGAAAGTCATGGGCATCGTCCGCACCACGTTCATCATCGGACCAGATGGCAAAATCCAGCACATCTTCCCCAAGGTGAAGGCGGAAGGCCACGCAGGAGAAGTTCTGGCTTACCTGAAAGAATCAGCCAAGGGAGCAGCGTAGCGCCGCCGTCTCGGCGGCTGCAATCTCGCGCCCAGAATACCTGTGACCTCGCCCACCTCTCATCCGCCCATACGCCCCCTCGATCGCGCCTTCTTCGCCCGCAACCCACGGCGCGTGGCTCGCGAACTCCTCGGCAAGGTGCTGGTGCGCGACCACGAAAACCTGCATCTGGCAGCCCGCATCGTCGAAGTTGAAGCTTACCTCGGAGAAAACGATCCCGCGTCCCACTCCGCTGCCGGCAACACCCCGCGCACTGCAGTCCTGTTCGGACCGCCCGGCTACGCCTACGTTTACTTCATCTACGGCAGTCACTATTGCCTCAACGTGTCCTGTCACCCCGCGGGCAAGGCCGGGGGAGTTCTTTTCCGCGCCCTCGAACCGCTCCTCGGCATTGAAGAAATGGCGCGAGCTCGAAAGATCGACGTCAAGAAAGCTCAAGGCCTTCCCCGTCTCACCAGTGGCCCGGGGCGCCTCGCCGAAGCTTTCGGCATCACCCGCGCCCGCGACAACGGCCGCGATCTCACTTCGCCCGCCTCCGGCCTGTGGATCGGAGACGACCGCTTCCGCGCCAGAAACATCCAAATTACCCCCCGCATCGGCATCAGCAAAGCCGTCGACGCCCGCCTGCGGTACATTCTTGCGGGAAACGCCTTCGTGTCTGGACGAAAAACGCTCGTCGGAAAATGAATCCCGCCTCGAATTTGACAAATGGGTGTAGACTGTCCGTCGGACCGAATGCGCTAAAAGCCGCTCTGCTAAAGGCATTTGGCCAACTCCCGGCAATTTCCGATTGTCGGTAACGCATGTCGGCAAGGAATGCCGACAAGGTATGATCAGTTTTTCGGCATCCGACGCGCGGAACAAATCATCTCATCAGGCAGGAACCCGCATGCGCCGGTTCACTTCATTTCGGGCCTCGCTCCTCACCTTAACGATTCTAGCCGCGACTATGCCGGAGCTCTCCCGGGCAGTCGACGCCATAAGCCTCCAGCCCGAACCTGCAGCAGCTCCTTCGAACATCGTAATCGGTTTCGTCGGAGGATTCGTCGCCCACAACGACCGACACCACGGCCCCGTTCAGTTCGCCGCGCAGATCCAGCGAACGAACTCCAAAGACACTTACGTCCAGGTTTTCGAGAACCGCCACAGGCGGCAAGCTTACGCCGCGGTCGTCCGCCTGCTCGATACCAACCGCGACGGCGTTCTTTCCGCTGAAGAAAAAGCTCGCGCCCGCATCATTCTCTTCGGCCACAGCTGGGGAGCCTCTGCGGCGGTGTCGCTGGCCCGAGACCTGCGCCGCGAGGGCATTCCGGTTCTGCTCACCGTGCAGATCGATAGCGTCGCCAAAGTGTGGCAGAACGACTCCGTCATCCCTGACAATGTCGCCGAGGCCGTGAACTTTTATCAGCCCCACGGCATCCTCCACGGCCGCAGGCAGATCACGGCCGCCGACCCCGCTAAAACTGAAATCCTGGGAAACTACCTCGTGGATTACAAGAAGAACCCAATCCAGTGTCCCCAGGTCTCATGGGCAGAACGCCTCTTCACGCCCGGCCACGCGGAGAGCGAATGCGATCCCCACACTTGGTCGCAGATTGAAACCATGGTCCGCCAGCGGCTGATCGCTTCTTACACTTCTTCGGCCACGCCGGCAACAGTTTCCGCCGCGGTCCGTTCGCAACATTAGCCAGGACATTTCGGAAGCAGAATGTTATCGATAAGCCGCGTCGGACCGACGAACGCCGCGGCCGCAACGAGTGCGCCATCGGCGAGGTTCTCGACTGGATCCAGGGTCTCGGCATCCACGATTTCAAAGTAGTCGAGCCGGACCGATTTTTCCCCCGTAACTTCCTCCCGGCCCGCAGCCCCAAGTTTTTCCGCGTCGCGTTCCCCGGCTTCCCACAATTCCTTCACCCGTATCAGCGCCCGATGCAACACCAGCGCCTGCCTTCTCTGCGCCCCGTCGAGATAAGCGTTGCGCGAACTCATGGCCAGCCCATCGGCTTCGCGCACAATCGGGCACGCCACAATTTCCACCGGAAACTTCAGGTCGCGCACCATCCGGCGAACGATCGCCACCTGCGCCGCGTCCTTCTGCCCGAAAAACGCCGCATCCGGCTCGACAATATGAAACAGTTTGGCCACTACTGTGGTCACACCGCGGAAATGCCCGGGCCGCGAACGCCCGTCCAGCTTGCCACTCAGCTCTTCCACCGTAACCCAGGTCACCCCGCCCGCAGGATACATTTCCTCAACCGATGGAGCGAACAGCAACTCCACACCTTCTTTTTCCAGCAGATCGCGGTCGCGCTCAAAGTCTCGCGGATATTTCGCCAGATCTTCGTTCGGCCCGAACTGCGTGGGATTTACAAAAATCGAAACTGCCACAACATCGCAAGCTGCTCTCGCAGTTCGAACCAAAGACAAATGCCCTTCATGCAGCGCACCCATCGTGGGTACGAATCCCAGCCGCTTGCCGCCGCGTCGCGCCGCTCGGCACGCTGCCCGCATGTCTTCGATGGTGTTGAAGATTCTCATTTCGTGGAAAATCGCTCGTCTTATCAGGGGGCTGGAATCCAATTGATCGCGACCTGCGCACCCTCAAGGTCGCTCGCGACAATGCCGCGGCTTCGTCGAATCGCAATCTTGTCCCCCTCGGAAGCACTGGGCTGCTCATCCACCAGGATCGCCACGGCCCGCCCGTAAGGCCAGGCCGATGCAGGCAACCGCGCCAGCGCGTTCAAAACTTCCTCCGGCTTCAGAATTTGTTCCTCGTTGGCAGTCACGCTCGTGAGCAGGCCAACCGCGTCCGCACGAATCACCAAATACGGATTGCTCCAATGTTTGGTCTCCCGCGGGGATAACGACGGATACTTACCGGGGTCGGCGGCAGGAATGGCCTGCAGCAGAGTAGCTGCGTCCGGCGCCGGTGGCGCGTTCTCTCGCGAGCAAGCCGGAAGCGCCAGGCTCATCATCAAATCAAATACGAGAACGGATACAATGCCGGCTGGCAGACGACGCCAGGCGGAAAAACTCACCGCACCACCGCAGGAACGTCCGTCTTCACCGCCCAGACCAACGCGACCACCCATCCGATCAACGTCCAGCCCAGAAAAAAGTTCAGCAGCACAATCGCAGTCGTATCTCGCTTACTGCGCGCAAAAGCAAGAATCGAAGGCAGAAAATACATGACGAACCCAAAACCCAGAAACGGCAGAAAAAACGCAGGCAAGAAGTGAGTCATAACGACCTCCTGACAAATATAGCCTAGCACCAACGCAGCCCACGACGCTCGAAGCCGGTCGTTGCATTATCCGTGGAATCCGTGCAAATCCGTGGCCAGTATTTCCTACCGCCCCATAGCCCGTTTCCGCGCCAGCACGTTGTCCAACCCCGCCTTGGTCTCCCGCGGCAGATGATAAGACTCCTCATCCGCCGGATACCGCCCCGCTTTCACATCAGCCCCAAACGCCCGCACCGCCTCGCTGATCAGCGCGCCCGCATCGCCATAATGCCGCACAAACTTGGCCGGCGCCCCAAACGTCAGATTAAGCAAGTCATTGATCACCAGCACCTGGCCATCGCACTCCGGACCAGCCCCAATTCCGATCGTCGGCGTTCCCACCTCGGCCGTTATCATCCCCGCCACTTCCCGCGGAATCCCTTCCAACACAATGCAAGCCACCCCAGCCCGGTCAAGCGCCACGGCGTCCCGCATAAGCTGTTCAATTCCGCTGAGATCTTTCCCCTGCACCTTGTACCCGCCCATCACGTTCACCGACTGCGGAGTCAGCCCAATGTGCCCCGCCACAGGAATCTCCGCATCAATAATGCGCCGAATCAGGTCGGCACGCTTCTCGCCGCCCTCGATCTTCACCACCTCCGCGCCGCCCTCTTTCACAAAGCGCGTAGCGTTGCGTAGCGCGTCGTTGGGGTCAACCTGATAAGACCCGTAAGGCATGTCCGCCAGCAGCAGCGCCCGCTTCACGCCGCGCCGCACCGCCTTCACATGATGCAGCATCTCGTCCATCGTGACCGAGAGCGTGTTGTCGTAGCCAAGAACAGTTTGGGCAAGCGAATCGCCCACCAGAATCATCTCAATGCCAGCCTCGTCCACCAGGCGCGCGGTGGCATAGTCATAGGCAGTGAGGCAAGTAATCGGTTCGTGGTGGAGTTTTCGTTCGCGCAGAGAAGCGGCAGTGACCTTCTGGCGGATCTCGTCTTGGCTAGGAAAGGCGGGACGCCCACCAATCGGGGTGAGACTCATTTTTCCTCCAGTGCCCCTCCGGCTCGGCCGGATAGAGCCTGTTCAGCATCTTCGCGGATGCTGGAAGTATTGTAGCGACAAAACGGGTGCTAGTCGATGACACATGGATCGGCGTCTAGCGTAGCTTACCACATAAATTACATCACATTTTACTTGTCACTAGGGGTATAATGGGGTATAAATATCAAAAATGGCAGAACCCAATGCCTTCGAGGCAGCCTTGCGAGAGGCCCGAAAATCGCTTGACGAAGCGTACGAAGATCGCGCTGCAATTGAGCAGCGCATCGTGAGCCTCAAGCAGACAATAGATGGCCTGACCAATCTCTGTGAACCAGAACCACTCATACAGATTCAAAAGCGCAATAGTCAAACCGGCTTCGATGTTCGGTCCAGCTTCAGGCTGTCCTATGCGATCCGCCAGATCTTCTCCGATTCCCAGGAATACATGCTTACACCGACCGAGGTGCGTGACACCCTGCTCAGAATGGGCATCAATCTTGCTGAAAAATATAAACAGCCTCTGGTACCGATCCATAACACTTTGAAACGCTTGGAAGCTCAAGGCGAACTGGTCGCTTTTAGGGACGACACCGGCGACCTCCGCGGATATCGATGGGTATCTCCCCTTGCACGAGCCGTGGCGGAGGTCGATTCGAATCACCCTATACACAAGCTAAAGATGCGGCAGGTCAATCCAAACGCAAGCAACCGCTTGGAACAGCTTCTTCGTCTGCAGGAGATTCCAGTTGATCCAGACGCGTTGCCGCCCGAGATTAGGGGCGGACTTTACGGGTCGCATCCGAGGACCGCGACCCCAAGCCCCGGGGGAGTGAAGGACAGCAAGCGAAAATGATCGCGGCGCAAAAATGCTTTACGAATTGGGCAGGTCTGAGCAGTTGTGAGATGGGCTTCCCGCACCAATGATTGCAAGGTACAAGAAACTCTTCCGCTCCTCACCCGAAGCCGCAATCCTGGCGGTTTATGGACTTGTCCACTTGGTCTTGCTGTCGACGGCAGCGGAGGTTGAGCCTGCAAGGCCTCTCCTTCACGCCCTAGGCGTCGGGTAGAAAGCCGAACGGAACCAACTCGGAGAATCGATTATGCGCCGGACCATAGTCAATGCTAGGGGTCAAGTGACAATTCCAGCCGAGCTGCGTAAGCAGATCGAGATCAAGCCGGCAACCGCGTCACCACTCCGCATCACACTCATGGCAACGCCACCCCGCACGCTTGCACAGGCATCGGCACGCGAAGAAATGCGCTCATGTAAGCAATGGGGCAGTCCAATTCCCGCTAAATATGCGTCAGCTGCACCGCGATCATCTGCCAGCCCTGCGGGTTTTTCTGGCAAACCACGGTCACGTGGATTGGCTTCGGTTGCGGGCCGCTAGCGGTGTTAATAACTCCCATCAGGACGGCAGTATCGCCAAAGACCAGCACATTGGTTTCGCCCGGAGTTGCTCCAGCAAACCCGCCCGGCCCGGATGGACGTTCTGGAATAATGTCCCCTCTGTTCAGCAGGCCGCCGTCGAAGCTGCTACCGATGAAATCATCGGAGATGATCCGGCGTAACGCAGCACGATCGCCCTTGGCGTCCGCCGCGAGCCAATCGTGTTCCAGTTGCTTCACTTGATCTTCAGGCTTGTTATTTGAGCTGGCGGCTCGCTCTTGAGCAAAACTCAACCTTGCGCCGGCGCAAAGGATCACAGCGAAAGAGACAGTCAGAACGACGAAAATGATCGATGGTGGACGGCATAGATTTACTCCGGATTGTTCTAACTTGACACCGGGCCCTTTCGAATGGTTCCCGTTCGACGGGCTCTTACCCAGCCGTTTGTTGAATAGCTAAGCTCCTAGGAACGAGACTCATTCCCGCCGGCCTTCCACCCCGTCATCCTCCCACTCGGCATCGCACGAGTGGCAACGCCACCCCGGCCGCTGTACGGGCATAGGCACGCGAAGAAATGCGCTCATGTATGCAATGGGACGATCCAATTCCTGGAAGTTCACATCCAGCGACTGGCACTTGGGACACCGCGGCTGCTCGTACAGCCCGATGCCCTGCACGTAGAGACCTTCGAGAATCGGCTCGTCAAGAAGTTTCTGCGCGTTCCCCGCGTCCTGAGCCCCCACATTGAGTTTGATCCCGCCGATAAAGTTTGAAATGAACCAGTCCAACCGCACCAGATTTTCATCCGCGAGAAAGCATTCAATCCCTGCCGACTCCAGACTGCCCTTCGCCAGTAACGCCTCCGGTAGATCGCGAAACTGCCGGACGGTTACCAGTTCCCGCATTTCCATTTCCTGACGCGGCTCCGGCGCCCGATCATCAGGGAATTCCAGATGCCTGCGGTCCATCTCATCTTCAAGCGCATCGCAGGCCAACTCGGTCAGCGACTCCGCACTCCGCGCCAGCCGCTGCAACTCGCCATCGGTCATGCCGGCATAGTTCGCCGCCAACCTCCGCCGCTCCTGGCGTTCGTTCACGTCAGATCCGTCAAGATAGGACACCCGCCAAGCATACTGCGGCAACGGCCGTTCGCCAACTGCCGCGACAATGGGGTAAGCGCCAACCCTGTTGCCGGCAATCTCATCTCAGATTGAGCTAAAGAGCCACTACTTTGTCGAGAAAGGGGTGGTCCGATGAAAGCAGTTACCGGTGTGTTTAGTTCCCAATCGTATGCGCAGCGTGCGCTGACCCAGCTTCGAGGACTCGGACTGACCGAAGACCGCCTCACGCTTTTGACTCCTGGAGGTGTAGACACACATGAGGGGACAATTCCGACCGTTTCCGCGGAGCAACCGGGCATGGGGAAAGCCATTGGCGCGTTAGTAGGAGCGGCGGCCGGGTTATCAGGAGGCCCGCTGCTGGTAGCCGCCCTGATACCAGGCGTGGGACCGATCACCGCAATTGGCCTGCTGGGCGGAGCAGTGGTAGCGGCGGCCGGGGCAAGCGTGGGAGCAGCCGCGGGTGGAAGGTTGGAAAATGTTGTGACCGAGGGTTTGCCAGAGGATGAGATTTTTGTTTATGAAGACGCCCTGCGCAAAGGCCGCAGTGTGGTGATCGCTTTGGCGGAGGATAACGTCGAGGCATCCCTGTTCCGCGAATTGCTGACTGCGGAGGGCGCAGAATCAATCGATGCAGCCCGAGAACAGTGGTGGATCGGTTTGCGGAGTGCGGAACAAGAGCACTATTCCAAACACGGCAGGAATTTTGGAAACGACGAAGAATTCTATCGGCGGGGCTTCGAATTCGCTCTGGACGCTCGAACGCGTCGCAAAGAAGACGCATTGCCCGAGGTGGGGGTCAAAATTGAAGAACTGAAGCGCCTGTATCCCAGCATTGAAGTGGCTGAACCGTTCCGACGGGGTTTCGAGCGCGGCCGAAACCACCACCAGCAGCTCTGGAGTCAATCCAAAGCTGCGTGAGGGAAACAGCAAACAGCAGAACGGCCGCCAGCTCATGTTAGCCTGCGCACCCGATGATGGTCAGCCATAGCCAACCGCATGTCTGTCTGTCCTGGGCGGGATCAATTTACGCCATGGAGAGGAATCGTACGTGGGTCAACAGCTGGAGCAAATGACTCGCAAAAAAACAAACGGCCCGCCGGCTCTTACGAGCCTGCGGGCCGTCCGGTGGACTGTTTGGGATTGACCAAGAGGTGGTCACTCTACGTGGCCTCTTACGGCAACTCCCGGGTCTGGGACTAAGTCCCCGCGCGACCAACGCGGAAACTCCATCCCTACTCACCGGCTAGTGTGCGGGCTGTAGCTCCCGGCGCGATCTGATCTGCGTCCGAAAGCCCCGCTTAGAGCAACCAGCTCTAAGTCTCAGCCACCTCACCTGGTCTTAGACTCCCACAACAATTACCACATTCAGAACTTGTCATTCGACCACCTCCTTTCCGGTGTAATCGCAGATTAGTACGAAGTCCGCATGTGCGTCAACCGCCACGAAAGTGGGTGCCCAGAGTGCCACTCCCTCAATCTGTTAGCTTAGAAGTCTCGGCTGATGAAATGATGCGCGACTATGGGAACCGCCACAAAGCTCGCGACCGTGGGAGACATTCTTCGCCAGCGCTGTCCCCGCTGCCGCACGGGAAACATTTTTCGCGCTTCCATCTTCCGCGGATTCCCCAAGATGCACGACCGTTGTCCCGTCTGCGATCTCGCGTTTGACCGCGAGCCGGGCTATTTCCTCGGCGCCATGTATGTCAGCTACGGGTTGGGAATTGTGATCGTAGCGCTCATCGCCGCGCTAGTCTGGTCCATTACCGGCTGGTGGATCACGAAAGATACCATCTGGGCGGTTGTGTTGTTCCTGCCGTTCGCTCCCACGATCACACTTTTTGCCCGCGTCCTCTGGATCTACCTCGACCAGGCTATCGACCCCGAACGGCAACCGTAGCGCACGTCCCACTTGCCAGTCTTCCCTTAATATTTACAGTTCGACATACAACCTGCCCGCAGGACTCCGTGTTCTTAATCTGATTCATGGATACAAGTTGGGATGTGGGACTCCGAATGCGTTATTCTCAAAGGGGAGAACGCGGAATGACTCGATTCGCCGTCGCAACGATTACTCTAACTGTCCTGATTGGTTCATTTGCCTTGGCTCAAGATGCAACGCCCAAAGTGCAGGCCTTTGCCGGGTATTCCCTGGTACAACTCATCCACGGCGGACCGAACATCGCCAACGTGGACGAGGACTTGAAACAGATTACCGACGCCTTCGGAACGGCAAATACGTTCAATGGATGGAGTGTCGAAGGCCAGTATAACGTCGACCGCTGGCTGGGTTTCGCCGCCGATGTTGGCGGCCACAGCGGCACGTTACTTACCGGCGCGCCCGGAATCTCAGGAATGCCGACCGGCAGCACGTATTCCTTTCTGGCAGGACCGGTGCTCACCTACCGGACGAAATCAAGAGTCACCCCTTTTCTGCATGTGCTGGCCGGTTGGGAGCGAACCAGTCAGGGTTCAAGCACCATTACCGGACCCTCCGCTCCTGTGCCGGTGGCGGCCACGACGTACAGCGACTTCGCCGTCGCAGTGGGAGGTGGCGTCGACTACAACATATCGCGCCGTTTTGCGGTTCGGGTGGGACAGTTGGACTACTATCACGCCAGCCTCAATCTGGATAAGTATTACCAGAGTGCCTTTGGTGTCCTGATCCAGGGCAATCCAACTACTCAGGTCAACCTGCGATTCTCCGCCGGAATTGTTCTTCGGTTCTGACGCGCGGTCGCTACGGCAAGCCGAACGTATACACTGCGCTGCCCGCCGCGATCGCCACGTATTCCTTTCCGTCCACGGCGAACGCGATGGGCGCGGCGTAGACCGCGCCCCCCATCTGGAAGTGCCACAGCGCCTTGCCCGTAGCGGCATCCAGCGCGATGAAGTTTCCTTCGGCATCGCCCGTGAACACCAGGCCTCCAGCGGTTGACAGCACCCCCGACCATGTCGGCGACGTGTGCTCAAACTTCCACTTGATCTGTCCAGTCGCGGGGTCGATCGCCTTCAGAAATCCGCGGTACGGCTCGGCTTCATCCGAAGGAAAATACGCGCTGCCGTAATACGCATGCCCTGCCTCATAAGGCTGCGGCGCAGTAGAAAAGATGTCGCACTGGTCGCGTGCGGTTACGTAGAACAGCCCCGTTTGCGGATCGAACGTCGGCGCCATGAAGTTTGTCGTCCCCAGCGCCCCGGGACACACTGTGTGCCCTTCGAGCGATGGCGAAGCTTCCTTCTTCGCCACGGGACGCCCCTCGGCATCCTTGCTGTCGCTCCAGGTAATCTTGCCGTAGGCGTTCGCCGAGATCAGTTTGCCATTCGTGCGGTCGATCACATAGAAGAATCCATTCCGGTCGGCCTGTGCGATCAGATGCTTGCCAGAGTCGCCCGCGAGATCGATAACAACCGGCACCTGCGTTGCGTCCCAATCATGCTCGTCGTGCTTGGTGAACTGGAAATGCCAGTTCATCTTCCCTGTGTCTGCGTTGAGTGCGAGCAGCGTGTTGCTGTAGAGATTGTCCCCGGCACGCCCTTCGCCGCGATTCGAAGGCGCAGGATTCCCCGTCGGCCAGAAAATCTGGTTGGTCACCGCGTCGTAAGTTCCGGTATTCCATGCCGGAGCGCCGCCGGTCTTCCACGAATCCCCCTCCCACGTTTCATGTCCGGGCTCGCCCGGTCCCGGCACGGTATAGAACCGCCATTTCCGCGCGCCAGTCGCGGCGTCGTAGGCATCGATGAACCCCCGCACTCCGTATTCGCCTCCGGAAACGCCAATCACCACGAGATCCTTCACCGCCAGCGGCGCGACCGTAAAGCTGTATCCTTTCTGATACTCCGCGGCCACGACATCCCAAATCACATTCCCCGTCCTAGTATCGAGCGCGATCACGTGAGCATCGAGCGTCCCCAGGAAAACTTTATCGCCCAAAATCGCCAGCCCCCGATTCACGCGCCCGCAACACGGACGAATGTCCCCCGGCAGTTGGTGTTGATACATCCAGATCGGCCGCCCGGTGCGCGCATCCAGAGCAAACGCCCGGTCGTCCTGCGCGGTGGCGTAGAGAATCCCATCCACCACCAGCGGTGAAGTCTCAAGCTTGCCTGTCGCCCCGGTCTGATAAACCCATTTCGCCACCAGCGTGCGCGCATTCTTGACGTTGATCTGATCAAGCGAACTGAAGCGTCTCCCAGAATAGTCCCCGGAATAAGTCAGCCAGTTCTGCGGCTCCTTCCTGGAGTTCACCAGCCGCTCGAATGTAACCTGTCCGTGAGTCTCCGACGCAAGTAGCCCGCACGCTAGGCAACCCATCCACAGAATCGAGAAGGCTCTCTGTCCGGTCATTTCGCCCCCACGCTGACCAGGTAGGCCACAATGTCCTCGAGATCCTTATCGCTCAAAACGTCCGTTTTGTACGCCGGCATCAGCGACTCCCGGCTCTTCTTGAAGGAGCGCAGCTTGTCCTTTTCCAGCAGATAGATACGCTCGTCCCTATCCATCATCTGCACACTAAAGCTGTCCTCGTTCAGAGCGACGCCCTTGATTTGCCGTCCCTCCGCCGTCACCACCCTGATGGTCTCGTATTCCTGGGGAAACTCCTTCGTCGCTTCCGTTAATCCCCAGGCCAGCCGCCGGCTGGGATTGCGCACCGAATCGATGATCGATTCCCGCGTGCGCGACCCTCCCACGGCCGTGAGTTCCGGCCCTACCCGCCCGCCCTTGCCCTCGACCATGTGGCACAGCGAACAATTCGCGTC
>Ga0307476_10002083_pt1 | contig 12006 bp, 10 predicted proteins | sample atmos_gasesECM2C_2_FD_203314 | JGI IMG/M metagenome (GOLD analysis project Ga0307476, IMG submission 203314) | Hardwood forest soil microbial communities from Morgan-Monroe State Forest, Indiana, United States - atmos_gasesECM2C_05 | ecosystem: Environmental > Terrestrial > Soil > Temperate... | reverse complement strand
CTGCAGCAGGAGCCCCCGCACGAAGCCGATTGCGCGCACATCGTCCGCTATTCCGTAGCTCACGAACTGTCCCTCCCGCGTCCGTGCCAGCAACCCCGCCCCGCACAGGATCTTCAGGTGCCGCGAGACACGCGGCTCGCTCTGCCTGAGGGCATGGGCGAGACCCGAGACGGTGAATCCCCCCTCCGCGCACAGCGCCAGCAGCCGCAGCCGGCTGGGCTCGCCGGCCGCCTTGAGCCAGGCCAGCATCTGGGAGGGGCTTGTCGGATTCATTCAATAATTGTACATCTCTTTAAGTGTCTGGCCGACCGAGTTTGAAATCTCCTCAGCCGTTTAGCTCGGTGGGGAGACAGTAGATTCGAGAGGCTCCCCTAATGGATCTCCTGCGGCCCGTTCTCGCCGACACCCCCGGCAAAGAGGGCGTCCACATCCCGCTTCTCGAACTTGTAGGGACGCCGGCAGAACTCGCAGGTCACGGTTACCGACCCCTGCTCGCGCAGGACGTCTCTCACCTCTTCTTCCCCCAGGGCGCGAAGAAGGCCCGCCACCCGCCCTTCGCCGCAGCGGCACTCGAAGTGCACCGGTGACCCCCGAAAGAGCCGCAGGTCCTGCTCGGAGAAGGCGCGCGGCAGCAGCTGCTCCACCGGGTGCTCGAGCAGGTCTCCCTCGTGCAACTGCCCGATGCCGCGCTGCGCCCCCTGCCAGGCTGCGTTCGACTCCTCCTCCCCCGCGGCGCCCTTGCCGGGGAGCTTCTGCACCAGCAGACCCGCGCCGCGGGTGGCGTCCGCCGCCAGCAGCACCCGTGTCGGCAGCTGCTCGGAGGTCGCAAAATAAGCCTCGAGCGACTCGGCGAGCGAGCGTCCCTCGAGCGGCACGACGCCCTGGTAGCGCCCGCCCTTCTCGTCTGCCTCGATGGTCACGGTGAGGCGGCCGCTGCTGCCAACCAGTTCGCGAAACACCGCGCCGCGAGGGGCGCCGGCCGGCAGGCCGCCGACCGCGCGCTCATCGAAGCGCGCCAGGGCGCGCAACCCGAACTCGTGGGTGCACTGTGCGACCAGCAGCCGCAGGGCGCCGTTTCCCTGCAGCTGGAACGTGAGAGTGCCGTGAAACTTGAGGCTCGCGGCGAGCAGCACCACGGCGGCGACCGCCTCGCCGAGCAGCCGCTCGACCGGCTCGGGATAGCGGGCGTGCAGCCGCAGCTCACGCCAGGCGGCCTCGAGCTGCACCCAGTGGCCGCGTACGGCCTGTCTTTCGAAGATGAAACGCCGCACCAGATCGACGGCGGCGCTCTCGCGACGGTCCATCCCCGCACAATGGGGCAGGCAGGAACCCAACTCAACCCGGACGTGAGGCGCGTCACCTCGGCCGAGGAATACCGAGCTCAGCCGCTGAGCTTGCGGCGCAGGAGCTCGTTGAGCTGCACCGGGTTCGCCTTGCCGCCCGTCGCCTTCATGACCTGACCGACGAAGAAGCCGAAGAGCTTGTCCTTCCCCGCGCGGTACTCGGCCAGCTGCCCGGGGTTCCTCTGCAGCACCTCCTCGATCGCCCGCTCGATGGCCGCGCTGTCGGTGATCTGCCGCAGGCCCCGCTCTGCGATCACGGCGTCGGCGTCGGCGCCGCCCGACCACATGGCCTCGAATACCTCCTTGGCGAGCTTGCCGGAGATGGTCTGGTCGCAGATGCGCTCGAGCAGGCCCGCGAGGCGCCCGGCCGTCATGCGGCTCGAGGTGACCTCGAGGTTCTCCCGATTCAATGCGGCCGCGAGCTCGCCCATGACCCAGTTGGCGGCGAGCTTTGCATCGGCGGGAGCCGCGCGCACCACGGACTCGTAGTAGTCGGCCAGCTCGCGGCTCGCCGTCAGAACCCCGGCGTCGTAGGCGGGCAGACCGTACTGCGAGCTGAAGCGCGCGGCCTTCTGGTCGGGAAGCTCAGGCAGCGTCGCGCGCACCGACTCGATGAACGCCGCCTCGAGGACCACCGGCAGCAGGTCCGGGTCGGGGAAGTAACGGTAATCGTTGGCTTCCTCCTTGGAGCGCATGGAGCGCGTCTCGCCCTTGTCGGGATCGTAGAGGCGCGTCTCCTGCACGACCTGACCGCCGCCCTCGAGGATCTCGATCTGGCGCGCCACTTCGTAGTTGATGGCGCGCTCGACGAAGCGGAAGGAATTGAGATTCTTGATCTCGGCGCGCGTCCCGAAGCGCGTCGCACCTGCCTTGCGCACCGAGACGTTGGCGTCGCAGCGGAACGAGCCTTCCTGCATGTTGCCGTCGCAGATCTCCAGATAGCGCACCAGCGTGTGCACCTTCTTCATGTAGGCGACAGCCTCCTTCGCGGAGCGCATATCCGGCTCGGAGACGATCTCGACCAGGGGCGTGCCGGCCCGGTTGAGATCGACACCCGTCACTCCCGGCAGTCCCTCGTGCAACGACTTGCCGGCGTCCTCCTCGAGGTGGGCGCGGGTGATACCGACGCGCTTCACCTTGCCGTCGTCCAGCACGATGTCGAGCGTGCCCTTGGCCACTATCGGCAGCTCGTACTGGCTGATCTGGTAGCCCTTCGGCAGATCGGGATAGAAGTAATTCTTGCGCGCGAACACCGAAGTCGGAGCAATGTGCGCGTTGATCGCAAGCCCGAGCTTCACCGCCATGCGTACCGCCTCCCCGTTCAGCACCGGCAGCACGCCCGGGTAGCCGAGGTCGACGAGATTTGCCTGCGTGTTGGGAGGGGCGCCGTAGGCGGTCGCGGAGCCGGAAAAGATCTTCGAGCGCGTCGCGAGCTGCGCGTGGATCTCCAGACCGATGACGGTTTCCCAGTCGCTCATGCGTACCCTTCCGGCACCCGCGTGTGCCAGTCGGTGGCGCGCTGATAGGCATGCGCGGCGCTGAGGAGCCGCGCCTCGGAGAAATGCGGGCCGACGATCTGCAGGCCCACCGGGAGCTTGCCCACGAAGCCGCAGGGAACCGAGACCGCGGGTAGCCCGGCGAGGTTCGCTCCGATCGTGTAGATGTCGTTGAGGTACATGGTGATGGGGTCGGAGGTCTTGGCGCCGATCGCAAAGGCCGGCGTCGGCGTAGTCGGCCCGATCAGCACGTCGACGCTGGCAAAGGCGCGGCTGAAATCGGCGCTGATCAGCTGCCGCACGCGCTGCGCCTTGAGGTAGTAGGCGTCGTAGTAACCGGCGGACAGCACGTAGGTGCCGGTCATGATGCGGCGTTTCACCTCCGCGCCGAAGCCCTCACCGCGCGAGCGGCGGTACAGGTCCTGAAGATCGCGCGGCTGCTCGCAGCGGTGGCCGTAGCGCACGCCGTCGAAGCGCGCCAGGTTCGAGGAGCACTCCGCCGGAGCCACCACGTAGTACACCGGCACCGAGAGCGGCAGGTTGGGCAGGCTCACCTCGCTCAGCCGCACACCGAGGCTCTCGAAGACCTTGAGCGCCTCGTGCACCCGCTGCCCGTTCTCGGCGTCGAGGCCCCGATCGAAGAACTCCTTGAGCAACCCCACCCTGAGGCCGGCGACCGGCTCGCCGAGGAGCGCGACGTAGTCGGGAACCTCGCGCTCGACGCTGGTGGAATCGTTGGGGTCGAAGCCCGCCATCTCGCGCAGCATGAGCGCCGCGTCGGCCGCGCTCACGGTCAGCACCCCGCCCTGGTCGAGGCTCGAGGCGAAGGCCACCATGCCATAGCGCGACACGCGCCCGTAGGTCGGCTTGAGACCCGTGATGCCGCACAACGCCGCGGGCTGGCGGATCGAGCCGCCGGTGTCGGTGGCGGTCGCGCCCGGCACGAGCCGCGCGGCCACCGCGGCCGCCGAGCCGCCCGAGGAGCCACCGGGTACCAGGCGCGGGTCCCACGGATTGCGCACCGGCCCGAAGTAGCTCGTCTCGTTGGAGGAGCCCATGGCGAACTCGTCCATGTTGGTCTTGCCGAGCATGACGGCACCGGCGCGCTTGAGCTTCGCGACCACGGTGGCGTCATATGGCGATACAAAGTTCTCGAGCATGCGCGAGCCGCAGGTGGTCCGCACACCCTGGGTGCAGAACAGGTCCTTGTGTGCGATCGGCACGCCCGTCAGGGCCCCGCCGCTGCCGGCCGCGAGCGCCCGATCGGCCGCCGCGGCATCGCTGAGCGCCTGTGCGCGCGTCACCGAGATGAAGGCGTTGAGCGCCTGCTGGCTGCGCTCGATGCGCTTGAGGAACGCCTCCGTGAGCTCGACGCTGGAGAAACGCCGCGCGCGCAACCCGGCGGCGGCCCCGGCGACACCGATGTGATGCAGTTCACTCATCTGTGACGCAGTTCACTCATCGGCGGCTCACTCGATCACCTTGGGCACCAGGTACAGCCCCGCGGCCACCTGTGGCGCGCCCTGCTGGTACTCGGCGTGGTGATCCTGCTCGGTCACCCTATCGGGCCGCAGCCGCTGCGTCAGTCCCGGCAGCGGGTGTGCCATGGGAGCGACGCTCGCGGTATCGGCCCGCTCGAGGGCGCCGACGAATTCGAGAATGCGCGACAGGCTCTCCTGGTAGACGGGCAGCTCCGCCGCGCTCAGCTCCAGGCGCGCCAGCGCTGCGATGCTCTCGATCTGCTCGCGGGTCAGGGACATGGGAGGCTCCCTCGGGGCTCGCTGCGGAGTGCGAAAAATGGGCGGAAAATCATACATGTTGCCTTGCTGAATGTCCTGTCGGTTGCTAGATTACCGGGCACTTTCGGGGTCTTCCCCCACTTTCCGGTCGCTTCATGCTCAAACGCCTGCGTGGTTATTTCTCCAGCGATCTTTCGATCGACCTGGGTACGGCTAACACTCTCATTTACGTGCGCGACAAGGGCATCGTGCTGAATGAGCCGTCGGTCGTCGCGGTGCAGGACGAGCCCGGTCGCGGCGGCAAGGTCATCGTCGCGGTCGGCACCGAAGCGAAGAGCATGCTCGGGCGCACGCCCGGGCACATCACCGCGGTGCGTCCCATGAAGGACGGCGTGATCGCCGACTTCACCTACACCGAGAAGATGCTGCAGTACTTCATCAACAAGGTACACGGCCAGCGCATGATCAAGCCCTCGCCGCGCGTGCTGGTGTGCGTGCCGTTCGGCTCGACCCAGGTCGAGCGGCGCGCGATCCGCGAGTCGGCCGAGGGCGCCGGCGCGCGCAACGTGGCGATCGTGAGCGAGCCGATGGCGGCGGCCGTGGGCGCGGGGCTGCCGGTGCACGAGGCGCGCGGCTCCATGGTGCTCGACATCGGCGGCGGAACCTCCGAGGTCGCGGTGCTGTCCCTCAACGGCATAGTGTATGCCAACTCCGCTCGCATCGGCGGCGACCGCTTCGACGAAGCGATCATGAACTACGTGCGGCGCAACTACGGCATCCTGATCGGCGAGGCGACCGCCGAGCGCATCAAGATCGAGATCGGCTCGGCCTATCCCGGCCAGCAGGTGCGCGAGCTCTCGGTGAAGGGGCGCAATCTCTCCGAGGGCGTGCCGCGCAGCTTCACGCTCAACAGCAACGAGATCCTCGAGGCGCTGCAGGAGCCGCTGCAGGCGATCGTGAGCGCGGTCAAGCAGGCGCTCGAGCAGACCCCTCCCGAGCTCGGTGCCGACGTCGCCGAGCGCGGCATCGTACTCACCGGCGGCGGCGCGCTGCTGCGTGACATCGACAAGCTCCTCACCGAAGAGACCGGGCTGCCGGTCGTGGTGGCCGACGATCCGCTCACCTGCGTGGCGCGCGGCGGCGGCCGTATCCTCGAGCTGATGGATGAGCTCGGTCCGGGACACTTCGGTCTCGAATAGCGCAAGGAGCGCACTAATCTAAAGTGACGGCCTTCGGGACAGCAGCCGGCAGACCGCTGCAGGGGCGGGGCGGCTCTCCCGGCTTCCGCTTCACCCTCTACGGCGCCGTCGCCGTCGTGATCATGTACCTCGATCAGCGCGCGCATTACCTCGAGCCGCTGCGCTACGCGCTGCAGGCTGCCGCCTATCCGATCCAGCTCGCCGTGAACTCCCCGCCGGCTGCCTGGCGCTGGATCAGGGAGAGCTTCCAGAGCCGCGACGCATTGCGCGCGGAGAATGAGGCGCTGCGCCGGCGGCAGCGCGACCTCGAGCTCATGACGATGCGCTACGAGGCCCTGGCTCACGAGAACGGCGAGCTGCGCGGGCTGCGCGCGGCGCTGCCGCCGGTCGCCGATCGCTGGCTGCCGGCGGAGATCATCAATATCCAGCTGAGCGGCCTCAGGCAGCGCCTGCTCATCAATCGCGGTGCCAGCAACGGCGTGTTCAAGGGTCAGGCGGTGCTCGATGACCGCGGCCTCATCGGTCAGACGACCCACGTCGGCCCCTGGAGCGCGGAAGTGATCCTGATCACCGATCCCGAGCACGCGGTGCCCGTGCGGCTCGAGCGCACGGGGCTGCGCACCATCGCGGTTGGCGGCGGCGACGGCAGCTCGCTGGCGCTGCCCTACCTGCCGGCCAACGCCGACATCAGGAGAGACGACCTGCTCCTCACCTCGGGTCTCGGCGGGGTATTCCCGGATGGCTATCCCGTGGCGCGCGTCAGCGAGGTGCACCGCGATGCGGTGCAGCCGCTCGCCCAAGTGCGCGCCATCGCTCTCTCCCACATCAACAGCGATGCCGAGGTGATGCTGGTATGGTTCCGTCCGGGTCACCCGGCGGCCCCGGCCGCGACCGCGAGCAGCGCGGTCGACGTCAAGAATGGCAACGCCGCGATGCAGCCGCTCGCGGCGTCCCCGCGCGCGCCTGCCCCGCGCAGCACCGCGCCGGCCAGCCCCACGCCGGCCAGCCCCACGCCGGCCCCCGCCAAGGCTGCGGACGCGGCGGCGCCACCCGATGACGGCGCGGCCGCGGCCGCCCCGGCTGCCGAGCGCGGCGACTCGCCGACCCCGCCCGCGGAGCGGCCAGCCGAGCCTTCGCCCCCGAGGCAGCCGCCGTGACTGTCGGCCAGGTACGCGGACGCATGGCGCTCACGACGCTGTTCGCGCTCATCCTCACGGTGCTGCCGCTGCCGGTGTGGCTCGACGTGTTCCGCCCCGCGTTCCTCGTGCTTACGGTGCTCTACTGGTCGATCAACACGCCGCGCGCCGGCGGCATCGGGCTCGGGTTCCTGTGCGGACTGCTGCTCGATGTCTTCCAGGGACCGGTTCTCGGCGAGCACGCGCTCGCGCTCGCGCTGGTCGCCTACATCGCGGTGCGCGAGCACCAGCGCATCCGCTCAAAGCCCGCATTCCAGCAGTCGCTGCTGGTGTTCGCGGCGCTCGTCTTCTACGAGTTCGTGGTGTTCGCGATCGACGGCTGGACCGGGCATCCGGGCACCAGCCCGCTGCGCTGGCTGCACTGCCTGACGGGGGCGCTGGTGTGGCCGCCGGCCGCGGCCATCCTCTCCTACGGCGAGGGCCGGTTCACATGACCGGCGGCGGCGATGGGTGAGGGGTAAGCCCTAGTGCCCGCGGTCCGCATCAAGGATCACTGGCGCGAGCAGCGCCTCTTCGACCGGCGGGCGCTCGCCATCGCTGCCCTCATGGCGCTCGCGACGCTCGGCCTCTTCGCGCGCCTGATCCTCCTGCAGGTGGTGCGGCACGAGTACTACTCGGATCTCTCGCAGGGCAACCGTGTGCGCACCGAGCCGATCCCGGCCGCGCGCGGCCTGATCCTCGATCGCAACGGCGAGGTCGTCGCCGCCAATCAGCCCGCCTACCAGCTCGAGCTCGTGCCCGAGGAGGTGCCGAACATCCGCGCCACGCTCGCGCGGCTGGCCGCGTTCGGCGTGCTGCGCGCCGAGGAGATCGACGAGCTGATGCGCACCATCGCCTCGAGCCGCAGCTTCGACAGCGTGCCGATACGGCTGCGCATGTCGGACGAGGACGTGGCGCGCTTCGCGGTGCGGCGCTTCGAGTTTCAGGGCATCGACATCAAGACGCGCCAGACCCGCTGGTACCCGAACGGCGACCTCGCGGTGCACGCGCTCGGCTACGTGGGCGCAATCAGCGAGCCGGACCTGAAGCACATCGACCGTGCCGCCTACGCCGGGACCGCGCTCATCGGCAAGCTCGGCGTCGAGAGCACCTTCGAGGATGAGCTGCACGGCAAGAATGGCTTCCGCGAGGTGCTGGTCAACGCCCAGGGCCGCTCGGTCGAACGCCAGGGGGCGTTCGTGCCGAACCTGCGCACCCGCGCGCCGGCCGCGGGCGAGGACATCCTGCTGTCGGTGGACCTCAAGCTCCAGCGCGCGGCCGAAGCCGCGCTCGCCGGTCACCGCGGTGCGGTGGTCGCGCTCGATCCCACCGACGGCGATGTGCTGGCGCTCGTCAGCCTGCCGGGCTTCGATCCCAACCTGTTTGCGCGCGGCATCACCTCGGCCGAATACTCCGCGCTCGCCAACGACGACGACCGGCCGCTCTTCAACCGCGCGCTGCGTGGCGTCTACCCGCCGGGCTCGACCGTGAAACCGGCGCTGGCGCTCGCCGCGCTCACCTACCACATCATCGACCCGCAGGCGCACCGCTACTGCGCCGGGCAGTTCCACCTGCCCGGCAGCTCCTTCATCTACCGCGAGTACCACAACGAGCACCACGGCTACGTCGACCTCGACGATGCCGTCGTGGTCTCGTGCGACGTGTATTTCTACGGGCTCGCCGACGCGCTCGGCATCGACCGCATCGCCGCCTTCCTGGCGCCGTTCGGCTTCGGCTCCGTCACGGGGATCGACGTCGGCGGCGAGAAGACCGGCCTCCTGCCTTCGAAGCAATGGAAGGAGAAGGCCTTCGCGCGGCCAGCCGACCGCACCTGGTTCCCGGGCGAGACCGTGAGCATCGGCATCGGCCAGGGATACCTGTCCGTGACGCCGCTGCAGCTCGCGCACTACGCCAGCATCATCGCCGCGCGCGGCAGGATCTGGAAGCCGCGCCTGGTCACGGGGCTTCGCGAGCCGCGCAGCGGCGCGGTAGAGCGCCTCGCCCCGGTGTCGGATGGCGAGGTGAAGGGCATCGCCCCGGCCGATTGGGAGCGTGTGATCCGCGACATGGTCGGCGTGACGCAGCGGGGCACCGCGGCTGCGATCGGCGCGCACGCGCCCTACGTCTTCGGCGGCAAGACCGGCACCGCACAGGTATTCACGGTTGCGCGCACCGAGCGCTACAACGCCAAGAACATCAACGAGCGCCTGCGCGATCATTCGTGGTTCATCGCCTTCGCGCCGGCTGACGCGCCGCGCATCGCGCTCGCCGTCATCGAGGAGAACGGCGGGGCGGGCGCCAGCGCCGCCGCCCCCATCGCCCGCAAGGTCCTCGACGCCTTCCTGCTGGACGCGGACGGCAAGCTGAAGCCCGCGCCGCCGCGCACGGCGCCACCGCTCGCGCCACCGAAGGCCGCGCCACCGGCCGCGGCTCCTGTGACCGCCGCGGCTCCGTCCGCCGCGTCAGCGGCCGCGGGTGAGTCTCCCGGGTCCGCTGCAGGCCCCACATGATCTACGAGGAAGTTCCCTACGGCTCGCGAACCCGGCGCACGCTCAGCGGAGCGACGCGCGTGCTATTCGCGCTGAAGATCGACGGTCCGCTCGTGATGGGACTCGCGCTGATCGCGGCGTTCGGCCTGATCGTGCTCTACAGCGCCTCCGGCCAGAGCGCGGCGACGGTAGTACGCACCGTCATGCGCATCATTCTCGGTACCGTGGCGATGCTGCTCCTGGCGCGCGTCAATCCCAACTTCCTGCGCCGCTCCACGCCCTGGCTGTACGCCGCCGGGGTGTTTCTGCTGGTCATCGTCGCTGCGTTCGGCCACACCGGCCTCGGGGCGCAACGCTGGCTCAATCTCGGACTGTTCCGCTTCCAGCCCTCCGAGCTCATGAAGCTCGCCGTGCCGATGACCTGCGCCTGGTACCTGCACGAGCGAGCGCTCCCGCCGAGCCTCCTGTCGCTGGTCGCGCTCGCCGGGCTGATCCTCCTGCCGGTGGGGCTGGTCGCGATCGAGCCGGACCTCGGCACCGCGGCGCTGATCGCGGTGGCTGGCGCCCTGGTTATCGTGCTCGCGGGACTGCGCACGCGGGTGATGGTAGCGCTGCTGCTCTTCGGCGCGGCGTGCGCCTGGTTCGGCTGGAGCTTCATGCACGACTATCAGCGCCGCCGCGTGCTCACCTTTCTCAACCCGCAGACCGACCCGCTGGGCGCGGGCTATCACATCATCCAGTCGCAGATCGCAATCGGCTCGGGCGGCGTCTTCGGCAAGGGCTGGATGAACGGCAGCCAGGCGCAGCTCGAGTTCCTGCCGGAGCGCTCCACCGACTTCATATTCGCGGTCGTGGGCGAGGAGTTTGGCCTGCTGGGGCTGCTGCTGCTGTTGCTCCTCTACCTGTTCGTCGTCGCGCGCTCGATCTATCTCGCCACGCAGACGCAGGACACGTTCGCGCGGCTGCTCGCCGGCAGCATCGCGCTCACCTTCTTCGTCTATGTGCTGATCAACGCCGGCATGGTGACCGGGCTCCTCCCGGTGGTCGGCGTGCCCCTGCCCCTGGTGAGCTACGGCGGCAGCTCGGTCGTGACGCTCCTCGCCGGCTTCGGTATTCTCATGGCGCTCTACTCACGACGGAAGCTCGTCGGGTCCTGAGCGGGCACGGATCCATCTTGATCAACTGGCGTCACGCTCTGCTTGCGGCATTCGGCGCCGCTCCGCTCCTCGTGCACGGCACTGCCGCGCAGCAACCGGCCGCCACCGAGCCGCCCGCGACCTCATCAACCCCTCCTGCGGCCGCGCCAACTGCACCGCCCGCACCGACCTCGCCGCCCGCACCGACCTCGCCGCCCGCACCGACCGAGGTGAGCGCGGCTCCCTTCGACGTGCACCGGCCGGAGATCGCCCAGTGGATCGACGAGGTCGTGAGCCACGACGGCTGGAGCCGCAAGTCGGTGGTGGCGCTGCTCGCGCAGGCGCAACCGCAGCCGAAAGTGCTCGACATCATGGGGCGGCCGCTCGAGAAGGTGGCGCCCTGGTGGGAATACCGCGAGCGCTTCATGACGCCCGAGCGCGTCGAGAAGGGCGTGCAGCTGTGGCTCGATCATCGCCTCGCGCTCGAGCACATCTCGGCCGAATACCAGGTACCGCCCGAGTACCTGGTGGCGATCCTCGGTGTCGAGACCTTCTACGGACGCGCCACCTGCAGGTACCGGGTGCTCGATGCGCTCGCCACGCTGGCGTTCGACTATCCGCCGCGGGCCAGCTACTTCCGCGGCGAGCTCGAGCAGTTCCTGCTGCTCACGCGCGAGAACAAGCTCGATCCACTCACCACCTGCGGCTCCTACGCCGGCGCCATGGGGGTGCCGCAGTTCATGCCGTCGGTCTACCGGCGCTACGCGGTGAACGCCGACGGCGACCAGAAGCGCGACCTGTGGGGCAGCTGGGACGACATCCTGGCGAGCGTCGCGAACTACCTGCACGAGTGGGGCTGGACACCGGGCAAACCCGTGCTGGCCGAGACCACGCTCGATCCCGATCCGAGCTTCGAGATCGAGCCGCACAACCTCGACCTCAATGAGACCGTCGGCTCTCTCGGCGCCCACGGCATCAAGGTCGACCTGGACGTCCCGGCCGACACCCCCGCGGTGCTGATCTCAGCCGAGCAGCGCGACGGCCCGGCCTACCGGGTCGGGTTCCATAATTTCTACGTGATCACCCGCTACAACCACAGCGCGCGCTATGCCATGACCGTGCACGACCTCGCCACTGCCGTCGCGGCGCGCGTGCACGGTATGCAGCAATGAGCGCCATGGCGCGCCGCTCGCCCCGCGAGCGCGCGGCGGTCACGGCACTCCTCGCGCTCCTCCTCGCCGCCTGCGCCACCACCCGCCGCCCCCCGCCGCCGGTGCCCGGGCCGGTACCGGTGCCGCCGCCGCCCGCCGACATCTTCTCGATCCCCGACGCCGTGCCGCGCGCCGAGCCGCGCAGCGCGCACGGCAACCCGTCCTTCTACGATGCGCTCGGGCGGCGTTATTTCGTGCTGCCTTCCGCCGAGGGCTAC
>Ga0307476_10002082_pt1 | contig 12008 bp, 12 predicted proteins | sample atmos_gasesECM2C_2_FD_203314 | JGI IMG/M metagenome (GOLD analysis project Ga0307476, IMG submission 203314) | Hardwood forest soil microbial communities from Morgan-Monroe State Forest, Indiana, United States - atmos_gasesECM2C_05 | ecosystem: Environmental > Terrestrial > Soil > Temperate... | reverse complement strand
CCGGGTGGGTTTTTCTGCGCCCCGGGGGCGGGGGGGGGGGGGGGGTACACGGCGGGGGGGGGGGGGGGGGGGGGGGGGGGGTCCGCCCCCCCATTCGGCCCCCCCACGCCCGCTGGGCATCAGGTTCCCTTTGTAGAAGCGGCCGGCATGACCGAGCCCTGATTGCTCAGCTTCATGTATCTCACCTCCTCCATCCAGAATGGTGGGGGATTTCCCTAACCACCCACACAGGGGGAGCATGGGTATCGGCTCGGACGTTGCTCGGTACGCTTCGCTCGAAGACCATTGATGTAATTGCCTGATGACGTCCGAATCAAAAACGCAGGTCGAAGCCGCGATCGCGGATGCCGAAGCGACCCTGTTCAAGGCGCTCTCGCACCCCCTGCGGTACCGGTTGATGATGATCCTCGGCGAACGCGAGGCGAGCCCGAAGGAACTGGCCGAAATCCTCGGCGAGGGCTTCCACAAGACCTGGGAACACACCAGGCTGCTCGAGGAGTGGGGACTGATCGAGCTGGTCGACACCGATCGGCGACGCGGAGGGACACAGCACTTCTACCGGGCGAAGACGCTGCCGGTGCTCGACGCGGAGGAATGGGAGCAGTTGCCCCCGTTCGCGCGGCAAACAGCGAGCGCCCTGATCGTGAAGACGGCGATGCGCGAGATCGCCAGTTCGATGGCAGCGGGGATCTTCGACGAGCACCCGCACCGAGCGCTGCTGCGCAAGCCGGTGCTGGCCGACGAGCAGGGCTTCCGCGAAATCGACGAATCGGCGCTGGCGCACCTCGCTCGTTGCACTGAGATCGAAGCGCAGAGCGCCGCGCGCCGGCTGAAAAGCGGCGAGCCGGCCCGGCGGGTGATGACCTTCACGGTCGCTTTTGAGACTTCTCCACCTGAGTCGAAGTAAGGCGTTTGACCGGCGGCTGGCGCTGACTAGCCTGCGGCTATCCCCTCCGCTCTCCTGATCGACTTCGGCGGCGTTCTCACCTCCAGCGTCGGCGTTGCCCACCGCGCCTTCTGCGGCTTCAGCGCCTACCGCTGGGAGCTCGCCGATCTCGCCGACGCCCACCTGCTCTCCGGCGCGGTCGGCGTCGCCAAGCCGGCGTCGCCCGCCTCTCGGGCGCCTTCGGAATCGAACTTCACGGGAGGCCATCGCCAAGTTCAACCAGAGGAGGTCCCGAATGAGCGTATGGCAGGTCGAGGAGAACGACGGCATCGTCGTCGCCGCCCACGACAACCCACCGATGAACTACTTCGTCGGGGCAAGTGCCACCGAGCTGGCGGCGATGCTGCCGCGCTGGCGCGAGGACGACGTCCGCGTCGTGATCATCACCGGCGCCGTCCCCGGCAAATACATCACCCACTACAGCGTCGAGGAGCTGGTCGAGCTGGCCGAGGATCGCGAGAGCCTGATCCGCGCCTCCTACGACCTGATCTACGGCTGGCACGGGCTGCTGCAGTCGCTCTCCTATCTCGATAAGCCGGTGCTCGCGGCGATGACCGGCGACACCGGCGGTGGCGGGCTCGAGCTCTCGCTCAACTGCGACATCCGGATCATGGAGCGCGGCGATTACCTGGTCGGCTTCCCCGAGGCCAGCCTCGGGATCCTGACCGGCACCGGCTCGCAGTTGCTGGAGCGGGCGATCGGCCGCAGCCGCGCCCTCGACTTCCTGCTCCGCAGCCGCTACGTCACCCCCGAGGGCGCGCTCGAGCTGGGGATCGTCAACGAGCTCGCCGACGACGCCAAAGCCCGGGCGCTCGAGGTCGCCGAACGGCTGCGGACCAACTCCGCCGTCGCCCTCACCGCCGCCAAGCGCTCGGTCGTCCGCGGCGCCAACCTGCCGATGCAGGAGGGGCTGCGGGTCGAGGCCGAGGAGTGGCTGAAAACGATCGTCACCGACGAGGCGATGGATGCCCTGCGCAGCTACGCCGAGACGCCGTTCGACGAGCGGCGCCAGTGGGTGCGCGACCACGGAGCCTGGCCTGAGCCAGGCTCCGCGACCGGCGCTTAGGAGGGCTGGCCCTCCTGCCTTGCCTAGGCGGGGATCGCGGCGGGAGAGCGCTCGATCCCTGCCTCGGCGAGGTAGTCGTGGACGACGCGGCCCTGCGGCAGGGTCCAGTCGAAGGTGCCGTAGATGCCGCCGATCATCTCGGTCGGGGCCAGGTCCTGGAGCGGGTCGGCGGCCGAGGGCGAGTCCATGCTGACCTGGCAGCGCCCGGTCCAGATGTCCGGCGAGCCGTCGGCGGCGAGGCAGGGGACCGTTTCCGGCTCGGTCCGGATCAGCTCGCAGACGCTCGGCGGCGAGCCGGCCTCGGCGCCGGGGATGTAGCGCAGGGTCAGGTGCGGCGTCGAGCCGACGTCCTCCATCGTCGCCGGTCGTTCCGGGTTGATCGTCACCGTCAGCAGCCGCTTGCCGGTCGGCCGCTCGGTGGTGAAGGAAATCCCCTCACGGAAGCCGGGCCCGGGCCCGCCGAAGTCGAACTTGCAGTCGGCAAGCTTCTTTGGCCAGCCCCAGAGCTCGCGGCCGGCGGCCATCGGGGCGTCGGCGTCGAGGTAGATGAAGGGGCAGTAGAGGTAGGTCTCACCCTGGAACTCTGCCTGGATCAACATGATCGTCTCGTTGTAGGTGCCGAAGGTCGTGAAGGGGTAGTTGCAGACCCAGGCGATGCAGGTGGCCGGGTCGGTCGCCGGCCGCACCCCCGGCGGCAGGTGCCGCGAAACCTTCTCGGTCTCGGCCGAGTAGATCCCGAGGATCACTTTGGCGCCGCGGTAGTAGTAGGGCGGGTCGGGGTACAGGGGGGCGGTGACCGGCTGGTCGAAGCCGGCGAAAAAGTCGTCCATCGGGCTCTCCTCCAGGTCGAGTGAAAACAGCGTAGTTCTCTGTTTCGGCCCCGATCCGGACGCTGCCGCCGCGCTTGTGGATTCCTCTAGGGGCGGTCTAGAGGGCCGGCAGCGCGACTTCGAAGCAGGCGCCGCCGAGCTCGGACTCGCTGGCCTCGATCCGGCCCGAGTGGGCTTCGACGATCGAGCGCGAGATCGCCAGGCCGAGGCCGGCGCCGGAGATCTGGCGGTCTCTGACGTCGATGCCGCGGTACAGGCGTTCGAACAGGTGGGGGAGCTCGTCGGCGTCGAAGCCGGGGCCGTTGTCCTCGACCCGGACCAGCGCCTCGCGGTTGGCGACCCGCAGGCCGACTTTGATCTGGCCGCCCGCCGGCGTGAACTTGATCGAGTTGCTGACGAGGTTGGCGACGACCTGGGTCAGCCGGTCGGCGTCGCCCATCACCGCCAGCGGCCCGTCGGTGGCGACGTCCAGCGTCAGACCGGCGGCGGTCGCGTCGGGCTGCAGCGCTTCGACCTCGTCGTGGACGAGCTGGGCGAGGTCGAGCGGCTGCCGCCGCAGCTCGAACTCGCCGGCCGAGATGCGGGCGATGTTGAGCAGGTCCTCGACCAGGCGCAGCTGCCGGGTGGCGTTGCGCTCGATCACCTCGATGTGGTCGAACTGGGGGCCGGGGGGGCCGCCGGCGTCGGCCCGCAGCAACGTCGCGTAGCCGAGGATCGAGGTCAGCGGCGTCCGCAGCTCGTGGGAAATCGAGCCGAGGAACTCGCTTTTCGCCCGCTCCAGTTCGGCCGCCGCGAGGCGTGCCTGGCGCTCCTCGGTGATGTCCTGCTGGATCCCGACCCAGACCTTGCCGTAGCTGGGGTGGTCGAAGGTGGTCGCCGTCGTCCGCACCCAGATCTCGGAGCCGTCCCTGCGCAGCCGCCGCGCCTCGTATTTCATCTCGCCGCCGGTGTGGAGGTCCGAAACCGCGGCGTCGCGCACCTCCCGCTCCTCCTCGGAGAGGTCGACGGGGCGCATCACCTCGATCGCGTCGCGTCCGTTCAGTTCGCCGGGGCCGTAGCCGAGCATCCGCTCGAGGCTCGGGTTGGCGTAAACGATGCGGCCGTCGTCCTTGGTCATCAGGCAGACGCCCTCGGTCATGTTGGCGATCACCTCGCCGCGCAGCTCGAACGCGCTTTCGATCGCCAGCCGGTCGTTGACCTCGCGCACCGAGCAGAAGAAGTGGCCGTTGCCATCGCTGCCCGGCACCGACCAGTGCAACCAGCTCCAGTGCCCCTCCTTGGTCTGCCAGCGGTGCTGGAAGCTCGCCGGCTCGCCGCGGCCGTGAACCCGAGCCAGCTCAACCAGGGTGTCGGCGCGGTCGTCGGGATGGACGAACTCGACCAGCGGCCGCTCCGTCAGCTCCTCCTCGCTCCAGCCCAGAACCTCGCGCCAGCGCCCCTCGAGGCGCTCGATGCGGGCGTCGGGCCCGACCGTGCAGATCAGGTCGCGGTCGAGGTCGACGCCGCTCGTCGCGTGGGCCAGATCGGCCTCCATGCGTTTGCGCAGGGAGATGTCGTGGACCTGGACGATGAAGTGGGTCGGGTTGCCGTCCTCGTCGCGGTCGAGCGAGACCGAGAGCAGGACCCAGACCGCTTCACCGTCCTTGCGGATGTAGCGCTTCTCGAGCTTGTAGTCGCTGGCTTCGCCGCGCAGCAGCCGCTCGTCGCCCTCGAGGTTCGCTTCGAGGTCGTCCGGGTGGGTGATCTCGGTGAAGGTCAGCCCGCGCAGCTCACCCTCGGTGTACCCGGTCAGCTCGCAGAGGGCCGGATTGGCGCGCAGCCAGCGGCCGTCGATTGCGACCAGTCCCATCCCGATCGCCGCTTTCGCGAAGGCCGCCTCGAACTGGCGCTCGGCCTCGCGCCGGCGACGCTCCAGCTGGCGCTGCTCGCTGAGGTCGGTGAACCAGCAGATCCGGTACAGGAGCTCGCCCTCCTCGTCGAGGGCGGCCATCACCTCGGAGGAAACGCGGAAGACGGTGCCGTCGCGGCGGACGTGGTCGGATTCGAGTGAGACGAAGCCGGACGCATCGAGCCGTTCCGCCAGCTCGGGGAGCCGCTCCGCACCCTCCGGTGTAAGCGAGTCGTCGATGGTTTTGCCGACGAATTCGTGCACCTCGCCGCCATGCATCTCGGCAAAGGCCGGGTTGACGGCGACTACATGGCGGTTGCGGGCCTCGATGATCGCGATCCCGCGGGTCGTCTTCTCGAAGCTGAGCGACCACAGAGTTCGCAGCTCGGTGGGATCGACGCCCGGGGCGTAGTCAAAAGCGGTCATGGCAGCCGTCGCACAAGTTTGCTCCTCCCAGCTGGTCAGATTCAACCTCGGTCGCTTCCGACCTGCCGATCGGGTATCCATCAACCGTGCCCAATGCGACGGTACTGGTGGTCGAGGACGACCCAGACATCCGTGGTCTGGTCGTCTCGCTCGTGCAGCGGGCCGGGATGACCGGCCTCGGAGCGGCCGACGGCCGCTCCGGGATCCGCGCCTTCTTCGAGCACCGTCCGGACCTGACCGTGCTCGACATCGGCCTGCCCGAGCTCGACGGCTGGGAGGTGCTGAAACGCGTGCGCGAGGTCAGCGAGGCGCCGGTGCTGGTCCTGACCGCGGCCGGCGAGAATCCGCAGAAGGTGCGCGGTCTCGACAGCGGCGCCGACGACTACGTGGTCAAGCCCTTCGACCCCGACGTCCTCGTCGCCCGAATCAAGGCGCTGCTGCGGCGCGGAGGCCGCGATGGGGGTGACCTCGAGGTCCTCAGCGACGACGTCGTCAGCGTCGACGAAGCGAAGCGGCGGGTCGAGGTCCTCGGCACCGAGGTGCAGCTGACGCCGACCGAGTTCCGGCTGCTGGTGACGCTGATGCGCAACCGCGACCAGGTCGTCACCCAGGAGCAACTGCTGGAGGACGTCTGGGGCAACGCCGGCGGCGACCCGCGCCAGGTCCGGCTCTACGTCAGCTACCTGCGGCGCAAGCTGCAGGAAGCCGGCGCCGAGGACCCGATCGAGACCGTGCGCGGCTTCGGCTACCGGTTCCGTCCCGCAAGCTGACGCCCAGACTCCCCCCCTTTGGCCTAGAACAAACGGCCATTTAAGCCCCCTCGGGCTAAATCACACGATTTTCAAACAAACCTCGCGCACCACTGCTGCGCGACGAACCGACCCCTGGGCGTAGCCACTACGGCCGTAGAAACGAGCGAACTCCCAAGGAGGAGAGCAGTGAACATTCGAACGAAAGTCCTTTTGACCGTCCTCTGCGTCGGTGCCCTCGGCAGCCTCGCGGCGATGGGCGTGTTCGGCGCCTTCAGCGCCACCACGACCAACGCCGGCAACACGATCACCGCCGGCACGGTGACGATTGGCGACAACGACGCCGGCGCCGCCCTCTACTCGCTGACCGCCGCGAAACCGGGCGAAAGCGTTACCAAATGCATCAAAGTCACCTACACCGGCAACCTCGACGCCGACGTCCATCTCTACACGCCGAGCACGATCGGGACGCTTGGTCAGTACGTCGACCTGACGATCACCGGCGGCACCCAGACCACTTCGACGTTCCCGAGCTGCACCGGCTTCACCGCCTCCGGTGGCGCCCTCTACTCGGGCACCCTGGCAGCCTTCGGGACCGGCAAAAACAGCTACGCGAACGGGGTCGTCGACTTCCCGGGATCGGCGACGAAATGGGTCAACAACGACTCGGTCGTCTACCAGATCACGGCCACGCTGCAGAGCGGCGCCCCCGACGCGGCGCAGGGTCTTACGACCGGCGCCCACACGTTCACCTGGGAGGCCCGCAACCAGTAGTTGCCGGTTCGGAGAACGCTCGTGACTGACGTGGGGCCGCCCGTGTGGCGGCCCCATCCGGGATCTGGGAAGACCGATGGCCGCCACTGACTTCGACGACAGGATCACCCGCATCGCCGCCGTGGCTCTCGGCGCCGCGATCGTCCTCGTCGTCGTCCTGCTGGCCCGTCCGGCTGGCGGTCACGGCGGCATTCTGCCCGCCTCGCTGCGGGTCGCCGCCAGCCAGGACGGCGCTCTCGCGGTCTCGCCCGCCGCACCGAAGCCGGTGCTCGAAGACGCCCGCCTCCGTCCCGGCTCCGTCGCCGGCGGCGAGCTGCGGCTACGTAACCAGACCGGTGAGCGGCTGGCGGTGCGGCTGCGGGCCGAACCGACCTCGACTGCGCTCGACGGGATCCTCCGGGTCCGGATCGAGGCCGGCGGCAAGAGCGTCTTCGACTCGACCCTGCAGGCCTTGCGCCAGGGGACAGGGGACGCGATCCGCCTCGGGCCCGGACGGGCGACGGCGGTCCGTGTCTCCGCCTGGATTCCGGCCACCGAAGCGACCGGCTACGAGGGTCGTCACGTCGACGTTCTGCTGGTGCCGGAAGAGGGCCCGGCCCGGTGACGTTCGCCGCTCGCCATCCCTTCCTGCGGCGGCTCTCGCTGTTCGCCCTCTGGCTCGGCCTCGGCCTGCTCTTCGCGGCGCTGCTCGCGTCCGCCGGCCCGCTGGCGCTCGGCGACCGCTCGTTCACGATGCGCTCGGGCTCGATGACGCCGGCGATCGAGACCGGCGACGTCGTCGTCACCGAACCGATCTCGCCGCTCTCGGCCCGGGTCGGCGACATCGTCACCTTCCGCGACCCGGAAGGCAGCGGCAAACTTTTCTCGCACCGCGTGCAGGCGGTCCGCCCGGTTGGTGGCGACGTCCGCTTTATCACCCGCGGCGACGCCAACACATCGACCGAGCGCTGGAACGTCCCCACCGACGGCAGCGTCGGCAAGGTCCTCTACACGGTGCCGAAGATCGGCTATGCGCTGATGTGGACCGCGACCGTGCCGGCCCGGATCGCGCTGATCGTGATCCCGGCTCTGCTCCTCTGCTGGACCGGGCTGAAGCGGATCTGGCGGACGGGGCCGGAGCCCGAGGTAAGCGCTGGTGAGTAGGAAGCTGATCGCCGCCTCGCTGTTGGCACTGCTGGCGCTTACCTCGCTGCTCGCCGGCGGCGGGGTCTGGGGCGCCTTCACGACGAAAGCGGCAAGCAGCGCCAGCAACACGATCACCGCCGCCACCGACTTCAGGGCGCCGAGCTCGAGCGCGACGACGATCGCCAAGACTGCCGGCGGCCTCGGCGGGCTGATCAAAAAAGGCGGCACCTACTACGTCTACGCCAACGTCGCCGACAGCGGCAACCCGGCGAGCGGCATCGCCAGCGTCACCGCCAACGTCAGCACGATCACCTCCGGCCAGACCGCGGCTGCGCTCACCGCCGGCACCTACACCGCCGACGGCGTCTCCTACAACTACCGCAGCGCCTCGCTGACCGCCGGCTCGACGCTGGTCGCCGGCAGCCTCGCCTACTCGCTGACCCTGAAAGACACGGCCGGCAACTCGCGGACCGAAAACCTCACGGTCAGCGTCGACAACACGGCCCCGACCGGGGCGGACATCCAGACGACGAACGGCGGTGCGATCGCCGGCCGCGCCGACGCCGGCGACAAAGTCACCTTCACCTTCAGCGAGGAAATCGACCCCAGCACGGTCCTCGCCGGCTGGACCGGCGCCTCGACCGCGGTCGTCGTCCGTCTCAACAACGCCACCAACGACACGGTGACGATCTTCAACGCGACCAACGCGACGCAGCTGCCGCTCGGCACCGTCAGCCTTGGCCGCAGCGACTACACGACTGCCAACCTCACCTTCGGCGCCACCGGCACCGCTTCGACGATGGTCCGCAGCGGCAACCAGATCATCATCACCCTGGGGACGCAGTCGGCGGCGGCGACCACCGCAGCGGCGACCGGGACGATGAGCTGGACGCCGTCGGCGACCGTCACCGACGGCGCCGGCAACGCGATGTCGACGACGGCCGCGACCGAGTCCGGCACGGCCGACAAGGACTTCTGATGGGCGCGCGCGGAATGCGGATTGCCGGCGGTTGGGCCCTGTTCGCGATCGGGGCGGTCGCCCTCGCGCTGGCCTTCTCGGGCCTCGGCCGCGCCGACGCCCGGTCGATCAAGGCGCACGCCGGCGGGTCGATGCGGATTGCCGGCTCGGCCGCCGACGAAGCGATCTTCGGCGCCGCCAACCTGGCGCCCGGGGCGTCGGTGTGGGGCACGGTCGAGATCCGCAACCTCGGTCACGGGCCGGCGGCCCTGACGCTGGTGCCGGTCGACCTGCGCGACGTTCCGGGGCCGGGCGGCGGCCGGCTCTCCAGCGACCTCGAGCTGACGGTCCGCGACATCACCCACAGCTCCACCGGGATCATCTACTCCGGCCCCTTTGCCGGCCTGCGGACGGTGCGGGTCGGGGCGCTGGCGAAGGGGGAGCGGCGGCGCTACGCGTTTGAAGCGAGGCTGCCGAACAGTGCGTCGCCGTCACTCGACGACCCTTTCGCCGGCGCCAGCACTGCCGTCGACTACCGCTGGGCCCTGACCGGGGCTGCCGCTGCGCGCTGCGCGACGCGGCTGTCCGGCGACGCCGGCGCCAACCGCGTCGTCGGTACCGTCGGCGGTGACCGGATCAGCGGCGGCGCCGGCCGCGACCGGCTGCTGGGCGAAGGCGGCGATGACTGCATCGACGGCGGCCGCGGCCGCGATCGCCTCAGCGGTGGCCCTGGCGACGACGTGATCCGCTCCCGCGACGGCATCGCCGACGTCGTCGACTGCGGTGACGGCGACGACGTCGTCATCGCCGACCCGAAGGACGTGCTGCGCTCCTGCGAGGTCGAGCGCTAGCGCCAGGCGCGCCAGTAGGCTCGCAGCCGCCGCCGGTAGTGCTTCGGCTTCTCGGCGTAGAGACGGTCGCCAAGCTCGAGCGCCGCGTCCAGCAGCTTTGCCTGGCGCGCCTCGATCAGCGCCCCGAACTCATCGCGCGACGCAGCCAGGTCTGAGCGCTCGCTGAGGTCTGCGGCCAGGACGGCGAGGTCATGGTGGTCGCCGAGCAGGTCGGCGAGGACGTGGGCCTCCTCCGCCATCGGCCCCAACAGACCGGGCCAGGCGTCATGCAGCAGGCGCAGTTGGTACCAGAGGTCCTTGGCACGTTTGCGGAACTCGTGCACGTTCTCGGCGCTGCCGTCGGCCTGCGCCTGGCGCAGCGCTTCCCGGCCGTCGCGGTAGGTGCGATCGAGGCCTGGCTCCAGCAGCCGCCAAGAGTCGTTGCCGATCGGCCAGTGGGGGATGCCGCCGCCGGCCTCTTCTACCGCCGCCCGCGCCTGTGAGATCCGGCTCGCCCCCTCGCCGCGGGCGGCGGCGACGCGGCCGCGATCGGCCTCCAGCGCCTGCCGCCAGGATCGCCCCGGGCTCGCCGGGAAGGCGGCGCCGGCGTGCTCGGCGAGCGCTTGCAGCGTCTCCAGCTTGACCTCGGCGTCGCGACTCTCGGCGAGCAGGCGGCCGGCGTCGCGGTAGCGCCGGTTTTCGGCCTTGAAGCGCTTGTTCCCAAGCTCCTCGCGGAGCAGCCGCAACAGCGCCCGCACCTTCTTCAGGTCTTTGCGAGCGCCGTGGATCGCGTCGGCGATCTCCTCGTCGTCGACATCCCGGAGCCGGGCCGTTGCCTTCTCGATGCGGCCGCGGGCGACGCGGCGGACGCCGTCGGCGGCGCCCTCCTTCCGCTTCAGGCGGTAAGCGGTGCTGATTCCGTTCGAGCTCATCCGGTGCTTCTTCTCGACGCTGTCGGAGTGGTTCTGCGGCCGGCCGCGAGCGGCAAGTCTCTGGTTAGCGTAGGCGGGATCGCCGGTCAGCTCCATTCCGAACCAGTTGGGCGGCCGGAAGGCCTGGCTCTGGGCGCTGGTCTCGAACTCGACCTCGGCCGTGATCAGGCCGGCCAGCGTCCCCTCGTAGACGTCGACCTCGGCCGTCAGGCCGCGCTCGCCAAGCGGGACCAGCCGCCTCGTCTTCCGCAGCCGCCGCCCCTCGGTCAGCGGCCACAGCGCCTCGAACTGCTCCTTGTAGAGGGCGATCTCGTGCTCGGCGCGGCGCTCGCCGTGGCCGCGCTTGGCGGTCAGCGTCATCCCCTCGCCGTTGCGTCGCAGCCGCACCTCGGTCCGCTCGCCGATCGCGACGTAGCCCTGCTCGATTCGCCGCGCCGGCCTGGCCATGACCGCGTCGGGGAGGGCCGAGGCCCGGAACTTGCGCTCGATCTCCTCAGGCACGCGGGAAGCGTAGCCCGCCGGAGCTGTGAGAACGTGCAGCGGATGCAGCCGAAGGTCAGCGTTGGCGAGAGCTTGAGCCAGGTCTTCTCGATCTACGGAGCGAACGCCGGAGTCCTGCTGCCGGTCGCCTTCTGGCTGTTCCTCCTGGTCGCCATCTTCGACGGCCTGATCGGCACCGACGCTTCGTACTTCCCGCTGGTGGTCGCCGTCACGACGGTCGCCGCGACCCTCTACAAAGGGATGGTCGTCGGCCTCGTCCGCGAGGGCCCCGAGGGACTGCGCGAACCGTCCTTCGGCGCCCTGGTCGACTACGCCAGACCGGTCTTCGGGCCGCTGGTCGTCGCCGGCGTCCTCTCGGGCCTGGCGATCGCCGCCGGCCTGATCGCGTTCGCCGTGCCGGGCCTCTTCCTGCTCACGATCTGGGCCGTGATCGCGCCGGTGATCGTGGTCGAGCGCAGCTCGGTGATGGACTCCTTTCGGCGCTCGCGGGAGCTCGTCCGCGGCAACGGCTGGCAGGTCTTCGGCGTCGTCATCATCGCCCTGCTGATCGAAGCAGCCGGCAGTCTCGCCTTCTTCTACGTCGCGACCGGCATCGCCGACGGGCCGCTGGTCCGGATCGTCTTCGCTGCCCTGGCGGCGACGATTACGGCCCCGGTTACCGCGCTCGCCGCGGGCGTCCTCTATTACCGGCTGCTGGCGCTCCCGCGGCACAACCGTCCCTCGGGGGTCAGCAACGACAGCGCCTCCGGCTCGGGCTCGACCACGACCTCGGACGTCAAGTAGCGGCCGTCGGCACCTCGGCCTCCTCGCCTGGTCCGAGCAGACGGGCGACGAGGATCCGCTCCGGGTGCCGGTCCGGATCGACGAGCACCACCGCCCGCTCCCCCGAAACCGGATTCTCGAACACCTGCCCAAGCCGATCCTCCACCCCCCGACCGTACCGCCTCTCCTTTCGCCGAGGTTGCGTTTTGCCTGTGCATGAC
>Ga0307476_10002081_pt1 | contig 12011 bp, 8 predicted proteins | sample atmos_gasesECM2C_2_FD_203314 | JGI IMG/M metagenome (GOLD analysis project Ga0307476, IMG submission 203314) | Hardwood forest soil microbial communities from Morgan-Monroe State Forest, Indiana, United States - atmos_gasesECM2C_05 | ecosystem: Environmental > Terrestrial > Soil > Temperate... | reverse complement strand
AATTCCTGAACGCGATTTTCTCCGAATATCTTCAGCCCTGCTTGGTAGGCTTCGCGGATTTTTTCCGGCGGCTGAGTTTTGCTGACTGCCATCAACGTGATGTCTTCTGGATTACGTCCTGCGCGCTGGGCGGCTGCGGTGATGCGTTCATGGAGCGACGCGATGTTTGAGGCGATGGACATGAGAGAAGTGAATTATGTAACCGCCTTCGCTGCGCGAAGGAGCGGGCAGAGTGACCGCTCCACATTTAAACCCACTTTACATCATGGCTGTGGGTGGGGCAGGCTCGTTTGGATCGCCGGCTGCCGAAATCGGCAAGAAGATCATCAAGGCCGTCAGGCCAGCGAGGACGATCATTCCTCCCACCAAATAAGAAGGAGTGCTGAAGATTTGCGGTGGGTGATTTGGAGCGCCCCACTGCGGCACAAATTGCAATCCTGCCCAAACCAGGCCCAGCAAGGCTTCCCCGGCGATTAGTCCGGAAGCGACCAGCACGCCGGCATTTTCCACGCGGGCTTTTTGAGCGCTGTTGAATCCACGGCGATCGGCGGCCCAATCGCCGAGTGAGCGAATCACTCCGCCTACAAAGATGGCGAAGGTGGTACCGAACGGAAGATACATTCCGACGGCGACCAACATCGGACTTTTCACTTGCATCATGATCATCGCGATGCCGAACAAAATTCCGACTACTACCAGCGGCCAGGGCATATCGTGACCCACGATACCCATCGCCAATGTTGCCATGAGACCGGCCTGCGGGGCGGGAAGGTCCGCGCCGCCAAAGCCTACACCGCCGGCTCTGATGTTGCCTTCGTGCAGCAGCATCAGGGGGAAATACATCACCAGACTTGCGACCACGACGGCGATCAGTTCAGCGGCCTGAATTTTTTGCGGTGTGCCGCCGAGTATGTACCCCACTTTAAAGTCCTGCAGAAGTTCTCCGGCTACCGCCGATGACACGCAAACGACCGCGGCTACGCCCAGAACCGCGGCTACTCCCGAGGTGCCGGAAACTCCCAGAGCCACCATCAGAAGTGCCGCGATTAAGAGCGTGGACAGGGTCAATCCGGAAATCGGATTGTTGGAGGAGCCGATGAATCCCACGAGATTTCCTGAGACTGTGGCGAAGAAAAATCCTACGAGAATCATTACGATCGCGGCGAGGATGGCCGGCAGAAATAGTCCTGAGATTTTGATGTAGAGAACGCACATCAGCACAAACATAACGGCGATCAAACTGAAGACTGCTTTCGAACTCATGTAGCGTTCGGTGCGCGCCAGCTTGGCTTGCTGATCTGCCGTCTGGCGCAGGTCCGCGAATGCTTTGCCGATTCCGGCGGTCAAGCTCGCGCGCATTCTGAATAACGTGTAGGCGGCGCCGACCAACATTCCGCCGACGGCGATGGGACGCACGATGTATCTCCAGACGGCGTCGGCCATGGTGGCCCAATTATCGGGAGTGTCGGCTGGAATATAGGCTTTGAGTTGGGGGCCGAGAAAAAAAATCATCAAAGGAACCAGCAGTCCCCAGGCGATCACGGAGCCGGCAAACTGGATCGACGCCAGCCTGACGCCGATGATGTAACCGACTCCGAGATAGGCCGGGCTGACGCTGGGCGCGGCGAAAACACTGGTACCACCGGTGGGTAGGACGTGCGTGTTTCCGGTGGAACCGAGGCGAACCTGAGTATGTCCGAGACTGCCGACGCCGAAATGAAGATCGGTGTCAGCCGCGAACAACCCGAACTTTCCTAAGATGTAGACCACGCCGCCGATGCCGATATTCCAGAAGAGATATTTTGCGGCTTGGGCGCCGCGCTGTCCGGCTTTGTGAATCTCCGACGCGGCGAGTGATTCGGGGAAGGGCAACTCTGGGTCTTCCACCATGGCGCGGCGAACGAGAGAAATGAAGAGGACGCCGAGAATGCTGCCTACCATGATCAGGGCGGTGGATTTCCAATACGCATCGGCGAAGCGGAATGATGGCCACGCTTTGGCGAGAAGAAACGCGGGCAACGTGAAGATTGCGCCAGCGGCGACGGACTCGCCGATCGATCCTGCGGTGCGAGCGATATTTTCCTCGAGCAGAGATCCTTTCCAGGCGCGCATGGCTGCCATTGCGATCACTGCGGCAGGATAGGTTGCTGCGATGGTGATTCCGGCGCGCAGTCCGAGATAAGCGTTGGCGGCGCCGAGGACGACTGTCATCAGGAGTCCAAGAAGCACGGCGCGCAAAGTGAATTCTTTCATCTCCATGTGTTCGGGAACGAATGGGACGTGCTTCCGGGCGACGGTTTCTGGGCCGGGGGGGACGGGACTGCTCATAGGCGGAATCCTCTTAAGCCGGATATAAATATTGACGCTGTTTAGTAACCTACTTGAAACACGGGAACGGCGCACCTTAGCACGCGGGCTGGAGGGTTTACAAGTGGGAGGCGGGTGGCGCGGGTGGCGAAGGGGAAGGTGAAAGAAAAAGAGAAATAGATCGAGTCTCAGCGTAAGCTCTCGTGGACGATCGTTGAACCCAACTCACTGGCATCGATAGTTTTTGCCAGCCTTTTGGACCCGAAGGCTAACCCGTTGGTGTCAGCCGCCTTCGGCCACCTCCTAGACGTTAGACCTAACCCAGCGGCCTCGGCGGCCTTTGCCAATTTGCTTGACGATGACTTTATGACTTTTAGGTTATTACCAGGATAGTTAATCGGGAAACGTCCGGATTGTTCGCGCTTATATTTTGGATTATGCTTTGGACCGTTTTTTGCTTGGGGTGTGTCTTAGCGGATAAGTAAGGCTGTCACTACACCCTCCAAAGTGGTTTCTGGGTGGTCTGTTTTTCCGGACGCATCTCCGCATTCTGTCACCACCCTCCTCGCGGCAACGCACACCAGAAAATCAAAGAGGAAGCACCATGCGCCGGGAAACTCCGATTTTTAGGGTCGGCGCATTCGGTAACACACACGCCAGATTTCAGGTGGCCAGGCTTCGGTCACGCACCGCTAAGCGCGCCCAAAGAGAAGCCGGCACTCTTGCCTTCGAAAACGTATCCACACAGAAAATTCAAATCACGAAAGAGGGAATCTATGACTCGCGTAAGGTTGACGATAATATCGGTCGTCGTGCTTTGTTTAGTGGCGCTATGCATGTCAGTGGGCGGAAGAAAAGTGTCTGCCCAGAATGCAGCGGCGGCTGCAGAGCCCATCTACAATCCCTACCCGCCTGGGATTCTGCCGTCCGATTTGCCTTCAGAACTAGCCAGGGTGCTGCGTGAAGTCGATGGTATCGAAGCTGAAGCCATTCGACAGTGGCACGCCATACCACCTCCGGTGGTGTCTGGTAACCCGCCCATACTTCAAAATACCGGAGTTCCCTTGGTCGAAATACTCGGCAAGCTTATGAATTATGACAGGACGATCTCGCCCAACAAAAATAAGGCGTGCGCCTCTTGCCACATGCCATATGCCGGCTTTAGTGGGCCGATCCCGTCGGTGAATCTGACGATGATCGCCTACCCCGCATCGGCTCCCTTCCGGGCTGGAAAGCGGACGGCACAGAGATATACGTATTCCAGTTACTTCCCTCCGCTGCAGTACAACGCCACCCAGGGCGCCTTCTTTGGCGGAAATTTCTGGGATTCCCGTGCGACCGGATATTTAACCAGGGCTCCAGATGCCGAGCAGGCACAGTTTCCTCCGGTCGACCCTAACGAAATGGCCAACCCCGACACGGCCTGCATCACCTACAAACTTTCCCTGGCTCCGTACCGATCTCTCTTCGAGGAAATTTGGGGTGCCGGGTCGTTGAGCAGCATCACTTGGCCGGCCAATGTCGCGTCGATCTGCGCTACTCCGGGAGGAGCTGCCGTGTTTGGCACGAACACCCAACCTGTGGTCCTGAGTACGGCAGACCGCACGCTGTCCGACAATGATTACCTTCACTGGGCGGCCTCGATTAGCGCCTTCGAGCACAGCCTCTCGGTTAGCCCGTTTACCTCGAAGTTCGACGCCTTCCTCAAGGGCACCTACAAGCTGACAGCAGAGGAGAGCGCCGGCTACGAATTGTTCAAAGGGAAAGGCAACTGCAACTCATGCCACCTCGACGGAAGATCAACCGCCCCTGCTCCAACCGCTCCGACCGCTGTGGACACGGGCGTCGCCGCCGATGTAACTCCAGTCTTCACCTGCTTCGGTTCGGCCAATCTCGGTCTGCCGAAGAACCCGAGAGACTCCTTTTACTATGAAACCACGCCGGACTCCCTGGGATTTACGCCCAATCCGGGAGGCTTCACCTACACCGACCTGGGATTAGGAACTTTCCTCCGAAGTGGTTTCGGTTCCGCAGCCAACCCCAACTCGGCTTGGAGACCGTTCGCATCCACTTCGGACGGCCAGATGCAAACGGCTACGGCGCGCGATGTGGCCATGGTGCCGCCACAGTGTCCAACTACCGAGGCACCGGGCCCCTACTTTCAGAAGGAGTTCTTCCACAATGGCTACATCAAGAGCCTGAAACAACTCGTCCACTTCTACAACACGCGTGACGTGTACCCATTTGCCGTTGAGTCCGGCAATTGCCCGGCAGGCACCGTGGAAAAGGTGAACTGCTGGCCGGAGCCGGAGGTCCCAGCGAATGAGGACATGACAGTCGGCAAGCTCGGTTTGACAGATGCGGAGGAGAATCAGATCGTCGCATTCCTCCAAACCCTCACTGACGGCTTCACCACGCCGTTCCCTGACATCGGTACCTATACCGGAACTTGCATGTCGGGCGGTACCGCCGCAACGCAGGGGAACTCAACAATAATTTCCGCCATCAAGCTCAGGGAGCTTATGAATCAGCGCTAGATGGCGGAAGAAACAAGGCGCATGGAGTCACATCCATGCGTCTTGTTTGGTTTTCTATGTGCACACGACATTATGTGAATCTCTAGGAGGTCCAGGTATGAATAGCGTCCATGCAAAGCTGCTGATGATGGCTGCTGCAGGCAGCCTGCTTTTCTCAAACTCCATCCTCGCTCAAGATAGCGCTTACACTCCCCAGATACTTCCTCCTGCGCCGAGGGCCGCGCGCGTTCGGGTCATGCAGGGGCCCGAGCTCGAAATGGCCGACGATAAATCTGCCATCATCACGTGGACAAGCAACAACCCTGGAGGCACGGACGAGCATTTCGGAGTCGTACATTACGGCACGAATCCCATTGAACTGGGTGACACAGCGAAGTCACACATCCGCCTGAATCAGACCCATTCCTATACGGTGTTTCGCGTGCGCGTCCGGGGCCTCAGTCCGCGGACGACGTACTACTATACGGTCGATTCGATGGAGGCCAACGGCAGGAGCGACGGGGTAAACAGCCCGGTCAAGCATTTCAGCACACGTTGATGAGGCTGGCCGCAATTCCGCTCTATTGGCGGCCACCTCCGTTTGCGTGAGGCTGTCTAGGTGGTCACAGCCCGTGCCCTCTTCTAGAAGTCGGGAGTAAGCGGAGAAATACTGCCTCTTGCACGATCATAACGTTAGGGTAGAATACTCGTACTCGTGTGAATGCCCCTTCTCCGAGGTGCAGCGTGACAAAAAAATTTTCTGACCAACCATGGTTCCAGCGATATTTTGAATTTCGCTGCGACGATTGCGGTGGTGATACGGTGTTCCGTTCGCGGCGCCGCACGTTGACCGAGCGTTATCTTCTTCCGGTGTTTCTGCTGCAGCCGGTGCGCTGCGCAGAATGTTTTCGGAGGGAGTATCGGTTGATTTTCATGCCAGTGAGGGAGCGACTGTCAGAAGTAGCGGCGAGGCGGCCGGTTCCCGTAATTCGATCCGGCAACAGTCGCAACGTTGCCTAGCAGGCCGGAACGCCGTTATACTGGCTGAAGAGCAGGCAACGCGCAAGAGCGCATTCTTGCGGGGATCACGGAGGCCGTCTTCAGCAGTAGTGGAGACCGAATTCGGGCTATCCAGGCCACAGCCGCAACGGCAGGGCCTTCTATTGCTTCGGCGGACCAGCCCTCTTGGGCGAGCCGAGTTTCTGTTCAAGTTGCCGAGAATCTTTTTGCCGTTCTCTTTCCCTCCGATTGCCGCACCTGTGGCGGGCCTGTGGTTAAAATTTCGCGATTCCCGGTCTGCCAGGAGTGTCTCGACGGCATGCAGCGCATCGGGGGGGGAGTGTGTTCGCTTTGCAGCGAGCGTCTTTTTTCTCCTGATGCGTTCTCGAAGGATCAGGATGAAGATGAGGGCGCGCCCCTGTGCGGATTGTGCCGGCGCATCGAACCGCCTTTTGTGCGCGCGACGGCTTATGGCAGCTGCGACGGCGGACTGCGGGCGTTGATTCATCTGCTGAAGGACGCGTCGGTGCGGCCGGCGGCAAACGTTCTGGGACGCATGCTGGCTGAGGTGATCGACGAGCTTGAGTGCGATTTTCTGGGTGACCGGGCTGCCATGAAAAATATCCGCGCGTCCCTGGGTTTGCATTGGTGCGAGGGAGCACTCGAAAGGAAACGCGAAACACCTTCGCAAGCCGGCCTTACCATTCACCAGCGCCGGAAGAACGTCCGGGGCGGGTTCGGAGTGGTCCGACATGAAGCGGTGAAGGGGCGTGAGGTTTTAGTAGCGGACGATGTGCACACTACTGGAGCCACAGTGTCGGAATGTGCGCGGGTTCTGCGGCGGGCTGGTGCGACCAAAGTGTGGGTGGCGACTGGCGCGCGCCCGCTGAAGGCTTCCGCGCGGCATGTTGAAATTCGGATTTCCGGCGACACGGTGGCTGGGGAGGAACCGGTTGCCGCCGAGATTCCGCTGGCTCGTGCGGCGAGTAGTTGGTTTGCGAGGGGTGCGTAGTTCGCTTGTGGCATCCCATCGGAACGAGAGGCAGGAAAACAGATTAGCGCCATGTCAGCAAGAAACGAAGCCGATGGGGGATTCAGTGGAAGGCACGCTGCGAACCTGTTTGCCGGGCAGGCGGTGCATCACGACGGCAATGGGCACGCGCTGCACGCACCTGTGCTCGTCCTGAACGCTTCTTATGAGCCCATCAATGTTTGTGCGGCGCGGCGGGCGCTGGTGCTGGTGCTGAAGGGCGTAGCCATGACGGAAGAGGAGAATGGTCACTTCCTGCATGCGGCGCGGATCGCGATGCGCGTGCCGTCAGTGATCCGACTGCTGGAGTACCGCCGCATCCCGCATCAGAGCCGAGCGTTGTCGCGGAAAAATATTCTGCTGCGCGACCGCAACACTTGCCAGTATTGCGCCACGGTGCTGCCTTCGGGCGACTTGACTCTGGATCACGTGATTCCCCGGTCGCGCGGTGGATCGTCCACGTGGGAAAATCTTGTTGCCTGCTGCCACGGTTGTAACCGCCGCAAGGGAAATCAATTTCCGCTCGAAGCTGGCATGAAGCTGATGCGCGAGCCGCGCGCTTTTAATCTGCACACCAGTCGCCACATCATGCGGCTCATGGGACGGTCGGATGATAAGTGGAGGAAGTATTTGTTCTACTAAAGTTTCAAGATTTCACAATCAGGATGGGTGCCCGCACCTGCCAAAAGCTTTTCAGGAAAATCGCTGGCGCGTTCTTATCGCGAGTTGTGCGTCTGGCAAAAAGCCAAGGCTCTCGCCGTTCCGATTTATTGAGCAACGGATCAGTTCCCGAAAAATGAGACATACGGTCTGACATCTCAGGTCAGACGGGCCTTTGTTTTGGTTGCTTCGAACATCGCAGAGAGCCAAGGCAGATTAACTCTCGGCGAATTCCTGCACTTCCTCGGCCAAGCGCCGCGCTCTGGAACTCGACACTCAACCGGCCATCGCGCTGCACCTTTACTTTTGCGGATTCTGCGGCGCGTCGGGTTTTTTCTCGTCGGGCTTCTGATCCGGCGCGGGCTTCTGGTCTTTCTGGTCCGCCTTTGGAACTTCTTTTCCCTCGTACAGAATTCTCACGTTTGATCCGAAGCGTTTATAGTCTTCGTACTTCACGATCTCGCGGATGTGTATGTCGCCCGTATTGAAGTGCAGGGTATCATCCGCGCGCGTGTAGGTGGGGAACCAATACTGATTATCGATCTGCTGGCGCCAGGTCGTGAACTTTGGGTAGAGATGTTCTTCTTTGCCCTTCTTTTTTGAATCTTTAATCTCCGGGACGGCCTGGCCGTAAGTCTTCACGATCTGGAAATCCTGGTCGTCAACCCAGATACGTCCCTGGAAGTAGCGTTTCTTCCCAACGATGGCTTTGGGCGCGATGTCGAAAACGTAGCAGTGCAACTGATCTTCGCTCTGCTGTCCGACGTAGAGGATGTTGTATTCGGGGACCTCTTCGGTGGTGAGCACGAAGGGAAGGCGATTGCGAAAATCCTGAACGTCGCCTTCGTCGAGGGAGAGGCCACCGGCCTCCAAAGAAGATTGCGGCGCGAAGACGACGTTTTCGATGCGATGTCCCTTGTCGTCGTAAAGCACGTCGAATACTTCGTGGTACTCGCCGGTGACGGTGTCGCCATCGCGTGTCTGAACTTTGATGTCCTGCCGGTAGGTGTAGTGGTCGCGCGCGTCCTTGAACAATTTTTCCCGCGCGGCAAAGTGGGTAATGATTTCCTCAGGTGGGACCCCTTTGGGCGGAGTATTTTCCAGGGGACCTTCCTGGGCAAGTGCCGGCGGAGCGGGGATCGCGAGCGTCAGCAGGAAGAGAGCAAAAAGAACAGTGCGGAGAACCAGCGTCATACTCCCTAGTTTACCGAATCCGGAAGGGACGCGTCGACGAGCACGCGCCTCTGGAAAATACTTTACAATCGATTCCCTTCACTGCCGCGGCCCTCCCCCGACCCCTCTCCGCTCAGTGAGGCCAGGGGTGGGCGCTGCAGTTCTGCCGCTAACTTGGATGCCAGAACGATCAGGGGGTTGCCGTCGGGAAAAAAGGGGTGCGGGCCTTGGCGGTTGGAGCCTCGGCTCTTCCTCACTAGTTCCGTTTCGCCTTTCCAGAGATGGATTCTGGTTATCGTCGCGACGGTAGTGACACGATCGCAGCCGAATGCCGAAAGCGGGAGTCCGAAATCCGGTGCTATGCAATCATGCCATCATTGACGGCATGGCCAGTATTCTCATCCGAAAACTCCCCGAGAACACCAAGCGTCGACTGCGTATCCGCGCTGCTCGCAACGGGCACTCCATGGAGCAAGAGGCTGTGCGAGCTGCTCGAAGCCGGTTTGGCCCGCGCCGATTCTGAGCCGGAAAATCTCGGAGAAGCCATCCGCCCGCGCTCCGCTCCTCTAGGCGGCGCCGATCTAAAGATTCCTCCTCGCGGCGGAACCATTCGCGAAATCCAACTCAAGTGACATTCGTGATCACGATCCTGGACACCAATGTGGTTTCCGAGCCGATGCGGCCTTCGCCGTCGCTGGCCGTGATGGCATGGTTATCCAGAAAACCGGAGAACGGCCATTTCTTTGTGACTGCCATCAGCGTGGCTGAAATCCTCTTCGGACTCGAACTTCTCCCCAGGGGAAAGCGCGGGGACAAGATGCTAGCCCAGGCCCAAGCGATCTTCGCGGCAGATTTTGGCGGGCGGTGCTGCCCTTTGACGTAGAAGCCGCCCACGCCTTTCCCCTCATCGCAGCCCGCCGCCGCGCCCATGGCCGATCCATCCCAGACCTGGACGCCTAGATCGCCGCCATCGTGTACTCCCGCGATGGCGTCCTGGCCACGCGGAACACTGCCGACTTCGAAGGCTGCGGCGTGCGGCTGGAAAATCCGTGGATCGAACAGTAGTGAGGGTGTCGCTACCAAACCTGCTACACTTTTCGGTTTGCTGGGGGGTCGTCATGCGTCGTTTCATTCTTTGTTCTCTTGCTTTTATTGCTCTCGCGCTTCCTGCCTTGGCGCAGGCCAAGCATCCGTTCACCTTCGAAGACATGATGAAGCTGAAGCGCGTGGGCGAGCCGGAAGTTTCCCCTGATGGGAAGTGGGTGATCTTCAGCGTGGTCGATGTGAATCTCGAGGCCAACACGAAAACGCCGCATATCTGGATCGTGCCGCTCGCTGGAGGGCAGGAGCGAGAGATCATTGCGGATCAGGATGCCGACCGTCCGCGCTGGGCGCCGGATGGGAAGCGATTCGCTTTTCTTTCGACCAAAGAACATGGCTCTCAAGTTTGGGTCGCCAATTTCGATGACGCGTCAGGGATGGTAATCGACGTGTATCAATGGACGGCGATCCCGACCGAGGCCGACGGCGAATTGTGGTCGCCCGATGGCAAGAATATCCTCTTTACCTCAAATGTGTATCCCGAGTGTTACGGCTCTAATTCGGCCGAAGAGGCTTGCAATGCGAAGAGACTGGACGACGCGGCGAAGTCCAAGGTAAAGGCTCAGATCTTCGATGGTTTGCTGTACCGTCACTGGAATGCCTACAAGGAAGGCAAGCGCAGCCATATCTTCGTGGTTCCGGCCCTGCCCGTCGGTTCCGCCAGTCCCCAACCCAGCGGCATGATGCAATTTACTTTTCCCCGCGACCTTACGCCGGGTGACTACGACGCGCCCGTGTTCTCGCTCGGCGGGCAGGATGACTATGCCTTCTCGCCCGACGGGCAGGAGATTTGCTATACGTCGAATCACGACAAGAAGGAAGCTGCTTCCACCAACAATGACCTGTGGATCGTCTCGGTCAGTGGCGGGCCGGCACAGACGACAGGTCAGACATTGCCGAAGAACATCACCGCCGACAATCCCGCCAGCGACTCGACGCCGCTCTATTCGCCCGACGGCCGCTTCATCGCCTACCGCGCCCAACAGCGCCCGGGATACGAGAGCGACCGCTTCCGCTTGATGCTGTACGACCGGAAGACGGGGGAGAGGAAGGATCTGACGGAGAGCTTCGATCATTGGGTGGGCTCATTCGCGTGGGTCCCCGACTCCAGGACGATCTACTTCAGCGCCGAGCACAAACGACATTCTCTGATCTACGCCGTCGGAGGATTTTCCGGGGGTGCCGTGATCTCGACCCGGACCTTGGTAAGCGGCTTCGACGACGACGTCGCAGTCGCTCCTGATGGCAAGAGGCTCGTGTTCAGTCGTAACTCGATCGCGGCTCCGAATGAGATCTACGAAGCTGATGCAACGGCGGACGGATGCCCGGCACGGACCGGCGATGTGGACCGCGGGAAGGAAAGCTGTTCATTGAGCAAGGATTGGGCGCTGACTCACGTGAACCAGGAACTGCTTTCGCAAGTCGCCATGTCCCCGGCTGAGCCTTTCTGGTTCAAAGGTGCGAAGGGCGATGATGTGGAGGGGTCTCTGGTCAAGCCGCCGAACTTCGATGCCAGCAAGAAATATCCCGTGAAGTTCCTCATCCACGGCGGGCCGCAGGGCGCCTGGGGAGACGACTGGAGCTACCGCTGGAATCCCGAACTTTTTGCCGCACCAACCTCATCAGGCCCAGGATACGTGGTCATCATGATCAACTTCCACGGCTCGACCGGCTACGGGCAGAAGTTCATCGACGCCATCAACGGTGACTGGGGCGGCGCTCCGTATGAGGATTTGATGAAGGGGCTCGACTATGCGGAGAAGACTTATCCGTTCATCGACAAAGACCGGGAGTGCGCGCTGGGCGCCAGCTACGGCGGATATGCCATCAACTGGATACTTGGGCACAGCGACCGATTCAAGTGTCTGGTGTCGCACGATGGCATGTTCAATGCCGAATCCGCCTGGGGGAGTACCGAGGAACTCTGGTTCAACGACTGGGAGTTCAAAGGCACTCCCTACGATAACCGCGCGATGTATCAGAAGTGGTCGCCGCATCAGTATGCAAAGAGTTTCAAGACGCCGACTCTCGTAATCCACGGCCAGCGCGACTACCGGCTGGATGTGAGCGAAGGCTTCCAGCTTTTCACCACGCTGCAAATGGAAGGTGTGCCGTCGAAGATGCTGTATTTTCCGGACGAAGGGCATTGGGTGCTGAAGCCGCAGAATTCGCAGCTTTGGTACAAGACAGTGAATGAATGGGTGGATCAGTGGACGAAGAAGTGA
>Ga0307476_10002080_pt1 | contig 12012 bp, 13 predicted proteins | sample atmos_gasesECM2C_2_FD_203314 | JGI IMG/M metagenome (GOLD analysis project Ga0307476, IMG submission 203314) | Hardwood forest soil microbial communities from Morgan-Monroe State Forest, Indiana, United States - atmos_gasesECM2C_05 | ecosystem: Environmental > Terrestrial > Soil > Temperate... | reverse complement strand
GCAAGTGGGCTATCGCGAGCGGGTCTTCGAGCTGCTCCGCGAAGCCAGCCGGCTGGAGACGCCCGAGCGCGACCCCAGCGCCCTGCGCCGCGAGGCGGCCGAGGCCCTCGGCGACTTCGTCGGCAACCGTCCCTGGATGCTGCCAAGCTCGTTGCTCCCCAGTGACTATAGAAAAGCGTGGTTCGACCCGCTGACCCATCGGCTCGCGATCAGCCAGGCCGGCGGCAAACTCCGCTACATCGACCCGGCGGAGGGGCGCGAGGCTGTCAGCCTCAGCGTGCCGGGCGGAGAGATCCAGAATCTAAGCTTCGCACCGGACGGCCGGAGGATGGCGATTCAGTCCTCGGACGGAAATCGGGTTTACCGCCGGGGTCCCGACCACGACACCTGGACGCTGGATCGAACACTGGAGCGGGGATCGCCCTTTCCGCACCTGACCGCCGATGGCCGGACCATTGCGGTGCAGACGTCCGCGCGGCCCTGGTCGCTCCGCGATCTCGACAGCGGCGCGACGACGGAGATCGACCCCCTGGCCGGTCAATCCAATCCGGACGGAATCCGGGTGGTTACCCACGGCATCGCTCTGAGTCCCGACGGCCGGTTGCTGGCCGCCTCTTTGGAGCTCACAGGGCGAGGTACGCCAACGCTAGAGGTCGTGCTTTTCGACGCGGCCACCGGCGCCCTCAAGGCTCGCCAAGCCTGGCCTTTCGCAATTTTCACAGACCTCCGCTTCAGCGACGACGGCGCGCTTCTGGCCTGTGGTGGGGACGGCGGCTTCGTGGTGTACTCCACCGCCCATGGTCTGCCGGAGATCATCGGACCCATGGATACCGCGACATCGTTCGGGTTCGGGCTGGAGGGGCGTCTCCTCGTCGTCGCCAGCATCGCCGGCGGCGTTAAGATCTGGAGCACCGCGACGCGCCGCGAACTCGCCTCGCTGTCGCTGCCGAGCGGAATCGACTATCACGCGAACATTAGCGCCGATGGCCGCTGGGTCTATGTGGCCAATACGTGGGGCGCCGGGATCTGGGACCGAGCCGGGACTGGAGAGCGTCTTGAGCTGAGCGGCCACGCGGGTGGCGTTCCCGGTATCGCCTTCGCCCCCGACGGTCGGTTGCTCGCATCGACGAGCAAGGACGGAACCGTCCGGATCTGGGACCCCGAAACGGGTTTGCTCCAGCATGTCATCGCGACGGACGTCATCGACACCCAGAGCTGCGCCTTCAGCCTTGATGGCAGCCTGCTGGCGATCGGCTCGATGAACGGAAAGCGGCTCTGGCTAGCGCGAACCGGCGACTGGAGAGAATTGCCGCAGACCGTATCCCTGAGTGTCACGTTCGTGGCGTGCCACCCCGACGGGCGGCGCCTGGCCGTTGCTACGCTCGACGGCCTGGAGATCCTGGAGCTGCGCCAAGGCGATGGCGCCCTGGCGACTCCGGCAACCGATCCGTTCCTCAAAACGATCCAAAAAGTGTCGTCCCCCCGGTGCACCAGTTGTGCTCTCAGTCGTGACGGGCGCTACGCGGCGTTCGTCGAGTCGGACCACCGGATCCGGATCCTGGAGGTTCAGACGGGGCGCGCCGTGCCTTATTCGGGCCCAGGCCTCCTTTTCGGGTGGCACGGCCTGGCCTTTCGCTCCGCCAACGAGCTGGTTTTTGTCGCGGCCGATAGCACGCTCGAGGTGTGGGACGTGCCCGGCGACAGGCACGTGAAGACGATCGGCGCCTCGGGCGCCTTCCGGGGTGGCGCAATCGCCGTCAGCGCCGATGGCCGCTGGGCCGCCGCCGAGCGGACGTCCGAACGCGTCGCGCTTATCGACCTGGAGCAGGGAGAGATCGCCTGGACCTTCCGCGAGGAGCGCGGCTCTGTCTGGTCGCTCGCCTTCTCACCGGACGGCCGTCGGCTGGCGGTCGGACTGTCCGACGGGGGGCTGGCGGTGTGGAAACTGGATCGGGTTCGCACGCTGATTGACGAAGCGCTGGCGGCGCCGCACGGTTAGACCGAGCTTGCGGCTATGCCGCCGCCGGTCGCTCCGCGCGACCTCACGGGCGCGGGTGTGAGGCGAGCGGGGGGCGTAAGCCCCCTGATTCTTCGCACCAATCAGGGGACTGACGCCCCCCGCTCGCCCTCTACATTTTCAGTCCCACCGCATCCGCCACCTTGCGGCAGTCGCGCATCATCTGCCGGAACGCCGCGGGCGTCAGCGCCTGGTAGCCGTCGCTCAGCGCCTTCTCCGGGTGCGGATGAATCTCCACGATCAGGCCGTCCGCCCCCGCCCCCACCGCCGCTCGCGCCATCGTCGCTACCAGGCTGGCTTTGCCTGTGCCGTGGCTGGGATCGACCATCACCGGCAAGTGCGTCTTCTCGTGCAGATAGGGGACCGTGGCCAGCGGCAATGTGAATCTCGTGTGATCCTCAAAGGTGCGAATGCCGCGCTCGCACAGGATCACCTGCTGATTGCCGGTTTTGAGGATGTACTCGGCCGCCAGCAGGAACTCGTCCATCGTCGCCGACGGACCTCGCTTCAGCAGCACCGGCAACCGCGATTCGCCCACCGCTTCCAGGAGCGGATAGTTCTGCATGTTGCGGGCGCCGACCTGCAGCACGTCGGCGTACTGCGCTACGAGATCGACCTGTTCCTTGGCCATCACCTCTGTTACGACGGCCAGGCCGGTCGCGTCCCGCGCCTCGGCCAGCAGCTGCAATCCCTTTTCCTTCAAGCCCTGGAAGCTGTACGGACTGGTGCGCGGCTTGAAGGCGCCGCCGCGCAGGCCGGCCGCGCCGGCTTCCTTGACGATCTGAGCGATCTCCAAAATCTGCTCGCGGCTCTCCACCGAGCATGGCCCCGCGATCACGCCGAGCCGGCCGCCGCCCACCACGAGGTTGCGAGCCTTCACCACGGTCGGCTCGCGCTTGATCTCCGTGCTGGCCATCTTGTACGGCGCCAGGATCGGGACGACTTTTTCGACGCCTTCCATGGTTTCGAGGGCCTGCTTGGCCCCGTCGCGCTTTTCGCCGAGCGCCGCCACCACGGTCAGTTCGGATCCCTCTACGAGGTGGCTGCGCAGGCCGAGCTGCTCGATGAGGGCGACGACGTCGTCGATCTGGCATTTCGGCGCCCCTGGTTTCATGACGACGATCATGGTTGCGACTCCCCAAGCGGCGTTTACTTTGCGCCCCGCATCCGGGGGCTTACGCCCCCGGCTCGCCCTGACCCCTGAAAAAAAGGGGAACCCCGGCGAGATACGCGCCGGGGTTCCCTACGATCGGACATTGGCTGCACCCGACGGCAGCCCGTCGGCTGCGTTTAGTGCAGCCTCACCTGGTCGCTATTACACACTCGGATCACCTCCTTCCACTGGGGCCTCCCCACCGCCCGGCCCGAACCAGCAGACCGCGAGATGGGCTTGATCCCGTCGCACCACGTTCGTGCGAACCCAACCCCTTCATTCTAATCGCTTCAGACGGACGGTCAAGCACGGCGCCGTCACGACCGCGCCCCGAAGTACAGTCCGATGAGACCGGACACCACGGCCTGCGTCCCGTCCAGCGGGATCTGGTTTTGCGTCGAAACGGATTGGTTCATGAGGTGAATCATGACAATGACGCCCAGCCCCACCATGGCCAAGAGCGCGACCCACGCTTCAATGTCCTGGTAGGGCGCCGGCGGCGGATCGCCCCACAGAAGATGGACACCTCGGGTGATTAGCAGACCCACGAAGTAGGCGACGAGCACCGCGGCGATCTGGATCAGCAGCCACTGCAAGGACGTGTCCTTGGGCAGCTGAAAATCGGCCTGGTCCTTGAAGAGGAGGACGCACAGGCCGATATAGCCGCCGGCCAGGACGAAGCGGATCACGCCGCCGGGAACGTGCAGCGGATGGGCGCCGCTGACGTGGCGGCCGATCGTCTTGCCGTGCGCCGTGAAATAATGGGCGAGGATCAGCACCATCAGGACCTGCAACGAGATGAGAAACACCGGCAGGTGGTGCTGCGCGTCCTTCAACGACTCGCCGGCCGGATGAAACAGGGCCACGATCCACAAGAGGGCCAAAACGCCGAGCGCCAGAATGGCCCGGACGCTGCCGGCCGGCCAGCCCCAGGCGTGGCGGCGATAGGTGGGAGCGGGAGCCGCAGCCGATGCGGTCGGCACAGCGGGTGGCGCTTGGGACATCGTCGGCCTCCAGGTTGCAACACGGGCAGTCGTGCTGCCATTGTGAGGAACCGCGCCGCCGTCTGCAAGAGGCGGTCCATGCTCCACGTCTCCGCGGATCGGGTTGGCCTTCTGCCGTTCGCCCCTTTTGCTTAGAGTATAGGCGCGGCGGCGACGGCCTTGACGCTCCGCGGGGGCCTTGCTATATCCCGCCCACTCGATCCTAGCGATCCCGCATCCGGCTCCAGCCAAGGACGGCGCATATGAACAAGACCGCTCTCATTACCGGAATCACCGGCCAGGACGGCAGCTACCTGGCTGAGCTGCTGCTTGAGCTGGGCTACCGCGTCTGCGGCGTCGTCCGCCGATCCAGCACCGAGAATTTTTCGCGCATCGAGCATCTGCGCGGCCGGGTCGAGCTGTTCCAGGCCGACCTGCTCGATCAGACCTCGCTGGCCGTCGTCCTCCGCGACGTCGTCCCCGATGAGGTGTACAACCTCGCCGCCATGTCGTTCGTGCCGACCAGCTGGCAGCAGCCGGTCTTGACCGCCGAGTTCACCGCCGTCGGCGTGACGCGGCTGCTCGACGCCCTGCGCCAGGAGTGCCCCAAGGCTCGTTTCTACCAGGCCAGCAGCAGCGAGATGTTCGGCAAGGTCCGCGAGACGCCGCAGCGCGAGACGACGCCGTTCCATCCGCGCTCGCCCTACGGCGTCGCCAAGGTCTACGGCCATTACCTCACCGTCAACTACCGCGAGAGCTACGGCCTTTTTGCGTGTTCCGGTATCCTTTTTAACCATGAATCGCCGCGGCGCGGCCTGGAGTTCGTGACGCGCAAGATCACGGACGGCGTGGCTCGCATCAAGCTCGGCTTGGCCCATGAGCTGCGGCTGGGCAACCTGGACGCCAAGCGCGACTGGGGCTTCGCCGGCGATTACGTCCGCGCCATGTGGCTGATGCTGCAGCAGGATGAGCCGGACGATTACGTCATCGGCACCGGCGAAACGCACAGCGTCGAGGAGTTCGTATCGATCGCGTTCGGCCACGTCGGCCTCGACTGGCGGCCGTATGTGGTGCAGGACCCGCGTTTTTATCGGCCGGCCGAGGTGGACCTGCTGCTGGCGGACCCGTCCAAGGCGCAGGGCTGTTTGGGTTGGCGCGTGGATGTGCCGTTCGAGCAGCTGGTCCGGCGGATGGTGGACGCGGACCTGGCGGCCCTGTCGGCGATGCGGCCGGCGTCGGTGCGGATCGTTGCCTGAGGGAACGCAATGCGGGTGCTGGTCAACGACCTGTGGTCGAGCGGCGCGAAAACCGGCATCGGTCACTACACCGCCCAGCTGATGCAGGCGATGCGGCGTCAGGCGGTCGGCGACCAGATCGAGAGCTTTCCCGGCCCGTGGCTGACGGCGGCGCACGGCCTGGGACGGCGCATGCGGTCGGCGCTGCAACGAGAAGCGAAGGGGAAGACCGGCCCGTCGCCGCACGGCTGGCGGGCGTGGTGCGTGCGGCAAGCCCGATCCCTGGGACGCGGCGTTCTCACCTTGCATCTGCGCTTCCGCGGCGCGGGATGCGATCTCTACCACGAACCGAACAACATCCCCCTGGCGACCGACCTGCCGACGGTTGCAACCGTCCACGACCTTTCCGTCTTGCTGCACCCCGAATGGCATCCGGCCGATCGCGTGGCCGAGTATGAGGCCCGCTTCCGGGAGGGTCTCGGGCGGTGCCGCCATTTCTTGGCCATCTCGGAATTCGCCCGGCAAGAGCTGATCCGAAAGCTCGGCCTGCGTCCCGACCGGGTCACGCGGACCTACATGGGGGTGCGCCCCGGTCTGGGTCCGGCGCCGGAGGCGGAGGTGCAGGCGACGCTGCAGCGCCTGGGACTGCCGCCGCGCTACTTCCTTTACCTCGGCACGATCGAGCCGCGCAAAAATGTAATGACTTTGCTGCGGGCTTACGTGAAGCTGCCGGCCGCGGTGCGAGAGCGCTGTCCCTTACTGCTGGCGGGCGGATGGGGTTGGAGCTCGGCCGACGTGGCAGCCTTCCTTGATGCGGAGGCCCGTCATCGCGGCGTGATTTGGAGCGGCTATCTGCCGGAGGAGCACGTCGCCGCGGTGATGAACGGCGCCCGCGCTTTGGTCTATCCGAGCCTGTACGAGGGCTTCGGAATGCCGCCGGTGGAGATGCTGGCATGCGGCGGAGCGGTCCTTTGTTCGACGGCCGGGGCGCTGGTGGAAACCATAGGCTCGCACGCGCACCTGATCGATCCGCTGGACGAGGACGGCTGGCGCACGGCTCTGCATCGGGCCGCCGTGGACGACGACTGGCTGACCGAGCTGCGCCGCGGCGCCGTGGAGGCGGCCCGGCCGTTCACATGGGATCGCTGCGGCGCCGACACGCTGGCCGTTTACCGAACCGTGTGCGGTCCGGATCGGCGCGAGCTGCGCAAGGCGGGGTGAATAAGCATCTCTTCGTGCCGTATTCACGACATCAATGGGGTGGTATACTCGCGTCATGGTCCATGTCTCGCCAGGAGATTTCTGATGCCGACGGAAACCCCTCGGATCCTTCTCCGGCTCCGTTATTACGAAGCGGCCCAGGCGTACCTGCGGAGTCTGCCGCTGGAGCATTTCATGGAAGCGACGCCGCAAGCGACCCAGCGTGAGATCACGCTGGAGAGTCTGGCCCTGGTCCGGGCGCGCCGGCCCGATGTACATGTCTTCAACGAACTGCTCGTGCAGTATCCGCTGCCGCGCCGCAAAAACCCGGGTCAGGTCGTGCCCGACAACATGGTCGTGGTCCATCCAGAGCCGATCCAGGCGGAGGGGAGCTATGACGTGCCCTTGCAGCCGGTCGGCCCGTTCTGGGTGCTGGAATACGTGTCCCGGAGCAACAAGCGCAAGGATTATGACGAAAACATGACCAAGTATGAGCACGAGTTGAAAGTGCCCTACTACATGCTGTTCACGCCCCACGAACAGGAAGTAACCTTGTATCGGTACAAGGGGAAGCGCTACGTTTCCGTGCCGCCCAATGAGCAGGGGCGGCTTCCCTTGCCGGAGTTGGAATTGGAGATGGCGTTGCTGGACGGCTGGGTGCGCTATTGGTATCGCGGCGAATTGCTGCCGTTGCCGGGCGACCTGCTTTCCAGGGTGGAAGAACTTGGCAGGGAATTGAACGAAGCGCACCGCCAGCGCGACGAGGCGCAGCAGCAGCGCGATGCAGAACAGGAACGGCGTATAGCAGCGGAGGCGGAGACGGCCCGGCTGCGGGCCGAGCTGGAAGCGCTGCGACGACGCACGGCGGAGAAGTGACGGAGCTGCCGGGACTGGCTTCCAGCGCCGCACACTCTACAACGGCACCGTGGTTCCGCATTCCATCCAGGATCGTGAGAAGACGCCATGTCCGGCCTCCAGGTTACGCAGATCGATCATGTCTCCGTCGTCGTCACCGACGTGGAGCGCAGCCGGCGCTTTTACCGCGATCTTCTCGGCCTGAAGGAGATGCCCAAGCCGCGGACGTTCGACTTCGTCGTGCTGTGGTTTGACCTGGGGAACATGCACATTCACCTGCTGCTCAAGGACAAGGAGGATGCGTTAAGCCCGCGGCACTTCGCCCTGCGCGTCGCCGACGTGGCGGCCGCGCGCACCTGGTTCGCCGAGCGCGGGGTCGAGATGCAGGAGACGACGCCGATTCCAGGCGCCGATCGCTTCTTCATCCACGATCCGGACGGCAACCGCATCGAGATCATCCAGTGGTTCGAGCCATACGGCCGCGCCGCCCAGGCGGATGAGCTGGACTGACGGAACCATCCCCCCAGGGAGGAGGCCGATCATGGAGCACGTGCAAACCGCAACGGCGCCGACGCCGTTCCACCTGCCGGCGCCGCCCCGCTCTGCGTCGGTGCCGCAAGTTTGGGCCGGCGCCGTCTTGGTGCTGGCGGCGCTCTTCCTCGTGGCGCTGGGCGGATGCTTCCTCATTGGCGATCTCGTCATCGCCAACCCGGCTTTGTTCAATCCGTGTCCCGACCCCGGCGCGCCGCAGCCGATCGCGATCTGGGACGCCGCGGACATCTGCCTGTTCACGGCCGTGAGCGTCGGCGCTCTCATCTGCTTCGTCGGCGCCGCGGTGGTGGGGTGGCTGGGCTTCCTGGGGCTGTATCGCATCCTTTTCGGAGGGGCGAGGACGGCTTGAGGCGGTCGCGCTGAATCTATCCCGGGGCGTGCGCCATTGCGCCAAACCGTCGCACCGTTTGGCGCACACTCAAATCCTTTGCGAATAACTCTTTTTCGGCCCTTGCGCCATTGCGCCAAGGGTCCGGTCCCCCCGGAAATCCTGCTCATGGCTTGCCTCCCTCGGCGGGGCCCAGCTCCCACAGCGGATCGGCGCTGTTGGCCGCCCGACGCTGCCGCACGCCGGCCGGTTGCAGCGCCCGTTGCAGCGCCCGCCGGACGATTCCCTCGATCTGAGCGAGCAGATAGCACTGGGTTGTCGGCATCGGTCCGTCGGCCAGCACACGGCTCAAGAACTCCACCGCCTCCTGCAAACGCGTCCGCTCCTCCGCCCGCGTGACCAGCTCCGGCCGCGTCAGTCACCGCACCAGGTCATCGGCCGTGACGTCCGCTTCGCCCGGCCATGACGCGCCTCGCCGTTGTGGAGAGGCCGAGTGGACCGCGCGGCGGGGGATCTGGGCAGGGGAGGTGAGGATGACACAGAGCGCCAATGGGAGTCTTTAGACCCGGGTCACGTAATGCTTGGCGTACAAACGGCCGCACGGGTACAATCGGAGAAGCAACGAGCCACGTGCCCGTTCATGCGGGTTGTCGCGGGGGACGAGTTATGGCTACAACGCCTGTCCGAACTACGCCAGGTACGCCGGCGGAAACGGTGGAAGAAGGCTTCCGCCGCCTGGCCGCCGCGTGGCACAGGGACACGGACTACCTATCTTCCATGGAAGACGCGGCAAGTCACCCGGCGTACCAGGAGATCATCCGTTTGGGACCCGAGGTCGTGCCGCTGCTTTTGCGCGACCTTGAGGCGAACCACACGCACTGGTTCGCCGCCCTGAAAGCGATCACGGGGGCATGGCCGGCGCCGGCGTCTGCCGCCGGGAACATTCCCAAGATGGCGGAAGCGTGGCTCCGCTGGGCCAAGGACAACGGCTACCAATGGTGACGCCGCTGGAGGAAGCGTTTCCCGGCCTGGCCAAGGGCGGCTACCGGGTGACCAGCCCCCGGGACGATGACTACAACTGCATCGCGTGGGCCGCCGGCGAAACCCGCGCCTGGTGGTGGCCCGGCCGGGATGCGGAGCGGGAATACTGGCCGCCCGGCGTGCCGCGCGAGCGGATGCGGGGCGCCTTCGTGGCGGCCTTCGCCTCGCTCGGCTACGCGGCTTGCGAGGGCGAGGGGCCGGAAGCAGGCTACGAGAAAATCGCGCTGTTCGCGGATGCGGACGGTCGGCCGACCCACGCCGCGCGCCAACTTCCCAGCGGCCGATGGACCAGCAAGCTTGGCGTTGCGGAGGACATCGAACACGACTTGCACGACCTGGAGGGGGTGATTTATGGCGCCGTCGTGCTGGTCATGAAGCGGGCGGCGCGAACGGCGGCGGATGGCGGCGCGTAGGAATAAGCCAGCCCGGCATTGCCGGGCGGCGCCTGGTGGAGGAGCGCGAACGCTCCGATTCGGATTTTCCAGCGACATCCAAATGAATCGATTCGTTGGAGCGAACAAACAAACAAACGTAAGCAGCCCCCGCTCCAGAGTCGTCCCATGCGGTTTCGCTTGCTCGGCTGCCTGGCGAAAGCGACCGCCAAGAACGGCGTCAAGTTCCTCTGCGGCCTCGTCCCTGGCGGCGAGGTCCTCTTCGACATCGCTTCCGAGGTCTGGGAGGATTACCGTCAGGGCCGCCCAGAGGACGGTCTGCGCACCGAGCTGGGCGAGCTGGCCCAGGCCCCCGCCGCCGAGGTGCAGCAGGAAGCGCAACAGGCGGCCCAGGCCGCGGCCGCCCACCTGCCCGCCGCGGCGCAGCAACAGCTCGCCACTTACCTCGGCCAAGTGCCGGGCATGATCCGCCGCTCGCTGCGCCGGCCGTCCGATCCCACGGGAACCACCGTCCCCGCCGACCTGCCCCTGTGCTCGCCGGAAGACTTGCTGCCGTTTTTGCCGCCCAGCCCACCGCGGTTTCAGGCGGGGATGCGGCCGCTGCCCGGCGTCGATTGGGTGCTGGAGGAGCCGCTGGGCGTCGGCGGCTTCGGCGAGGTGTGGAAAGCGCGGCACGCCCACCTGCAGGTACATCCGAATCCGAAGCGGCAAAGCGTCTTGCATCAACCTTAAATGATCGAAGGAGTTTCTTATGAACGAAGAACATCTGAATCCGAAGAGGCGAAGCGGGTTGCATTCCGGTCGCCCCGCCGCCCGTCGGCGTCGCCGCCCCGAACATCTGAATCCGAAGAGGCGAAGCGGGTTGCATTGGCCGGTGCTGTGGGCGGTGCTGGCCCTGTTGATGTTGTCGGCGGCGGTGGTCGTTGGTTTCCTGTGGGCGAACCGGCCGACATCGAACCGGCCGACATCGAATTCCCCAGAACCACAGAAGGGCCAGGACTACACCAACTCCATCGGCATGAAGTTCAAGTGGATCGAGCCGGGCAGCTTCCTCATGGGCAGCCCGGACGGGAAGACGCCTGCTGGAGTGCCGGCGGAGGAGATGAGGCAAGAGGAGGAAATACCGCACCAAGTGACGCTGACCAAGGGCTTCCACATGGGCACCTGCCTGGTCACGCAGGAACAGTGGGAGCGCGTCATGGGGAAGGACGCGAACCACAGCAAGTTCATGGGCAAGACCGACGACGAGAAGAAAAAACTGCCCGTGGACAGTGTATCCTGGGACGACTGCGAGGAGTTCTGCCGCAAACTGAGTGCGTTGGAGGGGCGGAAGTACACGCTGCCGACGGAGGCGCAGTGGGAGTATGCTTGCCGTGCGGGGACGACGACGCCGTTCTGGTGCGGCGACACCATCAGCACCGAGCAGGCCAATTACAACGGTACGGGCGCCTACGGCAAGGGCGGTAAGCCGGGAGAATACCGGCAGAAGACGACGGCGGTTGACTTCTTCAAGCCCAATCCGTGGGGCTTGTACGACATGCACGGCAACTTATATCAGTGGTGTTCGGACTATTACGATCCTAATTATTACAGTAAAAGCCCTAATAAAGACCCTGAAAATCTCGTCAAATCGGACTTCCGTCCGCTGCAAAATGTCGCAAAATCGGACTTCCGTGTGATGCGTGGCGGGTCGTGGTTTCTCATCCCCATGACCGGCCGCGCCGCCTCTCGCAGCTGGAACTTTCCGGACAACCGTAGCGACCACCTCGTGGGTTGCCGCGTCCTGCTGTGCCTGGACTGATTTACACCATTCTCTTTGCCATGTTACTCTTTGCACCCGAGCGAAGCGAGGGCCGCGCCGAAACGTCACTACTATGAATATCTGTAATAGTGGCATTGCCGCGCTGGTGAGCGCTCAGCCATTCGTCATCGGATAGCCCTTGCCGCGCCAGCCGCGGACGCCGCCGTCCGTGGAGATCACGTTGGTGCATCCCATCTTCTGAAGGTTGTCAGCCGCCAGGGCCGAGCGGAAGCCGCCGCCGCAGTAGAGGATGATTTCCGCGGCCGGGTCCGGGAAGCGCTGCTCCACGTCGCGCTCGATGACCCCCTTGCCGAGGTGGACGGCGCCGGGCAGGGCGGGATTTACGCATCCTCTAGCACTTCGAGTTGGTCTTCCAGGACCTCGATATACACGCGCCGGGGCTTCCTCTGGACAAGAACGCGGTAAACGCGCGCACCCTTCGGGCCGAGCGGCCC
>Ga0307476_10002079_pt1 | contig 12013 bp, 11 predicted proteins | sample atmos_gasesECM2C_2_FD_203314 | JGI IMG/M metagenome (GOLD analysis project Ga0307476, IMG submission 203314) | Hardwood forest soil microbial communities from Morgan-Monroe State Forest, Indiana, United States - atmos_gasesECM2C_05 | ecosystem: Environmental > Terrestrial > Soil > Temperate... | reverse complement strand
GAAGCCTTGAGCATGTATCCAAGTCCCCGCATGGTGCTGATCGACGGCCCATCCGGTTCCAGCTTCCTGCGAAGTCTCGCGATATGCACCTCGAGCGCATTGGGAGCGACGGCATCGTCGTAGCTGAAAACCTCGGCGATCAACCGCTCCTTGGAGACGACCTCGCCGGCCTTGGCCGTCAGTCGATCGAGAACCGCCCATTCCCGCCGCCGTAGCTGCAATGGCCGCCCGCAAACCTCGGCCGTTGCGTGAGTCCGATCGATGGTCAAGTTACCGATGACCACGATCGGGGAGGGATCGCCGTGCTCGCGGCGCAGCAGCGCTCGAATTCGTGCGCCCAGCTCGCCGGCGTCGAAGGGCTTCAATAGATAATCATCCGCGCCCAGATCGAGGCCTTTGACCCGATCAGTCACGTGGTCCCGGGCCGTCAATATCAGAATGGGAGTCTTGCAGCCCCGGGCGCGCAGCCTCTTGAGCACGTCAAATCCCGATATGTCAGGCAAGCCGATATCCAGTATGACCAGACTGCAGGGTTCTGAGTCCAGCAAGAAGAGCGCCGTCTCGCCGTCCTTGGCGCTGTCTGCGGCGTGGCCGGCCGCTTTGAGCAGCGCAATGATTCCCCGCGACAGCGCAGGGTCGTCCTCGACCAACAGAATCCGAGCCATGAATGTCCTCCCCTTCCCGTGAGGATAGGGCCCGGGATGGAGGTATTGCAAACCCGGCTATTTTTTAGGGCTGAAGATCGCCACGAGCTTCACGCTGGCCGGATCGAACACCGCAAGCAGCGGGTGGCCACGGCCCGTCAGCGGTATCGAATTCAGCTGATCGGTATCAAACCCGGCTGCCTGCATGCGTTCCTTGAGCCTTTTCTTCTCAGAGAGCGCAAAGTAGGCAACATTGTCCATTTTCTTGAGCTTTTTGCGCAGTTCCGGCACGCCCTGTTCCCAAGGCTTGAAATACTGCGGCATCGAGATGACATCGTCGCCGCCCGTGATCGCCGACGTCATGATCTTTTGTCGTGTCTCTGAATCCTGCGGAAGCGGCGCCCAAATCCAGCGCGGCAAGCTGTACCAATGGGGTGCGAGCTCCGGGTTCTGCCGCCCGCCGACTGCCCATTGCTCGGCGTCAATATCATAGGCTTGTACCAGCTGAAGCACGCCTTCGGAATAGGCGTAATAAAGCGGCCTGCCGTTCCACAGCGACGTCGAGCCGTAGATCAGCGCCGCAAGCTGAACCACCACGATCACTGCGATGTCGCGCACGAGTACGCGCCGCGGTTTGCTCACGCTGGCCACAATGAACGTCAGCAGCGGACCCAGCACCACGTCGACCCCGACCATCACGGTGACCACTTGAGTGACATCCGTCAGGTGCCAGCCCGGCCAGCGATACCACCCCACGTAGAGGCCGCCCAGTATCAGCGATAGCGTGGAGGCGCTCCCGAGCAGATGCAGTCCAAACGCCTTCAGTCTGAATTTCATGGCGATATTTTGCACAATCCGGCGGCTATTTGAAGATTGCGAAGCCACCGCCGCGGACTTTTGCGGACGCCGTCACACTGCCCGAGGCTAGGGGTTCACGGTACGGCGATGCTGCGCTGGTAACCCTTCGCGGCCGGCGGCACCTGGGTCGCGTGGTGCCACACGCGAAAACCGCCGAGGAATGCAAAATCGTTGCTGCCGAGGCGCGCATTCCTCGGCAGCCGTTTCAATTTGCGCGCGTTGCCGCCGCCGATGACCACGTAGTCGGGTTCCAGCGCCGTGCTGAGCTCTGCAACGACTTCGCCGACGATGCGGCTCCATTTCTTGATTCCCAACTTTTTGAGGCCGTGCTCGCCGACCCACTCCTCGTAAGTGCGTTCCTTCTTATAGCGCAGATGCGCGAGTTCCATGGGCGCCACGACGCCATCGACGATCAGGGCGGAGCCGAGGCCGGTGCCGAGCCCGAGAAACAGCATTCGGCCGCCTTCGTAACTGCCGACTGCCTGCATGGCTGCATCGTTCATGACGTGCGTCGGTCGGCCGAACGCTTTGTGAAAATTGAATCCGACCCAACCGGAGCCGAGATTGTGCGGCTCCGCCGCGATTTTGCCGTGGAGCACGATTCCCGGATACCCGATGGAGACGGCATCGTAGGTCCAGTCCCCGGTGAGCTCATGCACACGCGCCGCCATTTGACGCGGGTTGAGCTTCGGTCCCGATTCGAATTGACGCAGCTCGCGTCGGCCAAAAACGCGCATCTTCACGTGGCTGCCGCCGACGTCGATGGCGAGTACTCGTCTGTGCCGCTTGGGTTTCATATTTTTGCTTCGCATCATGGGTGCCAGTGATTGCCGAACAGGGAGATCCAGCCCAATACCAGCAGCGCCAGGAAAACCGTCTCCGCCGCGATCAGCGCGATCGCGGTGGTGCCGACGGCCATCATTTCGCGCAAGCTGGTCTTCATTCCCAATGCGGCCACCGAAATGACCAACAGCCACTTGGACGCTTCGGTCAGAACCGCGGCCACCGGTTTCGCGACCAGAGAAAATCCGTTCAGTGCGGCCAATATGACGAAGGCAATGAGGAAGCCCGGCAGCAGCGCGACCTTATCCTGGCTGGGCTCTTGCTTGCCGGTGCCGCGTGCGGCGACCAGCGTGATGATCAAGACCACCGGCAAGAGCATGGCAACCCTCATGAGCTTGACGATGGTCGCCGAATCGCCCGCCTGCGGCGATGTGGCGTAGCCCGCCGCCACCACCTGCGCAACATCGTGGATCGATCCGCCGAGGAATCGCCCGGTTTGCAGCGGATCCAAGTGCAGATGCGACAGAAGGGCCGGATACAGGACCATGGCGATCGTGCTGAACGTCGTAATGCATGCGATCACCACCACGGTATCGCGCTCGGAGTCCTTACGGGGCCATGCCACCGCGATGGCCATGGCCGCCGATGCCCCGCAAATGCCGACGGCGCCGCCGGAAAGAACGCCGTACCGGCCATCGAACTTCATCGCTTTGGCAAGAACCCAGCCGAAGCCGATCGTCAGCGGCACGGTCACGATCACCATGGCCGCAGTCAACCAGCCGAGTTCGCCGACCTGGCCAAAGGTAATGCGCAAACCGAGCAGCGCGACGCTGATGCGCAGCAGTGTGCGCGCGGAAACGTTGATCCCGGGCGCGTAGCGCGCTTCCGCCGACAATTGATTCAAGGCCATTCCGAGCAGCAGGGCAAAAATGACCGGCGGCGCGTGGTAGTGATCCGAAAGGTAGGTCGCGGCCAGCGCGACGATCAGAGTGGAGGCGATTCCTGGGGCGATGATGCTGCCGCTTGCGCGAAGGGTGCTGGGACGCCAGCGGTCGATGAATGCGGAAAATTCCATTAGGTGGATCTTACCCGCCGCAGCGCATCGCGCCAGCCGGAGATTTGCGCCGCTCGATCGGGCGCACTTGAGTTTGGCTCGAAACGCGTTTCGGATCGGCCCAACGCGGCGATGTCCTGCACGGATCGATAAATGCCGCAGCCGAGACCCGCCAGGCACGCGGCGCCGAATGCCGTGGACTCGGCATTGACCGGCCGCCGGATCTCCATTCCCGTAAGGTCCGCCAAGCGCTGCATGAACAGATTGTTTTGCGACATTCCACCGTCGACCTTGAGGCTCTCAGGCCGCTGACCGTCGGCGGCCATCGCATCCAGCAGATCGAAGGTCTGATAGGCGACGCTATCCAGGGCGGCGCGTGCGATCTCCGCGCGCGACGTCGCCCGCGTCAGCCCGAGGATGGCGGCGCGCGCGTCGGGATCCCAATAGGGTGCGCCCAATCCCGTGAATGCCGGCACCAGATAGACGCCGCCGCTGTGCGCGGCGGAGGCGGCGAGCGCCTCCACGTCCGATGCCTGCTTGATGAGACCAAGTCCGTCGCGCAGCCATTGAATCGCGGCGCCCGCCGACAGGATCGAACCCTCCAGCGCATAGCTGACCGCGCCATCGAGCCGATAGGCTATGGTGGTCAGCAAATGGTGCTTCGAAGGCACGAGCTGGCCGCCCGTGTTGAGCACCAGGAATGCGCCGGTGCCGTACGTGCTTTTGACATCGCCGGCGGCAAAGCATCGCTGCCCGATCAGTGCCGCTTGTTGATCGCCTGCGACGCCGCAGATGGGCAATGCCCGGCCCAAGACCCCCTGGTCGGCGACGCCGAAATTGCCGGCACTGTCCCGGACCTCGGGCAGAACGCTCATCGGCACGTTGAACATTTCGCAGAGAGCCTCGTCCCAACGACCCCGCTCGATGTCGTACAGCGCCGTGCGGCTGGCATTCGTGGCGTCCGTGAGATGCACGCGGCCGCCGGTCAGCCGCCAGATCAAGAAAGTATCGATGGTGCCGAAGGCAATGTGTCCGGCGGCTGCGGCGGCGCGCGCGCCCGGCACGCGATCCAGAATCCACGTGATTTTCGTTGCCGAGAAATAGGGATCGAATCGCAGGCCGGTTTTGCGGCCGATGTCGCTCTCTCCGTGGTCTCGCTCCAATTGCCGGCACCGATCAGCCGTGCGGCGGTCCTGCCATACGATGGCGTTGTACAGAGGCGCGCCGCTGCGCCGGTCCCATAGAACCGTCGTTTCCCGCTGATTGGTAATGCCGATGGCGGCCACCGGCTGCGTTTCACCGAGGCGCTTGATGACGCTGCGGCCGGTGTGCACGACCGTCGCCCAGATCACTTCGGGGTCGTGCTCCACCCACCCCGGCCCCGGATAGAGCTGCTCGAAGCTTTGCTGCTCCGTCGCCAGTACGTCGCCCGCGGCGGAAAAGCCGATGGCGCGCGTCGAGCTCGTCCCTTGATCGATCGCCAGCAAGATGTCGTCAGGCACTCAAGATCTCCGCGATGATCAGTCGAAATCCGTCGGCAGCTGCGGATCTTCCGCATGCTGAAACATCCTGTCGATTTGCGCGGCGGTCGTCCGCCCGAGCGACAACGGCGGCAGCGCATCGCGCGCGAAGAACGCCACCTCGCTGGTCTCGTTACTGGCCCGCGCGGCGCCTCCCGTGATCTCGCAGATGAAGAACATCTTGTAGATCGAGTCAAGGTGACGGGCCGGGTGATTGCTCCTTTGATAGTCGTGCACGGCCGCGAGCTTCAATGTCCTGGCCGCGAATCCCGATTCCTCGGCGATTTCCCGGACCACGCATTCGGCGGCCGATTGGTTGACGTCGGCCCATCCGCCGGGCAGGGTCCATTTGCCGTCGCTGATCTCGCGCACCAGCAGCACCCGGCCGTCGACGAAGGCGGCGCCGCGCACATCGACCTTGGGCGTGGCGTATCCCCATTCCTGACGCAGGATATCGATGATGGCTGCGTAGTGCTCGTCCGATCCCTGAGCCAGCATCGACGCCGCCAACTCCTGCACTTGGCGATAGCGCTGCCGGTCGAACGGATCGGCGTTGAATGCCAATCCAGTCTGCGCGATTGCGCGCAGCTCGCGCGCAATCCTCAACCATTGCGGTTCGTCCACCGGCACTTCTCTCAAGGGTCGGCTTTAGCGAGGTGCAAAAAATTCTGTGTAGCTCAGGATCCGATCCTCACTCAATTCCAGCAGATCGATCAGTTCGGTAGGCACGGTGACCCCGGTGACTTTGGAATAAATGTCGGTGCGCCAGTGGGCCGTGGCGCGGGGCCACTCGACCACCAGCGACAACAGGCAGTAGTCGCTGAGCCGGAACACCTTGACCATCATGGCGAGCCACGGCCGCAACTCCGCAATGCTGGTGGTGCGGATCGCGACCGGCTTGTCGGCGCTGGCGCCGACGATTTCGTACCGGCCCTGATCCGCGAACAGGCGGCACAGGGTGGCGAGATCGCCGCCGACGCGCGCTGCATGCACTTGCCGAACCATGCGCTCCGCGACTGCACGCTCCGCCACTTAGTGCTCCTTTGGTCAGGCCAACGCAGCCCGTATTTCAGCGCCGATGAGTTCCAACGCGGTGCGGGAATACGGAATCACCGCCCCGAGACCGTAGAAAAGATGAATCATACCCGGGTGGCACGTGTAGGACACGTCGGTGTGTGCCCCCTTAAGCTGCTCGAAATAATCGCGGCCCTCGTCGCGTGCCGGGTCGAATTCCGCGGTATGGATACGGGTGCGCGGCAAACCGGCAACAGCCGCGGCGCGCAGCGGCGAGATTCGGGGATCGCCCGGGTCCAGCCCCGGCGCGTAGCGCTTGAGGTCATCATCGAGGGTGGCTTGCTCGAGCAGATAGCCGCGGGCGAATTCGCGTCGCGAGGCGGTCGAACGGCTGTAATCCAGGATCGGGCAAATCAACAATTGCAGCGCCAGCGGCGGTCCTCCGCCGCGGGCGGCGGCCTGACAGGTTGCCGCCGCGAGCGCACCGCCCGCCGAGTCGCCGCATATCCCGAGGCGCGTGGCATCGATGCCGAATCGCCCGGCCTGCGTGCTGACATACGTCACGGCCGCCACCGCGTCGTCGAGGGCGGCGGGGAAGGGGTGTTCGGGCGCCAGGCGGTAGTCGACCGCCACCACCCGGCAGGCACCGTAATGGCTGAGCGCCCGGCCGATGAAGTCATGCGTGGCCAGAGTGCCTGCCACCAGGCCGCCGCCGTGAAAATAGACCAGGCCCGGCAGCGTGTCGGTCGCGGGTTCGAGCGGCGTGTAGATCCTCACGCCAAGCGGGCGCCCGGATGCCTGCAGGGTTCGGTCCTCGATGCGGCCTACCGCCAATTCCGGACCCGAGAGCTTCATGAGTTCCGCGAGGCCTAGACGACGCTGCTCCACCGTGGCCTCGAGCGCATTGGCCGGCCTGCCCGCCGCCAGGGCATCCAAGAACCGTCTAACGCGCGGGTCGAGCGGCACGTCTTAAGCGGCGATCGTCAGAGCGCCAGTGCGGCCTTGGTTACCGCCGGCCACTTTTGCAGGTCCAAGCCGTGAATCGCGAACAGCGCAACCGCCAATCGGTCGATTCCAAAGGCGACGCAGCCGGTATGTGCCAAATCACCCTTGTCGTCACGAATACCCCACACTTGGCCGAAGTGGTCACGGTGATAATTGAAGCTCATGCAGGCGGTAGGCGACGCCGCCGGGTGGTAGCGGATCAATAGCTCGTACTTCAACGCCTGCTGCCGTTGACTGACGGCCATGACCTGGCCGACCCGGCCGAAGAATGGGTCGTTCGCCACATCGATGGTGCAGGGCAAGCTGAGCTCGGCCGTCAGGCGGGGGGCCCTGGCCATCCAGTTTTCGCGGAAATCCAAGATCTCTTGCGGCGATCCGATTCTCACGAACTCACGCATCCGGAAGGACTGCAGACGATCCAAGCTGCGCGAAGGTTCATGCCTGAACACATCGGCCTCGATGTCGAATTGCAGACCGCCGCGCGGCAGCTGGCCGCGGCTTGCTGCGATGGGATACACGGGATAGCAGGCGGCGGGCGATAGTACGAGGTCCGACGACGTCGCCGCCAGGGTCCAATCGCCGCCGCTGTCCGCTTTCTCGACGGCCGCACGGATCGAGGCTTCCGAGCCATGCAGAGCGCATACGCAGCCCAGCAGATTGGGGAAGCTCTTGAGGTAGCCGGATTTCTCCAGATGTTTGCGGCTCATCACCGGCGGGAAGCGCATGATTTCCGCACCCGGCTCGCGCTGCCGCGAGATGTACGCTTCAAGACGCTCGACGATCTCTGAATACAGCGCGGTGCGCGCATACACCCCGTCGACGCCCATGGATCGAAACAGACCCGCGGCGATTTGAGCCAACGGATCGGCGGGATGATCGAGCGCGGCGGCAGGACCGCCGGCGGCATGCAGGGAGGTTTCAGCCACTGATTGAAGTCGGCAACGGCGTCAGCAACGACGACGCGGCAAGATTGGCGAGGATTCGGTCATTGTTGATCATGATGGGCGCGGACAGCACATCGCGCAGCAGTCGGCCGATGGTGAACTCGGTGTCATTGCGATAGCCGGACAAGCCGCAGGCGCGCAGCGAGCTTAGCACGGTCGCCACTGCGAGCTCGGACGCTTGCACCTTGGTCAGGGTGATCGCAGCCTGAAATTCCAGCGACGAGACGGCCTTTTCATCCGACATGACGGCTTCGTAGCCGCGCAGGTTCGACGCCAACACGGCGCGCAATGTGCGCAGCGAGGAGACCGCCTGGGTGAAGTGCGGGGCGCCCGGCGGCATCTGGCCGTTCGAACTGCGCATCGCTTGGCGAATGAAGGCCTGCGCCTTGCCGGCGGCGGCGGCGGCAATCCCGGCCCACACCGAACCCCATAAGAGATGGGCAAACGGCACCATGGTTTGGGCGTGAATTCTTTCATAAGGCTCGGGCATGATCTGCTCGGCCGCGGCCCGCGCCCGCAAGGTGAAGCCCTCGCTATTCGTCCCTCGCATGCCGAGCGTGTCCCACACCTGCAACCGCTCGAGCGTGTAGTCCGCCTTCAGAAGGACCAGCAGCACTTGGTCGGACGCCGCGGCATCCTTGGCGCGTCGCGCGGTGGTTACGACGCCATCGGCGTCTACGGCATAGGAGATGACCGTTGCGGTCCGCTCGAGAGTCACGTTGGGGCCGTCGTGTTCGATCGGCGCCTCGCTGGATCGAACATTGCCGCCGCCCTGCCCCTCGGTGGTCGAGGACGCCATGAGCAGCTGCTCGGCTGCGATGCGGCCAAGAATACGTTCAAGAGCGGCACTGCCCTTGGAGTGACGTACGACGCACGCCATCTTGATCTGGTGCATCGCGTAGATCAGCGCCGTCGAGGAGCAGGCTTGGCCGAGGATGTAACATATGTCGGCGACTTCCGCGATGCTTGCACCCTCGCCGCCCAGAGCCTGCGGGACTTGGATGCCGAGCAGCCGCTGCTTACGGATTTCGGCAAACGATTCCTTGGGGAAGCGCGCTTCCGCATCGACTGCCGCGGCGGTCATTTTCGCCACGTCGGCAGCGGCACGCGCGCGCGCCGTCAGATCGCTGTGGCGGACGTTGACTACCCGGGCGATCCCTGGGATGCGTTGCGGTTCCATCGAAATTCCCTTTTGGCTTGGCGGCAATCTCGGGGGCATTATGCGGAGACTCCCCGGGACGGACAATCGGTCAATTACCGGCCTAACGCAAGTTAGCGGCCCGGCACAGATTTATGAGCATATGCAAATCCTTGAATATATTGTGTGACAGGCCCAACAAAGTGCCTTTGTCGACTCTGGCCGCAACGCCGTGCCGCGCCGCACGGTATGATCATCGGCTGTTTACGGAGATCGCGCGTGGATTGGAAGGCGACGCAACAAGTGGGCGAGCGGCTCGTGGCGCTGGTGCGACAGACGCTCGGGGCAGACGCGGCCCTGCCTGAAGCATTTCCGGTCGACCGGCAATTGAGCGATCTGGGCGTCAGTTCGCTGAAAATGGTGAATCTAATGCTGGCGGTCGAACTCGAGTTCGATATTGCCATCCCGCAGTCCGACATCACCCCGGAGAATTTCCATTCGGTCGCCACGATCCAAGCGCTGGTGGTGCGTACGCTCTCGCTGCGCAAGTCCGTCTAGGCTCGCCGCTCAACCTCGCGCATGGAGCGCGGCGACCAGCGCATCCACATCTTCGAGGCTCGTTTCGCCGTTCGTCGCGCAGATCCGCACCACGTCGCGCCCCTCGAACGTGGTAGGAGCCACCCACGCCTGACCGGAAGCCACGACGCGGCGTACCAGATCGCGCACCGGTGCCAGTTCGCGCGGCGGCACCACGTCGAGCACCGCCAGCGCAGAATCATTGGCGACCGTCCACCCCAGGTCAATCAGTCGTTGCTTGACTCGTTCAACCACCTCCACGCTGCGCTCCACGTGCGCGCCCAAGCCGTCCCAGCCGGCGCAGGCCAGGGCGAGGAACAAGCGCAATCCCAGGAAGCGGCGCGACCATTGCACACTGTTGAGATACGGATCGACGCCCGCCACATTGGACGGCATGAAGCTCGTCGAGGCGTGAAACGCCTCGGAGAGCAGGTGGGCGTGGCGCGTGACGAATACCGCGCAGCCCATGGTGGTTGCCAGCCATTTGTGCGCATCGATGGTGACCGAGTCGGCGCGTTCGATGCCGTCGAGCAGCTTGCGCAATCGGTTCGACGCCAGCGCCGCGCCGCCCCACGCCGCATCGACGTGGTACCAGAGACGCTCATGCTGCGCGACGTCGGCGCAGGCGTGCAATGGGTCGATCATGCCGGCGCCGGTGGTGCCGGCGGTTGCGACCACCATCACGGGCACCGCGCCCTGGCCGCGGTCCAGGGCTATGGCGCGCGACAGCGCCTGCGGATCCATGCGGCCACGGCCGTCGGTGTCCACCAGACTCAGCGCCGCACGGCCCACTCCGGCCTGGTGCGCGGCCTTCAGCCATGCGATGTGGCAATCGCGCGAGGAATAGATCCTGACGGGGCCCGCAAAGGCGCGAGCCCCGTCGCCCGCAAATCCGGGATGCGCCCCGGTCAGGGCGCACAGCAGCGCGGTGTAGTTGGACTCCGATCCACCGGTGGCAAAGTGCCCGGCGGCCCCGTCAGGGAACGCGGCGCGGCGCGCGATGGCGCGCACCACGTACCGTTCCAGTTCTACCGGCACGGGAGAGGAAGCAGAACTTGCCAGTTGCGGGTTGAACACGCTCGCGACGCGGTCGGCACACTGTGCCGGAAAGCTGGGTCCGGGGTTGAACAGGCCGAAATACCGGGGGTTCGCCATTTGGACGATCCCCTGCTCCATGCGCTCGATCGTCCAACGCAGCATTTCCTCGAGCGGCCGCGGCCTCTCGAAGTCGAACGCCTCGAGTTCCGTGCGAAACGCGGTCATGTCGACGGTCGGCGCAACCGGGCCCGCCTGAATGCGCACCGAGGCGCGCTGCAATTCGCCGGTCAGCCACTCTTCGACGCGGCTGCGCTCGGTTGCGGTTGGGAATAAGGCCGCTACGGCGTCCGGCAGTGGATTCTGCTTCAACGTCGCATCCTAAGCTCCCGCCTATCCGACGGCCAGCCCGAGCGCCTGGTCCAGATCGGCGATGATGTCATCGATGTGCTCGATTCCCACGCTCAAGCGGATGCCGCCGGGCGCGACGCCGGCGGCCAGCTGTTCCGCCGCGGTCATCTGCCGGTGCGTCGTCGATGCGGGATGGCAGGCAAGCGACTTCGCATCGCCCAGATTCACCAGGCGCTTGAACAATTTGAGCTCGTTGTAGAAGCGCATTCCCGCCTCGAGGCCGCCGCGGATCTCGAATGTCATCAGCGAGCAGGCCTTGCCGCCAAGGTACTTCTGCACCAGGGAGTGATACGGACTATCCGTGAACCCCGCATAATTCACCGATTCGACGCGCGGATCGAAGCGCAGGAATTCGGCCACTTTGCGCCCGTTCTCGACATGCCGCTCGACGCGCAGTGCGACCGTCTCGATACCCTGCAGCAGTAGAAACGCGTTCATCGGCGCGAGCACTGCGCCCATGGTGCGCTGGTACACGCTGCGGCAGCGGCCGACGAAGGCCGCGGCGCCGTAGTGCTCCGTGTACACGAGCCCATGGTAGGACTGGTCCGGCTGCGTGAACATGGGATAGCGTGCCGCATTGTCGGTCCACGAGAACGTGCCGCAGTCGACCACGATGCCGCCGAGCGTGGTTCCATGACCGCCCATGAATTTCGTCAATGAATGGACGACGACATCGGCGCCGTGCTCGACCGGCCGCACCAGCATCGGCGTCGCGACGGTGTTGTCGACGATCAGCGGCATGCGGTGGCGATGGGCGACGTCGGCCAGCGCCTCGAGGTCGCATACGTTGCCGGCGGGATTGCCGACGGTTTCGCAAAAAATCGCGCGTGTGTCGTCGTCGATCATGGCCTCGAGATCGGCGGCGCGATCGGATTTCGCAAAGCGCACCTGCACGCCCAGCTGCGGCAGGATGTGCGCGAACAAGGTATAGGTCGTGCCATAGAGCTGCGGCACCGATACGATATTGCGGCCCAACTCCGTTACGTTCAAAGCCGCGTAGTACAGCGCCGTTTGACCCGAACTTACGCTGA
>Ga0307476_10002078_pt1 | contig 12015 bp, 10 predicted proteins | sample atmos_gasesECM2C_2_FD_203314 | JGI IMG/M metagenome (GOLD analysis project Ga0307476, IMG submission 203314) | Hardwood forest soil microbial communities from Morgan-Monroe State Forest, Indiana, United States - atmos_gasesECM2C_05 | ecosystem: Environmental > Terrestrial > Soil > Temperate... | reverse complement strand
CGCTCGCCGCGCCAACGATGCGGCAGGTTCCGATCAGGTGCTGCTCGCCATCACCAGGGACGACTACACGCTGGAACGCAGTGTCGAGTGGGAAACGCTCGGCATGCGCGGAACCTGCAGCGCCGGCTTTGAACTGAAGTTCAACGGATCGAGCGAGCAGATTTTCCCCGAAGGCTATGACAAGATTCACGCGCAGACCATGACCCCGGTCGCGCATTTGTGCTGGTCATCGGCCTGGGCCGGGATCGCGGCCGCGGCGGTCGAACGCGCCCAAGCCTTCATCCGCAAGGCGGCGCGCGGCGCGGGCGGGCAGATGCCGCCAGGTGCCGCTCACTTCAACGCGGCGAGGATGACGCTTGCCAAGCTGCGCGCGATCATCACCGCCAATCTCGACACTTACGCGGCGCACGAACACGACGAGCGCGCGCTGTCCTCGATCGACTTCCAGTCGTCGATCAACCTGCTCAAGGTGGAAGCTTCCGAGCTCGCAGTCGAGACCGTGATGAGCGCGATGCGCGCCTGCGGCCTCGCCGGCTACCGCAACGATGGCGATTTCAGCGTCGGCCGCCTGCTGCGCGACGTGCTGTCGTCGCCGATCATGATCAACAACGACCGCATCCTCTCCAACATCGCCAGCACCAGCCTGCTGAGTTCGGTGCCGGCAAGCTTGCGCGACTGAACAGAAGCGACTTTGTAAAACTTCAGGGAATGCCGAACATGAACATCGTCGTCCGAACCGACAAGGTGGAAAGCACACCCGCCGATCCGCTCGACCACCTGGCCGACAAGCTTTTCCATAAAATGGGCACTGACGGCGTCTACGCCCGCACCGCGCTCTACGAGGACATCGTCGAGCGCCTCGCGGCGCTGATCACCCGCCACCGTGAAGCCGGCACCGAAGTGATGCGCTTTCCGCCGGTCATGAACCGCGCCCAACTCGAAAAGTCCGGCTACCTGAAGAGCTTCCCCAACCTGCTCGGCTGCGTCTGCGGATTGCACGGCACCGAACGCGAGATCAATGCAGCCGTCAGCCGTTTCGATGCCGGTGGCGACTGGACCACCTCGCTCTCGCCCGCCGACCTCGTGCTGTCACCTGCGGCCTGTTACCCGGTTTATCCGATTGCGGCGGCGCGCGGCCAGCTCCCGAACGGCGGCCTGCGCTTCGACGTCGCGGCCGATTGTTTCCGCGCCGAGCCGTCGCGTCATCTCGACCGCCTGCAATCCTTCCGCATGCGCGAATATGTCTGCATCGGCAGCCCTGACGACGTGTCGGATTTCCGCGACCGCTGGATGGTCAAGGCACAGGCGATTGCGCGCGATCTCGGTCTCACCTTCAGGGTCGACTACGCCAGCGATCCCTTCTTCGGCCGCGTCGGCCAGATGAAGGCGGTCAGCCAGAAGCAGCAATCATTGAAGTTCGAACTGCTCATCCCGCTGCGCTCCGAAGAGCAGCCGACCGCCTGCATGAGCTTCAACTATCACCGCGATCATTTCGGCCTGACCTGGGACATCAAGGACACGGCCGGCGCGCCGGCGCACACCGGCTGCGTGGCCTTCGGCATGGATCGGCTGGCGGTTGCGATGTTCCACACCCACGGCACGGACCTCGCAAAGTGGCCCGCGAGCGTGCGCGAACTGCTCGGATTTTAAAGGAAGAATTATCCGGCGTCATGGCCGGGCTTGTCCCGGCCATCCACGTCTGTCCTCACCACTACGCCAGAAATTAAAGACGTGGATGCCCGGCATAAAGCCGGGCATGACCAGTCTCAGGCGTGCGCAAAATCCCAGTACAGCTTGCGCGCCCGTTGAAACAGCGGCGCCGCCTGCAATGAGCGGTCGTCAATCCTGATCACCGGCGCGACCTTGGCGAAATTGCCGCTCGAGAAGATCTCGTCGGCATCCAGGAAATCCTGATATTTGAGCGTGGCCTCGACCACGGTGACGCCGTCACCGCGCAACAGGTTGATCACCCGCTGCCGCGTGATGCCGTTGAGGAAGGTGCCGTTCGGCACGGGCGTGTAAACCACGCCGTCCTTGGCCATGAACACGTTCGAATTGCCGAACTCAGCGACATTGCCGAGCATATCGAGCATCAGGCAATTGTTGAAGCCGCGCGACTGCGCCTCGATCAGGGCGCGCGAATTGTTCGGATAAAGGCAGCCTGCCTTGCAATCGACCGGCGCACTTTCCATCGTCGGACGGCGGAACGGCGACAGCGTGATCGCAGACCCCGTGATCGGCGGCATTGGTGCGGCGTAGATGCACAGGCACCAGTTGGTTGTCTCGGGATCGAACAGAACGCCGCCGCCGCTGCCGGTCTGAGCCCAATACATCGGCCGGATGTAGAGTTCGGCCTTGTCGCCAAATCGGGCGATGCCTTCTTGCGCCAGCGCCAGCCAGGTCTCGACATCGACGACAGGCTTGAGCTTGAAGTTGACCGCGGAGCGATTGACGCGCTCACAGTGCCGGTCGAGATCGGGTGCGACGCCTTCGAACGCGCGCGCGCCGTCAAACACTGTTGAAGCGAGCCACGCCCCATGGGTACGCGGTCCCATGATCGGCACATTGCCGGTATGCCAGCCGCCCTCGAAGAAGGTTAAGGTCTCCGAAAACTCCGCCGGTTTCACGATCGGGGCTGATATGGCCATCTCTACCTCGTAACCCGGTTACCGTGGACGATCGCGCCAATATTGTCCCAATTTCCTAAGGATTCCCTTTTCCATGCGGATCGCCGGATGCCGGCAGGCGATCGAACGCGTCGTTACGCGACATCCGCATCGTCAAAGGCGACAAACATGGTTACGAAGGCGTGACGATTTTGTTCGCACCTTTAATCAATACGCCCGCATTCGTTAGGGTTATTTCATCAATCTTGGCGCGAATTATTGAAGGGTTGAAGGTCCGCCCCTAACAAGATGGCTGGTAAAAAAGCACGGTGAAGTGCTTACGCGAGAAGAACGTAGAGGTGACTGATGCGCAGCGAAACGATCGCCATTCACGCCGGCTACGAACCTGACTCGGCCACCAAGTCGGTCGCCGTTCCGATCTATCAGACAGCCTCCTACGCCTTCGACAGCGCCGATCATGGTGCCGCGCTTTTCAATCTCGAAGCCGAAGGCTTCCGTTACAGCCGTATTGCCAACCCGACCACCGCTGTTCTTGAAAAGCGTATCACCGAGCTCGAGGGCGGTGTCGGTGCGCTCGCGGTTGCGACAGGCCAGGCCGCGCTGCACTTCTCGATCGTCAACCTCGCCGACGGCGGCGGCAACATCGTCTCGGTGCCGCAGCTTTACGGCACCTCGCACACGTTGCTCGGCCACATTCTGCCGCGCCAGGGCATCACCACGCGATTCGCCGAAAGCGACAAGGCCGACGCGATCGAAAAACTGATCGACGAAAACACCAAAGCGGTGTTTGCCGAGACGATCGGAAATCCCGCCGGCAATGTCTGCGATATCGAGGCGCTGGCCAAGGTCGCGCATCGCCATGGCGTGCCGCTGGTCGTCGACAACACGGTTGCAACGCCGATCCTGCTCAAGCCGTTCGATTACGGCGCCGACATCGCCATTCACTCGCTGACGAAATTTCTCGGCGGCCACGGCACGACGCTCGGCGGTGCCATCGTCGACAGCGGCCGCTTCCGCTGGGCCGATCATGCCGACCGCTTCCCTGCCTTCAACCAGCCGGACGTGTCCTATCATGGCCTCGTCTATGCCGAACGCTTCGGGCCTAAAGCCTACATCGAGCGCGTGCGCAGCGTCTATCAGCGCACCATGGGCGCGGTGCTGTCGCCGTTCAACGCCTTCCTGCTGTTGCAGGGCATCGAGACCGTGGCGCTGCGCGTCGAGCGGCATGTCGAGAATGCCCGCAAGGTCGCCGAATTCCTGCGCAACGATCCGCGCGTCGATTGGGTCAATTATGCTGGCTTCACCGACAGCACCTACTACCCGCTGGTGCAGAAATATCTCAAAGGCAACGCCTCTTCGCTGTTCACCTTCGGGATCAAGGGCGGCATGGAAGCCGGCAAGGTCTTCTACGACTCGTTGAAGCTGATCACGCGCCTCGTCAATATTGGCGACGCGAAGTCGCTCGCCTGCCATCCGGCCTCGACCACCCACCGTCAGATGACCACGGAGCAGCAGCGCATGGCCGGCATCCTGCCGGAGACAATTCGCCTGTCCATCGGCATCGAGCACGTTGCCGACATCATCGAGGATATCGATCAAGCGCTGGCGCAAGCGAGCTCGGCACAAACCCGGCTCGAAGCGGCGGAGTGAACCGGCCGACATGACCGTCCTGTTGGAAAAGCGCAGACTGATCGTCAGTCCTGGTCTCGTACCGGCGCAGCAGCGGCGAGACGATAAATTCGGCCATCCCCAAAACGTCGATGTCGACCTGAGGATCGGACTCATCAACAACATGCCGGACGCCGCGCTGCAGGCGACCGAACGTCAGTTCATGCGTCGGCTGCGGCAGGCGGCACGGGACATTCGCATCGATTTCCACTGCTTTTCGTTGCCGTCCGTCCGTCGCTCGCAATCGGCGAAGGGCCGCGTCGAGATGACGTACACCGACATTACCGAAATCGATCGGCTGCCGATCGACGGATTGATCGTCACCGGAGCCGAACCACACGCCACGAACCTCGACGACGAGGCCTATTGGCGCGACCTCACCGATATCATCGACTGGGCGAAGACCAACACGCGCTCCACGATCTGGTCGTGTCTCGCGGCTCACGCCGCGGTGCTGTATCTCGACGGGGTTGAGCGCCAGCGGCTGGAGACCAAATGCTCCGGCGTCTTCGACTGCGTCGGCGTCTCCTCGCACTGGCTGACGGACAGCCTTCCCGCACCCTTCAAGATCGCGCATTCGCGCCTCAACGAATTGCACACCGACGATCTAATGGCCAAGGGCTATCAACTTCTGTCGCTGTCGCCGAAAGCCGGCGTCGACACCTTCGCCAAGGATTTCGGCAGTCAGTTCATTTTCTTCCAGGGGCATCCGGAATACGAGGCGCTGTCGCTGGAGCGCGAGTACCTTCGCGATATCTCGCGCTTCCTCTCCGGGGAGCGCGACAGCTATCCGGGAATCCCCTTCGGCTATTTCGACGCCGAGACCGAGCAGAGACTGTCGGCCTTTGCAGCCCGCGCCCAGACCGAGCGGCGTCCCGCGCTGAGCACGGAACTCCCCGAGCGCACGCTTCGGGGCGACGTTGCAACGGGTGCGGCCGCAACCGTCCTGTTCCGGAACTGGATCGATTTTCTCGCCGAACGCGCACACACCGCTTCACCAGCAACGAACTTCTGATCAGGCGATCGAATGGCCGCGCAAACCGGATGGCCGGCACTGCAAGCACGCATCAGCAATCGTCTGTCGCGGCATTTCTGCCTGAGCCCGTTCAACCTGCGCAATGCGCGCCCGATGGTCAGCTTCACCTTCGATGACGTTCCCGAGAGCGCGGCAGCGGCCGGTCTACCCATCCTCGACCAGTACGACGCAAAAGCGACGTTCTACGTCGCGGGCGGATTGGTCGATCAATGGTGCGGCCACTGGCAAGGCATTCGCGCGGACGGAATCGTGGAGTTGCATCGACGCGGCCATGAGATCGGCTGCCACACGTTTTCGCATGCGCCCGCAACCGACCTCGGTGCGACGCGCCTTGCCGGCGAAATCGAGGACAACCGTCGCTACCTGCACGATCTCGATCCCTCGATCCGGGTCGATAATTTTGCCTACCCCTACGGGCTCGGGTCGGTGTGGCGCAAATCGCAACTCGCGAAGGCCTTCCGCTCATCCCGCAGCATTATTCCGGGCGTCAACTCCGGCACGGTGGATTTGCAGTATCTGCGCTCGACACCGCTGGTCAATCTGCACATCGATGTTGGCGGCATCGATCGCGCCCTCGACGAACTGATCGCCACCAACGGTTGGCTCATTTTCTACGGCCACGACGTGGCCGATGAGCCGAGCCCCTATGGTTGCACGCCTGCCTTGCTGCGGCATGCGCTCGATGCCGCAGCCAAGCGTAATGTCGCCGTGCTGACCGTCGCCGGCGCACTCAGCGCGGCCGGCGCATAAGTCTTCATTCGCTGCCGCCTCTCGTCAGCGAAAATTCCCTTTGGTTTCGGGGATGAGGAAGGCGCCGATCAGATAGACCACAAAGATTCCGACTGCAAACATCGACAGCGACATCGGGATCTGCGTCGGCCCTCCTGCCGCCAGCGAAACGAATGTCGGCATCATGCCGCCCAGCGCAAAGCCGATGTTCCAGGATAGCCCGGTGCCGCTCGCGCGAATCTCGGTCGGGAACCGTTCATTGAGGAAAATCAGCACCGGCGCGTAACCCGCATTGCCGAGAAACGCGATCGCCAGCGCGTAGAGCGTGATCATGCTCGTATCCCTGGTCGCGGCCATGCCGAGATAGCAGATCGGCAGCAACACAAGCATGCAAACGCCGGCCAGAAGAAACGTCTTCTTGCGGCCGATGACATCGCTGAGCGCACCGACAAGGATCGCCGAGATCAGCGCCATCACGCTCGCGCCCATCAGGATCAACGACGACACATTGTTCGGCACGTTGTTCACTACCTTCAGGAACGAAGGCAGAAAGCCTGACGTGATGTAGTAGCCGGCGCCACCACCAAATGTGATCAGGAGGTTGAGCAGCAGCACGTTGCGCCAGCCGCTCGAAAACAACGTCTTGACCGGCGCCACCGGCTTATCCGCGGCGCTCGCAGCTTTCTGCCGCTGCCGCTCCTTGAAGAAGGGCGATTCCTCGAGGTTGGTGAAAATGAACCAGCCGAGCAGCGAACTGAGCAGGCCCGAGAAGAACATGCAGCGCCATCCCCACACCGCAAAGGCCTCGCCGGGGAAGATGGACGACATGATCAAAAAGATGAACGACGCAAGAAGCGCACCGATCCCGGCGCCACCGCCGCCGATCAGTCCGGACATTGCACCGCGCCGCTCCGGCGAGACCGACTCGGTGCCGATGGTGTGGGTCGAAGCGACAACACCGCCGACAAACACGCCCTGAACGAGCCGCAGGATCAGGAACAGGATCGGCGCGACGTAGCCGGCCTGCGCAATCGTCGGCAGCACGCCGAACGCCGCCGTCGCGATACCGACGCCGACGATCGCCACGAACATCGCGCTCTTGCGGCCGTGAACGTCCGCATAGTGCCCGAAGATCGCCGAGCCGAACGGACGCATCAGAAGCGTGACGGCGAACGAGGCGTATACCGCAGCCAGCGACAACGTCGGAACGCTTGACGGAAAAAACAGCGCGCCGACTACGGGGGCGACGTAGAGCAGAATGAACAGGTCGAACAGATCGAGCGACCAGCCGAGAACAGACGCGATCATGGCATTTCGCATCTGCCGCGTCCCGGCGGGCGATGACACCTCAATATTCCCTGAATCGGCAATCGACATGTGTCCCTCCAATTTTATTTATGAAATAAGCAACTGAAATCAGCTCCCGACGAATTTCGGCGGACGCTTGGCGTTGAAGGCCTCGACGCCTTCCTTGAAATCGTCCGACTGCCGCAAGCGGCTGTAGCAATGGCCTTCCAGCTCGATCGCAACCGACAACATCGAATCCTCGGTGTCGTTGAGGAGTTTCTTGGCGGTGCGCTGCGCCAGCGGCGCGAAGGTGCGCAATTCATCGACCAGCTTGTCGGTCGCCGTTTCGAGCTCTGCATCCGGCACGCATTCGGTGACGATGCCCCAATCAAGCGCCTGCTTCGCCGTGATCCGCTTTGAGCGCATCACGATATCCTTGGTGCGGGTGATGCCGATCATCTTCTGCAAGCGGGCCGAACCACCCGAACCCGGAATCTGCCCAAGCTTCTGCTCCGGCAATGCGTACAGCGCAGTCTCGGACGCGATGCGGAAGTCGCAGGCCAGCGACAGCTCGAAGCCAACGCCGAAGCAATAGCCGCGGTTGGCGACGATCACGGGCTTCGAACAGCGCGTTGGAGAGGCAATATTCCACGCCAGTTTCGAGACTTTCTCGGGCGTCGCCTCCATGAAGCCGCCGATATTGCCGCCAGAGGAGAAATGTTCGCCGACAGATCGAATCACGATGACGCGCACCCGCGCATCTTCGTCCAATGTCTCGAACACCAGACGGAGCTGGTCGCGTTCCGGCATCGAGACCACGTTGAGCGGCGGACGGTTCAGAACGATATCCGCGCGCTCACGCGCCTCGTCGAGTTCGACCTGGAAGCCGTCGAGCTTGGCGAGCCGCGGATCTGCGAATGCATAGGAAGCCATGGTTAAATCCTTTCCTCTTGGTCAGGCCGCAGTTCAGGGCGGCGCGTGTTCGATCTGGTAGTCGCCCGCGACCAGCAGGCGACGCAGCAATTTTCCAACCGGTGATTTCGGTAAAGAGTCGACGAAGACGAAACGCCGCGGCCGCTTGAAGTCGGCGAGCCCCGATGTGCGGCAGAACTGATCAAGCTCCATTTCGCTCACGGGTCCTCGGCGTTTGACAAAGGCGACGACGACCTTGCCCCATTTCTCGTCCGGCAGGCCTACGACAGCGACTTCAAGCACCACCGGGTGCAGCGACAGGCAGCTCTCGATTTCGACCGGCGAGACATTTTCGCCACCGGTGATGATCATGTCGTCGACGCGGCCGGTGACAAAGAGATCGCCGTCGCCATCGACGAAGCCAGTATCCCCGGTGAAATACCATCCCTCGCGCAGAGCCTTCGCGTCGGCATCGGGCCGCCGCCAGTAGCCGTCGAAGGATTCATCGCCCGCCAAAAGCGCGATGATTTCGCCCTCCTCTTCCGGCGCGGCCAAATCGCTCGCTGACGCCGCATTCAGCTTCACGACCCTGATGTCCTGATTGATCCCGGCCTTGCCAGCCGAGCCCGGCTTGGCCGGCGCGTTCTGATCGATGGTGAAGGTGTAGATTTCGGAGCTGCCGTAGTGATTGACGAACAGATCCGGTTTGAATGCTTCGTTCAGTTTCTTCAGGAGACCATCGGTCATCGACGCGCCGGCAAAGCCAAGCTTGCGCACGCTCGACACATCTGCCGATGCAAACTCGCGCGCGTGAACGAGATCGTGGTACAGCGTCGGCACCAGATAGAGGTTGGTGACCTTTTCCGCCTCGATCAGACCGAGCGCCTTCTTCGTATCGTAGCGGGGCAGGCACACGAAGGTGCCGCCGATCAGCGACATCGCGATCAGCGAGCGGACGCCCATGGTGTGATAGAGCGGCATGACGCCGAGCGTCCGTTCACCGCGCCGATAGAGATTTTGCGCGACATGGGCGATGCCGGCTGCGCGTTCGGCACGATGCCGCCGCGGCACGCCCTTCGGACGCGACGTCGTGCCCGACGTGTAGAGCATGACCGACCAGTCTTCGGCGCACGCACGCGGCGCCGCATCGTTAGCCGGCTCGGCGACGATGCGTGCAAAGTCAATCGCGCCGGTATCCTCGCAGCCGACCGCGATCCGCGGCAGATTTGGCGCTCGCCTTGATTGACCAGCCGCAGTTGCGGAAACGTCCTGATACACGATCGCGCGGGCTTCGGAATCCTCGATACAGAAATCGAGTTCGTCGTCCTTGGCGCGCCAGTTGACCGGCGTGACGATGATACCCGCCAACTGACAGGCCCAATGCAGGGTCGCCGCCGCTTCGCAGTTCTGAAGCACCGTGACGACGTGATCGCCCGTCTTCAGCCCGATGCGATCAAATGCAGCGACAACGGACGAAATCCGCCGATACCATTCCGCGTAGGTCAGCCTGATGCCCTCATCGACGATCGCAATCGCGTGGGGATCGCGCGCGACGCTGGCGACAAAGCTTGTTCCGAGATCAAGCATCGGATTTCTCCTGAACTGTATCGCCTGCCATCTCCCGGGCTGCTTCCATCGCTGCACGCACGATCGGCGCATAGCCGGTGCAGCGGCACAGATGGCCGGTCAGGAGATCGCGGATCTGCTGCTCGCAGGCTTGCGGGTTCTCGCGCAGGAAATGATCGAGCGACATCAGGATGCCCGCGGTACAGAATCCGCATTGCAGCGCGTGATTTCGTTTGAAGGCGGCCTGCAAAATGCCAAGCCGATCCGGCGCAGGTGCAAGTCCCTCGACCGTCCGCAACGCGCAACCATGCGCCTGCACGGCGAGCGTCAGGCAGGAACGTGCAAGCTTGCCGTCGATCTCGACCGTGCAGGCGCCACAAACGCCGTGCTCGCAGCCGACATGCGTGCCGGTGGCGCCGATCTGGTGGCGCAGGAAATCCGTGAGCAACATCCGTGGCTCGGCTTCGCCGCTGCATGGCTCGCCATTGAGCGTGAACTGAACGGGGTGACGATGACTAGCGGACAGGCGGCTCACGACAGCACCTCCCGCATCAGTTCGGCGCCGATCATGCGCACGAGGTCGCGCCGGTACCGCGCTGTGGCGTGAACGTCGTCGCGGGCATTGAGCTCATAAGCGAAGCTGTTCAATGCGTCATCGCGCGCACTCGTTTCCAGCCGGGGAAACTCGCGCGTCGTCGGCATGTCGGCGACGCCGCCGACCGCAAGCCGGACGCCGTCTTTGGTCGCGACCGCAGCACATGCGACGATGGCGAAATCGCCATGGCGGCGCGCCACTTCGCGAAAAGCGCAACGGCCTTGATTGGCCGGAAATGAGACCGCCTCGATCAGCTCATCGTCGGCGCGATTGGTCGCCATCATGCCGGCGAAAAACTCCTTTGCCGAAACGCGCCGCCGCTTTTTGGCGCTGCGCAGGTGGACCTCGCCGCCGAGCGCACATAACACCAGCGGCAATTCAGCGCTCGGGTCCGCATGCGCGATCGACCCGCACACCGTGCCACGGCTTCGCGTCTGGACTTGCCCGGTCCAGGGCAGCGCCAGAGCTGCGAGCGGCAACGCGTCCGCGAGTTCCGACCATGCCAGCAATGATTCCTGACGCACGCCGGCGCCAACGGTGACGCCGCCGCCGTTGCGTTCGATGCGTGCGAGCTGCGGAAGACGCATGATGTCGATCAGCGTTTTCGGCTTGGCCAGACGCATGTTGAGCATCGGCATCAACGATTGCCCGCCCGCGATGATGCGCGCATCGCCGCCCTCGCGGCGCAGCACATCCAGCACCTCATCGAGATGCTCGGCGCGGATATAGTCGAATGCGGCGGGCTTCATCGCTGCCCTCCGAACCATTGCCGCAACCTTGCGAACAGTGAAGGCCGCGCAGAACTCGATCCGCCGCCGGCTTGACGCGCCAGCGACGCGAAGAACTGCCCGATGATGACCTTTGCTGCGCCGTCCAGCAGCCGCCCGCCGATGCTCGCGACCTTGCCGCCGATGCCGGCTTCGTACAGGTAGTGGATCGTGGTGCCGCCATTCGGCTCGGGGCGCAGCGTGATGCGGCCCTCCCCGTGGCCGAAGCCGAGCGCGCCTTCGGCGTTACCTGCGAGCGTCACCGCGTGTGGCGGATCGAGATCGCTGAGTTTGACCTCAGCACGATAGCGTCCCTTCACGGGGCCGATGCCGATCGTCACATCGGCGCGGAAATGCGTATCAGAGATTTTTTCGACGCCATGACAACCGGGGATCACGGCCGCAAGCGTGTCGGGGTCGAGCAGCATAGCCCACACCTGTTGCGCGCTGGCCTTGACGCTCGCCCGGCCCTCGCCGCGCAGCTTGCGGTCGCCGCGGCGTTTCGGATCCGCCTGTGAGGCCTGATGCACCGGCGGCGCGGGTTCGTCGCCGCGAACCAATGCAGCCAGCTTGGCCGGTACCAGCGGCAGCACGAGGTCCCTGGCACCGATCGCGTCCGCAACAGCGTTGGCGATACACACCGGCGTCGACATGCAGTTGCCTTCGCCGACACCTTTGGCGCCGAGCGGCGTGAAGGGCGACGGCGTTTCCATGTGCAGGATGATCGGATCTGGAACCTCTGCCGCCGTCGGCAGCAGATAGTCGGCGAGCGTCCCGTTGAGAAAACTTCCGTCCTCGGCGTAGGCATATTCTTCATAGAGCGCGGCG
>Ga0307476_10002076_pt1 | contig 12019 bp, 6 predicted proteins | sample atmos_gasesECM2C_2_FD_203314 | JGI IMG/M metagenome (GOLD analysis project Ga0307476, IMG submission 203314) | Hardwood forest soil microbial communities from Morgan-Monroe State Forest, Indiana, United States - atmos_gasesECM2C_05 | ecosystem: Environmental > Terrestrial > Soil > Temperate... | reverse complement strand
CTACGCATCCGGGCGTTTGATCATGCCTGATGTCAAGAAGAGCACCCTCGAACGCATCGGTAGACAGCTCTTTCTGGGGTCGGTAAGGATCCATGGGAAGATCTCCATCACGGTCGTCGCATATCTTGTCGGCCGGGTAAATTCTCGAGCTGAGCTGCGCGAGATGACATTGCGCACGCTCGCCGAATTCGATCTGACTGCGATGATCGACTAACGAAGATTTTGCGCGAAACTGGCCTGTAACACGGGCTTGAGTTGACGAAACTGCCTGTCCTGCAAGCGATAATTGCAGTTCTGTGTAACCCGACTAGCCGTCACGACCACTCGCAGCAAAGCCATCAAGATTAGAATGGCAAGGGTACGCTTTGAACGCAACGCAATCAGACTCGCGCGACGTTGTACAGATGTGCCATCGCATCGTGGCCCTCGGCCGCGCGGACACACATGGATTTCATCGCCTCTACGTAGCGGGTGACGGATTCCCGGGCGATCGGATTGTCCGGGACGAGCACCGATACCCATGTCTTATCGAAGAGACGACCCACCGATATAAAGGGGTGAGCCAGGGTCCGGCCGTCGTAGTAACACCCTGCTTTCGTCCCGTCCAACCGTGCGGCGACGTCGGCGGAAAATGGAGGAATGCCTGCGTCCATGTAGTTCACCATGGTGAAGTCCTGCCCCGGCCTCCTGAGCCGAGGCATCAAATCCAGTACGCGATCGAATGTCACATTCCCGAGGTCTGTATTCGAATCAAGCGACACCTGCGCGGCGCGGGTCGTCTCAGCGAAAGATGCTGCCACAGGGACGGTGATCGGAACTAGGCCGACGAACCAACCCGCTGTCATGGATTCGGCTGGCGTGCCGCGCCCATTAAAGGGGGTAATCCCGTAATACGTTTCCGAACCGGTCAATTGATGTTCGACGAAGGCAACGCAGGCGAACACGCCGCCACTGAAACGGGCGCCCGCCGCTATGCAGGCGGATTCGAATCGGGCGGTCTGTTGCTCGTCCATCAGTTCTGCGATTATGACATCGCTGCCGCAAGGCTCCGATGGGTCACCTAGCGGTAGAGGGAACTTGGGCAGGGACCCATCGTTGTTTTCGGCGAACTCGATCCATTTGCGGACTTGCGGGGAATCCAAGCTCAGGTCGGACGTGTACTTCTGCTGCAGGACGCAATAATCGTCATGGCTGGCCGCAGGCGGCAGCGAGATGGGCGGCGCGCCCGAGACGAGGGCGGCGTACATCGTACCGATTTCGCGATATAAGACAGCTAGCGACATCGCGTCAGTGTGGAGGTGATCGACAATCACATAGAATGTAAAGTGATCTGCACACTGAATAATCCCGAAGCTGAAACAATCCCAATTCAGCGGATTGGGCGTACTCAATATATGGTCTTGCCATTCTGTTGGCGTCATCTCGCCATGCTCAGTGGGGACAAATTTAATATCGGCGGGGTTGGGGATGGTCCGGCGAACGATGTGTTTCGCATCATTGCACTCGAACCAACTGCGGTAAGTGTCATGCCGACGAAGGTGCGCGTTGATGGCGTAAGTCATGGCACGGATATCGCACCGACCGGGTAGATCCAGGCAACCGACACATAGCCGCGAATAATCGAGCCCACGGTCCGCAAATTCACAAAAGCCACGAAGGTGTTGGGCTTGCATATAACTGGCCGGCACACCACTTACCGGCGCTTGCCGGGCTGTCGCCAGCGAGGCGGGTGATGCGTGCCAAGACACGACTGAGCTTAAACCCGGCACCCAGTCATAAATTGTTCCTACTTCCACTGAGCCTGCGAATACGAACAACCTTCCCCCCTCTACTTCAGCCTCGGCGGCCAGCGGAAACTTCGACAGCAGTGATCGGCCATCAGGATGGTGCGACCTCTGAGGGCGCCAGCTTGTCGCACAGGTGCTCGGCCAAACCCCGAATGGTGGTGATGTCCATGGGGCTGATACGTATCCCCGTTGCGGTTTCGAGGCGGTTGCGTAGTTCGAGGTTGCCGAGTGAGTCAAGGCCATACTCGGAAAGGGGACGGTCCGGATCGAGGGTACAGCGCAAAATCAGGCTGACCTCGTCGGAGACCAGACGCCGGAGCCGAGTGGGCCACTCGTCCAACGGCAGCGCGTCGAGTTCGCCACGGAATTTACTTGTGTCCGTATGGCTTTGTCCCATGGATTGGAACAATTCAGCGAACCGGCTACCTTGCGCGAAGGCGGCCAACCACGGTGTTTCCACTATTGGGGCATATGCGGTGTACGCCCGGTCGTGGCGGAGCACTGCCTCGAACGCGTAGGCGCCGTCGTCCGGAGTGATAGCGATATCGGCGCCTTCTACCAGGGCTTTGGCGCGCCCGATCTCGCTCCAGGCTCCCCAGGCGATCGCGGTGGCCGGAAGGCCCTGAGCCCGGCGCCACCGGGAGAAGGCGTCCAGCCAGCTGTTGGCTGCCGCGTAGGCGCCCTGACCGGGCGATCCCACCAGCGCGGCTGCCGAGGAGAACGAGCAGAACCAGTCCAGCGGCTGGGCGGTGGTGGCCTCGTGCAGGTTCCATGCGCCGTTAACCTTAGGCGCCCAGTCCCGGTCGATCAGCTCGTCGGTGATGTTGGTCAGCGTGGCGTCCTCGACCACCGCCGCCGCATGCAGCACACCGCGCACCGGAAGCCCCGTGGCGGTTGCCGCGGCCACCAACCGCTCCGCGGTACCGGCTTCGGCGATGTCGCCACAGTGCACCACCACGTCAGCACCGATCGAGCGGATGAGCTCGATCGTCTCCAGCGTCTTTAGATTTGGCTGGGAGCGCGAGCTGAGCACAATCCGGCCGCAGCCGGCCGCGGCCATCTTTTCGGCGAGGAAGAGCCCCAGGCCACCGAGGCCACCGGTGATGATGTAGGCGCCGTCGCCGCGGAAGACCCGAGCCTGCTGCGGCGGTACCACCACGCGGCTAGTCCCGGCCCGCGGGACGTCGAGCACAAGTTTGCCGGTGTGCTGAGCCGCGCTCATCACGCGGATGGCGGTGGCGGCGTCGGCAAGCGGGTAATGCGTGCTTTCCGGCATCGGGAGTGAGCCCTCCGCCGTCAGCTCGTATACCGTTTTGACCAAGTCGCGAACCTTCTTTGGGTGGGTGAACGCCATCAAACCCAAGTCGACGCCGTAGAACGCGAGGTTCCGACGGAACGAGAAGAGCCCGAGCCGGGTGTCGCCGTAGATGTCCCGTTTGCCGAGCTCGACGAACCGTCCACCGAAGGACAGCAGCTCCAGCCCCGCGCGCTGCGCGGCGCCGGTCACAGAGTTGAGGACGATGTCGACGCCATACCCTTGGGTGTCGCGGCGAATCAGCTCGGCGAACTCGATGCTGCGTGAGTCGTAGACATGCTCAATACCCATCTCGCGCAACAGCATTCGACGCTGCTCGCTGCCGGCTGTAGCGTAGATCTCGGCGCCCGCGGCGCGGGCTATCGCTATCGCGGCCTGCCCCACGCCGCCGGTACCGGAGTGGATCAACACCCGGTCACCGGAGGAGATCCTGGCTAGGTCGTGCAGGCCATACCAGGCAGTGGCATGCGCGGTCGATACCGCGGCGGCCTGCTCGGTTGTCAGGCCGGGCGGGAGGGTGACTGCATGCTGGGCGTCACAGGTGATGAACGTGCTCCAAGTGCCGTTGGCAGAGAGGCCGCCGACGAGGTCACCGACCTGATGATCAGTGACGTTCTCCCCGACCGCGGTCACCACGCCGGCGAAATCAGTACCTAGCTGCGGCGGCCGCCCGTCGAAGCTGGGGTACCGGCCGAACGCGATCAGGACATCGGCGAAGTTGATGCTGGATGCGGTGACCGCGACCTCGATCTGGCCTGGCCCCGGCGGCACGCGGTCAAACGCGGCTAGTTCCATTGTTTCCATCTCGCCTGGGGTGCGGATCTGCAGTCGCACGCCGTCGTGCTCGTAGTTGACCACGGCGGTTTGCCGGTCGTCGGGACGCAGCGCACCGGGGTTCAAGCGTGCCGTATACCACTGGCCGTTGCGCCAGGCGGTCTCATCTTCCTCGGATCTGCCCATCAGTTGCCGCGCCACCTGCTCGGCGTCCGCGTTGTCGTCCAGGTCGATTTGGGTGGGGCGCAAATGTGGATATTCAGTGCCGATTACACGCATCAGCCCACGCAGCGCCGCCTGTTCCAGGTTGGGCCGCTCGTCGCACAGCACCGTCTGGGCGTTCCTGGTCACCACATACAGACGAGGAAGTTGCCCCGTCAATTCGGCCAGCTTTTGGGCGATCCGCACCAGATGACGCAGGTGCTCGCGGGCCCGGAGCGCACACTCTTCATCTGGGTTGCCGTTTGGTGGTGGCGTGACGGCGACTATGCCAGAGAATCTCCCGGCCGTGACGTGGCTGCGAAGCCGTTCGGCATTGGCCTGATGATCGGCATGCTGCGGCCAGGACATGGTCGTGCAGTCCACGTCCTGGAGTTTCAGCGCATCGCTCAACGTGGTCGTCAGCAGATCTCCGTTGCCGGTCATGTTGATCAGCAGCAATGCTCCTGCGTCGCCGTGGGCGACCTCGGGCACGTCTCGGGGCTGCCATTCGATGGTCAGCAGCCGCTTGGCCAGCACGTTCTCGCGATCCTCGGAGACCGCGCTGCTAATCAGCAGCCCACGCGCAATCAGCACGACTGTCCCATGCTCGTCCAGTACATCGAGATCGGCCTCGACCCCGGTGCTATTGGCTCTGGTCACCCGCGTGTAGCAATAGCGGGCGTTTCGCGCAGGACCGTAGGTGCGTAGCCGCCGCACACCCAACGGCAAGATGGCGCGCTGGACGCCGGGAAGAGCCACCACCGACTGAAAGCAGGCATCCAGCAGCGCGGGGTGTAGTCCGTAAGCGGCCTGCTGGGAGCGGATGGAACCGGCCAGCCCGACCTCGGCCAGCACGGTGTCGTCCGTTCCGCCCCTGCCGTCCATGGGGTCGGCGGTGTACGCGGCGGCCAGACCGGTGAAGGCGGGACCGAACTGAACACCGAGCTTGTCAATCTGCTTCCGCACCTCGGCGCCTTCCACGCGGCGCGGAAGCGCTGCGAGCAGCGCGGATATGTCGTGGGCAGGCGGCTGGTCATCTTCCGCCGTATGCAGGACCGCGGTGGCCCACCGCAGGTGTTCGCCCTCGTGGTATGTCTCCACCATGAAGTTGGCAACACCCGGCGATGCAACCGTCGCGACAGCGTTAACCGGGGTCTGATCGTTGAGCTGCAGAGCTCGCTCGAAGCGGACGTCGCGGATTTCGGACGCCTCACCGAGCACGGTGCGCGCTGCGGCCAACGCCATCTCACAGTAGGCAGCCGCCGGAAGGATAGGGATGTTGTGGATCTGATGGTCAGCTAGCCACGGGAGCACCGCGGTTCCCAGCTCCGCCTGCCAAGCGTGGCGCTCCGGTTCCTCCGGCAGCCGCACATGCGATCCCAGAAGCGGGTGCCCAGCAACCGTGAACGCCCCGCGCGCCTGATGGTCCTGACTGTCGTGGCTGACGATTAGTCGACGGTGGGTCCAGGTTGGCAGCGGCGCGTCCACCAGTCGCCCGGCGGGATACAACACCGAGAAGTCCACCTCGGCGCCGGCGCTGTGCAGATCCGCCAAGAAGCCGCGCAACCCGTGCGGTAGCGCCTGGTCGCGCCGCACGGCCGCCAAAGCGGCAACCGGCCTATCGAGGCTCCGGGCGGTCTGCTCGACAGCGAGGGTGAGCAGCGGGTGCGGGGCCAGCTCCGCGAAGACCCGGTACCCGTCCTCTAGTGCCGTCTCCACCGCTGCGGCGAAGCGCACCGTGTAACGCAGGTTTTCCACCCAGTAACCGGCGTCCCACGCTGGCTGTTCACGCGGGTCGAACAGGGTCGCCGAATAGTACGGGACCTCCGGTGTCATCGGATCGAGGTCTGCCAGGACCTCGGCCAGATCGTCGAGGATCGGATCGACTTGGGGGGAGTGCGATGCGACATCGACCGCCACCTCGCGGGCCATCACGTCGCGCTGCTCCCACGCCGCGACCAGATCGCGAACCGTCTGGGTTACGCCGCCGATCACCGTGGACTGCGGGGAAGCCATCACCGCCACCACGACGTCGTTAATCCCACGCGTCATCAGCTCCGAAAGCACTTGCTGGGCAGGCAGTTCCACAGATGCCATGGCGCCGGCACCGGCGATGCGGGTCAGCAGCCGCGACCGGCGGCAGATGACTTTTGCACCGTCCTCTAGTGATAGCGCGCCTGCGACGACAGCTGCCGCGGCCTCACCGAGCGAGTGCCCAATGACCGCGCCGGGGCGCACCCCGTATGCCTTCATGGTGGCGGCCAACGCGACCTGCATGGTGAATAGGGTCGGCTGGACCCGGTCTATACCGGTCACTGTTTCGGGCGCCGTCATCGCCTTGGTCACCGAAAACCCCGACTCCTTGGCGATCAGCGGCTCTGCCTCTGCGACCGCCGCTGCGAACACCGGCTCGGTCGCCAGCAGCTCAGCGGCCATCCCTGCCCATTGGGAACCCTGCCCGGAGAACACCCACACGGGTCCCCTGTCGTCCTTCCCGACCGCGGGCTGATACGGAGTGTCACCGGCGGCGACTTCGCGCAAACTCTCAGTCAACTCCGGGAGGCTGCCGGCAATCACTGCCGTGCGCACCGGCCGATGCGCACGCCGACACGCCAGGGTGTAGGCCAGATCGCGCAACGCCACATTGTCTTCATGGGTTTCCACCCAGTCGGCAAGCCGGCCGGCGGTGCGCCGCAGTTGGTCGGCCGACGTGGATGACACCGGGACCAGCACCGGACCCGCTGTCACGGCTCTCGCTGAAACATCGGCTTGCGCAATGGTTTCGGGGGCTTGTTGTGGTGCTTGTTCCAAAATGACGTGCACGTTTGTTCCGGACAGCCCATACGACGACACCGCCGCCCGTCGGGCGTGATGACCGTTAGTCGGCCACAGTGTGTTTGCTTGCGGCACAAAGAGTTCCGTCTGAATGCGGGCAAGGTCATCGGGTAGCCGGGTGAAGTGCAGATTCTGCGGAACCACACCATGCTGCAGCGCGAGGACCGTCTTCATCAGCCCTAGCGGTCCGGAGGCCGACTGGGCATGTCCAAAATTGGTTTTCACCGAGGCCAACGCACACGGGCCGCTGCCGCCGTAGACGCTGGCAAGGCTTGCGTATTCGACGGGATCACCGACCGGGGTGCCGGGTCCGTGCGCCTCAACCATTCCGATGGTGCTAGCGTCCACGCCGGCCGCAGCCAAAGCCGCCCGGTATGCCGCGGTCTGCGCGCTCACGGACGGGGTCGAGATATTCGCGGTACGGCCGTCTTGATTGGCCGCCGTGCCGCGTACCACGGCGAGGATCCGGTCACCATCTCTTAGCGCATCCGGCAACCGCTTGAGCAATACCACGGCGCAACCCTCGGCCGGCACGAACCCGTCCGCCGCGGCGTCGAACGCATGGCAGCGTCCGGTGGGCGACAGCATGAACTGCGCCGCTACCGAGGTGGTCTTGCGTGGTTCCAGCATCGCCGTGGCGCCGCCTGCGAGGGCAAGGTCGCTCTCGCCCGCGTGCAGGCTGTTGCAGGCCATATGCACGGCGAACAGACCAGACGAACATGCGGTGTCGACCGCGACCGCGGGGCCGTGGACTCCCAGGGTGTAGGCGATCCGGCCGGACGCCATGCTGAAATTGGTGCCGGTGAACCCCCACGGCCCCTCCAGGGCGTTAGCGTCGGCTGCGAGCAACTGATAGTCGGCATGCGTCAATCCAACGAACACACCGGTCTGCGAGCCAACCAACGTTGCCGGGTTAAGACCGGCGTGCTCCAGGGCTTCCCATGAGGTCTCCAGCAACAAGCGGTGCTGCGGATCCATCGCGGTCGCCTCGCGTTCTCCGATACCGAAGAACTCCGGATCGAAGTCCGCCACGCCGTCTAGGAACGCGCCCCACTTCGACACCGTCCGACCGGGTACACCAGGTTCGGGGTCGTAGTACTCGTCGACGTCCCATCGCTCCGGTGGAACCTCGGTAACCAGGTCGTCGCCCCGCAGCAACGCTTCCCACAACTGATCCGGCGAGTCGATGCCGCCGGGCAGCCGGCACGCCATGCCGATGACAGCAATCGGGGTACCCGGTGTTTCTTCCATGATCCGCCTATCTCTCCTCAGCAAAAGGCTGAGGAGGTGTGGTCTTTGTGACTGGTTCGTCTTGATGCAGGTTATCGACGGCAGCGAACTTCGGAGAGCGCAACACGCCGCCGGCTATGCCCAGGCAACGATGCTTTTGCGGGCTAACCGTTCGTAGTTTCCTGCAAATGTAGCACTTGCCGACAACTGGCCGACACCGCACTTATTTGCTGTTTTAGGTTCGCACTTGGCGCAGATGATATGCACCGATAAACGACTGATTGTGGCTCCGACGTGCGCATATCGAGCGTACGGCATGCGACCACCTAACCTCCTCACAGCAACGGCGGGAGCAGGCCCCCCGCTGCCTGGTTTCGAGTCGTGCACGCCCGTGTTGCCGAGGCGCTCACGTCTACGGAACAGCGCTAACCTGCACGTTAAGCCCCAAAAAATGATGCGCACAGCGTCTCACGTGTTGTACGCGAGCGCAACATTAAAGGTTAGGGGTTACTGAAATGTTAGTGATCGCTACGCCTGCGTTATAAATCAGTAAGGAAAGTCCCGGCAAGATAATAATAACAACGATAAAACAAGCTGAGAGAATCCCGAGAATACCTCCCTGAATGGTTAGGAGGTAATGCCGGGTTCGTAAAGATTTACCGGGCCGTCAACCGTGGCGCACCGCCGACCGGGCAGTTCAGCGCGGCTTCCGGTCGCTCTCGCGCCGGTAAGAGACGAGGTCCGCGGACTTAGCGAACAGGCCCCAGTGCGCCGTCTCGATTGACCCATCAGTCAACAACTGTTAACTGTGCCGGCATGTCCGGCGGCGCAATGGCGCGGGCGCTGGTAGTGGAGAGCCCGCGCCGGTTGGTCGTTCGGGAGTTTCCCGTCCCCCTGGTCGGCGACAACGATGCGCTGGGCGGCTACGCCGACTAGCAGTATGAGGCGCCCGAGAAGCCGATACGGAAGCCTAAGTCGCTTCCGCCGGTCCTGTCGAGATTCTCACCGAGAGACCAGACCCTGGTTGTGCGACAGCTGGCGTCCCTCCACCGTGCCTTACCCGGCTCTAATTGCCCCTCTCAGAGCCTGCCTACGCCCTTCGTCATCATCACCACGCCGACCACGGCGAGGACGAAGACGACGATCAGCCGGCGGTGAGTGCGAAACCAACAATGCAGCTGCATTACGACGGCTTGCGTCTTCGCCGGCGCTACCAGGTAGCTGACAAGGGGAATCTCGACCATCGCAAATGCCAGCAGGGTGAACATGAGCGCTGCGCTGACTTGGCTGCTGGCACCTGCTCCGGAGGCCAGAATGACCATCATCGCTCCCCAGAACTCGACAAGCTGCGTCGACGTGCACAGGCCGGCGACAAACGCCATCCCCAGCGACCTCGGTTTATACAAGCCGGACAACGGCAGTCGCGAGAATACGGTCGGTGTTTTCGGCTGAAGCACTAGGGCGGAGGAATCACCACCCGGCATCAGTGCGTGTGCTGCCTGACGCACCGAGAAGCCCGCAGCCTGCATCGCAGCGGTCGAAAGTGCGAGCACACCGAGGGCAATTTCGATGCGCGGAACAACCGGGTTCGCGGCGGCGGCAGTCACGACATGCATAACGGGAAGGATGAAGTCGTGCAGCAAGAACATCGCAACCAGGGCAGCGCCGAAACCCGCTGCCATGAGGCCGAGCCAGTAGGCGAGCAGATTGGGCACGGGCCGCGGGCGCGAAATCAAGAGCGCCATGATCCCGATCCGCACCGGGTCCTGCGCCGCGTTAAGGCCGAAGAACAGAACTAGGCCCCACATTAGCCACACCGCCTTGTGCGGGCGGTCTCTTCCAGGAGATCGGCGGCGGTGGTGACGCTTTCGGCGGGTTTGGTCATCTGGGTGGCGATCTCGCGGGCTCGGGTGACGTACTGCGGGGCGAGGATCGTGCGAAGGTCGGCGACCAGAGATTGCTGAGTGGTGGTCGAGAAGCGGTGCGCGGAACCGACTTTCAGGCGTTCGATGGCAGATGCCCAGATCGGCTGTTCGATCCAGATCCAGAGGATCAGCGTGGGGATTCCGGCGCGCAGGCCTGCGGCCGTGGTCCCGGCGCCACCGTGGTGGACGACTGCGCGGCAGGAGGGAAAGATGGCGGCGTGGTTTACCGCGTCCACCACCTTGACGTGGTCGAAATGTGGGATGTGGGTGAAGTCATTTGCGCCGGTGCAAATCAACGCTCGCTCGCCCAACTGCAGGCAGGCCGCGCTGATCATGGCGAGCGTGTCGGCGGGGGAGCGGACCGGCATGCTGCCGAACCCGAAGTAGATCGGCGGCGTTCCGGCAGCAATCCACGATAAGACCTCGTCGTCGGCATCCGTCGGCAACTCCATCGTCAGCGCGCCGACATAAGGCCGTCGGCCATCCCATTCCGCCCATTCGGCCGCCAGCCCGGGAAAGCAGAGCTCGTCATATGCCTGGATCTCGAGCGATTCGCGTTCCATGACCCGTCGCGTCGAGGGTCCGATTGCCTTCGGCAGGCGTAGTTCACGGCGTAGGGCGTCTTCAGCCTGCTTCGTCACGCGCCAATGCAACCACCACAACGCCGAAATCGCCGAGCGGATCAACGGCGACGGCAGGATCGGAATGAGCTGGCCGTTGACCCGCGCCGGGAAGTAATCCAGCACAGCCAACGGAATGTCGTAATATTCGGCGACGTCGGCGGCGAGCCCCTGCTGGATCATGCCCGTCACTAGCAGGTCGGCCCCATCTGCCAGTGACGTCAGCGTCGTGCCCATTTCTGCCCAGGTCTGGTTGAAATACTCCTTGGCTGCGCGCAGCACATTAACCGGAGTCTGGTTCTTCCAGAAGTTGCGGACGTTCTTCCAGAAGTTGCGGACGAAATCCTCGGCTTCCTGCGAGCTCGGGCCGTAGGCGACCGCAGCAAGTCCGGCCGATTCGACTAAACCAAGCGTGTCGGGCGCGACCGCGATGCGCACTTCGTGCCCTCGGCGCAGCAGCTCAAGGCCGACAGCGGCGCAGGGCTCGACATCGCCGCGAGTCCCGTGCACGGCCAAGGCAAATTTCATCGGCGAACCTCAGCTCCTATCAGCGCAGCCGATCGGCCTCGGACGAGGCGGCCACGAGGGGCGTCGTGGTGGGCTGGTGCCCGTTATGGGCGCCCACCGGGAAGGTCGCATCGCTGGTAGGCCAGCACCAAGTCCATCGCGGCTCATCGGCCCGATCGTCTTCGGGTGACGGGTCTACCGGGGGCGTGTTGACGGGCTCATGGCCGTTGGTGTCGGCTGGGTGTTGACCGTTGGTTTCGGCGTGGTGTCGGCCGTTGGTGTCGAGTGGTTGTTCGCCCCTCGTGGTGGGCCGGTGGCCGCGGTGGGCACCCACCGGGAAGCTCGCATCGGTGGTAGGCCAGCACCCAATCCATCGCGGCACATCGACCCGATCGTCTTCGGATGACGGGTCTACCGGGGGCGGGTTGACGGGCCCGCGGCCGTTGGTTCCGACTGGGTGGTGCCCGTTAATTTCGACCGGTCGTTCGCCGGTGGTTGCGGCTGGGTGGTGCCAGTTGGTTTCGACGCGGTGTCGGCCGTTGGTGTCGAGTGAGTGTTTGCCATTGTCAGTCAGCTGACCGTCCGCCACGCGGAGCGTCGTGGTGGGCCGGTGGCCGTTGTGGGCACCCACCGGGAAGCTCGCATCGGTGGTAGGCCAGCTCCCCATCCATAGCGGCTCATCGGCCCGATCGTCTTCGGGTGACGGGTCTACCGGGGGCGTGTTGACGGGCTCGCGGCCGTTGGTTCCGGCTGGGTGGTGCCCCTTGGTTTCGACGTGGTGGTGGCCGTTGGTTTGTGGTGGGTGGTGCCCGTTAGTTCCGGCTG
>Ga0307476_10002073_pt1 | contig 12036 bp, 6 predicted proteins | sample atmos_gasesECM2C_2_FD_203314 | JGI IMG/M metagenome (GOLD analysis project Ga0307476, IMG submission 203314) | Hardwood forest soil microbial communities from Morgan-Monroe State Forest, Indiana, United States - atmos_gasesECM2C_05 | ecosystem: Environmental > Terrestrial > Soil > Temperate... | reverse complement strand
GGGACGATCGGGAATTGCGACAACGCGGCGACGATCGCGAGCCGCGACAGCAGCGCCGCGATCGTGTCGAGCAGCCCCGCCAAGAACCCGACAAGGAACGCGACAGGGAACGCGAGAAGGAACGCGACAGCGAATTCGAGCGCGAGAGCGCGCGCACGCGCGGCGCGCTGAACCAAGTCCACTCCCGTCTCGACAAGCTCTCCCAACAATTGGAACGGCTCGCGCGCAGCGAGGCCGCCGCGCGCCAGCTGGCGCCGCAGCGTCGCGCCGCTTCGCTCGGCGAAGGACATGACGATGCCAACGGGCGGCTGACTGGAGCGCCGGCGCCACCGCGTCGTCCGATCGAACGGCCGCCCGCTCCGGCTCCCGTGCGCAATCGCACCGCCGCGCATGCGGACAATGTGTCGATCGACGAAGCGGTTGCCGAGATCGCGGCGCGGCAACGCGCGCTCGACGGCGATCCGGCGCCGCAGCCGGCGCTCCGGGACGTGCCCGCCGAGATCGCCGCCAGGCAGCGCGCGCTGGACAGCGAGCCCGTACCACAACCGGCGATCCGGGAAGTGCCCCCCGAGACCGGCACCATGCAACGCCTGCCAGACAGCGAGCTCGTGCCGCAGCCCGCGATCCGGGAAATGCCCGCCGAATCGGTCATCGATATCGAGGGCCTGGAACGGCAATTGCGGCAAATCACGGCCCGGATCGAATCGCTCGGACCGTCGTCCGACCTCGAAAGCTCGGTCGCGGCGATCCGTGGCGACCTCACCGACATCGCGCGCTTGATCACCGAGGCGCTGCCGCGCCGCGCCGTGGAATCGCTCGAGATCGAGGTCAAAGCACTGGCGCAACGCATCGAGCACAGCCGCCAGTGCGGCGTCGATATGGGCGCGATCGCCGGCCTCGAACGAGGCTTAATCGACGTGCGCGAAGCGTTGCGAAACCTCAAGCCCGCGGAAAGCCTGGTCGGCTTCGACGAGGCGGTGCGGGCGTTGTCGCAAAAGGTCGACATGATCGTCGCCAAGGACGATCCGGCGGCGTTGCAGCAACTCGAGACCGCCATCGGCGCGTTGCGCGGCATCGTCTCCCACGTCGCGTCCAACGAGACACTGACCAAAGTCGCCGAAGACGTGCGCTCGCTGGCCGGGAAAGTGGATACGCTCGCCAGCACCGCGGCGAGCGGACAGAATCTCTTCGCGCTGGAGAACCGCATCGAGACGCTGACCAACGCGCTGACCGCTTCGACCGAAGCGGGAAACGCGGTGCCGCGCGAGCTCGAGAAGCTGCTCACGGGGCTGATCGAGAAGCTCGAATGGGTGCAGCTGACGCACACCGATCACGCCGCGCTGGCGCATCTGGAAGACCGGATCGCGACGCTGGTGCAGCGGTTCGATGCCTCCGACGCGCGGCTCGGTCATCTCGAAGCGATCGAGCGCGGCATCGCCGATCTTCTGGTGCATATCGAGCAGATTCGCGGCTCGAACGGCGAAGCCCTGTCCACACGCATGCCAGCCGCCGAAGCTCCGCTCACGGTCCACGCCATCGAGCGCGAAGTCGCCGAGATCAAGCAAAGCGAGCAACGCACGCTCGATTCGCTCGAAGCGGTCCAGGACACGGTGGAGCATGTGGTCGATCGCCTCGCCATGATCGAGAGCGGCATCCGCGAGACGGCGCCTCAGCCGGCGCCGGAACCGCCCATGGCGGCGGCGGAGCCCACGCTGCCGGCCTTCGCGGTCGAGCCGGCGCCGGCCGCCGCCGAAGCCCCTCCCATCGTGCCGATGGAGCCGGCCGCACAGCGCACCGCCGCGCGAAAGCCGATCGATCCCAGCCTGCCGCCCGATCATCCGCTGGAGCCCGGGTCGGGCCGCTCCCGGCCGGCTTCGGCCGCCGACCGGATCGCCGCCTCCGAAGCCGCGGTAAGTTCCACCAAGCCGCCGGTGATCCCCGATCCCGGACAAAAACCCAATTTCATCGCCGCCGCACGGCGCGCCGCCCAGGCTGCCGCGGCGGCTGGGTCGACCGCCGAGCTCGGTAAGGGCGCAGCAGCGAACAAGTCGCAACAGCGCACGCGCCCGCTCATCATCGCAGGCGCCGCCGCCCTGATCGTGATCGGCTGCATTCAGATCGCTTCGCGGTTATTCGAAGCCGGACCTCAAGTTCCTCCGCCGGTTGCTCCCACCGAGGAATCGCAGCCACAGAAAGCGACGCAGCCTGAGAACGCGACGCCGCCGGTCACGGTCTTGCCCGAACCGCAGCCGCCGTCACCCGCGCCGCAGCCCCCGGCTGCCGCCGCACCGGCACCGCCTCCCGCTCCGAGCGCGCCGCCGGCGACGCTGCCAGTGCCGCAGCCGAACCCGAAATCCGGCGCCAATATCAGCACCAAGCCGGTGCAGCAGACTGCCTCCCGTGACAGCACCCGGGACGCGGTCGCGGTGGTTGCCGCCGCCACCGACGTCACCGGCACGCTGCCGCGCCCGGCGACACCGCTCGGCGACAAATTGCCGGCCACCATCGGCGGACCGGCATTGCGCGCCGCCGCGCTCTCAGGCGATGCGGCCGCGGCTTATGAGGTCGGCACGCGCTTTTCCGACGGCCACGGCGTGCCGCGCAGCAACGAGTCGGCGGCGCTTTGGTTCGAACGCGCCGCCAAGCAGGGCCTGCCTCCGGCGCAATTCCGCCTCGGCGGCCTCTACGAAAAAGGCATCGGGGTGAAGAAGGATCTCACCGCGGCGCGCGACCTTTATCTCGCCGCCGCCGGCAAAGGGAACGGCAAGGCGATGCACAATCTCGCCGTGCTCTTTGCCGAGGGCGTCGACGGTCCGGCGGATTACACCAACGCCGCGCATTGGTTTCGCGAGGCCGCCGATCACGGCGTCACCGACAGCCAATATAATCTCGGCATCCTGTACGCCCGCGGCACCGGGGTGGCGCAGAATTACGCCGAGTCCTACAAATGGTTCGCGCTGGCCGCGATGGCGGGCGACCAGGACGCGGCGAAGAAAAGCGAAGAGGTGGCGGCTCATCTCGACCAGCAATCGCTCGCCGCGGCGCGGCTTGCGGTGAAGACCTGGACCGCACAGCCGCAGCCCGACAACGCGATCAACGTCAAGACGCCGCCGGGCGGCTGGGACGCGACTGCGAGCGCTGCACCGGCCGCGAAGCCGAAAGCGCAGCCGCAAGCGGCCAAAACGCCGGCGCCGAGCGCCAAGCTCAACTAAATCGATCAATCGGCCAGACACCGCGCCGCGGCGACGGCGTAAATGCGCCGTTCGCTCAGCATGTGCGCGGTGAAAGACAGCGCGCCGAACAACGACACGATGGCGCGGTCGCGGACATTGAGGCCGCCCGCATAGGCGCCGAAGGCCGGCATGACCAGCCGCTTGCCATCGGCGGCGAAGCAGCGCCGGCTCACGGCGCGGCCGCGGCGGGCGATCCGCGCCTGCGGGTGCAGGTGGCCGGCGATTTCGCCATCGCACCGATGCGGCGACGGCTCGTGACGGAACGTCAGCGGGCCGAGCGCCAGGGTCGCGGCAAACCGGCCGCCGATATTGTCGGCCGGATCGGGATCGTGGTTGCCGGCGATCCACAGCCAATCGCGGCCGCGTTGCAGCGTTTTGAGTCCAGCACGGCTGATGTCGCTCATGCGCGCCGGGCCGCCGCCGTCATGAAAACTGTCGCCCAGCGCAATGACCAGTCGCGGCGCATAGCGCTCGATCAGCATGGCCAGCCGCGCCAAGGTCGCCGCCGTGTCATAGGGCGGCAACAACACGCCGCGCGCGGCGAAGGCCGAGCCTTTTTCCAGATGCAGATCGGCGACGATAAGCAGGCTTTCGTCCGGCCAATAAAGCGCACCGGCGCAATCGGCGATCAACGCGGCGCCGGCGACGGCAATATCTTGACCTCCCCCTGCAAGGGGGAGTGCGGCTGGCGCAGTACGCCGGGTGGGGGTTAGTGCGCGCAACGCGACCCCACCCCGGATCGCCTTCGGCGATCCGACCCTCCCCCTGCAGGGGAGGGTGTAAGCGAATTCCTCACTGCATCGCCTCCTTCACCAACTCGTCCTCGGCCTCGGCCAGTAGCGTGTCGGCCGCTTCGCCGTAGACCGCCTCGCGCCCGATCTCCAGCATCACCGGAACCGCGAGCGGCGAGACGTGGTCGAGCGCCTTATGGACGATTCGACCTTTGATGCGCGAGAGCATATCGCCGAGGCGGCGCACGTCGAGGAGGCCGGTGGCGGCATCGGCGCGGGCGGCGCGCAACAGCATGTGGTCAGGCTGGTGGCTGCGCAGCACGTCGTAGACGAGGTCGGTCGAGATCGTGACCTGGCGGCGGGATTTTTCCTCGCCCGGAAAGCGGCGCTCGATCAGGCCGGCGATGATCGCGCAGTTGCGAAACGTGCGCTTCATCAGCGCCGATTCGGCGAGCCAGGCTTCGAGATCGTCGCCGAGCATGTCCTCGTCGAACAAGGCGGCCAGCGACAGCTCGCCGCGCGCCAGCCACGCCGCGACATCGCCGAGCCCCCAGACCGCCAGCGCATATTCGTTGGCGACAAAACCCATCGGCTTGAGCCGCGCGCGCTCGAGGCGCCGCGTCAGCAGCATGCCGAGCGTTTGATGCGCCAAGCGGCCTTCGAACGGATAGCAGACGAGGTAGTATTTGTTGGCGCGCGGAAATGTTTCCACCAGCAATTCGCGCTGGCCCGGCATCTGCGAGCGCCATTGCTGGATTTCCAGCCACTCGCGCACTTGCGCTGGCAACGCGCGCCATTCCTGTGGATGCGAAATGATGCCGCGCACGCGTTCGGCGAGATAAGTCGAGAGCGGAAATTTGCCGCCTTCGTAAGCCGGCACCTTGGGATCTTCCGATGCCGCCCGCGAGACATAGACTTCGTCTTCGACCAAGGCCTCGTATTGCAGGATTTCGCCGGCGAACACGAAGGTGTCGCCGGGCACCATGGTCTCGACAAAATATTCCTCGACCTCGCCGAGCAGCCGGCCGCCGCGCGGAATCATTTTCGAGACGCGTGAGCGCACCAAGCGTACTTTCAGCATGTCGGCTTCGACGATGGTGCCGACATTGAGCCGGTAGCGCTGCGCCACCCAGGGATTGGCGATGCGCCAGCGGCCGTCCTTGCCCAGGCGGATGCGGGCGAAGCGCTCGTAGGCTTTGAGCGCATAGCCGCCGGTGGCGACGAAATCGACCGCGGCGTCGAAATCGGCGCTGGTGAGCGCGGCGTAAGGCGCCGCCGACGTCACTTCGGCGTAGAGCTCATCGCTCAGGAACGGCGCGCCGCAGGCACAGCCGAGCACGTGTTGGGCCAGCACGTCGAGTGCGCCGATGCGCGACGCCGGCGTGTCTTGCGCGTTCTCGGCGATGGCGTCGAGCGCGGCGCGGCACTCCAGCACTTCGAAGCGGTTGGCCGGCACCAGCACGCCCTTGGACGGCTCGTCCATGCGGTGATTGGCGCGGCCGATGCGTTGCAGCATGCGCGAGGCGCCTTTCGGCGCGCCGATATTGATGACCAGATCGACGTCGCCCCAGTCGACGCCGAGATCGAGCGACGACGTGCAGACCACGGCGCGCAGGCGGCCAGACGCCATCGCGGCTTCGACCTTGCGCCGCTGCGCCACGTCGAGGGAGCCGTGATGCAAGGCGATGGCGAGATTGTCGTCGTTGATGTGCCAAAGGTCCTGAAAAATGCCTTCGGCCTGGCTGCGGGTGTTGACGAAGACCAGGGTGGTGCGGTGCGCCTTGATCAGCGCATAGACTTCGCCCAGCGCATAGCGCGCGGAGTGACCGGCCCATGGCACACGCTCGCTCGAGTCCAGCATGGCGACATCGGGCGCGGCGCCGGCTTCGGCGACGATGAGATCGGCCAATGCGGATCGGCCGCGCTGCGGCACCATGAAACGGCAAAGGTCGTCGGGCTCGGCCACGGTCGCCGAGAGGCCGATGCTGGTGAGATCCGGCGCCAGGCGAAACAGCCGCGCCAGGCCGAGCGAGAGCAGATCGCCGCGTTTGGAGGTCACCAGCGCGTGCAACTCATCGAGGATCACGCGTTTGAGCGAACCGAACAAATATGGCGCGTCGGCCGAGGCCAGCAGCAGCGCCAGCTGCTCCGGCGTGGTGAGCAAAATCTCCGGCGGATCGCGGCGCTGGCGCTGGCGCTTCGAGCTCGGCGTGTCGCCGGTGCGGGTCTCGATGCGGATCGGCAGCTTCATCTCGGCAATTGGCGTTTCCAGATTGCGCGCGATATCGACGGCGAGCGCCTTGAGCGGCGAGATGTAAAGCGTGTGCAACCCGCCCTCGCGGCGGATGGCGCGGCCGGTGGAGATGAGGCGCTTCTTCTCCCCTCCCCCTTGTGGGGAGGGGCCGGGGGTGGGGGTCGGGAGGTCAGGTGCAAGCGTAGACGCCTTATCGCCACCTCTCGGCCCCCTACCCCCACCCTCCCCCACAAGGGGGGAGGGAGCAGATTGCGCAAGCGGCGAGGAACGAGACTCTTCTCCAGTCAATTCGACCAGGCTCGGCAAGAATCCCGCCAAGGTCTTGCCGCCGCCGGTCGGTGCGATCAGCAGCACCGAGCGGCCGGCCTGGGCTTTAGCCAACAGCTCCAACTGATGCGCGCGCGGCGTCCAGCCGCGGCTGGCGAACCAGCGGGTAAACGGCTCCGGCAGGACAATTGGGCGTTCGAGAACGGTCACCCGGCAGAAGTAATGGGCTGCGGCATCGTGGTCGAGGGCTGCGCCACCACGACGAGGCTGTCGACCGGCACGCCCTTTTCGCTGCGCACCGCGGCTTTGGCGAGATGCGCCGGCTCAAGGCCGGCGTCGCCGAGCACGCGGCGTACATATCCCTCACTGTGAGCATAGCGCAGCGTCGGCAACAGCTTTACGCCGTCGCCGGCATGGGTCTCGACGGTGAAGGCCATTAGGCCTCCAGGTGCGAGGACGCGTCCGATGCTGGCGACGATCGGCGCGAGATCGTTCACATAGACAAAAACATCGGCGGCGAGGACGAGGTGATAGATTCCATTATTGCCGGCTTCGTCGGTCAGAAAATCCGCAAGCCCTGCAGTCACGAGCCGATCGTAAATGCCCTTGGTCGCGGCTTGCGCGATCATGGCGGGTGAGAGATCGACGCCGACCAGCCAATCGACGTACGGGCGGAACGCGGCACCGCCCAGTCCGGTGCCGCAGCCCAGGTCGAGCATGGAGCCGAAGCGCATCGGCCGACCGGCTGCGCGCATGGCGATTTCGGCCGCGCCGTGCAACAGCGTCGGCCCACGATACTTCAGCCGCTCGGTGAGCGCCGTGTCGTAGCGGCCGGCGTATTGGTCGAACAGCCGCCGCACATAGGTTTCGGTCATGGCCGGCGTCGTTTCGCCAGCGCCGAGCCGGGCCAATTGCAGCCGCGCGCCGTGATAGTCCTCAGGGTCGGCGGCGCGCGCTTGTTCGAAAGCGGCAATCGCGCCGTCGCGGTCGCCGAGTTGGTCGCGGATGGCGCCGAGCGCGAACCAGGCCGTCGCGAAGCGCGGCGCCAGCTCCACGGTCTGCGCCAAAATATCGGCGGCACCGGCCAAATCGCCCTGCGCGACATGATCGAGCGCCCATTTGTAGCGCCGGTCGGCGATCAGGTCGCCGGAGGAGACGAAGAGCGGGCCGGTGTCGGTCATCTATCCGTCATTCCGGGGCGCGGGCAAGCGCGAGCCCGGAATCCATAATCACAGGTTTTGCAAAGTAATCGCATGCGATTTTTCTGAGAGGATAGTGGTTATGGATTCGGGATAGCCGCTGACGCGGCTTCCGGAATGACATTCCGAGTTTATCTTATGACCATGCGACCTGAAGACATATTGGTGCCGACACCGGCCGGCGTCTGCTGCAAACTCGGCGCCTTCTATATCGACCCGACGCGGCCGGTCGAGCGGGCGCTGATTACGCATGCCCATTCCGACCACGCCCGGGCCGGCCACGGTGCCGTGCTGGCGACCCAAGAGACGCTGGACCTGATGCGGCTGCGTTACGGCGAGAATTTCGCCGGCAGTACGCAAGTGGCGGCCTATGGCGAGAGCGTCGCGCTCGGCGGCGCCAAAGTGACGTTTCATCCCGCCGGTCACGTGCTCGGCTCGGCACAGATCGGGGTCGAAGCCGACGGCCTGCGCGTGGTCGCCTCCGGCGACTACAAGAATGTCGCCGATCCGACCTGCGCGCCGTTCGAGCTGGTGTCCTGCGACGTCTTCATCACCGAAGCGACGTTCGCGCTGCCGGTGTTCCGCCACGGCGAGCCCGGCGGCGAGATCGCAAAACTCCTGCGCTCCGTCGCGCTGTTTCCCGAGCGGGCGCACTTGGTCGGCGCCTATTCGCTCGGCAAGGCGCAGCGCGTGATCGCGCTGCTGCGCCAGGCCGGTTACGGCGCACCGGTCTATCTGCTTGGCGCCATGGAAAAAATCACGCGCTACTACGAAAGCCGCGGCATCGCGCTCGGCGAATTGCGCCTGGTCAGCGGCGCCACCAAGCAAAACCTCGCCGGCACCATCACCATCTGCCCGCCGTCGGCGTTGAACGATCTGTGGACGCGGCGCTTCCCCGATCCGCTCGCCGCCTTCGCTTCCGGCTGGATGCGGGTGCGCGCGCGGGCGCGCCAACAGGGCGTGTCGCTGCCGCTGGTGATTTCCGATCACGCCGATTGGGACGGCCTCACCGCGACCATCGCCGCCACCGGGGCGAGCGAAATCTGGGTCACCCATGGCCAGGAAGACGCGCTGGTGCATTGGTGCGGCACCCGCGGACTCAAAGCGCGGCCGCTCGACATCGTCGGCTATGGCGACGAGGACGACGAGCCCGCGAGCGGCGAGGCGGAGGCATGAACCGCTTCGCCGAACTTTTGGACCGCCTCGCCTACGAGCCGGCGCGCAACAACAAGCTGCGGCTGATCACCGACTATTTCCGCTCGACGCCTGACCCGGAACGCGGCTGGGCGCTCGCCGCGTTGACCGGGGCACTCAGTTTCCCGCACGCCAAGGCCGGACTGATCCGCAGCCTGATCGCCGAGCGCACTGATCCGGTGCTGTTCGAACTGTCGTATGATTATGTCGGCGATCTTTCCGAAACCGTCGCGCTGATGTGGCCGACGCCGCTTGCTCAGCGCGCTCCCTCCCCCCTTGTGGGGGAGGATCGGGGTGGGGGGTCGGGAGGGGAAGTCGTAATTGTCGACACCAGCGAGTCACCTCTCGACCCCCACCCCTACCCCTCCCCACAAGGGGGAGGGGAGTTGTCTCTCACCACCGTCATCGCAACGCTCTCCACCTTGGGCAAAGCACAATTGCCGAAACAGCTCGCGCGCTGGCTCGATGCGCTCGACGAGACCGGACGCTGGGCGCTGATCAAGCTCGTCACCGGCGGCTTGCGCATTGGTGTCTCGGCGCGGCTCGCCAAGACCGCGGTCGCGGCGCTGTCGGGCACCGACGCGCAGGACATCGAGTTGCTGTGGCCAGGGCTCGCGCCGCCCTATGGCGAGCTGTTCGCCTGGCTCGAAGGCCGCGCGGACAAACCGGCGAGCAGCGACCCGGCGCCGTTCCGGCCGCCGATGCTGGCGCACGCCCTCGACGACGCCGATCTCGACGGCCTCGCGGCAGGCGATTTTTTGGCGGAATGGAAATGGGATGGTATCCGCGTTCAGGCCGTGGCCGCACGGCAGGATGGTGCAACGATTGCCCGGCTTTATTCGCGCACCGGGGAAGACATTTCCAGAAGCTTTCCCGATCTCCTCGACGCGCTGCACCTGCCGGGCGCCATCGACGGCGAGCTTCTCATCATGCGCGAGCGCCGGGTGCAGTCGTTCAACGTGCTGCAACAGCGGCTCAACCGCAAAACCGTCACACCGAAGCTAATTACGGAATTCCCCGCCCATCTGCGCGCCTACGATCTGCTTGCCGACGGCGGCGAGGACTTGCGCGAACGCCCCTTCGCCGAGCGCCGCGCTCGCTTGGAGAGTTTCCTCACGCGGCTCAACGATGAGCGCGTCGATCTCTCGCCCCTCGTCCCGTTCACGACCTGGGACGAACTCACCGCGGCGCGAAAAAATCCGGCCGCCGCCGGCGCCGGCGATGATGCAGCGGCGGTCGAAGGCGTCATGCTCAAGCGGCGCGATGCGCTCTACCTGCCCGGCCGGCCGAAAGGCTCGTGGTGGAAATGGAAACGCGACCCCTTCATCGTCGACGCGGTCCTGATGTATGCCCAGCGCGGCCATGGCAAGCGCTCGTCGTTTTATTCGGATTACACCTTCGGCGTCTGGACCCGCGGCGAAAGCGGCGACGAGCTGGTGCCGGTGGGCAAAGCCTATTTCGGTTTCACCGACGAGGAACTGTTGCAGATCGACCGTTTCGTACGCCGCAACACCACCGACCGGTTCGGCCCGGTGCGCGAGGTCGTGCACAAGCCCGACCAGGGCCTGGTGCTGGAAGTCGCCTTCGAGGGCCTGCAGCGCTCGACCCGGCACAAGTCGGGGCTGGCGATGCGCTTTCCGCGCATCAACCGGCTGCGCTGGGACAAGCCGCCCGGCGAGGCCGACCGGCTGGAGCGGCTGGAGACCATGATCGCGCGGATCGAGGAAGGGCGCGTCGCGTGAGCGCATCTCACGTGCGACACCCTGCGCCGCAGGCCAAAATCCGCCGCGGCCGCATGCGCGATCTTGATGCGCTGGTCGCGCTCGAAAACGCCGTCTTCACCACCGACATTCTGTCGCGGCGGAGTTTTCGCCGCTTTCTCGCCGCGCCGAAAAACTCCCTGATCGTTGCCGACGAAAGCGGCAAGCTTGCCGGCTATGCGCTGGTGCTTTATCCGCCGCGCTCAAAGCTCGCCCGGCTCTATTCCATCGCCGTCGCCCCGCACATCGCCAGCCGCGGCATCGGCCCGCTGCTGCTCGCCGCGGCGGAAGCGGCAGCGGCGCGCCGGCAGCGCCGCGCCATGCGGCTTGAAGTCCACGAGCACAATACCCGCGCCATCGGGCGTTACGAAAAGTCGGGCTACCGGCTGTTCGGCCGGCTCCATCGCTATTATGACGACGGCGGCGACGCGTTGCGATTCGACAAGCCGCTCGGAAGCCGGCGCCGCGCGGCAGGTTCCAAGCGCGCGGCCTGATCCGAGATTTATGACTCGGTTTTGACGGTGGACATCATGGCCGGCGCAGTCGCCAATGGATTTGAATCGGGTTATGACGAATCGTGCCGTGCCTGATTTCCAACGCATGATCGGCCTTACTTTGCACAACGCTGGCGACTGGAAGGGGACCCGCCCATGACCGGCTGGGTCATCCTTGTCGACCAAGGCCGCGATCTGCCCAACGCCGAGACCCCGCACAAGGTCATCTCCACGGGCGAGTATCTGGCGCGGCCGCGCCTGTTCGACATGGGGCGGCCGAAGATCGTCAACCTCGCCCGCTCCTACGCCTACCAGTCCAAGGGCTACTACGCTTCCCTGCTCGCCGAGGCGCGCGGCCACCGCGTGGTGCCGACGGTCGAGACCATGCTGGAGCTGCGCGAGCAGAAGCTCTACGAGCACGCGCTGCCGGAGCTCGAGGACGAGCTCAACCGCTGCGCCCGGCGCGCCGAATTCCAGCCCGAAGGCGAGTTCAAGCTGCTGGTCTGTTTCGGCATCGCCCGCGACCCGCGCTTCGAGCCGTTCGGCCGCCTGCTGTTCGACTGGTTCCGCTGCCCGGCGCTGGAAGTGATCGTCGAGCCGGGCACCCGGCTGTCGATCGACCGCATCCGCCCGCGCGCCATCACAAGGCTCGCCAACGGCGAAGGCGACTTCTTCCGCGAGTCGCTGAACAATCACACCAAGCGGGAATGGCGCGACCCCAAGGCGCGCTCGGTCGCCAAATACGATCTCGCCGTGCTGTACGATCCGAACGAGAACGAGAAGACTGCGCCGTCGTCGCCGAACTCGATCAAGCATTTCATGCGCATCGCCGAGAAGCTGTCGGTCGACGTCGAGCCGATCACCAAGCGCCAGCTTGCCGAGCTCGCCGAGTTCGACGGCCTGT
>Ga0307476_10002072_pt1 | contig 12040 bp, 10 predicted proteins | sample atmos_gasesECM2C_2_FD_203314 | JGI IMG/M metagenome (GOLD analysis project Ga0307476, IMG submission 203314) | Hardwood forest soil microbial communities from Morgan-Monroe State Forest, Indiana, United States - atmos_gasesECM2C_05 | ecosystem: Environmental > Terrestrial > Soil > Temperate... | reverse complement strand
CGCATCTGCAGCTTGGCCTGATAAGCTCGGCGGCGAAGTTCAGCAGACGGTTTCCCGTGGACCAGTCGTCCGCGGAAAAACCATTCGTTGCGCTCTTTAATGTGATCCCCATCGGAATCGGGGATCGGATTCTGCGGAACGTTCTGTTTCGCGCCTTGCGCGTGTACGTTCGAAACTGCAGAAACGCAACCTGCGGCAAGCGCTAGCACTCGCAACCAGCAGAACAGACGACGGCTTGGCATGGTGATCTCGCTCACCCGCCAGTATCGAGAGCAAACCCAGGCTAAGCAACGCAAAAGCGCTGTCCCAAGCCGGTACTGGACCACTTTGGGAAAATTCCCCTAACACGACTGAGCGCACGAAATGGTCTTGCCTTGTACAATCTGCTTCTTATGACCGCCTGCGCTGGAGTAACGAGAGTGGAACGGCTCCGTGAGAGTGCGCAGCGTAACCGTGAAGCTTTCGTTCGAGCTCAACGCAATTCCTTATGGCAATTGACTGGCAAGCATTCTGGCTGACGCTACAACTCGCGACTGCCGTATCAGTCATATTACTGATGCTGGGTCTGCCGATCGCCTGGTGGATTGCGTTTTCCGGCTGGCGGTGGAAATTCTTGGTAGAAGCCGTGGTGGCGCTTCCCATCGTGCTTCCCCCGACAGTGCTCGGGTTTTACGTGCTGGTGGCGCTCGGGCCGCGCAGTCCACTGGGCCGCTGGTGGATTGCTCTCACCGGACATACTCTGGCGTTTACTTTTGCCGGGCTGGTGATTGGTTCAATCCTCTATAGCCTGCCGTTTGCAGTGCAGCCTTTCGCCGCATCGTTCGCCAGCGTAGATCGCAAACTGATCGCGGCTTCCGCCACGCTGGGCGCTTCCCCACTTCGCACGTTTTTTCGTGTTGTCGCGCCGCTCTCCGTTCCCGGACTGATCACCGGCACAGCCCTCAGCTTTGCCCACACCATGGGGGAGTTCGGCGTGGTGCTGATGGTGGGCGGAAATATTCCCGGCGTCACCCGCACCGTCTCCATCGATATCTTCGACCGGGTACAGTCTTCTGACTATGCCGCCGCCAACCAGACCGCGTTGCTGTTGCTCGCATTCTGCTTCGTCGTGCTGGCCGTCGTATATAGCGTCAATCGCAAAGCCTGGCTTCTGGGACCTATAAAATAGTCTGCGATGAGCGGATCTCCCAGTGACGAACGCACAACCGGTACAGTCTCGTCGCCGGTTTCCGTTCAAGATAAAATCGCGGTCGCTCTGCTCGATGTCGCGTTCCGCAAGCGATTCGCGGCACCTTCACAAGAGTTTGTCCTGGAAGCAGAGTTTCGCGCCGGGCCGGGGTTCACCATTCTGTTTGGCCCATCCGGAGCCGGCAAAACTACTCTGCTCGATTGCGTCGCTGGATTGGCCAAGCCGGACTCTGGCCGGATTGCCATCGGCGACCGCGTTCTCTTCGATGCCGCGCCAGGCATAGATGTCCCTGTATCGAAGCGCAGCGTGGGATACGTATTCCAGAGCCTTTCCCTATTTCCACATTTGACTGTCGAGAAGAATGTCCAATACGGCCTCGCGCATTTTCCGCAGGTAGAGCGTACAACGCGAGGATCCGCGGTTCTGCAGGCATTTCGCATAGCCCATCTCGCCAAGCGTTATCCGCGAGAAATCTCTGGCGGAGAAAGCCAGCGTACGGCATTAGCCCGAACGTTGGTGACCGACCCAGCGGTGCTGCTTTTGGACGAGCCCCTCGCCGCGCTGGACGCGCCAACAAAAGCGAAGATCATTGACGATCTGCGCCAATGGAACCAGGATCACCGCATTCCCATCCTTCATGTCACACACAGCCGCGAGGAAGTGTTTGCCCTGGGCGAGCGCGTGATTGTGCTCGACGCCGGGCGCATCGTGTCCCAGGGCACTCCGCATGAAGTGATGGAAGCCCCGCAGCAGGAAACAGTCGCTCAATTGTTAGGTTTCGAAAATATCTTCGACGCCATCGTGGAGACGGTCAGTCCCCAGCGCGGCACCATGGCTTGCCGCGTGGCGGGAGACGGCGGCCCGGTGCTGCTCGAAACGCCGCTGGTACGAGGCGGCGTCGGTTCGACATTGCGCGTGGGAATCCGCGCGGGTGACATTCTACTGGCAACCGCACCGCCGGTCGGGCTGAGCGCGCGCAACGTGATTCCCGGGCGCATCACCTCACTCGAACAGCGCGATGTTATCGTCTCCGCGCGCGTGAAGTGCAGAGTCGAGATGGAAGTCCACCTCACTCTGGCCGCACGCGATTCGCTGCAACTCGCACCCGGCCGCGAGGTGTGGCTGGTGATCAAGACGCACTCGTGCTTTCTGATGCGGCGGTAGGGCGAGAGGATCATTGCGGATTTACTTCAGCGCTCTGTACTTCATCCTGCTCCATCTCAATCACGGCGATCCATTGCCCTTTACGCTCTTCCGAAAAGACAACTCGGCCTCCGAGTATCTGCGCCGCGGCCACTGGCGGCAAGTCTCGATGGAAGCCGAAGAATCGTCTCTTCAAATCCTCCCAAGCCTTCCAATGGTCCAGCAGCGAGTGCACTGGCTCATATTTCGTCGAAAACACCAACGCAACCTCGAAATGCGAGCGGAACTCAGCCGCCGAGAGCACTTCCTCCAGGGAGAAATCCTCGATGCGCACCACTTGTACCGGGCGCGTAACGTAGCCCAGCCAGGGACGCGTCAGTTCATCCGCCGCCGGCCATGCTGTAAGCGCATGCGCCATGGGATATCGAGCCTCCAGGAAGCGTTCTCCGTCCTGGTGAAGAACAACGTAGTCCCGATAAGCAAAGGTGTCTTCCGGCGAGAATCCGTAAGGCGGATTCCAGAACCACGCGACCACGAAAGCGACTGCAACCATAGTCACGGCAGCGAGCCAATAGCGCAGCCGCCTGCGAAGCGTGGAGACAGCAACGATGATCACGAGCGGCACAACCGGCAGCATATAGCGCGCCAGTACTGCGCCTCCGATTAAGGCCATCGTCACCACATAGGCCGTCACAACTACCAGAAATATCAGCTGCACCGGGATCGCAATGCGCGGCCGGTTTCTACCGTTATCTTTGATCGGAGGCAGAAACATCGCCAGCAACATACCCACTGTCAGCACCCACAAATGCAGATACCCGAAGGCCTGCCAAAGGCGGAGTGCGAGAGCCAGCAGGAAGCGCCACGGATTAAGAGTGGCAGCGACGTTATAGCGAAAAAACTCCGGATTGCCGAAGACATATCCGGTGCGGGCATAGTGATAGGCGTACCACAAAGCCAGTGGGAGCAACGGAACCAGCAAGGATACAACACGCCATGCGGGACGCGCCGCGCGCCCTGAATCGGGTCCGTCCGCGCGTTCCCATAGTCCTCGCAGCGAGTCCCGCCCTGGCATCCAGAAACCCAGAATCTCCCAACTTGCCAGAGCCACCGGCGCAAGGATCGCGGTTTCTTTTGCCAGCGTCGCCAGCGAAAACCAGATCGCGACCGCAATCGGTCGTTCCTCCAGATAAGCGCTGAGACCCCAAAACGTGAGCCCCGCCGCTGCCAGATCCACCTGAGCCAGAGAACTTTGAGCGAAATAAACTGGATACAATGCCGTGCAGAAGGTGGACGCAATCGCCACTTGCAGGTTCGCCGCGCGTTCCGCCAGGCGAAACACTCCCAGCAACGAGAAAGCAGCGATCACCAACATAGCCGATCGCGTCACCACCGGCGCATAGCCTACGCCTTTCCACCACAGTGCGATCCAGGCCAGGACCAACGGCGGATGGGCATTCGAGACGGTGGTGTGCGGAATCAGACTACCGCTCAGCCACAGATCGCGCGCGGCGGGGATGTAGTATCCAGCCTCGTCCCAGAAGTAAGGAAGCTGCAACAGCGGAATGTGCAAGAGAAAAATGGCAACAAAAATCACCGCGAACACTAGTGCCGGATGCGGGCTGGAAGAACCTATGGGAGAAATCATTCTATCCGCGGTAACATCTCTCTAAGCGATGCACTCTCCGTAGAGACGTTGCTTGCAACGTCTCTCTATCCAACTATCCATATCCATGATCCGGAATCCTGGCGGGCGAGACATAGCAAGCTACGTCTCTACAATAACCGCGGAAGCTAATGCACTGGTCCTTGCGCACCCATGCGCGGGTCAAGCTTGATCTCCCCGAAAGCGCTCTCGTAGCCGCCCACGTTCTGCTGCAGAAGTCCCAGCAACGCCTTAGCCTGCTGCGGGCTCAAATAAATTCCCTGGAAGTTCTTGATCTCCACGTGGGTTTCGGTTTGTTGCTGCAGCGTGCCGAAGACCAGGAAGAAGTCCCAGATATTCACCCGCATCTGCACGCTGTTGGCGTAATTCTCGCGGTAACCGGTGTCGTTGGTTAATTTCACGTTTGGCTGAGTCGGATTATTCATAGGGTCGAAGTGTAAATGAGTTACCCGCCAGGAAGGAACTAGCCACGGGGTTGGAGAGCCCACAATTCGGTCAACTGACGAAAACTGTCATGCCCTTGATGTTTTGTGGCGGCTGTGGAATGGCCGATCCTCCCCTAGATAGCGCCCTCGGTGTTGCTCTCTGCTGAAAACACGGGACTTACAGGCGCCGTCCCCATTACTTTCGGAAGTACCCCGTGGCGGACAAAGTGCGATACAGTTTAGGCTGCTATTGACGATGGAAACGGTACCGCAATGACCCCAAAGGATCCCGAGCTGACAGAAGAAATTGTGCTCCCCGAGCATCTCCTTCCCCTGGAACCGGTACTGGGCGAGGGCGTGTCGGCTCAAGACCTGTGCAAGGTCTTGGCCAAGATTTTCAGCGTGCAACATAACGAAGTCGCGCTGTTGCGGCTGGAGGGCGGACTCCTCCACTTTATCTTTCCCGAATACCTGCGCACCTCCGGCTCGATTCCATTGTCCAGCAAAGCGGTGGCGGCCCACACGGCTCTAAGCAAGAAAGCCGAGATCTTCAATAACTTTGCTAGAGTGAAGCACGCCAGTATCTTTGAAACGATTAAGCCCGGCGCCAACGATTCGGACTCGCCGGCACCGCCATCCCCGATTCAGAAGCTCATGTCAGTGCCGATCATGGACCGCGATTCGGTGGTGGTGGGCGTGATTCAAATTTCGCGCAAGGGATTGGATTCGAAGTTCGCACAAGATTTCAGCCGCGAAGACCTGCACGACTTGGAGTTGGCAGCTGGCCTGCTGGCCACCGCTCCTGCCCTGACCACGAATAAGCCCGGGATTTAGCCGGGCTGAAGATATTCAATCAGTCCAGACGCGCGACAAATCAGCGATTGCTGCAACCAAAATCTTTCCTTTCCGCAGATACTCTCAGTCCTTCACCAGAACTCGCAGATCCGTCCCCGTCATTTCGTTTGGCTCATCGATCTCGAGCATCCCCAGCAAGGTCGGCGAAATATCGCGCAGCGATCCGTTGGGCTTCAGCGTGAATCTACCGGCATTCTCCGAGACCACAATAAAAGGCACTGGATTGGTCGTATGCGCGGTGTGGGGACCGCCAGTCGCGGGATCGATCATCATCTCCGCGTTACCATGATCCGCAGTGATCAGCATCGCACCGCCTTTTGCCCGCACCGCCCTTTCAATGCGGCCAAGGCAAGCGTCCACCACTTCGACCGCTTTGATTGTGGGTTCGATCTTGCCGGAATGCCCGACCATGTCGGCGTTGGCAAAGTTCACGATCATCACATCGAATGTCCCTTCCTCGGCGGCCTTCACCACCGCGTCGGCAATGCCCGCCGCACTCATCTCCGGCTTCAAATCGTAAGTCGCGACCTTGGGCGACTGCACCATCAGGCGCTCTTCCCCGGGAAAGGGTTGTTCCACTCCGCCATTGAAAAAATACGTGACGTGCGCATACTTCTCGGTCTCCGCCACGCGCAGGTTGCGCATATTCATCCCACCCATGACGTTCGCCAGAATGTTCGCCATCGACTCCGGCGAGATCACTACGGGCAGGCTGAAATTCTTGTCATACCGCGTCATGCAGACGTGACGCAGATGCTTCGGCACGCGATCGCGCGGAATGGTCGCATCCAGATCGGCCGCACCCAGCAGATCACTGCCACCTTTTTCGTTGAGCCCGCTGTTGCGGGCGAGCGCCCGCGTGATCTGCCGCACCCGGTCGGCGCGGAAATTAAAGCAGATGCACGAATCTTCATCGCGAATCGTGGCCAGCGCTTGGCCGCGACTGTCCGTGCATACAAACGGAATCACGAATTCGTCGGTTACACCTTTGTTATAGGAATCCTTCATCCCCTGCACCGGGTCGGCGCACTTCCCGCCCTCCGCGTCGGCCAACACCATAGCGTTATAAGACTTGGCAATGCGCTCCCATCGCCGGTCGCGGTCCATGGCAAAGTAGCGCCCGCTCACCGTGGCGATCTTGCCGCAATTGTATTCGCGTATTTTCTGTTGCAGCTGTTCTAGATATCCCCCGCCGTTGGTGGGCAAAGTGTCGCGTCCATCCATAAAGGCATGCACGAAGACGCGCTCCAGTCCATTCTGCTTCGCCATTTTCAGCAGGGCATAGAGATGCGCCTGCTGCGAGTGCACGCCTCCGTCCGAAACCAGCCCGAACAGATGCAACTGCCGCTCCTCGGAGCGGGCGTGTTTCATCGCATCGAGCAGCACAGGATGCTGGAACAATTCCCCATTCTGGATCATGAGATCGATGCGCGTGATATCCATGTGCACGATACGCCCGGCCCCAATGTTGAGGTGCCCGACCTCGCTGTTCCCCATCTGCCCTTCAGGTAGTCCGACGAAAGGCCCGCTGGTATGGATCAGAGTGTTAGGATACTCGCGCAGCAACCGGTCGTAGGTCGGCTTCTGGGCAAGCGCAATGGCATTGGCTTTGGTTTCGACTCGGTAACCCCAGCCGTCAAGAATAATAAGAACAAGTGGTTTGGGACGGGACATGGAGATCAGCTCTTAGCTCCTAGCTTCTAGCTTTGCCTTTATTCGGGTCAGCCGTGCCACCCGACCAGCACCGAATGCCGTTATACTCGAAGTTAATGGAGGAACCCGTGAGAATCAACGCCCTGCTGCTACCCGAATTCGACGAGGAAATGAAAAAAACACGCACCACTCTAGAACGCGTTCCCGCCGATAAGCCGGACTTCGCCCCTCATGCCAAATCTATGCCCCTGGGCAAACTCGCTCCTCACGTTGCGCAGCTTGCCGGCTTCGGCTTAACCATCCTCACCACTCCGGAATTGGATTTTTCAAAATCCAGTATCAAACGGTTACCCCTTGAATCTGTCCCTCAACTGCTGCAAGCTTTCGACGAGGGCGCAGCCCAGGTTCGCACCGCTCTGCAAGGCATGCCGGACGAAGCCTGGACCGAGAACTGGAAGCTCAGCTTCCAGGGCAAGTCCATTTTCGAGGGATCGCGATTCCTGGCTTATCGTGAAATGTTCCTGAACCATCTGGTACATCACCGCGCCCAACTGGGCGTGTATCTGAGGTTGAACGGTAAGCCCGTGCCGGGAATCTACGGCCCATCGGCAGATGACACGCTTGGATTCTGAAACATAATCTCTTGGCGTGGGTTAGCTGACGGCCAGGCTAGCCCTTGTAATTCAGCGCAGCCAATCCCAAGAACCGCCCCGTCCCGCCCAACTCTTCCTCAATCCGCAGCAGCTGGTTGTACTTCGCGATGCGGTCGGTGCGCGACGCCGACCCCGTCTTGATCTGTCCCGCGCCGGTCGCCACCGCAAGATCCGCGATGAATGTGTCTTCAGTCTCTCCCGAGCGATGCGAAATCACCGACGTATATCCATTCCTCCGCGCCAGATCAATCGCATCCAGCGTCTCGCTTACCGTCCCAATCTGATTAACCTTCACCAGAATCGAATTAGCAACGCCCTTGTCGATTCCTTGCTGCAGAAACTCCACGTTGGTCACGAACAAGTCATCGCCTACGAGTTGAATCTTCCCGCCGAGCTCTTTGGTCAGATTGCCCCACCCGTCCCAGTCATTCTCCGCCAACCCGTCTTCGAGCGACACAATCGGATAATCATTCACCCACTTCGCCCAGAATCGCACCATCTCGTCGGAACTCTTAGCCGACTTGTCGGACTTCTTGAACACGTACTTGCCATCCTGATAGAACTCGCTGGCCGCAGGGTCGAGCGCAATCGCGATTTCTTCTCCGGGCTTGTAACCTGCCTTCGAAATCGCTTCCAGCACGACTTCGATCGCCTCCACATTCGACTTCACCGACGGAGCGAATCCACCCTCATCACCAACAGCGGTGTTGTACCCACGCGTTTTCAGCACGCCCTTCAAGGTATGAAAAACCTCCACGCCCCAGCGCAGGGCTTCCGAGAATGAAGGCGCACCCACGGGCATCACCATGAACTCCTGAAAGTCGACGTTATTGTCGGCGTGGGCCCCGCCGTTCAGAATGTTCATCATCGGCGTCGGCAGAGTGTTAGCCCCTGCCCCGCCGAGATACCGATACAGCGGCATATCCAGGCCCCGCGCCGACGCCCGCGCCGCAGCCATCGAAACTGCCAGAATCGCATTCGCCCCGAGCCGCCCTTTGTTCTCGGTGCCGTCCAGTTCGATCATCTTCGCGTCGAGCCCGCGCTGATCGAACGCATCCCAATTCGCCAGCGCTTCGGCGATCTCGCCATTGACGTTCTCGACAGCCTTAAGCACGCCCTTGCCCAGAAATCGGTTTGTATCGTCGTCGCGCAACTCAACCGCCTCGTGCTCGCCCGTTGACGCGCCACTGGGAACAATCGCCCGGCCCATCGCACCGTCCGCAAGAAATACCTCCGCCTCAATCGTAGGATTCCCGCGTGAGTCCAGAACTTCGCGTGCATGAATGGCTGCAATATTGCTCATGGAATTGTCCTCGGATTTCGATTCCGCTAGCTCAGCGTTAATTTCGGTATTAAAATTAATGCGGCGTCCCGTCAGATAGCCCGAACCTGTATAAGTCTTGCCCATGCTGTTTTGCGAAACCAAGGATTATATCGGATGGTTGGGAACCTTCTGTGACTTCCGACGCCCATCTCCGTGGCCGTTTCCGCATTTTGAACTATCCATTCGCCACCGAAGGCCATGCCCTTATCTCGCTTGGTTCCCTGTCCTGCCTGCGCATTGTCCCCGCCCTGCGCCAGGACTAGAGTGAAGAGATACAATAACGCTCGGGAACGTTGAGGAGGCACTGTGAAGAAGTGGATCGCGCTACCTTGTATCCTGCTCCTGGCCGCTGCGCTGGCAGCCCAGACTGATTCGTCCGCACCGGAGCCTAGTCAGACCGACTTGCCCGCGCCAGCAGTGGCTCCCCCGGCAGAGAAGCCATCCCCTGCAGTGACAGCAGAACCTGCGCTACCGGCACCCTCACCATCTGTTCAGAGTGGGTTGTCTGTACCCGCTGGGACCGCTCTGATGGTGCGCCTCGACACCACTCTCGCGACCTTTAGCAACCGAGTAGGCGATCCCTTTCAGGGAAAAGTTACCCAGCCGGTTGTCGTCAATGGCGCAACAGTGATACCGGTGGGATCGACCGTGGAAGGCCGCGTCACTAAGGTGAGCGAGCCACGGCGTATCTCCGGCAGACCGACCATCGGAATTCTTCCCGAGGCCGTGATTCTGCCTTCTGGCGAGCGTTACTTCCTCGATGCCACCCTGACCGACACGAACATTCGCGGCACAGACGTGAATCAGGAAGGTCAATTCAAAGGACTGAGTCACGACCGTCGGGACACGCTGGAGGCCGGCGGCGGTGCAGCCGGCGGCATGCTGATCGGTGGACTAATTGGCGGCGGGCCTGGAGTTCTGATCGGCGGCGCTATCGGAGCAGGCTCAGCCACAGCGCACTGGTTGGCCACGCACCGTTCCGCGATTATGCCGGCCGGTACCCAACTCACACTGGAGCTGAACCGCCCCATGGGCAATACGCCCGCGAGCGGCGGCAGCAGGTAGAAAATTCACGATCATCGCATTTAACCGAAAAGCCAGTCATCATATGTCTGGCTTTTTTATCTTGCTCGGATGAGAGAATAATTGCGCCGAACCATGGTTCAGGCCCCGAAAATCAAGTCCCCCTCACTCAGCACCTGCAACTCAATCCATCCTTCGAGTGGCAACGAATCCACCGGCAGCCGGTTCTGCCAGAGGCTGAAGCGCAGTCGCAACTTGCTAGTTGCTGCGGCCATACCTGCCCCGGCTTTGCGTTCTGACGGTCGTTCTCCCGGCTCCGCGCTCGGGGTCGCCAGCAACCACGCCAGCGGCAACTTGAACTCAAAATTCCGCAGCAGCGCCAGTTTCACGTGTTCTTCTGGTTGCGACGAGGAAGCCATCACCCGCTCTACCGATCCATCCTCGATCTTCCAGTTCTTGAGCCTCCGCTCTTGCACCGCCGCCTCCAGTCGTAGTGCCCGCCGCAGACGCGGTTCTCCGCTGGCCCACGACTCCAGATTCACCACCAAATCAAAGTCCTCTTCGGGAATCTTGCCAGCGAAGTCCAGCCGTCCATAGACATGGCTGGAATCGATGCCGACATAGACCGAGTCCAAAAGAAATTGTTTGCCGTGCATTGCTCCCGCGCGGTGATCTGCTGTATAAACCGCCGCACCCATCCACTCGAAATACCGCACCTTGTCGCCCGTGACGCGGGGATGAATATAGGCCGTCTGTGGTATAAATGCCGGGCGCACCTCCGCTCCCGTAATAGGCTGTGCCAGATAATCCGGCGGCACCGCTCCCAGAGCCTGATACACGTTCGAAAGATGCTTGCGATAGAGTTCGTCAAAATCACGGTCGTTCGCCGAGTGATGCTCCGGCCCATACCACCAGTTCCAGTCGCTGCCTTCGGCGATCAGGATTTATTCAAAAGCTAGCTTGCGCTGAGCTTCCGTCGCGCTCGCCGCATTCTGCGCGTAGAACTCGCGAGCGTGATACAGATAATCCCAGGCACGATTGTCCTCCGGAGCCCCGATCCACACGTTAAAGTTTGCGTTGATCCAAGATCCGGGCACCAGCGAAGTCATCTTGCCGAAGTCCTTGTGCCGCGCAATCGCCTCGGAGATTGTCACCGCCTCCACGCCCGGCTCGCGCTCCAGCCCATCGTAGAAACGTCGTAAGAATTCCCGCCCCGACTTCGGATAGTATTCCCATGCATTCTCGCCATCGAGAATGATCGACACTACCGCGTCGCGCCCATTGGCCAGGACGGGCTTGGCCGCTTCCTTGATGTTGCCAATCAGATGCCGCGCCGCGTCCGCCGGCGGCATGCCCGAATACACGAACCCGATCAGATCGGAAATCGTGTGATCGCGAAATACCAGATGCATCGCGGTCGAGCCGTTCTCGTAACGGTGGATGTTGTAGAGCCTCTCGGCCAGAGGTCCAGGCAGACGCCCGTTGCCGTCGCGTGCAAAAAACGATCCTGTACTGCGTCCAAGCACGCCTTCGTCGGTGGCCATCCACTGAATGCCCACGCTATGCGCAATCGCCAGCACTTCTTCCGACACGCTGCCCTCTGACGGCCACACGCCCTTGGGCCGCAACCCAAACACTTTCTCGTGCAGATCGAGTCCACGCGTCAGTTGTTCGCGCGCGTCTTCCGGATGCCGATACCGATGCTGCGGCAGTGGCAGTCCCGGAGATGACACCGCCCCCGCACTCGTATCGCATACCAGCGGCAGGATTGGGTGATAAAACGGCGTAGCCGAAAGCTCGATCGATCCCTTCTTCGCCGCCTCGGCATGCTCCGGAAGAACTTTGCCGATCAATTCCCGTTCCCGCCGAATCACGAACTGCTGATCTTCCAGCGAGTAGTGATGCCCTTTCGCCACCAACGCCGCAATGTCCGCTTCTTCCAGAAAGAATTCATCGAACCATGCAAGCTGCGACAGCACCTGCAGGTCGGTAAAATCCTGCGGCTGAAAATACCGCTCCGCGCGATCCGGATGATCGCCATGCTCTCGAAACCGCTCCCACAATTCGCGGTATCGCGGATAGCGCCCAATCAGATTTTGCGGATTCGCC
>Ga0307476_10002071_pt1 | contig 12046 bp, 11 predicted proteins | sample atmos_gasesECM2C_2_FD_203314 | JGI IMG/M metagenome (GOLD analysis project Ga0307476, IMG submission 203314) | Hardwood forest soil microbial communities from Morgan-Monroe State Forest, Indiana, United States - atmos_gasesECM2C_05 | ecosystem: Environmental > Terrestrial > Soil > Temperate... | reverse complement strand
TACCTTATGCGCCTCGAGCGCGAATAGAAGCCTGTCCGCATCGCCGCAAAAATACCTGTGGACAGGTACGCCTGTTTTCATAGAAGGATGACAGCACTGATGGAAGAACGGCCCTCAATATCCGTCGAGCTTCACCCCGCAGAGAAAATCAAGACTAGAAAAGCCAAGGCTGAAGCAAAAATCGATGTCATTCCGAATCGAGCGATACGCTTGGTGAGAGCCTGTCCTGAGCTTGCCGAAGGGAACCTGTTTTTCTATCATCCATCAAAGCCGCTGCCTCTGAGGAGAGAAATCAAGACTAGGAAAACAAGAACTAGGGGAAACGAAGGCCGCTGCTGCTGGCACTAGGGGGACTGTTACGACCTCTAGCTTTGTCATCCTGAGCGAGGTGAGTGCTGCGCGAAGTGCAGCACTCACGCAGTCGAAGGACCCCTACCACTTCTCGAGTTCCCGCTGCTGCCTCAGGGAGTTCTCCCTGGATGCTTCGTCAGCGTCGTAAGAACGCCCTTCTGCGCTCCTACCACCGCCAGCAGTGCAGGGATCCTTCGACTCCATTTGTCCCGCGCTCAATATCCGTAAGCTCAGCCTCTGAGGAGAGAAATCAAGACTAGGAAACAAGAACTTAGGAGAAAACGAAGGCCGCTGCTGTTGCTGGAAAATATCGCGTCCCGTCGTGGCGGTGTCCTAACAGTGCGGTGTTAGGACACTACCCCCGTCGTCACATCATTGACCCCTTCCGTTGCAACATGTTATAAATGCCCGTTTTGCGCTGGTGCTTCCGGAGCGGAGTCTTAATACTCCGGTCGGCCAGACAAAAAGAACTCCGACGCGGCCAAGCTCCAACACTCCGTTGAGGTTTGCGGTGGAAGCGTGTTCGGAATTCCGGCGTCCCCGCAGGCTGCACAGGGCGTGCTCTCACGGGATTCGTCGCCGGAAGGCAGTCTCTAAACACGTTTGCATATTCCTAAAAACCGATTCATTTTTGGAGGACTTATGATGCGCACCTGGCTCGCCACTGCTGCGTTCCAAGGACAGCGTGGGGTGGCTGATTTCCTGACAAAGCTTCTTGCCCTGGCAACCCTGCTTACCATCGGAACTGCCTCAGCTTTCGCTCAATCTGAAGCTGGCGGCGAAGCTTCGCTCAAACTTCCCGATCTTTCCTCTGTCGGTTTTCTCAACGGAGCCATCGACGGCCACCGCCTGCTCCTCATCGGCATTCTCTTTTGTATTTTCGGACTCGGCTTCGGCATGGTCATCTATATGCGCCTCAAAAACCTGCCGGTACATCGCTCCATGCGCGAGATCTCCGAACTCATCTACGAGACCTGCAAAACCTATCTCATCACCCAGGGAAAATTCATCCTCCTGCTGTGGGTATTCATCGCAGTCATCATCCTGCTCTACTTCGGCGTGCTCCAGCACATGGAGGCGACACGCGTCGTCATCATCCTCGCCTTCAGCCTCGTCGGCATCGCCGGAAGTTACGGCGTCGCCTGGTTCGGCATTCGCGTGAACACTTTCGCGAACTCGCGCACCGCCTTTGCCTCGCTCCCCGGCAAACCTTATCCGGTTTATCAGATTCCGCTGGAAGCGGGCATGAGCATCGGCATGATGCTGATCAGCGTCGAGCTGCTGATCATGCTTTTTATTCTGCTCTTCGTTCCCGGCGACTATGCCGGACCATGCTTCATCGGCTTCGCCATCGGCGAGTCTCTCGGTGCGGCCGCGCTCCGCATCGCCGGCGGCATCTTCACCAAGATCGCCGATATCGGCTCCGACCTGATGAAGATCGTCTTCAAGATCAAAGAAGATGACGCTCGCAACCCCGGCGTCATTGCCGATTGCACCGGCGACAACGCCGGCGATTCCGTTGGACCCTCCGCCGACGGCTTCGAAACCTACGGCGTCACCGGCGTTGCCCTCATTACCTTCATTCTTCTCGGCGTGAAAAATCCCACGGTGCAAGTTCAACTGCTGGTTTGGATCTTCGTCATGCGCGTCATGATGCTGGTCTCGAGCGCCCTCTCCTATTTCATCAACGCGGCGATCGCAAAAGCCCGCTTCGGCGGCGCAGACGAAATGAATTTCGAGACTCCGCTGACCACGCTAGTCTGGCTTACCTCGATCGTTTCGATCGGTCTGACTTTTCTCGTCTCTTACTTCATTATTCCCGACCTCGGTGGTGATGCCTCGCAGTGGTGGAAACTCGCAGTGATCATCTCCTGCGGAACCCTCGCCGGCGCGCTCATTCCAGAACTGGTGAAGTCATTCACTTCGACCGAATCGCGCCACGTAAAAGAAGTTGTCACCTCCGCTGAAGAAGGCGGAGCGTCGCTCGGCATTCTTTCCGGCTTTGTCGCCGGAAATTTCTCCGGCTACTACCTCGGCCTGTCCATGGTCCTGCTGATGGCCATCGCTTATTACTTCAGCACGATGGGCTTGGCAGCCGCCGCAACCATGCTCGCACCGGCCGTATTCGCCTTCGGACTCGTCGCCTTCGGCTTCCTCGGAATGGGCCCTGTTACCATCGCCGTCGATTCCTACGGCCCGGTCACTGACAACGCTCAGTCCGTCTTCGAACTTTCTCTCATCGAGCAAGTTCCCAACGTCGAGGCCGAAATCAAGAAAGACTTCAACCTCTCGCTCAACTTCGATCGCGCCAAACATTTACTCGAAGCCAATGACGGCGCAGGCAACACCTTCAAAGCGACTGCCAAACCGGTGCTCATCGGCACTGCGGTCGTCGGCGCAACGACAATGATTTTTTCCATCATCATGGCCCTCACCGCTGGACTCACCGAAAATGTCGACAAGCTCTCTCTGCTGCACGCTCCGTTCTTCCTTGGATTGATTACCGGTGGCGCAATGATTTACTGGTTCACCGGCGCTTCCACGCAGGCCGTCACCACCGGAGCCTACCGCGCGGTCGAGTTCATCAAAGCCAACATCAAACTCGATGGCGTGGTCAAAGCTTCCGTCGCCGACAGCAAGAAGGTCGTGGAGATCTGCACCAAGTACGCGCAGAAAGGCATGTTGAACATTTTCATCGCCGTCTTCTTCGGCACGCTTGCTTTTGCTTTCGTCGAACCATTCTTCTTCGTCGGCTATCTCATCTCCATCGCCATCTTCGGTCTCTACCAGGCCATCTTCATGGCCAATGCCGGTGCCGCCTGGGATAACGCCAAAAAGATCGTCGAGGTCGAAATGAAGCAGAAGGGAACTCCTCTCCACGACGCGACCGTCATCGGCGACACCGTCGGCGATCCCTTCAAAGATACGTCTTCGGTTGCGCTCAACCCGGTGATCAAATTCACGACCCTGTTCGGATTGCTGGCCGTGGAGTTGGCGGTTACACTCACTCGCGACCAGGGCCCCACCATCACGAACGTTCTCGCCCTTGCATTCTTCGTAGTCTCCTTCTTCTTCGTTTACCGCTCGTTCTACGGAATGCGGATTCGAAGCGACAAAGCGGAGTGATCGGTATGCTTTACGGAATCAAGATTGCATATGACGGCGAAGATTAGTCGCGCAAAGCTGGCGCTGAAAGTTCTGCTTCTTGTGCTCGCGCAAATCAGCCTGTCGCTTCTGGCTTATGCGGCCGACATGAAGCCGGAAGAGCTGGTCGCGAAGCATCTCGATTCGCTCGGAACCACGGAAGCGCGCGCCGCCGTGAAGTCGCGCGCGGTGCAGGGCAAGCTAATCTACAAGCTGCTGGTTGCCGGCCATGGTACGGTGGGCGGCTCATGGGGACGAGTCTCGGAAGACAAGAAATCCAACTTTGTAATGCGCTTCGGTCTCGGGGACTACCGGGGCGAACAATTCGTTTTCGACGGGAATAAAACCTACATCGCCGCTGAAACTGCATCGCACATCCGGTCGCGTTTCGGCGACTTCGTCCACAGCCAGGATTACATTATTCGAGAGGGATTGTTGGGCGGTGCGTTCTCCACAGGCTGGGCCCTGGAAAGTCTCGACCAAAACCATCCCAAGCTCACCTATGCCGGCGAGAAGAAGCTCGATGGCCGTCCGGTCTACGATCTCGAGTATCACTCAAAGCACAGCAGCGACATGCAGATCCATCTCTTCTTTGACGCGGAAACCTTTCGCCACGTCAAGACTTTATATTCCATGACTTTCTCTCCAAACATGGGCGCGACCGTAACTTCGAGCGTGAATCAACAAGAGATTCGCTACACGATTGAGGAGCGTTTCGGCGATTTCAAAACCGCCAACGGCCTGACCCTGCCATCGACTTACTCCATCGAGTACACCGAGGAACGCCAGAGCGGCCGCACGATGGTCGATCGTTGGGAAATGACAGCAGACCAGATTTCTGACAATATCGGCCTAGACCCAAAGAATTTCGACACGAAGTAGATATCGATTCGTAGAGACGCAATCTCGAAAGAGATAAATTAGGTTGATGAAACAAAAACGCCATCCGTGACCCTCGGATGGCGTTTTTTCTTGATTTTCGAATGGTTCCAGCGGGCTTCAGTTTCTAAATCACCCAATGACCCGATGACTCAATCGCTCAATTCAATCATCTTCGGTCCCAATACAAATCTCGCCGGTCCCGATTCACATCCCGATACTCTCGCGACAACTCTCTCCGCTCATGCCGCGCCGCTCCGTAATTTCCACAATACAAATCGCTCCGCAACTCCCGCCGGTCATGCGCGATCCTGACTTCATCGTGCCGAATGTCGCGCCGGTCACGCCATCCGTCGTCAGCAAACATCGTTCCCGCACTCATTCCCAACAGCAACAATACCCCAGCAATTGTCCGTTTCATATCGATGTCCCTCCTCCGCTCCCTGCGGATTCTACTGAATAGAAACACCGTGCTTGGCGCGGAGTTGCGCTGACAGTTGCCTTGCGGTGAAGGGCCGTGGTTGCAGCAGCTTAGAAGCTAGATAATCTTCGCCTTGTAATACTCGACAGAAACGTCTGGCGTGTAAGCCGCAAGCACAGCTTGTGTAGCGCTGAGTTGACTTGCCAGCGTAGGTACCTCAACCAACACACAACGGACAACCGTACGCGTCCCGCTCAGCGGCTGATTCATGTTCATAAAACTCAAAGCCGATTGCAGCGGCGAGAGGCTGGGATTGTAGGCCGCATTTTCTGCATAACGTCCGGCATAAATTGAGTTGTCAGCGAGTTCCACTACCACGCCCGCGTATCCATAGGACGCGTCTGTTTTATAAGGCGCATAACTGCCGCAGGCCGCAGCCAGCGCAGCTGCGATCACCGGGTCTGTCGGCGTGCCGCCGTCGAGAGCGAGGCTGTGCGTGCAGAGCTTCGGCTCCATCAGTCCACCAGTTACGCCAAGATTGCTCGGTCCGAAAGCATTGGGAAGAAATCCAGTCAATGGCGTCGAAGAATATGACAGTGGATCGTTCTGATTATTCGGCAGCAGTATCGATAACTGCTGCGCGCTTACTAACTCATGGAGAAACTGACGGCAATACCCGCAAGGAGCGGCACTAATGGCCATGGCTTGAATGCCTTTTTCCCCATTGAGCCAGGCGTTATTAGCGGCGCATTGCTCTGCATGCACACTGAAACTAAGCGCTGCATTCACAAACTCAAAATTCGCCCCCAGGTAGAGACAGCACCCTCCGCTTCCCGGCTCCGGCATCCCCGCTGCGACTGCACCAACCAAATAGTGCGAGACGGGGACCACTGCGTACTGCTGTGCTACCGGAAGCAGTTGCATCATCAGCGCTCCAATTTCAACGCTGAGGGTTTGAAGTATCCGTCCAACTGTATCAGCAGGCAAAAATCCATGCCCGTTCCACAGGCGGTCGATATCAGCGCGCACAGTTTCTGGAAAGGAGGTAACAGCTTTCATCCACCCGGTTGTTCGTTCGATGCGATCCTTAATCGGAATCTCCAATCCTTGACTTGCGCATGCTCTCGACGGTCTCCGAATCTCCCGATGACTCAATGACTCAATCGCTCAATTTTCTTCAGTTTTGTCCTCTCATCTTCTCTTTGACGCTCTTCGCCAGCTTTTCAATCTCCTCCGCCTTTTTTAAGACTTCAACAGACAGAACGTTTTCGTTCGTCTTGTCCACATAATCTTTCAGCTCCGTGGAAAGCTTGAGCAGTTTGTCCGTATCGGCTTTCAACAAAGCTTGCCGCTCCACATTTGCCTTCTTCGCCATTTCGCGCGCCAGCTTGTCGCGAATTTCGTCCGGCCCCCCGGGCGCAACACTCCCGTCGACAGTATGTGAGCTGGATCCTCTCGGAATGGTGCTCTGCCCATTGCCAGGAATCACAAACAACAATCCGAAACAAAGTATCCAAGCTATTTGTTTGGGTCGCACGGCATCCTCGAAAGCGGGCGCGAAACTTCTACCCGTTCTCCAAAGTATGCCACTTCCTTCGAGGACATACTGCAAAATGTCGGGATCAAACCTGCAGCCAGAGAAGGGAAGGACATGACGTTGAAAAGGAGACAAAGAGCCGATTGCGAAAGGGGGAAAGAACGCGACTGCGAAAGAAGGGAAGGGCGCGAGTTGAAAGAAGAAAACCAAGCGGGTTAAAACCGGGAGGGCGCGACTTCAGTCGTGCCGCCCTCTCGATGCAATTGGCTGCGGCTTTAGCCGCTGAGGTGCTCCTCTGGGGGTCCGCGGAAACTGGACAATAACTTACAACGAACTCATATTCGACAAAAACTCAGAATTCCCCTTTGTCTTGCTCAACTTATCGATCAGCAACTCCATCGCCTCCACCGGGGACAACGGATTCAGCACCTTCCGCAGTACCCAGATCCGCGACAAGTCTTCCCGAGGAATCAGCAACTCTTCCTTGCGCGTGCCCGACCGTTGAATGTCGATCGCCGGAAACACGCGCTTATCCACCAGCTTGCGCTCCAGAATAATTTCCGAATTACCCGTGCCTTTGAATTCTTCAAAGATCACATCATCCATTCGCGATCCGGTATCGATCAAAGCGGTAGCGATAATGGTTAAAGACCCGCCTTCTTCAATATTGCGCGCCGAGCCAAAGAACCGCTTCGGCCGTTGCAACGCATTCGAATCCACGCCGCCCGAAAGCACCTTGCCCGATGGCGGAACGATCGTGTTATAGGCTCGCGCCAACCGCGTAATCGAATCCAGCAGAATCACCACATCGCGCTTATGCTCAACCAGCCGCTTCGCCTTTTCTATCACCATTTCTGCGACCTGCACGTGCCGAGCCGCCGGTTCGTCAAAGGTCGAAGAAATTACTTCGCCCTTCACCGACCGCTGCATGTCCGTAACTTCTTCCGGACGTTCATCGATCAGCAGAACCATCAACACAACTTCCGGATGGTTCGTGGTAATCGAGTTCGCCACATTCTGCAGCAGCATGGTCTTGCCGGCGCGAGGCGGAGAAACAATTAACCCGCGCTGTCCCTTGCCAAGCGGCGTCAGCAGGTCCATCACTCGCGCGCTCGCGTTCTCACGCGTCGTCTCCAGCTTGATGCGCTCCTGCGGATACAGCGGCGTCAGGTTGTCGAACAAAATTTTGTTGCGCGCCTCGTCCGGTGACTCAAAGTTCACCGCCTCGATCTTCACCAGCGCGAAGTATTTCTCGCCTTCATGTGGAGGCCGCACCTGTCCGCTGATGGTGTCCCCAGTTTTTAAATCGAACTTGCGGATTTGCGAAGGCGACACATAAATGTCATCCGGCCCGGGCAAATAGTTGTAATCCGGCGACCGCAAAAATCCGTATCCATCGGGCAGGATTTCCAGCACACCCTCAGCGAAGATGTGTCCTTCTTTTTCGCTCTGCGCCTGCAGGATTTTAAAGATGAGATCCTGCTTGCGCAGTCCGCTGGCACCGGGCAGCTCCAAGGTCCTTGCGATCTTGGTCAGCTCGGTGATGTTTTTCTCTTTCAGTTCAGCAATGGTCATGATTTGTCCTAGAAAGACTCAACTAAACCCGGTCACTTCAACGTATCCGTTTCAGCGTTTTCGGGAGATTTCCTAAGGAAGGATATTCAGGGAAGACAAAACAACTACCAGGCAGGCGGGCGGGGCTGTTTTAAGCAGCCCGCCGTTGTGCCTCAGCAAAATTCTCCGGCTCCGACAATACTTCCTGCCGCTCCGCGCCTGCGATCCGGTCCAACACACCATTCATCGTTTCCTGGATTCTGGTGCTCGGCCGGTGGAACTTCCGCGTGGCCTTGGAGGCAAGCTGGCAAAGCATATACCGATTCCGCAACGTTTGTAAAGCGTCAAACACACGATCAGAGCGCATGTGACTTTACTCCTTCCTTATATTATGTATTGGGCATTTCGCTTTCGCCCTCTTCCCGGGAACCCGGCTAGAATCCAGCAGCCGCCCTAACTTACTGATTCCACACAAGATTGTAAGGAGTTAGCGCAATTCCTACCCAAAATAGATGCGTGACAAGACTCCGAAGATGCTCGTTTTTCCTGATTTGGGCTCACAGATCGAGGCGCCTAACAATAGACCTGGAGACTCGGGACATCCACGGAACAGTACACTTTATCCGGATTCCAGAAACACGTCAACACTTTTCTGGGTAATAATATACTTGACTGACTGTCGATTGTTTGCTATCTTGGGAACATGCAAGGCCCGAAAACACTACAGCAAGCAATCGAATACTTCGCGGATTATGACAACTGCCGCCAGTTTATGATCTTGGTTCGCTGGGCGGATCGCAAGGTCCGTTGTCCCTATTGCGGATCGGAGAACGTTACCTACCTAGAAAAAGCGCGGCTCTATCGTTGCTACGGCAAGCACGCCAAACAAAAGTTCTCACTCAAGATCGGGACTGTATTTGAGGACTCGCCGATCCCGCTGGAGAAATGGCTCCCGGCCACTTGGCTGTTAGCGAACTGCCGCAACGGAATCTCTAGCTACGAGATTCACAGAGCCTTGGGCGTGACCCAGAAATCCGCGTGGTTTATGATGCATCGGATTCGGCTGGCAATGCAGAGCAAGAGCTTTAGCAAGCTGGGCGGAGTTGGCGGCGCTGAGGTGGAAGCGGATGAGGCGTTTATCGGCGGGAAACCGAAGAACATGCACGAATCGCGCCGGAAGGCTCTACGCGAATTGCGGGAGTCCGTTCTGCCGGGTGACATGCGGTTTCTCACTAAGACTGCTGTCATGGGCGTGCTAGACCGTAACCAACGCAAGGTGCGGGCGAAGGTAGTTCCAGCCGTTAATCATCACACTCTGAAAACTGCCGTGTTGGACAATGTTGCGGAAGGCTCCAGAGTCTACACCGATGAGGCGATGGTCTATCGCGGCTTGCCTAATACCTACATTCACAAGTTCGTTAACCACATGGAGAAGTATGTTGACGGTCGCGTGCATACTAACGGCCTTGAGAACTTTTGGGCGCTGCTCAAGCGTGGATTGAACGGCACCTACATTGCTGTAGAGCCGTACCATCTTGAGCGCTACGTTGACGAACAGGTGTTCCGTTACAACAACCGAAAGGATGAGTTCGGGCGCAAGCTGGAAGATTCGGAGCGATTTGCGCTAGTCTTATCACAGATCGTGGGGAAGCGGTTGACCTATCAGGAGGTAACTGGCAAGGTGGGAGAAACGGCGTTCTAATCCTTTTCGGAGGAAGCGCGGGAGGCGGAAGATCGTAACTTCCGCTGTCGCTTCGCTTGCTTCTCAGCGTCTAGTTTCGCCTTAATCTCCGAATGGGGAACTGCAACTAGACGCTTCATAAAATTCGTGAATGTGCCGAAATCGCCCGTTACATTCTTGGCCGAGTGCGTCGGGCGCGTTGACTTTTGGGACATGTCGAATCTTTCTCTCTACTCAGAGAGAAGGGTAACTCTACGTCTGTCAAAAATCAACTCGCCGCCTCAAGAAGAAAAGTTAAGTCTCCCCTCCCACCTTCGAGCGTATCTAGAAAGAGACTGCTCGCTCAGATATTGGACGGGGGGCCAGCGGACAGTCCCGTTAGTAATTGGCCAGAAGGGAACGGAGTAATCATTCCAAAACATATCCTGCGGAGGTGGTCCAGACAGCGTGATGCCTCGATGGGCAAGATCAGCAAAGCGAAAAGCGCTCAGTTGGAGGACCAGATGTCCGATGGCAAAGGTATATGCGTAGAGTTCAAGATCATTCCAGGGTCCGTATTCGTTTCTTTGCTGGATACCAAGAACGTACCCGTAATTAAGGCCCATGAACGTAGAAGCGGACAGCGCCGCAAACCAAGCAGTAACAATCGAAGGGATCAGTCTGGACGCTCGAAACCTCTCCCGAGCAGCCCTACTAAAAAACGGCTCGCGAGTCGTGTTTAGGTAGTTGGCGATTACCGCATTCTTGAAAGTGTACGCCGCCAATTTTCGCTGATCACGGCGCGATAGGTACATGCTTTCCCCGTGTTTTATGATGCCAGACAGCAAAGGCTGGACTTCCGTCTCTAGAACACTCATCCAGCCGTTGTTGCAGTCGGCACATACTGCCTTTACTGTCCTGTTAATCGACTTCATTCGACCGGTTGCAACTTCGCCTGTCGCAGGTTGCAGCGAGGCCCATACAAAATCCATGTCGGGGAATAATTTACTGATCCATGCACCCCAAAGATGTTCCTCAGTCAACTCAATCGCCTGAGTCGAGCAAAACGCGCACACCTTCACTAGATGCCTTTCAGCAATTCACTCATAGTTATATCGAAGCTCTTGGCTATGATGTCGAGCGTGTTTAGGCAAGGTTCTTTCGTGCCGTGCTCAAGGGCGTGCAGGAACGCCGCATCCAGCCCAGAGTGTTCTGCCAGATATACGAACGTCCATTTTTTTCCTTTTCGCAATGTCCCAAGCCGTTTCCCAAATTGGACATTGAGTTGACTCCTCGGTTTTCCACTTGCCATGCAGGGATGATTGCAGGTATTATCCGAAACCGAACTTGTCTATAGACAAACGAGCTACGAGGCTCTATATGGCTAAACCTAAACCTGTTCGTGGCTGGCGGACCTACCACTCCGTCGCCGGCAAGGTTGTCAAGAAAGTCGAAATCTCCAACGACGAGATTCCTGCTGTGGTTATCTATTTTCGTGACGATACTCAGCTTTATGTGGGAGTGCATCACCCAATCGAGTTTCAGGTCCGGCTGGAAAAACTGACGAAAGATGACATCCTGACCCTGCACGCCTATCCCCTTTACAAAAAAGTGAAACGCTAAGTTTAGGGCCGAAGCTGATCGACCCCGTTGTCGGAAAAGGAACATTGTAGTCAGTCATCTATATTAGTACCCTTTTCTGACCCCTTTACACAGCTTTACTCACTCCTGCAGTATCATTTCGGATTCCTCGTCCAGACTCCGAAATCTGTACTCTCGTTCGGGGACGCTGGCACTCCCCGTTCCCAAAACTGAAGCAAAAATCGATGTCATTCCGAATCGGGCTAAAAACCCAGTGAGAGCCTGCCCTGAGCTTGCCGAAGGGAACCTGCTTTCCCATCTCGCATCACAGCCGCCTGCTTCGGAGGGGAAGACCAAGGCTAGGAAAACCAAGACTAGGAAAATCAAGACTAGGAAAATCAAGACTAGGAAAATCAAAGCGCTGCTGCTGGCACTAGGGGAACCTGCTAAAGCCCCCTAGTTGTCATCCTGAGCGGAGTGAGTGCTGCGCGAAGCGCAGCACTCACGCAGTCGAAGGATCCCTATCAGCTTCCGACTTCCGACGCTGCCTCAAAGAGTCTCTCAAGGTGGCTCGTCGACATCATGCGAACGCTTTTTTTCGGAAAGCTAGGAGGGCCGAAAACAAAAATCGATGTCATTCCGAATCGGGCGGTACGCCCGGTGAGGAACCTGCTTTTCCATCACGCCATCACAGCCGCCTGCCTCGGAGGGGAAAATCGAGACTAGGAAAACCAAAGCCGCTGCTGCTGGCACTAGGGGGAGCCTGCTAAAGACCCCTAGAAAAACCCTTAGTTTGTCATCCTTCTATGAAAACAGGCGTACCTGTCCACAGGTATTTTTGCGGCGATGCGGACAGGCTTCTATTCGCGCTCGAGGCGCATAAGGTATGTCCGGACTCCGCCGCTCCATCTGAGCGTCG
>Ga0307476_10002070_pt1 | contig 12052 bp, 10 predicted proteins | sample atmos_gasesECM2C_2_FD_203314 | JGI IMG/M metagenome (GOLD analysis project Ga0307476, IMG submission 203314) | Hardwood forest soil microbial communities from Morgan-Monroe State Forest, Indiana, United States - atmos_gasesECM2C_05 | ecosystem: Environmental > Terrestrial > Soil > Temperate... | reverse complement strand
CGGCGCATCGCGGAGGTGCCCCCCCACTCCGCCCGGCCGGGACCTCCCGGTGGGTCGGGCGGCGCGGCCCGGCTCGTCGCGATCGGGAAGGCGTATAGTCCCGGCCCATGATGCGTCGAACCTTCCTGCACGGAGCGGCGGCCGTCGGGGCCGCTGCGATGTTGCCGCGTCGCGCCTGGGCCGCGGCCGACCTCGTGCCGATCTACCAGCAGGTCGAGAAGCGCCGCGACGAGGCGCTCGCCCGGCTGCAAGAGTGGATCCGCCAGCCCACGATCGCCGCCGAGAGCCGCGGGATCACCGAGGGCCGCGACCTCGCGATGCGGCTCTTGCGCGACGCCGGCTTCGGCAAGGTCGAGAGCGTGTCGACCGACGGGCATCCCGGGATCTTCGCGACCCTCGACGCCGGCGCGCCGCGCACGATCGGCCTGTACTTCATGTACGACGTCAAGCAGGTCGATCCCAGGGAGTGGAGCTCGCCGCCGTGGGACGCCAGGCTGGTCGATCTGCCCAGGCTCGGCAAGGTGGTGATGGGGCGCGGCGCGGTCAACCAGAAGGGGCCGGAGGCGACGTTCCTGGCCGCCCTGCACGCGATCCGCGGCGCCGGCAAGAAGCTCCCGGTCAACCTCGTGCTCGTCGCCGAGGGCGAGGAGGAGATCGGCTCGCCGCACTTCCCGCAGATCGTGTCGCAGCCCGCGGTGCGCGCCGCGCTCAAGCGCTGCGAGGGCATCTTCATGCCGAGCGCCGGACAGGGCACCGACGGCTCGGTGACGATCGCGCTCGGCGCCAAGGGCGTCATCGAGTGCGAGCTGGTGTCGAGCGCGGACACCTGGGGCCGCGGCCCGAGCAAGGACGTCCACTCGAGCAATCGCGCCCGGGTCGACAGCCCGGCCTGGCACCTGGTGCAGGCGCTGAGCTCGCTGGTGACACCGGCCGGCGAGCCGGCGATCGAGGGCCTGTTCGACAAGGTTCGCCCGGTCGGCGACCGCGACCGCGGCTATCTCGACGACGCCGCGCGGCGACTCGACGAGGCGTCCGCCAAGCAGTCGCTCGGCGTCGAGCGCTGGGCGCGCGACGCCAGCTGGCGCCAGGCGCTCGAGGACCTCGCCAGCCGGCCCACCGTCAACATCGAGGGTCTGGTCGGCGGCTACACCGGCCCGGGTGGGATGACGATCCTGCCGCACCGGGCGGTGGCCAAGCTCGACCTGCGCCTGGTCCCCGACATGACCGCCGCCGACACGCTCGCCAAGCTCAAGGCGCACCTGGCCGGGCATGGCTTCGGCGACATCGAGGTCAAGATGACCGGCGGCTACGATCCCAACTCGACCGCGCCGGACTCGCGGCTGATCCGCGCCCAGGCCAGGGTCTACGAGCGCGCCGGCATCAAGCCGATCATGATGCCGCGGTCCGGCGGCTCGTGGCCGGGCTACGTGTTCACCGGCGAGCCCCTCAAGCTGGCCGCCGGCCACTTCGGCCTCGGCCACGGCCTGCGCGCCCACGCTCCCGACGAGTACTACCTGATCGAATCGTCCGATCCTCGGCTCCACGGCTTCGACGCCGCGGTGCGCTCGCACGTCGACTATCTGTTCGAGCTCGCGTAGCCGCAGCGGCGACCGATCTCGTCCGACCCGCTCGCGTCGGGCCGGGAATCGGCGGCTCGCCTGGCGCGTTGGTCCGGGATGGTAACCACGCCCCCGCGCCGCGGCGCGACCGGCCGCGGCAGGCGCTTTGCCCCGCGGGCAGCGCAACGCTAGGCTTGGAGTCGCGATGCCCACGCTCAAGGGAATCATCCTCGCGATCGCGAACGTCCTCGTCATCGCGATCAGCATGAGCGTCGTCGCGCACGATGCCGCCGTGCTCGTGCTCGTCGTGATGTTCGGCATCGTCCCCGCCCTGGTGGTCGGTGGCCTGCTCGGCCTGTTCGCCGGGGAGTACGCGACGCGGTCCCGGCACTGGCGAACGGTGCTGCTCTCGCTCCCCGCGTTCGGCCTGGTGGTGCTCCTCGCCGCGTTCTTCGGCTTCGACACCGAGATCCCGATCACCTGCGTTCCGACCTTCCTCGCCACGCTCGTGCTCGAGCGCTGGACCCGGCAGGTCGTGCCGGCGCCCGTCCCGGTCGCGACCGTGCGGTCGATGCGGACGTAGGCCACTTTTCCGTCAAATCGACGCGATGGACGGGAGCTTGGCCCGGGGGGCGCCGTACGATGCGTCAGGCACCGGACCGGGGAACGGCGCTCGACCGCGGCGGCGGGATGCCTGTGTCACGACACCCAACCTATCGTAACTGTTAGAGGAGTACGCCATGGGCGGTGAGCTCGAGAAACCACCAGCGAAGCACGGTCCGGCGCGCGATGACGCCGGCCATGCGAGCACTCCCGATGCCCCCGCCCCCGGCAAGCGAAGCCTGACCGAGTCGCTCGGGGTGCAGCGCTCCGCGGCTGCGCAGGCAGCGGCCGGCGGCACCGACAGCCGCGCCGTCCACGACGCCGCCGCGCAGGGCGTCGCCGGAGGAGGCGGCCGGCTGCCGCATGCCGACGCGATCCAGCACCTGTTCGGGCGCCACGACATCAGCGGCGTCGAGGCCCACGTGGGCGGCGCCGCCGCGACCGCGAGCCGCGCGATCGGCGCCGAGGCCTACGCGACCGGGCACCACGTCGCGTTCGCGTCCGCCCCCAGCCTCCACACGGCCGCGCACGAGGCGGCCCACGTCGTCCAGCAGCGCGGCGGCGTGCAGCTCAAGGGCGGCGTCGGCGAGTCCGGCGATGCCCACGAGCAGCATGCGAACGCGGTGGCGGACGCGGTCGTCCAGGGCAAGAGCGCCGAGGCCCTGCTCGACCGCTACGCCGGCGGCTCGACGAGCGGCCCGGTGACGGCCGCGGGGATCCAGCGGTTCGAATCGAACGAGCACGCCCAGCTCGGCGACGAGACCGACAAGGCGATCGGCGGCGGAGGCGCCCCGGTGTCCGCTGCGGAGGCCGCCCGCCGGACCGCGGACCAGAGCGCCGCGGCCGGCGGTGGCAAGTTCGACGCCGGCCAGCGCGGCATGTCCATGACCCTGCGCGAGCGCAATCCGACGACCAACCTGCCCGCGTCGGGGGGCAAGGCGATCACCGTGCCGCTGAGCTACGGCGAGATGCTCGCGCTGTCGGGCGACGTCTACTTCAGCGTCGACCACATGAAGATGGCGCCTGCCGACGAGGTCACCCGGCTCCGCGATCTCGTGGCGGAGCAGCGCGCGAACCCCGCAGCCAAGAACTTCGACATGGAGTTCGAGGCGGCGACGGCGTGGCGGCGAGCGGGGATCTACAAGCCGGGCACCGGCGACAAGGAGGGGGCCAAGGGCGACTACTGGGCCGTCGGCGGGGCCTCCTACCTCGATCTCGCCCAGCAGAACAACGCCCACTTCTCGGCGGCGACCGGCTCGGTCGCGGTCGCCGGCGGCCCCGAGGGGAACGCCGCGGCGGACAACCATCAGGCGTGGCTGACCGATCACAGCCGGGCGATCGCGCTGGCGAAGAAGGCGCGCGACGCCAAGCAGCAGCTCGGGCTGATCTCGTCGGGCTCCTCGGCCACGCCCGCGACCACTCCGAAGCCGGGCGATCCCGGCGCGACGCCGGACAAGACCGCCAGGCCCGGTGCGAAGGACGCCGCGCCGCCGAAGGACGCCGCGCCGCCGAAGGACACCGCGCCGGCGACCGCGCCGGCGGTGGACTACAAGTCGCTCGAGAATGACGCGTACCTCTACAACGCCGGCGGCGATCACTACCTCACCGACGCGTTCTCGGCGGGCCACCTGATCAACAAGAAGGCGCTCGATCCGGTCACCGACAAGGTCCTGGACAGCGCGACCTTCGAGAAGCTGATCGACGACATGACCGTGTTCGCCGACAAGGAGCACCCCTGGGTTCCTCACGGCATCGTGCGGAGCAAGGTCGCCGGCGGGCTCGCCGTGTTCAAGACCGACGCGAACCTCCGGCACAACGTCGGCGCCAAGCTCGTGCACGATTACCTCAACGAGCACGGCGCGATCGTGAAGAGCAAGAACGGCAAGTTCTCGTGGACGACCAAGGGCGACGCCAACATGGACGCCACCACGAAGGACATCGCGTCGCGCGCGGTGCTCGCCTCGAGGAACTACATCCGGTCGCTGCTCAACGACTCCGACGCCGATCTGGCGAAGCCGGACAACGCCGATGACGCGTGGGACTACACCCCCAACGTCGATGCCAGCGCGTTCGCGGCGATGTCCGAGCCGTTCCTGCGCCACCAGCTGAGCCAGAGCGCCAAGCTCTGGGCGCTGATGCAGAACGCCGTCAAGGCGCAGGACGACCAGGAGAAGGAGAAGAAGGTCGAGGCCAAGACCGCCGGGACCGCGAAGGACGACAAGGGCGGGGACTGGGGCCCGCAACCCGGCGGCACGCGCTTCACGCGCCGGATGATCGTCTCCGAAGGCGCGGTCGTGACGAAGTGAGGCGCGCGCTCCTGGTTTGCTTCGCGCTCGCGTTCGCCTGCTCGCATCGCGACGCGCCGAGCGCCTCGCACGAGGGCACGGCGCCGAGCGGCACACCCTCTCAGACCCGCGGAGGCCGGATGCAGGACGTGGATGATCTCGATACCGACGACGTGCAGGGCATCGCGCGGAAGTACCGCGCGCAGGGACTCGCCGTGGTCGACCGCGTGGTGGCGGCCATGCGCTCGGATGCGCGTCCGCGGGTGCGCGCGAACGCTGCGACGGTCCTGCTCGACCTGTTCTACTTCGGCGGGCAGAAGGACACGGCGCGGCCCTATCTCCTCGAGGCGCTCGGCGATCCATCCCCCGATGTCGTGTCGCGCGCCGCCGACGGACTCGCCGGCTGGTTCCTCGAGGACCCGGCGGTCAAGACCGCGCTGACCGCCCACGCCGAGGCCCTGCGCACCGCCGCGTCGTCCTCCGACCCGATCGTCCAGGCGCACGCGGTCAGCGCGCTGGAGAAGATGGGCGAGCGGCCGCCGTCCGCGAGCATGCTGCGCGCGGCGAACTCGGCGATCCGCCGGCGCGGGATCGCCCAGGCGCTCGAAGCACACGACCTCACCGCCGTGCCGGCGCTCGTCGACCTGGCACGCGGCGATCCCGACGTGGTGGTGCGCATGGAGGCGATCCCCGTCGCGGCGGCGCTCGCAGCGCCGGACGTGCGCGATGCGCTGCTCGGCGATCTCGTGGCCGATCCGGACGACGGCGTGGCCGGCGCGGCGATCAAGGCGGCCGGCGACGCGGGAGCCGCGACGCTGGCGTCCAGGATCGAGCCGATCCTCGCCGCGCCCGAGGGGAACCGCACCGCGGCCGCCGTCGCGGCGCTCGGCGCGCTCGGCGACACCGCGGCCGTGCCGGCGATCGCGGCACACCTCGAGGACCGGAGCACCGACGCGAAGTGGAACGCGAAGCTCGCCCTGGATGCCCTCGCCGGGCCGGCGCGCGAGTTGCCCGCGTGGCAGGCATGGGCGCGTGGGAAGGGATACCTGCCCGCGAAGTGAGGCGGTCGCGCACACCTCGCATGCGACCCACGTGGCCATGGCGCGACGGCCCCATCCAGCGGTTTCGCGGCCGGGTTCGGCCGGCCTGTCTCCCCGAGGTGACGGCCCGGGGAGGCGACACCCACGACCGGCCCCGAGGCTGCGCCGGAGCGGGCTCCCGGTCCCTGGCACGCGCGGTGCCTCCGGATCGAGTCACCATGGGTACCACCGTCCCGGGAGGACGGATATGATGTGGCGGATGAGGGTGCTGCTCGCCGGTAACCCGGGCGGCTCGTCGGCCCACGCGTCGCACGCCGGCTCCACGGGTGCGCGGCCGCGGCCCGGGTGGCCCCGGCACGAGGGCTGATCGCGCATGGAGGGTCGTACCAGCGAGCTCGTCACCGCGACCGCGCGGATCGCCGCCGAGGTCGCGGCGAAGCACGCCGCGGACGTCGACGCCGGTGCGCGGTTCCCGCGCGAGGCGTTCGCCGCGCTGAGGTCGGCGAGGCTGCTGTCGGCGGCGGTGCCGCGGTCGCACGGCGGTCACGGCGCGGGCATGCTCGAGCTCGGCCGCCAGTGCGCCGCGCTCGCGCAGGGCTGCAGCAGCGCCGGGATGATCCTCGCGATGCACCACATCCAGGTGGCGTGCCTCGCGCGCCACGCCGCCGGCGCGGCGTTCTTCGACGCGTACCTGCGCGACCACCTGGTGGCGCGCCAGGAGCTGATCGCGTCGATCACGTCGGAGAACGGCACGTTCGGTGACACCCGGTCGTCGATCTGCGCGGTCGAGATCGCGGGCGATCGGATCGCGCTCGACAAGGACGCGACGACGGTGTCGTACGGCGAGCACGCCGACGCCCAGCTCGTGACCTGCCGCCGCGCGGCGGACGCCGCCGCGAGCGATCAGGTGCTCGTGCTGTTCCGGCGCGGCGACTACAGCCTCGCGCCGACCGGCACGTGGGACACGCTCGGCATGCGCGGCACGTGCAGCCCCGGCGCGAAGTTCGCGGGGCGGGGCGGCGTCGAGCAGATCGTGCCCGGCGCGTTCGCGGACTCGTCGGCGCAGACCATGGTCCCGTACTCGCACATCCTGTGGTCGGCGCTGTGGTGCGGCATCGCCGCGGACGCGGTCGCGCGCGCCGGGCAGTTCGTCCGCGCCGAGGCGCGCAAGAAGCCGGGCGTGGTGCCGCCGCAGGCGACGCGGCTCGCGCGCGTGCACGTCGAGCTGCAGGCGATGCGGCACAACTGGGAGGGCTGCGCGCGCGAGTTCGACGATCTCGGCGACGATCGCGGCCCGCTCGACGGCATGGGCTGGGCGCTCAAGCTCAACCAGCTCAAGACCAGCTGCTCGGAGCTCGCGCCGCGGATCGTCCACGAGGCGCTCCAGGTGATCGGCATCCTCGCCTACAAGAACGACTCGAAGTTCAGCGTCGGACGCCACTACCGCGACGTGCTGTCCGCGAGCCTGATGGTGTCCAACGACCGGATCGCGGGCAAGAGCGCGTCGATGCTGCTCGTGTTCAAGGACGAATGATGCCGGCCACCGACCACGACGCCACGCAGTTCTTCGACGGGCTCGTCCGCGCCGGGCTGATCGTCCCGGTCGGCGTGCCCGGCGTGTTCGGCCGCAACCACGTGTTCGAGGACGTGCTCGCCCGGTTCGACGCGCAGGTCGCGCGGCTCGCCGACGGCGCGGACTACTTCGTGTACCCGCCGGTGATCGATCGCCGGGTGCTCGAGAAGGCCGACTACATGGACAGCTTCCCGCACCTCGCGGGGACCGTGCACAGCTTCTCCGGCAAGGAGCTCGAGGCGCGCAAGCTGGCGGCGCGGATCCACGCCGGCGAGCCGTGGGGCGACGCGATGACGATGACCGACGTCACGCTGAACCCCGCCGCGTGCTACCCGGTGTACCCGAGCTTCACCGGCGTGGTGCCCGCGGACGGCCGCCTGGTGACCATGGTGAACTGGGTGTTCCGCCACGAGCCGTCGCACGAGCCGACGCGGATGCAGGCGTTCCGCGTCCGCGAGCTCGTGCGCTGCGGGACGCCGGCGCAGGTCGTCGCGTGGCGCGACGCCTGGCTCGAGCGCGGCGTGGCGCTGCTGGCGTCGCTCGGGCTGCCGGTGACGTCCGACGTCGCGGCGGATCCGTTCTTCGGCAAGGGCGGGCGGATGCTCGAGCAGAGCCAGCGCGCCCAGAAGCTGAAGTTCGAGCTGCTCGTCCCGGTGATCTCGACGGCGAAGCCGACCGCGGTGTGCTCGTTCAACCTGCACGAGACCCACTTCGGCGAGGCGTTCGGCATCCGCACGCCGGACGACGCGGTCGCGCACACCGCGTGCATCGGGTTCGGGCTCGAGCGCTGCGCGATGGCGCTGTTCCAGACCCACGGCTTCGATCCGGCGGCCTGGCCGGGCGCGGTGCGGGAGATGCTGTGGCCGTGAAGGCGCTCGACCTCGACGCCACGCGCTACGCGCGGCACGCGCTGCACGCCGACGACCGCGCGTGGGTCGAGAAGAACTGCTACGTCGACATCTGGATCGAGGTGATCCACGCGCTCGGCTGCGAGCCGCTGGCGATCGCGCCGTTCGTCGTCGCGCTCGACTTCGAGGGCGATCAGTGGACGTTCTTCAAGCCGCCGCACGACGAGCTCCGCGATCTGTACGGGATCGACGTCCAGGAGCTGAACTGCTGGCGGCCGCTGGTCGACCACGCGGTCGAGCACGTCGGCGCCGGCAAGCTGATCTCGACCGAGGCGGACGCGTGGTGGCTGCCCGACGTCGCGGGCACCGACTACCGGCGCCAGCACACCAAGTCGACGATCGTGATCAACGAGATCGACGTCGCGGCCCGGCGGCTCGGCTACTTCCACAACGCCGGCTACTTCGTGCTCGAGGGCGAGGACTTCGCCCGCACGTTCCGGCTCGACGCCGCGCCGGACCCCGCGTTCCTGCCCCTGTTCGCCGAGCTGGTCCGGATCGATCGCGTGGTCCGCCGGCCGCACGCGGAGCTCGTCGCGATGTCGCGCGGCTTGCTCGCGCGGCACCTCGCGCGGCGGCCGGTCGACAACCCGGTCCGCCGGTTCGCGGCGCGGTTCGCCGCGGACCTGCCGTGGCTGCAGGACCTGGGGCTCGCCCACTACCACGCGTGGGCGTTCGCGACGGTGCGGCAGCTCGGCGCGGCGGCCGAGCTGATGGCCTGCTACCTGCGCTGGCTCGCCGACGACCGCGCGGCGCCTGCGGCCGCGGCCTACGACGCGATCTCGACCGGCGCGAAGACGTTCATCCTCAAGGCCGCGCGCGCGGTGAACGGCAAGAAGCCGCTCGACGCGTCGCCGCAGCTCGCCGGGTGGGCGGCGGCGTGGGACGCGGCGATCGAGGCCCTGACCGGAGCGGCGCCATGAAGGTCGGCATCGATCTCGTGGACGTCCCCCGGATCGCCGCGTCGATCGCCGCGTTCGGCGATCGGTTCCTGCGCCGGGTGTTCACCGACGGCGAGCTCGCGTACGCCCAGGCGGCGCCCGCGCTGACCGCCGAGCGCCTCGCCGCGCGGTTCGCGGCGAAGGAGGCCGCGAAGAAGGCGCTCGATCTCGAGGGCGTCGGCTGGCGCGACCTCGAGGTCGTGCGCTCGCCGACCGGCGCCTGCCAGCTGGTCCTGCACGGCGCGGCGCGCGCCCGAGCCGGTGCGATGTCGCTTGCGCTGTCGATGAGCCATGAAGGAGACCACGCGACGGCCGTGGTGATCGCCCATGATTGAAGCCAAGATCCGCACCATCCTGCAACAGCACGGCCGGCTGGCCAGGGACGCCGCCGGGCTCGCCGACACCGACGACCTCTACCAGGCGGGCATGACCTCGCACGCGAGCGTCAACGTGATGCTCGCGCTCGAGGGCGAGTTCGACGTCGAGTTCCCCGATCACCTGCTCAAGCGCAGCGTGTTCGAGAGCATCGCGGCGATCCGCTCGGCGATCGACGAGCTCACCGCGTGCCGCTGACGCTCGCAAGCCCGACGGACGTCGGGCGCGCGGCACCGCCGGAGGCGATGCGGAGGTTGATCGGTCACTGGGAGGTCGCCGCCGCGCCCGCGGGCGCGTTCGTCGATCCGGCGGGCATCGACGGCCTGGCGTGGCTGCCCGCATCGGTTCCGGGCACGGCGGCGAGCGCGCTGCGCGCGGCCGGCGCGTGGAGCTGGCGCGACGATCGCCGGTTCGACGCCGAGGACTGGTGGTGGCGGACGACGCTGCCGGCCCAGCAGGCGCCGGCCGTGCTCCACCTCGACGGCGTCGCGACGCTGTGGGACGCGTGGATCGACGGCGAGCACGCCGGCTCCGGCGACAACATGTTCCGCGCGTATCAGCTGCCGCTGGCCCCGGGCGCCCGGCGGCTCGTGATCCGGTGCCGCGCGCTCGAGCCCGAGCTGGCGAAGAAGCGGCCGCGGCCGCGCTGGCGGGTGCCGATGCTCGAGCATCAGCAGCTGCGCTGGATCCGCACCACCCTGCTCGGCCGCACACCCGGCTGGTCGCCGCGGTGTCCGCCGGTCGGACCGTGGCGGCCGGTCTGGCTCGGGTCCGCGCCGGTGGAGCAGATCGCGATCACGGCGAAGCTCGAAGCCGGCGCCGGTACGATCGCGTGTCGCGCGGCGATCGATGCCGAGGCGTGCACGCTGGTCGTCTCGCGCGGGACCGAGCGTCACCAGGCCGCGCTGGCGGCGACCGGCCGGGCGTGGACGGGGACGCTCGCGATCGAGCAGCCGGCGCTGTGGTGGCCGCACACGCACGGCCGGCCGGATCGCTACGACGCCGTGCTCGAGGTCCAGCGCGGCGGCGACACCCGGGTGGTGCCGCTCCGCGCGGTCGGGTTTCGCACGATCGAGCTCGACCGCGGCGACGAGCTCGGGCTGCGCGTCAACGGCGTGCGGGTGTTCTGCCGCGGCGCGTGCTGGACGCCGCTCGATCCAGTGTCGCTCGCGGCGACGCCGGCCGACCACGCCGCGGCGGTCGCGCAGCTCCGCGGCGCCGGCATGAACATGATCCGGATCGGCGGCACGATGGTGTACGAGGACGACGCGCTGTACGACGAGCTCGACGCGCAGGGAGTTCTGCTCTGGCAGGACCTGATGTTCGCGAACATGGACTATCCCGACGATCCGGCGTTCGTCGCCGCCATCGAGGTCGAGGTCGAGCAGCAGCTCGCGCGGCTCGCGGGCCGGCCGTCGCTGGCGATCGTGTGCGGCAACAGCGAGGGCGAGCAGCAGGCGGCGATGTGGGGCGCCGCGCGCGAGCTGTGGACGCCGCGGCTGTTCCACGAGGTGGTCGCGCGGTGGTGCCGCGACGTCCCGTACGTCGCGTCGAGCGCGACCGCCGGCGCGTTTCCGCACGCCGTGAACGCCGGGCCGTCGTCGTACTACGGCGTCGGCGCGTACCTCCGCCCGCTCGACGACGCGCGGCGCGCCGAGGTGCGGTTCGCGTCGGAGTGCCTCGCGTTCGCGAACATCCCCGACGATCCGAGCCTGCCGCCCGTGCACGATCCGGCGTGGAAGGCCGGGACGCCGCGCGATCGAGGCGCCGAGTGGGACTTCGACGACGTTCGCGACCACTACGTGCAGCGCGTGTTCGGGATCGATCCGGCCGCGCTCCGGGTCGCCGATCCCGGCCGCTATCTCGAGCTCGCGCGCGTCGCGACCGGCGAGGTGATGGCGCGCGTGTTCGACGACTGGCGGCGCGCGCGATCGACGTGCCGCGGCGGCCTGGTGTGGTTCCTGCGCGACCTCCAGCCGGGCGCCGGCTTCGGGCTGATCGACGTGCGCGGGGTCCCGAAGCCGTGCTGGTACCTCGTGCGCCGCGCGCTGGCGCCGATCGGGCTCGCGCTCACCGACGAGGGCACCAGCGGCCTCGCGATCCACGTCGCGAACGATCGCGCGGAGCCGCTCGCGGGCCGGCTCGAGCTGGCGCTGCGACGTTCGCCTGCGCGACGCGGCGGCCGAGGTCGCGGTCGCCCCGCACGCCGCGCTCGAGCTCGCCGCGGGCGCGCTGTTCGACGGCTGGATCGATCTGTCGTACGCGTACCGGTTCGGGCCGCCCGCGGCGGACGTCATCCACGCGCGGCTGCGCGCCGGCGACGACGTCGTCGAAGCCCACTGGTTCCCGGCGGGGTTGTCCGCCGCGCGCGAGCCGGACGTCGGGCTCGCCGTGACCGGCGACGCCACCGCGCTCGCGATCACGACGCGCCGGTTCGCGCGGTTCGTCGCGATCGATGCGCCGGGCTACGTGCCATCGGACAACTACTTCCACCTCGCGCCGGATCAGCTCCGGACGATCGCGCTCGCCGGCGAGGGCCCGCTCCGGGTCTCGATCCGCGCGCTCAACAGCGAGCTGGGTGCCACGGGAGGCTCGCCATGACCTGCGGGACGATCGCGATCGGGGACTTCGAGGTCAGCCGGCTCGGCTTCGGCACGATGCGCATCGTCGGCCAGGGGGTGATCGGGCTACCGCCTGATATCGCCGCGGCGCGCGAGACGCTCCGGCTGGTGCCGGAGCTCGGCGTGAACCTGGTCGACACCGCCAACGCG
>Ga0307476_10002068_pt1 | contig 12053 bp, 10 predicted proteins | sample atmos_gasesECM2C_2_FD_203314 | JGI IMG/M metagenome (GOLD analysis project Ga0307476, IMG submission 203314) | Hardwood forest soil microbial communities from Morgan-Monroe State Forest, Indiana, United States - atmos_gasesECM2C_05 | ecosystem: Environmental > Terrestrial > Soil > Temperate... | reverse complement strand
CGTCCCGTTTCTTTGTTCCTGCAAGAGTGGCCGGAGCAGTTCTTCGGCGCGGCGGTTCGAAATTAGAGGAAGCTTCAGGGTGATCGAATCTCGTCTTGCTGGGGCAAGGCTCACCGCGGCAGACAGGTAGATGACAGGCACACTAGATACAAAAAGCGCCACCCACGCGGAACGGCCGAACGGCTTCGGGACGTGAAACGCCCTCTTGAGAATCCGATTCACTCTTCGCGCTACATTTGAGTCCGTGGCCATTGAGATGACCGTCCAGTTCAGAACGCCGCCACCAGCGGCTGCCGTGCGAGCGATATCCACCAGGGCTGCGGCGTACTCTTCCTTATCTTTCGTTTTGGAGACAGCAACGTCGTCACATGCTTCCTCTGCGAGCCGCGCGAGTTCCCGATCAATCCACCAAGCGAGGGGGTGAAACCAAAAAATGCAAATGGTGAGGCGTGAGGCGAGATGTGTAAGCCAGTCATATCGCTGGATGTGGGCTCTCTCGTGAGCGAGAACGGCTTCAAGTTTCGGGGCATCCCAATCTCTCCACGCGCGTGGCAACAGAATTCTCGCCTGGATGCCTCCGACCGAACCCGGCACTACCAGTCGCGTTAACTCAAAGACATTGGGACCCAAACTTGGGATGGGCGTGGAACCTCGGACGATTTTGCGCACGCCCAAACATCCGAAAGCCAAGCGAAGGAACAACAGAAATGACGTTACAACGTAAAAAAACGTCACAGCTGTGCGCCATGATGTCCCGTTGAAGGTCACGGGCTCTCGGGCGTGAGTTGCGGGTGCGGCGGACATGGAAGGTCGCGCCGATTGCATTACTCGCGCTTGGGACGAAGCAGGCAAAATTGGGAGTGTCTTTAGCAGAATGGGGGGAGTCACCATCTCTAAGGGGATTTGAAGGAGCATGCCAATGAGTACGACTGTCCACATCGCATGCCTGGCGGCAGAAGAGCGAAGACGAAATACTGATATGCCCACGAAGGCGACAAGAGCCAAGCCGCAAATACGAATGGAAGGGCCTATGAGTTGCGACACAATATCAGTCGCCATCCTGCCTCCTTCGGGTGCGATTCTTCCGTCGAGCCAGTTCTTCTGCTAGACGGCGCAACTCCCGCTCATCCAAGAGGTCGCGATCTACCATTCCCACAATCAGTTGCTCTACGGACCCACCTAAGAGCCGATTGATGATTTGTTGAACGATTCTCACCGCTACATGCCGCGGGGGTTCTGAAACTCGATATACGTTCCTGCGGCCTTCTAGATGACGCTTGACGTAGCCCTTTTCCTCCAGCCGCTTGAGAATGGTTCGGGAGGTAGAGTCTTTCATGGGGTGACGATTGGCCAGAGCTTGGCGGACGTCCTCAGCGGTGCTTTCGGTGCGTGCCCACAGGACGTCCATGACCAAATGTTCGAGTTCAGATAGTCGCTTGGGAGGTTGGGTTGCGCTAAACATTGTAGCGCTACACATTGTAGCGTTTTCGAATTCTGGTGTCGAGATCTGAGTACCGGAATACCGCTCGTCCGGTTGTCACCGCTGAGACATCAGCGGTTTCAGGTCACGCGGCGTGATCGCGAGGTCCGCGGCCTTGAATCCGCTGTTCGGCCTGGATTAGTAACGGCAAGTCGGCTTGTGTTTACTAAACCGACCGCTTCACGTCGGTTAAAACCCGCCTATCGGACCAAAGCACTCAAAATCCATTGTGGGCTTGCCGACTCAAATAGCGAATGTTAAAGGACGTTATCATTCCATAATCGCCACCGCCCTGGCACCGGGGAGCGAGGATTTTCGATACTTTTCCGAAGCCGACCTCTGGACGGTCTCCTTGGTGGCATCAGCAGGCACCCTAGCGCCGTCAGCAGCTGTAGCTCCGTCGCGCACTTACTCACCAGGGGAAGGAAGATCGAGGGTGTAATGCGAAGCGTCTTGATGCCTTCCGCGAGTTCTTCATAGCCAGGCTGCGCCAAAATCACGCCCGTGGCGTGTGATCCGAAGATCTGCTTGCACTTTCCCTCTACGTTTCTGGATATTTATCGTTTTCACAGACCGTGCTGCCTCCACCAGACGATAGATTCGAGCCAGTTCAGGTGATTGTTCAATGTGCAGGTCTGTGACCAAGCAAGAAAGACGCTAGAGGATTTCGCCTCTTGTGAGAGATCTGAGCGGCGATCAGTGCTGGCAGAGTGTCGTCGCTCAGAAAATTGCGCTTCGAGTACGGGCACGAACTTCGGTAGTGGGTCAGTAATTGACCCACTACCCAAACATCACTTGACGGTCAAGGTGCCCCGCATTGAAGTACTGCTGACGAAATTGGTGTCGCCACTGTACTTCGCCGTTATAGTCCTTACGCCGGCCGTGCTGAACGTTGTGCTGAAGACGCCGGGTGCTGCGGAGCCGAGCGCTACGGTGCCGGCATAGTAGGTCACGGTGCCCGTGGGTTTCAGCCCACCTACCGATGCCGGAGTTATGGTCGCGCTAAGTTGGACCGTTTGTGCAACAGTTGCCGTGACCGGCGTAAGGGTTAGAGCCGTTTTAGTAGCGATTGGCGTGCCGGTGAGAAGCATTGGATTCGCGCTGCTCGAATAGTATTGGCCGTTCCCCGGGTAGCTGAACGTTACGCTATGCATTCCACCTCCCGGAACCGCTATGCCGGTGAGCAAAGCGCTGGCAGAGGTTCCGGCCTGGTTTCGTAATACCAAGACCTCGTCGTTACCGGACTCAGCCGCCGCCAGGTCCGGTATGCCAGTCGACCCGAAGTCGCCCACAGCAACAGAATATGGTGCGTTGCCGTATACGGTGGACGCCTTTGTGAAGCTGCCGTCGCCTTTGCCAAGATAAAACGTGACAGCATCTGAGTTGGAACTGGATACTGCCAGATCTTCGATGCCATCAAGATTGAAGTCCGTCACTCCGACCGAGTCAGCGTTGCTGCCGGCGGCCAATGTCGGCGCTGGAGTGAAAGTGCCATTTCCATTCCCGAGGAGAATTGAGACCGTTTGCGAGTAAGAGTTGGTCACGGCAAGATCTGCGTTTCCATCGCCGTTGAAGTCACCAACTGTGACCCAGTCGGGATAGATGCCGGTGTCCGGCGATGCCGCAGCGGTGAACGTCCCATCGCCCTTCCCCAACAGGATCGTCAGGTTGTTGTCGTAATAGTTTGCGATGGCTAGGTCTTGCTTGCCGTCATTGTTGAAGTCTCCCATAACCACGGAGTACGGAAAGCTACCAGTGGGAGAAAGAGTGTAGCCGGCAACGTTAGGGGCAGCGAAGTTTCCCTTGCCATCTCCCAGAAAAATGCTGACAGTGGAATCGAATTGGTTGGTGATTGCCAGATCAGCGTTGCCATCGTGGTTGAAGTCTCCGACAGCAATGCTGTTAGGCCCGATGCCGGTTGGCAGGACGACGCCGCCGGTGAACGTGAAGTCCCGTTACCGAAATGAACTTCCACCTGGGACGAATTGAAGTCGGCGATCACGACGTCGAGCTTGCCATCGTTTTTGAAATCGCCCACAGCCAGCGCCATGGGGGTTTGCCCGTGGACTGTGACTGGATTCGAAAATCCTCCTCTGACCGAAAAAATTTCGACCGTGCTCGAATTCAAATTGGCGATGGTGAGATCGGGAGTGCCATCGTTATTAAAGTCACCGGCGGCTAGCGCGATGGGTTCGCTGCCGTTGCTGGAGAAGGCGAGGGCACTGAACCCGGACGTAGCGATGTTCTTGCCCAGAGTCACTGTACCCAGATGAAGCTTCGCGTTGCTGGCATCGAAAAATGAAACGTTGCCCGTCAGTGGAAGTGTCCCGCCTCCTTGAACCGTCGCGGTCAACGCGTATGTTCCGGGTATTCCCGAGGCCGCGATAGTGTCAACGGTCAGCACGCCCTTTACGGTAATGGTCTGGGCGGCCGACTCGCTCGTCGCGGAAGAGTTCGTACCTGCAAACACGGCCTTGACTGAGTGCGAGCCCGGACTGAGATATCGCTTTAGGCTGGCAGTGCCACTCGCTGACAATTGTGCAGTTCCTAGCACCGACGGCCCCTCGCAATACTTAACGTTTGCATCACAGAACTCCACCAATCCAGCTGTAACCGCTTTGCCACTACTCGCGACATGTGCGGTAAATGTCTCTGGCGTTCCTAACCCGTTGGCTGGATTGGTGATGTTCGTTGATGACACGGTGAAAGTCGTAGCGGTTGCGGCTGTCTGTGCAAACGACAGGGGACCGAGAGCAACAGCAATAGCGAAAAGTCCAAGCAACCATGCAAGGGTTTTCTCTGCGGCGCCAGAGGCGCGTCGCGGCGGGATGTATTTCTTCGTTTCACCCATTCCTGACATGCGTATCCTCATTCTCCAGTTTCTATTTCTTAGAAAATTTGAATCTTGAGGGGATTCCTTACCGGTAGGGGAGGTTTGGCAGACGAACGCTCTCTTGCGACTATCCCGCTCATCTAGATAGGCGACATTCGCGGCCCGATTCCCTCAGAGAAGAACTATTTTTCTTGCTGTGGCAGGATTTTGTCTGAGCGCAATTGCGACGCTCGAGTTTTCAAGCCAGCCGATCCGGTTGACCCACGCCCCCTTCCCGTCGTGGGTTGTGCGGGACCGAATTTACTTGTCGATTCCGACCCAGCAATTGTTCTGCTTTTGTGATAACGCTGCCCGCCATGACCGATTTGGAATCTCAGTCGCAGGCGATGCGGCTAAGGAAGTTGGGAACTCCCGACAGCGAGGCCATAGTTGGCGATCTATCATTCACTACTTGGGTTGGCATGCCCGAAACAGGTTCTAGGTCACTTGTCCGAGATGCCGACTATTCGGCCAGGTGGCGAGAACGCATTTAGTGGTTCTCTCGTCTGTCCCGCATCTCCCGCATCTCCATATTGCTGTTTGCATCAAGAGCGCATTGTTAGGCTCGCGATAGCTCAATGCTGGCCACATACCAGGCCAAAGAAATGCTGACGCCTATGAAAGGCGCACTGAAAAAATAAACCTTGCAGGGCACAACAAAACCACCAAGCATTGCCAGCCGGACATCGAGCAGGAACGGTGACCGAAAGAGGAGTTGACCGTGAGCTAATGCGAGATAACCGAAAACCAAGCCGAACAAAATAAGTCCCAGGCTGCGGCTGGCCTTGAAGCCCACCCCACACCGCCACATGGTTGTTTCTTTCGTAATAATGGGGGAACTCTGGCTCGTGCTGATTTGCAGTGCGGGGTCACGGGGCGTGAGGCTTGGGCCCCAGAACGCATAGACAAGGTGGAGGACTCGAAGGGTAAGGACAATGCTCGCACTAAAAACCATGAGAATTCTTGCGGCCAAGATGCTCTCCTTATTTTGCGGGACTAACGGTCGCACTGCACCTTCCCTTACTACCCTGCGGCGTTCACTTCGTTGACATGGCCAAAAGACTGACGAAAACGTCCGTGTTATGCGCGAAGCGGAGGCCATAATAGCCATTTGTCGATGTCAGCTTGCCGGAGCCTATGAGGGTAGTTTTGTCATAGCTTGCAACACTTGAGCCGTTGATGGAGCACACCACCTTATCCCCTCTTACCGAGAGCGAGATGTCCTGAGTCACCGGTTGGCCGCGCCCGGCTGCTCTATGAATCGCGGCGTTGCGCTCGCCCAGCAGTCCGTTCATTCTGAACGGCTCTGGTCCAAATCCGCGCACGATAAACTTTCCGTTTCCAGAAGCAGCGCAGTAGAGCTCGGTCTGGCTAGGAGTACCCATGTCGTTCCCGCCGATAAATACTCCGTAGGGATGCGGGTGAGAGTTGAGATTCATGTATTTCGGCTCGTTGAATGTCGCTTTGACTGTGAAGTCCCCGGACGCGGTTGCATCGGTCTTCCAGTAACTGACGGCGGGACCGGTTGTGACATGAAGGGCCTGTCCCTCTTCAACAAGCCGCGCCGCATTGAGGGTCATGCCCGCCTTCTCTTCAGCAGCATCGACTTTTCCGTTCCAACCGGGAATCTTGATCCCGCCATCGGTAACCGCACGGGAGCCTTCTACGGTGGGGCTGCCGGGACCCCCGACAAACAGTTTTCTTGCGAGGAACAGTGCGACGAGTAAGGCGACAAAGACAATTGCCGAGCCGATTAGGATCTTGGATTTCCCTTTCATTGTGGGACCTCAAATTGAATTTGGTGTTGTGACTGTCGGTCACGCATCCGGCTCTCAAAATACCTGTAGGGAGCATGGTGAGGGATTCCGGAAGCATGGCCGACCGTCCGGAGGGTGACGGCGCCCTCGCCACCGGAGTCGAGCAACGCTGTGGCGGCGATAATCCATCGTTTTCAGCGCAGCCGAACGGACTCTTCGTTCGGCTGTAATCGTACGAGCGTCTTTGAGTCGTTCCGTAATTTCAGTGCCCGCTGTTCGTCATAGGAAGTAGCTGGAGCACTCTGAGATGACGCAGGTTGCAAGAAGTATATCGATGAGTATCAATAACTGGATTTTGACCAAAGTTCCCGTCAGACAAGGGTCTCGATCAAAATCGATCCAATTCCCATAGCTCCCCGCGTCCGCCGCGCGAGCGCCGCAGACCTGAGCCGGCTACTGATTTCTCTGCGGTCGCTTCTGATACCACATTAGGACTCCTGGCCAAAGTCGTTGAGAATTTGTTCCGGGGTATAACCTCCGGCTTCCCCGTCCACGAACAGATACCGTCGTCGACCGCAGCATCAGCGGGTCAACTTCGCCGTCCAATTCAGCACGATGGACATTGGGGTTGTTCCGGTCTTCAGCCGCGTGTTGATCAGAAATCTCTCCCCGTCTTTGCTGACGTCATAAGTAACCTGCTCGGAGGTTGCAACCATCTCCCGTGGGTTAGCCTGAAACAGCACGCTGACGGTTCCGGCATCGAAATTGGCACCGACGGTTACCGGCGCGGCCATGATCTTTCCATCTGGAGTTATGTAGAAGAGTTCTCTCCCATCGCTTCGCCACTTGGGTTGATCTCCGCCTCCATTCGAGATCTGCCACTTGCCATGCGCATCAGGAAAGGAGGTCACATAAATTTCCCATCGCCCGCTTTCATTCGACCCATATGCCACCCAACGTCCATCCGGCGAAAAACGTGCATTCTTCAGCGTCGCTGACGCCTTTGAGAACGGAGTCATCTTGAGATCTGGCAAACTCAAAATCCACAGATCCGACCCTCGCTCATAGATCACAGATTTGCCGTCGGGAGACCAATCACTGGGGAACCGGTCAGGGCCGTCTTGCGCGACTATCTTTTCCTCTTGCGCCCCGTTCACGTCTTTCAGATACAAATCAAACTTGGCTTCGCGATTTGAGGCAAAAACCATCCGGCTGCTATCCGGACTCCAGACCGGCATCGAGTCGATGGATGGATCGAATGTCAGCCGCTTGGCGCTCTCAGTCTGGAGATCGTAAGTCCACACGTCCGTGTTCTGGCTGGCAGGATCCGTCGTATCCGAGGCCAACAGTTTTCCGTTTGGCGACAAGGATATGTTGCCGTAAATGCCGGGTTTCAGCGCCACTCCGACCGGTTGACCCTTGCGATCGAACCAGAGTGGTTGTGAGATGCCGTTATCTCCCGTTTTTTGCGCGACCAGGAGCCCAGCATTCGAGGTGGCAAAGACCGCTCTCGCGATGCGCGGCCAATACTGAACGTCATTCAGAATCGGAGTCGGCTCTCCACTCAGCTCTAATTTCTTCGGGTCAAAATGTTGCGCAAAAAGAGTCTGATCGCGTTCGAAGATCAGATATCCAGGCGAGGCGTAGGCAGCATTGGCCCTGGTGCGGACAACCAGTCGCTTCTCCTTCGAATTCAATGAGCCCACGTAAACCGAGTAAAGCTCTCTTCGGCCAGTAAGATTCATCGCCAAATAGAGATAGTGGATTTGGTCCGGTAAAAATATAGGCCAGCGATGGCTGTCTTCTCCCTGAGTTCGATCTGGAAAGCTGACCTGCACTGGCGTTCCACCTGAAGCCGGAATTCGAAAAAGGCCGGTTCCCAAGAGTCCGCTCGGCGTAAACAGGATGACACCTTCTTTATTCCATGCGCCGCCGCGTCCGGTGGGCGCATCGCACAACGTCTGAACAGGTCCGCCCGCCAGCTCAAGCTTTTTCATCTTTCCATCGGCAAAGAATCCCAGCGAACGGCCGTCCGGCGACCAGAAGGGAAAGTTGGCGCCCTCGGTGTTGGGCAAGCTGTTGCCCGCCGGCGAGCCCATTTCATAAATCCAAAGAACGCTTTTTCGTTCCGATTCACCATAGCCAACCACCGCAACTGTGTGGCCGTTGGGAGACACCGCCACATCGCGAGAGGAGAAGGGGAGCGGCGCGGAAAAATACGTGATCTGCTCGGCGGGTATCGAGCTTCGCCACCAAACAACGGAAGCAACCAGTATGACGGCGAGTGCGCCTGCAGCGATCCAGCCAAGATTTCCACGCTTTGTTTCGTTGTTTCCGTTCGGTCTGCGCTCCTGGTTCGCGCTTTCAGCGATCCACCTTAGTTGCAGCTTGACGTCATGTGCTGTCTGGAAGCGATCTTCAGGATCCTTTGCCAGGCAGCTATGGATGACGTACTCCAACGCTGGCGGCGTCAGTGGCTGTATCGTGGAAATTGGCTCCGGGTCTTTCTCAAGAATCGCGCTGGCCACGCTAATTTGGCTTTTGCCGGCAAACGGTCTTCCACCAGTCACCATTTCGTAAAGAACAGCGCCCAGCGCAAACAGATCCGATCGCCCATCCGCATCCTTGCCTTCGATCTGTTCCGGCGACATGTATTGGATCGTGCCGATGATGGCGCCGGCTGTTGTGAGCGGAGACATCGGACTTGCTCCGCTCATTGTCTTCGCGGCCGACAATAGGGGCGCATTCGTGACTGCTCCACCCAAGCCGGCAGCCGTCGACTTCGCTAAACCGAAGTCCATCAGCTTCGCGCCACTTTTTGTGAGCATGACGTTTCCGGGTTTCAAATCGCGATGTACGATACCCTGCCGGTGCGCCGCCTCTAGCGCTTCGGACACAGCAGTTCCGATTCGGAGGACTTCGCTGATCGGCAGCGGTCCTTTCGCCAGCCTCTGCGAGAGAGTCTCTCCTTCCAGCAACTCCATCACGAGGTACTCGGTGCCATCCTGCGAGCCGACGTCGTAAAGACGGCAGATGTGTGGATGGTTGAGTGCGGAAATCGCCTTGGCCTCGCGCTCCATACGCTGCTTTAGTTCGGGGGAAGAGGACAGATGAGAAGCCAGGACTTTGATGGCGACGGAACGATCGAGACGGGTGTCCCGGGCGCGGTATACCTCTCCCATGCCCCCTTCACCAAGCGGCGATTGAATTTCGTACGGACCGAGTTTCGTGCCAGAGGTGAGGGGCATACGCGCGCAATTATAACGTGCTGAGCACGTCGCCGCGCAGCGGCGATTCTGGTTGGCTGGTCGGCAATCGGGGAAGTACTCGTGCGACCAGCTTTCAGGAAGATGGATCATCTCCCCGCCGGGCTTCAACCTTCACTCGCGGTCCAGAAACGAGCTTGGGGAGATCAACGGATGACCTCTTTGAAGACTTGAACGAAGGCGCTCGCGCGGGTAGACGCTTTCGCGTGTATAGACACAAGCGTCCGGAACCACCCGCTTGAAGAAGCGATGACGCAGACGGTTGCGAGAATTATATCGATGAGTATCAATAACTGGATTTGGACCAAAGTTCCCTTCTGGCAAGGGTCTTGAGACCAAAATCGATTCAATTCCCATACCTCCCATGTCCGCCGCACCCGCGAGCGGCTTCCTTCAGGTCGTTGTATGAAAAGCGACCGCCGCAGACCCGAGCCGACTATAGTTCCCTGCGGTCACTTCTAATACATCACCATGGGATGGTTTCGTTTTGCCAGCGCGTGAACGTACCAGTTGGACCGTCCGGGCCGAGCAGCGCAACACGCACCACTTCGCGAGAGCCATCTTCGACAGAGGCTGTGCCCTCATATCCGTTGAGGTTCGTCTTAGTGAAGCCCGGTGTCACTAAGTTGACTTTGATCCCAGTCGACTCCAGTTCAATCATCATGGCCAGAGTTATGGCATTGAGGGCCGTTTTGGACGCAGGATAAACCGGACTGAACATCGCGTGGTAGGGAAAGGCCGGATCGGCGTTCATCGTCAGCGAGCCCACTCCGCTCGAAACGTTGACGATACGGGCATCCGACGAGTCACGGAGAAGCGGCAGCATCGCCTGGTAAACGGCGAGCACACCGAATACGTTGGTTTCCCACACTGCGTGTATTTCATCGAGCGATGCGTTGCTCGCGAGGGTTATCTTTGCGTACTCCTGGAGAGACAAGTTGCCCTTTTTCGTATTCGAGATTGCCGCGTTATTGACAAGCAGGTCGAGATGGCCAAACTCCCTGCGGATGCGTTCCGCCGCGGCGGCGATCGAAGGCCGATCGGTTACGTCGAGCTGAAGGGCGATAGCGCCCTGTCCGATCTCCTTGGCCGCGACCTCGCCGCGCTCGAAATTGCGCGACCCGACCAGCACAGTGAGACCGTTAGCCACAAGTTCCTTTGCCACCTGAAACCCGACTCCTTGATTGGCCCCGGTAACCATGGCAACGCGTTTGCTGTGCATCGATATCTCCCTTTAAGTTCAGGCTTGGAAATACTGCATATTCTCAAGATCGGCGATAAGGCCAGGCCGCGTCGGGTTCCATCCCAAGTGTTTCTGTGTCTGCGCACTGGAAGCCGGCATGTCGAAGCCCGCGAACATCGCAAGCCAGCCAAAGTGAGCTTGCGCCCTCTCTGGAGCAATGCTGACCACAGGCACTTTCAACCCTTTGCCAATTACTGTAGCAATTTCCCGCATCGGTATCCCCTCTTCAGCGACCGCGTTGTACCTACTTCCTGCTTCGCGCTTCTCCAACGCGAGCCTGTAGAGATGGGCAACGTCCTGAACATGCGCCGCCGGCCAGCGGTTGCGTCCCTCACCTATGTACGCCGACACTCCCTTCTCGCGGGCCACTTGGACCGCGTAGGTGATTAGGCCCTGCTTGACCGTGTCGTGGACCTGGGGAAGGCGCACCACCGACACGTTCACTCCGCGCCCGGCCACGGAAGCTCCGGCGACTTCCGAGCCTTTACGAGGATTTGGGTGGTTGGCATCGAAATGATCCTCGGTTGCGGGCTGACCCGGAGCAGCATTGCCCATTCCGGTTCCGGAAGTGATGAGGAACGGGCGGTCCGATCCGATGAGCGCGGCGCCGAGAGCCTCGATTGCGCGCTTGTCCTTTTCACAGACTTCGGCGAACTTCGAGAAGTCCTGGCCGAAGGCGCTGTGGTCGAAGGCGAGGTGGATTACGCCATCGGCCAAGGCAGCGCCGCTGCGCAGGCTTTCCATATCTTCTAGGCTCCCTCGATGCACCTCGGCTCCGGCGGCGATCAAAGATTGAGCGCCAGCCTCGCTACGAGCGAGGCCGAGTACCTGATTGCCAGCGTTGATTAGTTCCTGAACGGTGGTATATCCGATGAAACCTGTAGCACCCGTAACAAATACCTTCATAAATTGTCCCTCCCGAATTGGTGTGACAGGAATGACAGCGCGGGCGGCTACTGATCCCCTTGACCTCGACCGATTGCGTCGAGATCCGCAAGTACTTCAGCCGGGATCTGAAGCGTCGCGGCCTTCAAATTCTCCCGGAGATGTGCCACGGAAGATGTTCCCGGGATCAATAAGATGTTGCGGGAGCGATGGAGAAGCCAGGCTAACGCAACCTGCATGGAGGTGGCTTCGAGTGATGCCGCAGACGCATCAAGTGCCGACGACTGTAACGGGGTGAAGCCTCCCAGCGGAAAAAACGGAACGTAAGCGATCCCTTGAGCAGCCAGATCATCGATGAAAGCGTCATCGTTCCTGCGGGCCACGTTGTAGAAATTCTGCACGCACACGATCTCGGTAATGGTTTCAGCCTCCGAGAGCTGCTTAGGAGTTATGTTGCTTAGTCCGATATGACGAATCAGGCCCTGACGCTTCAGTTCGGCAAGCACGGTCAGCGGTGCCTCGATGGATTCCTCGCCGGGTTCCATGATTC
>Ga0307476_10002067_pt1 | contig 12058 bp, 7 predicted proteins | sample atmos_gasesECM2C_2_FD_203314 | JGI IMG/M metagenome (GOLD analysis project Ga0307476, IMG submission 203314) | Hardwood forest soil microbial communities from Morgan-Monroe State Forest, Indiana, United States - atmos_gasesECM2C_05 | ecosystem: Environmental > Terrestrial > Soil > Temperate... | reverse complement strand
CGGTCCTGCGCCGAGGTGGAGGTCTACCCGCACACCGACCGGATGGTCTCCGTCGACGAGCTTGCCAGCGTCGCCCGGCGCTGCGACTACATCTTCGCGATGCACGAGACGATGATCCCCGCCGAGGTCATCTCCGGCCCGATCCGGCTGAAGGGCATCGCCGTCGGCGGCCGGGAGATCGGTGACATGATCGACATCGCGGCCTGCGAGCGGGCCGGGGTGAGGTTCGTCCACGCGCAACCTGACGGCCAGGCCGCCAGCCGGCGTGGCAATGCCAAGGCCACCGCGGACCTCGCGCTAAGCCACGTGCTGTGCCTCGCGTACCGGGTGGTGGAGGCCGATGCCTACACGCGGGCCGGCGGGTTCCGGCAGGAGATGACCATGGACCTGATGGGCCTTGGCTGCACCGACAAGAAAGTTGGCGTGGTCGGCCTGGGCCGGGTCGCCCGCGAGCTCGCTCCCAGGCTCAACGCCCTGGACATGAGCGTCCTGTACACGAAGCGCACGCGGCTGCCGGCCGAGGAGGAGTCCGGGCTCGGCGTCGAGTGGCGGGCTTCGCTGGAGGAACTGCTCCCGGAGTGCGACTTCGTCGTCATGCTGGCGAACTACAACTCCTCGACTCACATGCTGATGGGTGCCGCGCAGTTCGCGCTCATGAAGCCGACCGCCTACTTCGTCAACCCCGGCCGCGGCCGCCTCGTCGACGAGGCCGCCCTGATCAAGGCACTCAAGGACGGCGTCATCGCCGGCGCGGGGCTCGAGGTCTTCTGGGACGAGCCGCCCGTCGTGCACGAGCCGTTCGTCCCCCTCGCGCTGCGCAAGATGGACAACGTGGTGCTGACACCGCACAACGGCGGCGCGACGTGGGAGTCCCGTACCCGCCAGGTCGTCGGGATCGCCCGGGCCCTCGAGGCGCACATCAAGGAAACCGCTAAGGAGAGCGCGTGAACACGATCAACTGGGCACTTGTCGGAACGTCCGGCTACGCGGAGCGGGAGTGCCTGCCTGCCTTCGCCGGCACGCCGGCCGCGCACCTGGCCGCGGTCGTGAGCAGTACCAGCGAGCGGGCGGCGCAGTTCGCGGCCGCGCACGGCATCGAGCGCGCCTGCAGCGACATCGAGGCAATCGGCAAGGCGGACGACATCGCCGCGGTGTGGATCGCCTCGCCCAGCTACCTGCACTACGAGCACGCCCGCGCGGCGATCGCCGCGGGCAAGCACGTCCTGCTGGAGAAGCCGATAGCGCTCGACGTGCGGCAGGGCTGGGAACTGGTCGAGCTCGCCGAGCATGCTGGCGTGCGGCTGGCCACCGGCTACCAGGCCCGCTACGTTCCCGGGCACCAGCGGATGCGCAAGCTGATCGCCGACGGTGAGCTCGGCTCGCTCGTGGCGCTCCGGTCGCTGTACGGGATGCGCCGCCCTGGCCCGCCCAGGACCTGGCGCGGACAGCGCGAGACCGCACGCTGGGGGGTGCTCGCCGACATTGGCACGCACCACATTGACCTGATGCGCATGCTGGCGGGCGAGATCGCCGACGCGACCGGCTACACGCAGCACCAGCGCGGCTTCGCGACAGAAGACCTGGCTGCCGCCGTACTGCGTTTCGAGTGCGGCGCACTCGGCACGATGACCGTGACCGCCAGCTACTTCCGGCCGGCCACGGTCATGGAGGTCGTCGGCACCGAGGGCCGGGTGACCGCCGTCAATACCTCGCCCGACGGCCAGGGCACGGTGACCCTGGTGCGCGCCGACGGCGAGGAGGTCGACCTCACCGGCGAGACCCCGGTGTCCGCCCAGGCCCAGCTCGCCACCGTCACCAGCGTCTTCGGCGGCAGTGACGTCCCGTACGCGACGGGTGCCGACGGCGCCAGGAACCTGGAGATCCTGGAAGCGATCGCGCCCTGAGGCGCGCCCGCGTTGTTAACTCTTCCCTCCCCGTGTTAGCAGTAGGTTTCACGTCTTGCCCCGCTCCGGCCCAGGCGGAATCGTCGAACTTAGACATTGTGCATAATCCACCGGGCCGAACGGGGAACCATGCCAGAACCGACTCCGCACGCGTCCAGCCTGACCGCCACGGCGCCCGCCCAGGCCGGCCCGCTGCTGCAGGTACGGGCGCTGTCCGTGCGCACGACGGGCGCCCGCCCGTACGACATCCTCTGCCCGGCCGACCTCACGTTGCAGAGCGGCGACGTGCTTGGCCTGGTCGGCGAGTCCGGCTCCGGCAAGACGACGCTGGCCCTGGCGCTGCTCGGCTACTCCCGCGCCGGCACGCAGCTCCACGGGTCGGCCCGCATCGACGGCCAGGAGATCATCGCTGCCACCGAGGCCGCCCGCAGGGCCTCGCGCGGGCGCCTGGTCTCCTACGTCCCGCAGGACCCGTCCACCGCGATGAACCCGGCGCTCCGGGTCGGCGAACAGCTCAGTGAAGTGCTGGCGCCGACCAGGAGCGGGCGGCGTCGCGTTGACCAGTCGCACATTGCCGAGCTGCTGGAGAAGGTCCACCTGCCGGCGACCCGCCAGTTCCTGGCGCGCTACCCGCACCAGTTGTCCGGCGGCCAGCTGCAGCGCGTCAGCATCGTGATGGCGATGGTAAACAGGCCGCGGTTGATCGTCTTCGACGAGCCCACGACCGGCCTTGACGTCACGACCCAAAGCCGGGTGCTCGACACGATCCGCGAGCTGATCCGCGACGAGCAAGCCGCGGCGCTGTACGTCACACATGACCTGACGGTTGTCAGCTCGATCGCCAGCCGCATTGCCGTCATGTACTCGGGCATGCTCGTCGAGCACGCGCCGTCCAGCACGGCGCTGGCCCGTCCGGCGCACCCGTATGCCAGGCGGCTGATCCTGGCCACCCCGGACGCGGCCAGGCGGCGCGAGCTCACCGGGATCCCCGGCGTCCCGCTGAGCCCGCGGGACCGCTCCGGTGGCTGCGCGTTCGCGGCTCGCTGCGAGTACGCGCAGGACGCGTGCCGCGAGCAGGTGCCGCCGGCCCGCATGGTTGAGGACGAGCACGTGGTCCGCTGTCACCGGGCCGAGTTCGTGCAGCGCGAGGCCGTGCTGGCGCCGGCGGCGGCCCGGCCGTCCGCCTGGCAGGAGCGGGTTGCCGACGAGGAGGCCGTGCTGTCCGCGTCGGGCGTCAGCGCCTTCTACGGCAGCACCCGCGTCCTGCATGACGTGGACCTCACGGTGCGCGAGGGCACCTGCCTCGCGCTCGTCGGCGAGTCCGGCAGCGGCAAGACGACCCTCGCGCGCAGCCTCAGCGGGCTGCACCCGGGCACCGTGACCGGGGAGCTCTCCTTTGACGGGCAGCCCATGCCATGGCCGGCCCGCCAGCGCCGCCAGAAAGCGCTCAAGGACGTGCAGTACATCTTCCAGAACCCGCTGGCATCACTGAACCCGCGCCACACGCTCGGCCGGATCATCGCCGCGCCCCTGGTCACCTTCGAACTCGCCAACTCCGCCCGCCAGCGCCGGCTGCGCGTTCGCGAGCTGCTTGAAAGGGTCACCCTGCCCGCTCAGTACGAGCACCGTTACCCCTCCCAGCTCAGCGGCGGAGAGCGGCAGCGCGTCGCCATCGCCCGGGCGCTGGCCGCCCAGCCACGGATGCTCATCTGCGACGAGATCACCTCGGCGCTCGACGTCTCCATCCAGGCCTCGATCCTTCAGCTGCTGGGAGGTCTGCGCGAGGACGAGAACCTCACGATGATCTTCATCACGCATCACATCGGCCTGGTGCGCGCGATCGCCGACGATCTCGTGATCCTCCGCCACGGCAGGATCGTCGAGCGCGGCGCGGCCAGCCAGGTCCTCGACCAGCCCACCGATGAGTACGCGATCGAACTCCTGGCCAACACGCCCCAGATGAGCGAGTTGCCCGCCCAGGCAGGCTGAGCGCTTGGGTGTGGCGGTCGGCGATGAGCTTGCAAAAGCCGTCGGGGCGGCCGTCGGCGACGGGCCGCAGCAGGTCGTCGTAGCGGGCGACGCCGGTGACGGCGTCATGGTGCTGCGCGGCCTGGGTTTCCGTGAGGCCAACCCTCCCGTATTGGGGGTCGGTGAAACTGCCGCTGGGGACGACGTCGTAGGCGGCTTGCGCGGCCGGTCCAAGTACGGCGTTCCTTGCGGCGATGCGCCCTTCGTGCCTCGCTATCTGGACCAGCATCAAATGGCCGTTGACGTCGCCGACGGCGAAGATGTGGCCGACGTTCGTCCGCAGGTATCCATCGACGGCGATCGCGGCCGGTTCTGCGTGGATCCCGGCCGCCTCTAGATTCAGCTTGCCGATGCTAGCCGGCCAGCCGACCGCGAAGAACACCGCGTCCGCAAGCGTCCAACCTGGGGTCTGGCCGCACCGGTGATCGATGCGGATGGATTCTTCCGCCTGGCGCAGGCCCGTGACGAGGGTGCCCGTAGCCACGGTCATGCCCCGGCTGCGGAAGGCGCGGCCAAGCTCGGCCGACACGTCCTCATCGGCGGCCGGGACCAGGATGGGGCCGCCCTCGAACAGGGTGACCGCGGCGCCAAGGTCGGCGAAGATGGACGCGATCTGGCAGCCCGTATCGGCGCCGCCGATTACCGCGACCCTGCCCGGCAGGCTGGCCAGGGACGGGATGTCCTCGTAGGTGAGCGCCAGGTCTGCGCCGGGGATAGGGAGACGGGCCGCGTGCCCGCCGACGGCCAGGATGATGCTGTCCGCCGTCCAGGTCCGGTCGCCGTCCGCAGCCATCGTGTGCGGCCCGGTGAAGCTGACCGGGCCGAGGTCCTCGATCAGGTCGATGCCGTGCCGGCGGATATGGCCGGCCAGGTCCTTCTTGTCATGGGCGTAGCGGGCGACCCGCTCGCTGTTGGCAAGGACGGCGGGCAGGTCGGGAACGGGCGCTGCGCCGGTCAGGCCGAAGGCGGCCCAGGAGGACCAGTCACGCGCCAGCCGGGCCGCACGTGCCAGCGTCCGCACCGGCGCCGGGCCGGAGTTGAGGCTGGTCCCGCCAACCTGGGCGGCCTCGAGCAAGGTGACCCGTGCGCCGAGTTCGCTGGCCTGCAGGGCAGCGGTGACTCCCGCAGGGCCGCCGCCGACCACCAGCACGCTGGTGTTAGTGGTGGTCATTGGCTGATCCGAGCCTATTCGTCCAGCCCGGCGACCGCTGCCGCGTGCAGGTCTAGCCCGGGGGTGAAGGAGCCGCCTGCGCTGCGACGCTCGTCTTCGCGGATCAGGTGCATGACCGCGTTGATCAGCGCCAGATGCGAGAAGGCCTGCGGGAAGTTCCCAAGCTGGCGCCCGGAGTGCGCGTCGATCTCCTCGGCATACAGGGACAGCGGACTGGCGTAAGACAGCAGCTTCTCGCACAGCGCCCGGGCTCGGTCCACCTCGCCCGTCTCGGTCAGCGCCGACACCAGCCAGAAGGAGCAGATCGTGAACGATCCCTCCTCGCCGCTGAAGCCGTCGTCGGTTTCCTCCACCCGGTACCGCAGCACCAGCCCGTCCTCGGTGAGCTCGTCGGCGATGGCCAGCACGGTCGAGCGCACCCGGGGGTCATCCGCCGGCAGGAATCCGAGCAGCGGGATCAGCAGCGCCGAGGCGTCCAGGGCGGTGGTCCCGTAATGCTGGACGAAGACACCTCGGTTGTCGGTTCCGTTGGCGCAGATGTCGGCGTGCATCTCATCAGCCGCTTTGCGCCAGTCGGCCGCGTGCTCGCCGTCACCGCGCAACTGAGCCAGCTTCGCGCCGCGGTCGGCGGCCACCCAGCACAGGACCTTGGAGGCGGTGAAATGCTGCGCCGGGCCGCGCACCTCCCACAATCCCTGGTCGGGGTCCCGCCAGTGCGTGATCGCAGCCTCGACCTGGCGTACCAGCATCGGCCACCGGCGCTCGTCCAACTGATCGCGGGCCCGGGTGTGCAGGTAGACCGAGTCCAGCAGCACTCCCCAGACGTCATGCTGGCGCTGGTCCCAGGCGCCGTTGCCGATGCGGACCGGGCGGGCGCCCTCATACCCCGACAAGTGGTCCAGGATCTCCTCGGTCAGTTGCCGCTCGCCGCCGATCCCGTACATGATCTGCAGGTCGGCATCCTGTTCGGCCAGGTCGGAGATGAAATAGAAGAAGTCGTTCGCTTCTCGTTCAAGGCCGAGCGTGTACAGGCCCCACAGCATGAACGTCGAATCCCGCAGCCAGGTGTAGCGGTAGTCATAATTACGCTCCCCGCCGGGTGTCTCCGGCAGGGACGTGGTGGCAGCAGCCAGCAGCGCCCCGGTCGGCGCGTAGGTCAGGCCCTTCAGCGTCAGCGCGGACCGCACCAGGTACTCTCGCCACGGGTGGTCAGGGAAGGTGCCGCGGCTAACCCACTCATGCCAGAAATCCGCGGTCCTGGCCAGCCGCTGATGGGCATCGGCGAACGTCTCGGGCGCAGCCCCGTCACCCCACGACAGCGCGCAGAACACTTGCTCCCCGGCGCGCAGGCGCCGTCGGGCGATAGCCCGCGGGCCCTCGAACCCGAGGTTCAGGTCGGTGGTCAGCCTGAATTGTCGCTCATCGCCGAGCAGGGCCTCCGCCGCACCGTAGCCGCCTCCGATATGACGCCATGTGCCGCGCTGCCGTCCGTAATCAAAGGCCGGCTCGCATTCAAGCACGAAGTCGATGTGCCCGTTCAGGCACCGGACGGTCCGCAGCAGCACTTGCTCGGCGGCATGATCGACCGGCGCCCGCTGGTGCGATTCGGATCTGTGTGCCTGGTGCCGCCACGGCCCGACAAGCAGCACGTCACGGACCACGGCCCAGCCGCCAGGAGTGGCCCACGTCGTCTCGAGCACCATCGTGCCCGGCAGGTAACGCCGCCCGGCAGGAACAGTGACATCGGCAGGCCCCAGTCGGAACCAGCCGGCGCCGCGGTCAAGCGCGGCGGCGAAGATGCTCGGGCTGTCCATCCGCGGCAGGCACATCCACTCCACGTTGCCGCTCGGTGCGACCAGTGCGCACACCTCGCAGTCGGACAAGAACCCGTACTCGGCGATCGGAGGGAACGGGCTTCCGTTCACGGTCGAATGGGCCGGATGCGAACCTCCGGCCAGTACGTCAGTCACTGGGTGCACGCTCCCCACCGAACGCATCACGGATGCCGTCTACCGCCAGGCTCACGTCACGCCCGCTGGTGCTCCCGTGATGTGTGCTGATCGCAGTATGCCCAGCAACTTGCCGTCTGTCACACAGGGGAACTGTTCTTTCACGCAGAGGAGCGGGTACCCCGCCGGTAAAAGAGGAGATGACATGAAGGCAGTCGCAGTTTTCCCAGGAACCCGAGAGGTCACAATTATCGAGCGGGAAGCCCCCCGGATCAGCCAGCCTGATCAAGTGGAGTTGCGGATGCTCGATATCGGCATCTGCGGCACCGACAAAGAAATCTGCTCCTTCGACTACGGGACGCCGCCGGCCGGGGATGACTTCCTGGTGATCGGTCACGAGGCGCTGGCCGAGATCGTGAAGGTGGGATCCGCGGTCACCCGCCTCCGGCCGGGGGACCTTGTCGTGCCCTCGGTGCGCCGCCCGTGTCCACATCCCGGATGCCTGGCCTGCCGCACGGGGCACCAGGACTACTGCTACACCGGTGACTTCACCGAGCGCGGCATCAAGGAAGCGCACGGCTACATGGCCGAGTACATCGTCGACTACGAGCGGAACATGACCCTCGTACCGCCCGACCTGCGGGAGATCGCGGTGCTTGCCGAGCCGCTGACGATCGCGGAAAAGGCCCTCACGCAGATTTTCTGGACGATGCAGCAGCGGCCGCCGTGGCTCGACCCGGACACGCCCAGCCAGCAGCGAGGCAAGGGGCTTTCTGCCCTGGTGCTCGGTATCGGGCCGGTCGGGCTGCTTGGAGCGATGACGCTGGCAAGCGCCGGCTTCACGACCTATGTCTACTCACGGGAGCTGCCTCCTAGTCCCCGGATCGACCTCGTCGATGCCATCGGGGCGACCTACGTCTCCTCTCAGGCCACGACCTTCGCGGACCTGGCGGAAAAGATGGACAACATCGACCTGATCTACGAGGCGGTCGGGCACTCGCACTTCGCTCTCCAGGCACTGCAGGTCCTTGGCACCAACGGCATCTACGTGCTGACCGGCGTCCCTGGCCCGCAGGCATTCATCGAGGCCGACCCGGCCCGCCTCATGCGGGACCTGGTCCTGAAGAACCAGGTCCTGCTCGGCACGGTGAACGCCGGACCAGACGCCTTCGCGGCCGCGCTCCGGGATCTCCACCTTTTCCGCCAGCGATGGCCTGCCTTGGTGCGGACGCTTATCGCCGGCCGCTACCCACCGGAACAGGCACCGGAGCTGGTCCTAGGCAGACCAGCGGGCATCAAGAGCGTGATCACCTTTGAACAGGGAGGCCAGGCTCGCTAGTCACCGCTCACCGGGGACGGGCGCGGAACCACTCCTCCCTGTCCAGGGGGTCGGATCCGTTTCTTGCCCGGACGGGCGCCAGCCCAGCGACGGGCGAGTAGCGGCTCACTTCCGAGGTGAAGACCCCTTCGCCGCTGGTCAGCTCGGGGAGCTGCGCCAGCAGAGCCTGGACGCTTCTGGTCGGCAGGGACCCGGTGAGCGCCAGGGCATCGCCCGCAGGGACGGTGCCGGTAACGAGTCCGGACAGGCGGGCAAGCGTCACCGTCACGACGGCGAGCGCACCGGCCGGGATCTCTAGGCGGAACGTCTCGACCGGTTCGCAGACGACGGTGCCCGCCTGCCTGAGCGCCTCGTGGATGAGCACTGGTGCCAGGTTGCGGAAGTCCGCTCCGACCGACGACATGTTCTTGTTGAACTTCTGGTGCATGTGGCTCTGCCTTGGGCTGTAACCCGTGTGCGTGAGCACCACGCGGGCGTCGGGGACCGCCCAGCCGGACAGGCCCTGCGCCAGGCCGGTTCGAACTCCTTCCCACGTCGCGGCGAAGAAGGCGGGCGGCATGGAGCCGCGCTCGACTTCCATGTCGCAAACCAGGCCCTGGCCGGCGGGCACGGGCTCGACCCGGAACCCGAGCGTCGCCAGGTAGGGCGTGGTCTTCTCCGACATGAGGGCGAACGACGCACCCGTCCCCGTGATCCGCTCGATGTGAACGGTCACCGTCGGGCGGAAGGCGGCGGCCACGCCGAACTGCTCGTCGAGAAGGTCGGCGATTACTTCCTTCTGGACTTCACCGTAGAGGCTGACCGCGATCTCGCCGTGCTCCTCGTCGACGCGCAGGTTGATCAGCGGGTCGGCGTCGGCCAGTTCCCGCAGCGCCGCGAAGAGCCGGCCGCGCATGGCCGGGTCGACCGGCTCGACCACGGATTCAAGCGCGGGGGCGGGGAACTGGCGGGTGACCCGGCCAGGGATGGTCTCGCCGACCCAGTTGCCGGTGCGGGCCGCGCTTATCCCGCGTATGCGCGCCACGTCGCCGGCCCGCACGACGCTCTCCTGGACCCAGCCCTGTGGCGTCGACCGCTCCAGGGACGTGATCACGTCGCGTCTGTCCCCGGCGCGGTCCCTGACGCGCAGTTCGCCGCCGAACATGCGGCAGTGCGCCAGCGTGCCGTGGTCACCGTGCTCGATCTTGTAGATGACCCCGGACGGGTCCCTGGTCAACGGGCGAGCCCATGGCAGGACGCGCGGCAGCGTCGTCAGGAGGTCGGGTACGCCCGCTCCGGTCAAAGCCGAGCCCGCCGCCACCGGCACCACCGCGCCGCGGCTCACCTGGGCCCGCGCGGAGCGCAGCGCCATCGCCTCGGTAATGCCAGGCCCGTCCACAGCGGCGCGGAGCAGCCGGTCATCGGCCGACGTCAGCACGTCGATCACCGCCGGGTCGGTCACCGCGACCGGCTTAGTGGCCGCGCCGGGTGAACCCGCTGCCAGCACGTCCGTGAGCGGAAGCAGCAGCGCGCCTGAACCCGCCGCGAGGCGGCGGCTAATCTCCGCCCGCAGCCGGGCAGGGTCCGCTCCCTGGCGGTCGATCTTGTTGATGAAGATCGCGCACGGCACCGCAAGGCGCCGCAGTACCCGCCAGAGGACGACGGTCTGCGGCTGCACTCCCTCTACCGCGGAGACCACCAGCACGGCCGCGTCGAGGACGGCAAGGCTGCGCTCGACTTCGGCGACGAAGTCGGAGTGGCCCGGGGTGTCGATGAGGTTGACCTGAACGTCGCCTACGGCGAAGGACGCCACGTTAGTGCGGACGGTGATGCCGCGACGGCGCTCGATGTCCATCGAGTCGGTCCGGGTGGTGCCTGCGTCGACGCTGCCGAGTTCGCCGATGGCACCAGCCTCGAACAGCAGACGCTCGGTCAGGCTGGTCTTGCCCGCGTCAACATGCGCGAGGATCCCAAGGTTGAGTGTGTGCACGGGACAACTGCTCCAGGAGTCGGGTCGGGACTGTCAGCGGTGCAGTCGCCCCACTCATCGCGGTTACCTCCTGGAGAAAATCGTCTCGGACGATCAATTACCGCTCAGCCCGGCCTTCCTCCGCAACCAGTTTTCTTGTTCTCTCCTACCGCGGTCAGCCCGCCAGCGCCGCGGCTAGCTGGTCGAGCGCGGGCACGATGAGGTCTGGCGGCGGGCCGATCGTGTCGAACGGGGCGGCGGAGCGGTTCACCCAGGCGGTGCGCATCCCGACCGCGCTGGCACCGACGCAGTCGAACGCGTTGCTTGTCACCAGGCGGATCTGACCGACCGGCACGGAAAGCCGCTCGGCTGCGTGCCGGTACACCACGGGCGACGGCTTGAACGCGCGGACCTCGTCCACGCTGACTTGCGGGCCGAAGAAGCCACCAAGGCCGCTGTTGTCGAGGCAGTTCCTGATCATGGCGGGGGTCCCGTTGGAAAGGATCACGAGCTCGTATCCCAGGCCGGCCAGCTTCCCAAGCGCCGGGACGGCATCGGGGAATGGCCGCAGGTGGTCATACAACTCGACGAGCCGCTCATCCTGCCCGTCGGGCAGGGGCGCCCCCACGGAGGCGAGTGCGAAGTCAAGCGCGCGGGCCGTTACCCAGCGGAAGTCCTCGTAACGGCTCATCGCGGTGAGCCGGAAGGAGTACTCCAGCTGCTTCAGCCGCCAGAGCGCCGCCACCTCGCGTCCTTCGGCGTCGCCGATCAGCTGACCGAGTTCGGTCGCGATGGCGATCGGGTCAACCAGCGTCCCGTACAAGTCGAACGCCAGCACCTCACGGTTCGTCACCACGCCAACGATAGCGCCCTCATCGCTGCCCGCCTTGAATTGGGTGCCTGGCATGATTGTGGGTCAAAAACGGCGCAATGCGCCATCTTTGACCCACAATTGCCGATGCATACCCAATGGGGGTATCCGAAAGAACGAGGCCGGCTCAGCCCGCGCTCGTAGGGGCGGTCAGGTGCCCGCCGAACACTCCGGTCAGGGTGAGGACCGCGAGGACAACGCCGACCAGACCCACGATGATCGCGCCGGTCGCGGCGGCCTTGGCCCAGCCCGGGGTGCCGCCGCGGCCCAGGATCCTCGGCAAGAGCAGCGCGCCGGCGCCGAACACCACCGCCGCGACGGCGAACACGAGCGCCCACCAGCCCTGGGTGTGCCAGCCGTTCGCATACAGGTTCAGCTCCTGCTGGACGGTCAGGCCAGAGCTCGGGGCATTCATTTCCGCGCTGTACTGGCCGCGACTGACCACGATGCCGCTGGTCCAGTTCGTCGTCAGGGAGACGATCGCCAGGGCCAGGCCGGCGAAGCCGACGCCTCCGCTCACCGCGCCAGTGCCCAGAACGCCGCGCCCGCCCGAGTCAAGATCGTCAATCTCGGTGAGCTCGTCTGCAAGATCGTCGACGGGAAGATCGTCGGTCTCGGTGAGTTCGGCCTCTTCGTCCTGGGAATCGAAGGCGATGAGCGCGGACCCGGACCCGGCGTCCACTCCGCCATTGTTCGTACTGTTATCGGTCATGTGCGCCCACATTAGTGGTAAATCAGGTAAAAACGTGTGCGGATGGGGCGAAGCCACGCCCTCGTTCGGAACCCTGATAATGGTCGGGTGAAGGTCACCGGCTTCGAAGTCTTCCCTGTCGTCTGCCCGCCGCCGT
>Ga0307476_10002066_pt1 | contig 12063 bp, 8 predicted proteins | sample atmos_gasesECM2C_2_FD_203314 | JGI IMG/M metagenome (GOLD analysis project Ga0307476, IMG submission 203314) | Hardwood forest soil microbial communities from Morgan-Monroe State Forest, Indiana, United States - atmos_gasesECM2C_05 | ecosystem: Environmental > Terrestrial > Soil > Temperate... | reverse complement strand
CTGTAGACCGGGTCAAGTGCGAGCGCCGGCTCCTGGAAGATCATCGAAATGGTTTGACCACGGAAAGCCGACAGCTCTTCGTCGTCGAGTGCGAGCACGTCACGGCCAAGCACGCGAACGCTGCCCGAGATCAGGGTCCGCTTCTTCGGCAGCAGCCGCATCAGCGCGCGCAAGGTGACGCTCTTGCCTGAGCCGGATTCGCCGAGCAGGCCCAACACCTCGCCCTCGCCGAGCGAGAAGCTGAGATCGTTGACCGCATGCACGGTGCGATCGCCGGAGAAGCGAACATTGAGTCCCTCGACGTCGATGAACCGGGTCATGGGAGCTTCGGCAACCTTTCGTGGAAATCGGTGGCGCGCTGGAATGCCGCCCCGACGCGAAGCAGCGTGGCCTCGTCGAAGGACCGGCCGATCAGTTGCATGCCAACCGGCAAGCCGCCACGGGTGAAGCCGCACGGAATCGAAAGGGCCGGCAGGCCGAGGTAATTGATCGGCCGGGTAAGGCGCGTCAGCCGCTGGATCACTGCTTCGGCGTCCGGACTGTTGCCGACATCGCTCTCTGCGATCGTGGGCGCGGGCGCCGGCGACACCGGCGCGATCACGGCATCGACGTTTGCAACCGCAGCAACGTGCGCGGCAAGCGCCTGACCACGCCAGCGCAACGCTTCGAGATAGGATACGCCGGGTATCGCGAGCCCGTTCTGCAGCCGCATCAGCACCTGCGGGCCATAGTCCTGCGCCCGTTCAATCATCCAGCGCTTGTGAAAGGCTGCGGCTTCGACGGCGAGCACCAATTGTGACGCGGCGGAAAGCTGCCGCTGGTCCGGTAGTTCGACCTTGACTACGTTGGCACCCTCGCGCCGGAGCACTGCGATCGTCGCATCCAAAGCGCTTGCGACCTCTTCGTCGAGGTCGTCGACATAGAAGGCGTTGGGCACGCCGATCGCAAGACCCCTGATCGATTCGGTCGTGGCGGCGGCGTAATCCGGGATCGGTCCGGAAATTGCGGTGGAGTCAGCGGGATCGGCACCCGCCATCAGACGCAACAAAACCGCGCAGTCCTCTGCGGTGCGCGCCAGGGGTCCAACCGTGTCGAGCGATTGCGACAACGGCATCGCGCCGGCGCGGCTGATGCGGCCCATGGTGGTCTTCAGTCCGGTGACACCGCAGAAATGCGCCGGCATCCGCACCGAACCGCCGGTGTCCGAGCCGAGCGCCGCGAACGTCAACCGAGCCGCGACAGCCGAACCCGATCCCGACGACGAGCCGCCGGTGATGCGATCGAGCGCGAACGGATTATGCACCGGTCCATAATGGACGTTGTGGCCGGTCGGGCCATAGGCGAATTCCGCCATCTGCAGCGAGCCAAGGCGGATCGTACCTGCGTCCTTGAGACGCTGCAGCGCGGTTGAAGTCGTGGTGGCGACAAAGTCCCGACGGATGCGCGAGCCGCAGGTTACCACCTTGCCGGCCTCGTAATACATGTCCTTATGCGCCAACGGTACGCCATGCAACACGCCGCGACGGGCGCCTTTGGCCAAAGCCGCGTCCGCAGCATCGGCTGCCTTTAACGCGTCCTCGGCTTCGATCGCCATGAAGGCGTTGAGATGGGGTTGCCATCGCGCGATCCGATCGAGACAGGATTGCGTCACCTCGCGCGAGGAAACCTGCTTGTCCGCGATTGCCCGTGCAACCGACGTTAGCGACATCAAGGCCGGTTCGGTCTTCATCGGGCGGCCTTTTCGGTTTGAACAACGACGAAGGTCGACGGTTCGAGATCGAACGGCAGCGTGCCTGCAATGGCCGCGAAGGCGTCGAAGGCGGGCCCGACGGAATTGGCAATGCGGGCAGCAACATCGTTATCCACCGGCACGCCGGCGACGTCGGCCATTGCCTTGATCTCTTTGGCCGTAGGTCTTGTCATTTGCGGTCTACTCCCCTTGCAGGCGCCAGGCTGTGACCTGAACCTGATATTGCCATGTAACAGGCGGCTTGATGTCCGGCTTCATCGAGCGCCGTGAGTTTCGGCGTGGCGCGGGCGCAGAGCGGCTCCGCGAACGGACAGCGGGTATGAAAACGGCATCCCTGCGGCGGATCGATCGGGTTGGGCGGATCGCCCGAGATCGGCGGCGTTTCTGTCCTGTTGTCCGGATCAGAAGAAGGCATCGCCGCCAGCAGCGCACGCGTATAGGGATGCGCCGGCGCATCCCATACCCGGTCCACCGGGCCCAGTTCGACCACCTCGCCGAGATACATCACCAACACGCGGTCGGAAATGTAGCGAACGACATTGAGATCGTGGCTGATGAAGAGATAGGTCAGGGCGAACTCGCGCTTGAGGTCGGCCAGGAGATTGAGCACCTGCGCCTCGACCGACTTGTCCAGGGCCGAAACAGCCTCATCGAGAATGACGAGGCGCGGCGACAGCGCGAGCGCGCGGGCGATGTTGACACGCTGTCGTTGACCGCCGGAAATCTCGTGCGGATAACGATTGGCAAAGGTTTCCGGCCTCAATCCGACCTTGCCGAGCAGTTCGCGCGCGAGTGCGCGGGCAGTCGCATCCGCCATGCCGTGGACCTTTGGACCGAACGCGATCGATTCCTCGATCGTCAGGCGCGGATTGAGCGAGGCGTAGCTGTCCTGGAACACCATCTGCATGCAGCGGCGAAGCTCGCGCAGCGAAAGGGCGTGCCCCACCTTCATGCCGTCATAGACGATCTCGCCGGCGTCGCGCTTCATCAGATGCATCAGAAGCCGCGCGGTGGTCGACTTGCCGCAGCCGGATTCGCCGACAATGCCGACCGTTTCGCCCTTGGCGATGTCGAATGATACGTTGTCCACTGCGCGCACCGTCTTGCGCGCGCTGAAAAGATCGCCGCGTACCGGAAAATGCTTGGTCAAGCCATTGACCTTGAGTAATGGCTGCGCCGCGCCGCCACGGTCTTCGACCGGTTCAAGCAGCTGGATGGATGACGCGGCCTGGTTCATCAAATTAGTTCCGGATATCCATTGCGCTGCGCATGCCATCGCTGAACAGATTGAAGCAAATCGAAACCGCAAAGATCATGACCCCGGGCAAGGCGGCCACCCATGGGTTGATGTAGATCGCGGTGCGCAGCGTATTGAGCATCAATCCCCATTCCGGCTCCGGCGGCTTTGTTCCGAGGCCCAGGAAGGAAAGTCCGGCGGCCAGGATCATCGACACCGAAATCAGACCGGTAGCGTAGACGAAGATCGGCCCCAGCACGTTGCCTAGCATGTGTACGCGCATGATGGTGAAGGGACCGGCGCCGGAGGCCCGTGCGGCCTCGACGAAATCCATGTTTCGTACGCCGGTGGTGACGCTTTCGGAAACCCGCGTGATCTGCGGCACGAAAACGACGGTCAGCGAAACGATGGAATTGACGATGCCGGCGCCCAGCGCGCCGGAGATCGCGATGGCAAGCAGCACCGAGGGAAAGGCGTAGAACACGTCGACGGTGCGCATGATCGCGGTGTTGATCCTGCCGCCGACATAACCCGCGACAAGACCCAGCGAAGTTCCGATCACAAAGGCAAAGATGACCGGAAGGATACCCACGATCAGCGACAGCCGGCCGCCATAGATCAGGCGCGCCAGCATGTCGCGCCCGAGCTCGTCAGTGCCGAGCGGATAACCCGACGTGCCGATATGACGAAGCCTTCTGATCATCGAACCCTGGTAAGGATCGGCAAGGCCGAGCCAGGGCGCACAAAGCGCAGAAAGGAAAATTACGACCAGGATGAAGGCGCAGACCATGCTCACCTTGTCGCGAACAATACGCCGGCCGACAGTTGCCCAGTAACCGCGCGGCCTGGTCGCAGGGGCTGCCTGCAGGCCTGCGTCGGCAAACGCGCTCATCGCCGTTCCCTCATCGGCTTTAGCTCCGCTTGATGCGCGGGTCGATCGCGGCCTGCGCGATATCGACCAGGAGATTGAGGAGCACGAAGAACAAGGCGAGCACCAGGATCGTGCCCTGCAGCAGCGGCAGGTCGCGCTGAAAGATCGCGGAATTGAGCAACAGCCCCGATCCCGGCCACGAGAACACCGTTTCGATCAGGATCGAACCGCCGAGCATGTAACCAAGCTGAAGTCCCATCACGGCCATCGCTGTTGGCGCTGCGTTCTTGATGACGTGACGAAACACGCCGGTTTCGCGCAGGCCCTTGGCGCGCAGGGCTTCGACAAAATCCTGGCTGAGGATATCGCCGGTCAGCGCCCGCACCGTGCGGGTGACGATGCCCATGGGAATCACCGACGTAGTGATCGCAGGCAAGATCAGGTAGCGGATGTGCTCCCAGTCCCATTCCCATGCGGCGGAGCCGCCGGACCCCGCGCCGAGGGCGGGCAACCAGCTCAGCTGCACAGAGAAGATGATCACCATCACCATGCCGAGCCAGTAATGGGGCACCGAAACGCCCGCGATTGCGATCGATGTCGCGACCTTGTCGATCCAGGTGTCGCGGAAGTAGCCGGCGATCAAGCCGAAAAACAAACCAAACGTAAATCCGATCAAAGCGGCGGCGATCGCCAACGTCACGGTGTTGCCGACCGCACGCATGACCTCCGCGAGCACGGGACGACCGGTTGCGATGGAATGACCGAGATCGCCATTGAGCGCCTTCCACAGCCAGAGGGCGAACTGCACCGGAAGCGGGCGATCGAAACCGTAGGCGATGCGCATTTGATCGGCGAGTTCCTGCGATGCATCGGCCGGCAGCACCGCCACCAGCGGATCGCCCGGCGTGATGTGCACGAGAAGGAAGCACACCAGCGCCACGCTGACGACGATGGGGATCACGTAGACGATGCGGCGGACGATGTAGATGAGCACGGATCGCTTGCCTCTATTCACATGGCGCGTCGGGCTCCCCTCCCCCTTGCGGGGAGGGGTCGGGGGTGTCACGAGCCCCGCGCCAACGACTACCCCCCTCCCTGACCCTCCCCCGCAAGGGGGGAGGGAATGGAGAGAGCGAGCCGGAGGCGAGCATTGACTGCCGTCTTCGTCTTCACTGCATCGAAATCGGCGAGAAGTCGACGAACCAACTCTTCGGCTGCACAAAGCCCTTGATCTTCGAGCTCACGGCCCGCGGCGCCACGTCGTGGGCGACATAGAGAAACGCCGCGTCATCGACGGAGGCTGCGTGCAGTTCGGCCAGCGCGGCATCGCGTGCAGCCGGATCGAAGGTCTGGCGCGCCTTCGTCACCAGCTCGTCGAACTTCGGATTGTTGATATAGCCCCAGTTATTCGACACCGGCGGCGCCATCGACGATTGCAGGAAACGCACCAGCGCGAAAAACGGATCCATCGCCGCGTAGGTGACATTGGTCGCATTCGAACCGTTGGCGGACGCATCCTTGGTGCCGCGCCGCCAGTTCGTGAACAGCGTATTCCATTCGATGACGTCGAGCTGAACGTCGAAATAGCATTCGGCCAACGCCTGCTGCAGATACTCGTTCATCGGCAAGGGCAGCATCTGCCCCGATCCCGACGCCGAGGTCTGGATCTTGACAGCCAATTTCTTGTTCGGACCAAATCCGGCCTCCTGCATCAGCTTCTGCGCTGCCGGTTTGTCGTATTTGATCTGAAAGGTCGGGTTGCCGCGCCAGGGATGGCCCGGCTCGAAGGTGCCGGTCGCCGGCACCATCAGGCCGGCAAGCAGGCCATCCCTGAGGCCCTCGCGATCGACACAAAGATTGGCCGCTTTTCGAACGCGGATGTCGTTCCATGGCGAGCCCTCGACACGCGAGAATTGCCACGGCCAGACATGCGGTTCTTCGTTGCTATAGATCTTGAAACCGCGCTGCTTGATTTCCGGGATCGCATCGGGCGCCGGCGCCTCGATCCAGTCGACCTGGCCGGAAAGCAGGGCCGCGGTGCGAGCGTTCGCCTCGGGCATCGGCAACAACACCATCTTGTCGACTTTGGGAACGCGCGCCTTGTCCCAATAATCCGTGTTTCTCACCAGTTCCAGCCGTTCGCGCGGCGTGAAGCTCGACATCTTCCATGGGCCGGTGCCGGAGGCATCCTTTGCGAACGCGGCCCAGGCTGCTTGCGATTTCGCTTTTGCATCGGAGCCTTGGGCCGCATCGAACAGCTTCTGCCATTTCGCGGGGCTTGCCATGAAAAGATTGGTGAGGTTGATGGGCAGGAAGCTGTCGGGCTCCTTGGTGGTGAGTTCCACCGTCATGTCGTCGATCTTGCGGGCCGAGGCCAGCGTCGGCATGCGCGATGCGGTCACGCCGACCTGGCTCGGATCGAACTGGACGGCATCCTGTTTCAAAACCTTGTCGACGTTCCAGACCACCGCGTCGGCATTGAACGGCGAGCCATCATGGAACTTGACGCCCTGGCGCAATTTGAAAGTCCACTTCTTCTTGTCGCCATTGTCGACGGCCCATTCGGTAGCAAGCCCCGGGATCATCACGCTTGCCTTGTCGGCCGACGAGAGATCCCACATGGTCAGCGCGTCATACATGGTAAGGCCGGTAAAACGGTTGCCTTCAAATCCCTGATCCGGCTGGCCCAACGTGCGCGGGATGTCGGCAGCCGTCATGCCGATGCGCACGACCGTTTCCGCGGACGCCATCTGCGGATGACCCACGGCGATGATTGCTGCCAGCAACACGACGAACGCCGCAGTCCGACGGCCTCCAACTCTCTCAACCCACATCGCCACTAATCCCCTCGATTTCCCGATGACTATTTCATATGCAACTTTATGCAACGCCTGTGCCACTGACCGCAATAGCTCGCCTGATTGTGATGGCCGTAATCGCTGCTCTCGCGCAAAGGCACGGGCTCGGTCGCCGCGCAGACGACAGCCTATTTCGTCAACAGCGCATAGGCGCCAATCCAGTCATCCGGCGGCGGGCTCTTCTGATAGCCGAGAATGCGGGCTTCATACAGATTATAGAGCAGGCTTAGACCACCGGCGCCCTCGGTCTTGCGCCCGCGCGCAATGGCCGCGAGCGCGCCGTCCCAGTCCCGGCTGCGATAGCATGCCAGCATCTCGATGGTGAGATTGCGCAAACGCTGAAAGTGCGCCGAGTGCGCGGTCTCCTCTCGTCCGGCGATGGCATAGATGACTTCGGGCTCGGTCTTGCCCTTGACCATGATGAAATCGAGTTCGAGGATCGCGAACTTGTCCTTGGCGGCAAGCGCGGTCCGTGAGCCGGCGATGATCGGAAAGCCGTATTCCTTCGATTGTCCTTCCAGGCGTGACGCCAGATTGACGCTGTCGCCGAGCACCGAATAATTGAATTTCAGATCGGACCCCATATTGCCGACCACGCCGACACCGGTATTCAGACCGATACCGACGTTGATCGGGATATAGACGTGCCCGCCCGCCTTCGCTTCCGTCTCCCGCTGTCGGTTGAGTTCTTCGATCCGCTCGAGCATATCGACCGCGGCCGCGCAGGCGTTGATCTCGTGTTCCTTGTCGTCGAGCGGCGCGTTCCAGAACGCCATGATGGCGTCGCCCATATATTTGTCGATATAGCCCTTGTGCATCAGGATCGTATTGGTCAGCGGCGTCAGGAATCGGTTCATCAGCGCGGTCAGACCCTGCGGATCCTTCTTGTAGGTTTCCGAGATCGTGGTGAAGCCCCTGACATCGGAGAACATGATGGTCATCTCGCGCTCTTCGCCGCCCAGCACGAGCTTCTCCGGCGATTGCGCGAGCTGCTCGACAAGCACAGGGGACATGTACTGCGCGAACTGGCCCCGGATTTGCTTTCGCTGTCGCTGCTCCCTGACGAAGCTTGCAAAGATCAGGGTCAGATAAATCGCGGTAGTCGACAGCAGGGGATAGGTGAAGTCAACCAGCAGCCGATGCTGCGTGTAGAAGTACCAGGACGTGCCGACCAGCAGGCTTGCGAACATGGCGCCGACGACGACCAGCGTGACCGGGCCGAATTGCGGCGCGAAGGCGATCACCAGAAGCCCCAGCAGGAGGGCGGCCGTGAGTTCGAGCGGAAGGGCGTAAGGCGGCTGGGCAAGCAGCGACTTCGTCAGCGCCGCTTCCAGCACCTGGGCGTGAATCTCGACGCCCGGCATGGCCGGAGAAACCGGCGTGGTCTTGATATCGTTGAGACCGACCGCAGAGGTGCCGATCAGCACCAGCTTGCCCTCGATCTTCTCCGGTGGCACACGGCCCTCAAGCACATCGACCGCCGAGACATAGAGCGACGGATCGTTTGGGGCATAATGAACCCAAAGCTGCCCGTTGCGATCGGTCGGGACTTCGAATCCCCTGACGGCCACGCTCTTGATGCCCGCACTATCGGACTTGATGAGGATGGTATCGGTGCCGGTCGCCACGCGCAGCATTTCGAAACTCAGGAAGGGCATCGGCTGGTCCTGCGCCATCAAGACCATCGGTACCCGCCGTATGATGCCATCGCGTTCGGGCCGGATCGTCAGCAACCCGTGCCCTGCCGCCGCGACCTCCAGAACGTGGGTATTGCGCAGCAGGCCTGCGAAATTGAACATCAGGCGTTGAGGGTCGCCGCCCAACATCGCCATTCCGGTTACCGGGGCGGTTTTATCGAGTTCCGAAACCACTTCGGGAAGGCCGGATGCTCCAAGCACGACACTTGAACGCCGTATCGCTTCGGCTAGAATCTCATCGTTGCTCGGCAGCGCGCGCAGCTTGGCCTTGGCATCTTCGTCGAGATTGCGGAACATTTCGGCCGCAGCATCCGGATTGAGACGATCGGGCTCGGAGAAGATGACGTCGAACGCGATCACGACGGCGCCGAGCTTCGTGAGATTGGTGACGATGTCGGCGATCAGCGTCCGCGGCCACGGCCATTGGCCGAGATTTGCAAGGCTCTTTTCGTCGATATCGACGATGGTGACCGGGCGGGCCGTCTTCACGCGGGGATCAAAGCGCTGGTAGAAGTCGAAGACCCTGACCCGAAGCTCTTCGATCGGCGCAAAATCGGCAATACGCAGGGCCGCTATTCCAATCAGCAGCGCGAGGCAGACCAGCCTCGCATAGCCAAACTTCCGTCCGAACCAGCGCTGCAATATCCTGAGCCGCTTCATGCTGGATACAATGATCAGTCTGCCAACGTTTGTTACCGGGCGTTCGCGTCCGGCAAATTCCAAAAAACGCGCAATTTCTCAAATCCGATCTCCCTGCATCTTGGCCCTGCACAGGATATCGTGCAAACATTTTTTACTACCCGCGGGCGATTGTGGAGTAATGTCGGAAGCTGGCGGCGAGACGATCGCACATCCCGCCGATCGGCACGAGTCCATCCGAACACTGCTGCGGGCGGGCCGCAACGATGAAGCGATCGTGAGATTGTGCGCGATCCATATTACCCGGCCGTCCGATCTCGTAGCCAGGGAACTATTATTTGACGCCTATTTTCAGAACCGCGACTGGTCGGTAGCGTTCACCCTTGCAGACGACCTGGCGCGCCAGCAACCCGGCGTCGCGCGGCTGGAGAAGGCGGTGATCGGCTTTCTCACGCGGAAGCCTAACTGGTGCAACAATGGATCGATAGTGGCAAGCCGTTCCACGTCATTCGCGACCATGTCCCTGCACAACGAACTGATGATCGGATGTATCTGGGCGGGACGAATCGACTGCGGCATCGACATCGTTGAACTGGTGAGGCGTTATTTCAGCCGCACCTCCGGGCCGACGGCGCGGTACGGCCACGATCAGTGCATGCTTGGCTCCCAGTTGTGGCCGATCATACGGGACAAATGCCTGGTTCATGACAGGTTTTACCGGCTGCCCGGGATCGATACGGTACCGCTGTCCAATCCCGGCCATTGCGGCGCCGCGCGTCAAGACATCAACGCGGTGCTGGCGAAAGTCGATCGCCTCGGAATTCCGCGGCTTTCCTGATTCGACGCGCCGGAACCCTTGAAGGCGTGACGTTTGTTGTGTCCCTTGGCGCGCCTCGAAAACACGCTACACGACGTGGAAATCGGCAGCGTGCAATTGCGCCTTGAGAACGCCGCTAAGCGTGATGCTGTCATGGGCGTCAACGGTAATGACCGTATTTCCGTGGCCGTCATCGTGCGTTGCGTTCAAGACTCCCTGCGCGTTCGCAAAGATTGGGCTACCGAACTCGAGTATATCGGTAGCCGGATGGAAATCTGTCACCGTGGTCTGGCCGACATTGGCAAAATTGAAGACAAAGGTATCCGCCTGGGCGAAGCCGCTCAAGGTCTGGTTCGGGGCGTTTGCGACAATCGTGCTGCTCGCCGCCGGTGGGGCGAAGGCGAAGTTGCTTATGACTTGCGTTGAGACGGACGCGCCGGTTGCGGCAGAGAAGCCGACATGGGCGGTATCGCTACCCAAAACCGACGCGAGATCGACCGTATAGTTTGCCGAGTAAGTCGCGCCGGTAACAAGATCGGTCAGCGTCTCGCTGAGGACGCTGCCATTGTAGGAAATGACGGCCTGAATCTGGTCGCCCGACGCAAAGGCGACATTGCCCGTCGGACCATAGTTCCCAGTGCCGCCGTCTGTCGCAAAAGCCGTGCCCTGTCCATAGGGAGCAAATAAATTCAATTCGATTGCCGCGCTCGGGGAGATCGCGGTCACGCTGTCGGCCGATTGGTTGAAATCGGGGCCGCCATAACCGAGCGAGCGGCCATGCCCACCTAGCGCGTGGACGCCAGCACTGGAATCCTGCAGGATGAAGGCCATTCCGTCTGCCGGATTGCTTCCCGCAGTCGCCACATAATCGAACGATGCGGTGAACTCGGAGATCGAATAAACGGCGTTATCGAACCAGCTGCTTGCTTCGTAGTTCGAGCTGTTTGTCAGCTCGATCGTGCTGCCGGCATTGGTGATCTGCGGAGTGTAGACCCCATCGACATTGATTGTCCCGCCGGTAAACGAAACGTAGTTGATATGCACGTCGGTCCCGTGCGAGGCGGCGTCTTCGGTCAGCGCAAACTGATTCTGCGTATAGATGCCGCTCAGATTCAGGGTGGTTTCCAGCGTCCCCGAACCATCGAAGATTTGCAGAGTACCGCTGCCGCCGTTGGCGGTTGTAGTCTGCGTCCAGACTGCGGATTCGTTCGACGCAAAAGCGATGTCGGCAAGGGCGATCGAATCGCCGGTGGTCAAACCGGAGATCGTTCCATGGAAATCCCTGGAATCATCGAGGATCAGCATTCCCGTCGTCACCACCGGCCCGCCAAGCGCACCGAAGCTGGCGGTCTGCCCGGAGGAAACCGAACCACCGATCTCGAGCATCGCGTTGTTGAAAAGATCGATCGATCCAGTCCCCGTCACACTGCCCGTGATGTTCAGCACTGCGGTCGAGAAGCTGTCCGACGCGCCGGCCTGGATCAGCCCATTGTTCAGGACGTTATCGTCGATCTGCAGCGTGTGGCCTGCGGTAGCTTCCAGGAGACCACCGACATCGTTGGTAACGAGGATACTGCCCACCAGCCCGGCCGTGGTGATGGTATTGATGCCGGTGTCGATGATCAGCGCCTCGGTCCCGTTGGCATCGATGATGCCGCTGTTGACCAGCGTCAGATTGCCGTCGCCGATCGTGCCCGCGCCGGCGATGGTATCGAAATTGGTAAGCGTCGCCGCCGATCCATCACTGACGATCGAGTTGTCGGCACTATCGGACAGCGTCACCTGGCCGCCGTCGTCGAGCACGACCTTGCCGGAAATCTTGAGCTCGGTGGCATCGCCTGAGGAACCCAGCGCGATCGTGCCGCTATTTTCGATAGTCCCGACAAGCTCCAGCGACGTATTGTCGGCCACGTGAACGGTCGTGCCGGCAGCGATAGTGACCCCGCTGAGCACATTGCCGCCGCTTACCGTGGCGATGATCCCGCCGCCGCCCAGCGTTCCGCCGTCGAGAGTTGCGTTTTCAAAATCGATCTTGCCGGTGGTGGCGTCGATCTGGCCGTTGTTGGCGATGATTCCGGTCAGGTCGAGCGTGCCGACCGCAGCCGTCACGGTGCTGCCGGCGGCAACGGTGACGCCATCAAGCGTGCTGTCGATATTGGCGTCGGCCGTGGCTATCGTGCCGTTGCCGCCCAAT
>Ga0307476_10002063_pt1 | contig 12072 bp, 8 predicted proteins | sample atmos_gasesECM2C_2_FD_203314 | JGI IMG/M metagenome (GOLD analysis project Ga0307476, IMG submission 203314) | Hardwood forest soil microbial communities from Morgan-Monroe State Forest, Indiana, United States - atmos_gasesECM2C_05 | ecosystem: Environmental > Terrestrial > Soil > Temperate... | reverse complement strand
GGTGCCGCGACAACAGTCGAAACACCGTAGGCGACGCGAGAGATCATTACCAGGGCTCGCATGGTGCCCGGCAGACCGTTGGGCGCCATGCGAGTCGCGACACGGGCGAGATAAAAGACATTGCGCTCGAAAACTTGACCAGTCATCTCGACCCATGGCAGTCTGGGCGGGTGGGTGAGGCACTCGGCCTCGCCCGGAACCAACACAAGGAGAGTCAAAGATGACTGGACGTAGAGCCGTCGTCGGCCTCTGCATGCTGTGTGCGCTGCTGGTCAGCGCCTTCGCAGCCCAGGGTGCCAGCGCGGTAACCAAAGGAACAACAGCGCACACATGTGTCAACGCTCCGGGAACCTACACACCGGGAACGAACAAATTCGAAGACGCCCACTGCACCAAAGTCAACAACTCGACCGGACCGTTTGGGCATGTTGAAATCTCGGCGGGCAAAACAACACATGCAATTCTCACTAACACAAACACCAGCGCCGACACAAAAAGTGCGGAACCAGGTTTCCTGAAAGCTACGGTCGCGACGATTCCGATCAAACTCGAATCGACCGAAATCCACAGCACAAAAGGCTGGCTGGAAAACAGGACAGAACCGAACGGAGAACACTACGCAATCGGTGAAGGCGTGATCCACTTCAAAGGGGTCACCGTGAAAGAACCGGCGAACTGCAAAGTCGTCCAGGGAGCGAAAACCGGCGAAGTCGAAACCACGCAGCTGGTGGCTCACACCAAAGGGCAGGAAGAAAACATGTTCCTGAAATTCGAACCCAAAGCAGGGGTTGCCACCGCCTTCGCGGAATTCGAAATCGCGAACAACGGTGGTGTCTGCGCCGCGGCGCAGAAAGTCAAAATCGTCGGCTCGGTGAAGTGCAGGCCGAACGGGGCGACATGCATATTCACGCACGAAGACGGCACAACTCAAGGCACCCTGCGCTTCGGCAGCGCGGCCGGCCCGAAAGCAGGGCTGGAAGGCAAGATCACAATCACAGCCGGTGAAGGCAAAGAAGAAGAAGGCAAAACCACAAACCCGATCGCCGCGACAACAGTCGAAACACCGTAGCCGCGTCATCGGCATAGGCCGAAGCGCTACGTAGTCACGGCAGCAAGCAGCAAGTCAACGAGCCGGCCAATTGGCCGGCTCGTTGCCGTCCCATGGGGAACGTGTTAGTATCGCTTCGGGAACGTCGGGGGACCTCCAGAGGCACCGACGTACAGGGAGAAACAGAGGGAGACAAATCGAGGTGTCGGACCGGGGGAAGTACAGCAGCGCGGACTCCCAGCCGCGGACTGCGCTCGCCGCTGCCTCGACTGGGAAGGGAATTCAATGAAGAGACGTCTTAGGCATCCGGTTCGCGCGATCCGCGAACCGTTTGGAACCGCTGGTTTGATCGTCGCCTGCGTTGCGCTGATCCTGGCGCTGGGTGGGGCGGCGATAGCTGCTTCTGGTCTTAACGGCAAGCAGAAGAACGAAGTCAAAAGCATCGCGAAAGCGGAAGCCAAAAAGTTCGCCAACTCCAACCCCGGCGCTCCCGGAGCAAAGGGCGATGCCGGAGCAGCCGGTGGTCAGGGTCCGGAAGGCAAACAAGGCCCAGAAGGTAAAGCGGGGAAAGACGGCACCAGCGTGACCAACACGGCGCTGCCGAAAGGCAACGTCAACTGCCCGGAAGGCGGAGCCGAATTCAAAGTAGGCGCCGGCACCCCCACGCGAGCGTGCAATGGTGTGACTGGTTTCACTGAAACGCTTCCAACCGGCAAGACCGAGACCGGCACCTGGACCGGTAGTGGATTCGGGCCTGAATTCGCCGAACAAGCAGTAGCCGGGATCTCCTACTCGATCCCGCTGGCACAACCCTCAGAACACGTCGTCCTCCTCAACAAATCAGAGACGGACAACTCGACGGTCACGCCCAAAGAAGGGTGCAAATACAACCCGGCCACCCCGGCCGTCAAACCGGTCGCTCCTGCGGGCACCCTCTGTGTCTTCACGCGTACCGAACTAGAAGGATCGAAAGTCAAGGGGGTTGGCCTCACGCCTTTGGGCAAAGACGACTCAGCAACCGGCACCTATGTCTGGGCCGAACCGGGTGCGCTGTTCGAAGAACTCGGCATCGGCAAGTTTGAACTCGCCGGCGTCTGGGCGGTGACCGCCAAATAGCTGACGAGCCCCACCGGCCCGGTCAAGGCCGGTGGGGCATCTCGAAGCGAGGCGAGAGACGATGAGGCAGCGAGGGGACAGTCAGGGGAAGGGCCGCAGTGCGGCGGCGATCGCCGCCGCCTTGGCGATCGCCTGCCTCTCGCTGCTCGGCGCCTCTTCCGCCGAGGCGGCCTTCGAACAGGTCGGATGCTTTGCGGGCGGGATTCCGGGTGAACCCTGCAAACCGGTCAGCGGAGAAAAATTCAGCGAAGAAGTGCAGCTCGGAGGAGTCGGCGGGATGGCCGTCAACTACACCGGCGCGGGCGGGGTGCCGAAAGGGACGGTCTACGCGATGACTGAAACCAACAAAAACGGGCCGGCGGTGGTGATGTTCGCGCCGAGCGCGGGGGGGCTGCGGTTCGAAGAGGCGTGGGAAGTGACGGAAGCCGAAGGGCCCTACGAACGCTGCGGGCCGCGGCTGGGGGTGGACGGGGAAGGGAAAGCCGAAGTGCCGTGCCAGACGCGGGTGAAATCGCTGGCAGGGCGGATCGACGTCGACGTCGACCAGGCCACCGGCAACGTCTACGTCCACAACGGGACGATCACGGCGGGACGCAACGCGATCGTCGCCTACAAAGCAGACGGCTCGGCGGTGCTGGCGCGGTTCGGGGAACTGGCGCCGGGGAGCGAGGAAATCGCGGCGAGCCCGGGGAAGATCCACGGCGACGGCATCCCGTTCCCGGGGTCGATCGCGGTGAACGGGGCGGGGGAGGTCTACGTCTTTGACCGAGATGTCAGCGCCCACTACCGGCTGGCGAAGTTCAAGCCGAAAGTCGCGGGCAAATTCGACGAATACGAATACGCGGCGGGGGCGGACCTGGCGGCGGGGCAGTCGGGGCACCGGCCGACGAAGCCGGTAACCGACAAAGCGGGCAACGTCTACGTGGCCTCGGAAGAAGCCTTCATCGAAGAGTATGACCCGGCGAGCCCGGGGGCGGGGCCGGTCTGCTCGTTCAAATACGCGCCGGGGGGGATCACGGCGCTGGCGGTGGACCCACTGAGCGGAGCGGTCTTCTTCTTCAGCTTCAAGGTGCCGAAGCGGGTGCACGAGCTCGGGCCCTGCAACGAGGCGACGGGGAAATTCGAAGGGCCGAAAGGCGAAGCGGAAGTCGGGCAGATCGAAGTCAGCCCCGAACGCGATGACCTGGGGGGGATGGCGTTCGACCCGGGGCGGGAATTCTCGGCGGGGCGGCCGGCCGGGACGCTCTACGGGGGGGCGCCGGGACCGGTGCCGAGCGGCGGGGTGGGGGAAGGGGAACCGGGCCAGAGCTCGCTCGGCTACATCTTCGCGCCGGCCAAAGAAAGCCCGCCGGAAGTCTCGGGGGAGTCGGTCTCCGGGGTGAGGGCGACGAGCGCGCGCCTTGGCGCGGTGGTCAGCCCGAAGGCGTTCAAAACCCACTACATCTTCGAGTACCTGAGCGAGGCCGAATACCAGGCCGCGGGAGAAAGCTTTGAAGAAGCGGCCGAAGCGCCGCTCGGCGGGGCGTTCGTGCCCGGCGGGGCGCCGCAGACGGTGGGCGTGAACCTGAGCGGCCTCGCCCCCGACACCGAATACCGCTTCCGGGTGGTGGCAACGAGCGAAGGCTGCCCGAGCCTGCCTGGAGAACTGTGTGAAGTGGCGGGGGCGTCAAAGCTCCTTCGCACCTACCCGCCGACCCCTGCGGGGCTGCCCGACAACCGCGCCTATGAGCTGGTCTCCCCGGCCGAGAAGCAGGGGGGGCAGGTGCTGCCGGCGGACCCGAGGGTCTACAGCTGCGGAGCGTTCGAATGCAAGCCTGGCACCTTCGCGGGGCGCTTTCCGATGCAAAGCGCCCCGGGCGGGGACGCCATCGCCTACGAGGGCACGCCCTTCGGGCCCGGCGGCGCCTCGCTGGAAAACGAGTACATTGCCCGGCGGGACCCGAGCGCCGGCTGGCAGACCGTCAACCCGAGCCCGACGCTGATGTTCAGCAAAGGCGGCCAGGGCTACAGGGCCTTCACCGAGGACCTAAGCGAAGCGCTGCTCCTGCAGGCCCAGCCCTCGCTCACCCCCCAGGCCCCCTCCGAATACGAAAACATCTACGCCCAGCCGAGCACCTCCCCCTTCGCGCTGAGGCCCATCATCAGCACCGGGATGCATCGCAGTGCGAGCGAATTCCGCCTCACCTACACCGGTGCCTCCGCCGATCTCTCTCGTGTCTTCTTCGCCGCCAACGACGCCCTGACCCCCGAAGTCCTCGGCATCGCCCCCGAAGCGGTGGACGGCGGCGCGGCGAAATTCAACCTCTATGAATGGGAACGGGCCACCGGGCAGCTGCGGCTGGTCAACGTCGGACCCGGCAACGCCACCACCGAACCCGGCGCCTCCTTCGGGCCCGGCAGCGCCCACGCGATCTCCGACGACGGGAGCAGGGCCTTCTGGTCAGATCAGGCGGGCAAGCTCTTCGTCCGTGAAGACGCCGATAAAACGCGGGAAATCCCCGGCTCGGGAGCGAGCGCGAAATTCCTCGCCGCCGCGCTCGACGGCTCCAGGGTGCTGCTCAGCAACGGCAGCGTCTATGACCTTGACGAAGGCACGACCACCGACCTGACCGGCGGCGAAGGCGGCTTCCTCGGCCTGGTCGGCCAAAGCGACGATCTCTCCCACGTCTACTTCGTCGACACCAAAGTGCTCACCGGGGCAGAAGAAAACTGCCGCGAGAGCCTGGGGGCAGAAGTCTGCGAAGCCGCGCAGGCCGGCAAAGTCAACCTCTATGACTGGGTCGGGGGGACGACGCGCTTCGTGGCGACGCTGCTTGCCACCGACAACGACGAAGCGGTCTTCAACCTCACTGCCGACTGGGCAGTGCTTCCCTCCGGCCGCACCGCGCAGGCGAGCCCCCATGGGCGCTACCTGGCCTTCCTCTCAAGAGCGCCGCTGAGCGGCTATGACAACACCGGCCCCTGCAAATTCGAAGGCTCCGAATCCCTGCAGGTCCCCTGCGTGGAGGTCTTCCTCTATGACTCTGAAACCGGCGAGCTCACTTGCCCCTCCTGCAACCCCAGCGGCGCCGCGACGCTCGGCCACAGCATGCTGCGGCTGCTCGACGGGCCGAGCTGGCTGCCCCAGCCCCGCTACCTGTTCGATTCCGGGCGCCTTTACTTCGACAGCCAGGAATCGCTCAGCCCGCTCGACACCAACGAAGGGGTCGAAGACGTCTATGAGCTCGAGCCGAACGGCGTCGGCAGCTGCACCCGGAGCGGGGGCTGCATCTCGCTGATCTCGGCCGGGCGCGAAGGGGTCGACTCCAACTTCTTCGCCGCCGACGCGAGTGCCAAGAACGTCTTCTTCACCACCCGCGACCGCCTGGTGGCCGCCGACACCGATCAGTTGCTCGACCTCTACGACGCGCGGGAATTCGGCGGCTTTGCCTCCGAAGCGCAGCTGCCCCCCGGCCCCTGCAGTGGGGAAGGCTGCCAGCTCCCGGCGCCCGCCTCCCCCGAAGCGCCCCCCGCCTCGGCCACCTTCACCGGCCCCGGGAACGTCAAGCCCCCGAAGGGCTGCAAGAAGGGCGAGGTGAAGAAGAAAGGCAAGTGCGTGAAGAAGAAAAAGGGCGGGAAGGCCAAGAACAAGAAGGCAAAGCGGGGCTCCAGGTGATCAGCGACGCTCTGGTGATCGCAGCGAAGCTGGCGGGCTTCCTCTCGCGGCGCTCGAGATCGCTGGCGGCGGTGCTGGAGCGGGTGGGCTCGTGCTCGGGCGCGGCCACGCTTCACGTGATCAAAACGGCCGTCGGCCCGCAGGGCCGACGGGGCCACCACGCTTCGGCGCTTCCCCTCTTGCTCCTGGCGCTTGTGCCCCTGACCCTGGCGATATGCGCGTTCGCCGTGATGTCTGTGCTCAGGATCTGCGCGGCCCTTCTCGCGCCGGGTGATCGGCCGGGGATCGGCGAGGATCCGCGGGCTCGGCGGGGACCCCGCGGCGCCCGGGGGCGCTTTACCGAACTCAGGCTCGAAACGGTGCTCGGGGAAGTCAGCTTCCAAAGGAGCGAGCGGTGAGCCGCCGCGCCCTCGCCTTGCTGGTGGCCGTCGTCGTTCTCGGCGTCTTTCCCACGGCAGCCAACGCCGCTTTCGGGATCGAACCGGGCTCTCTCTCCTTCTCGTTTGAAAACCGCGACGGCACCCGCGCGACTCAGGCGGGTTCTCACCCCTACGCCTTCAATCTCGGGTTCAAGCTGAACACCGAACCCGGCGGTGAGACCGAAGGCGGGGCGATGCGCGATGCGCTCACCGACCTGCCGCCGGGGCTCCTCGGCAACCTGCAGGCGGTCCCCGCCTGCACGCGCCAGGACTATGAAGGCCCCCTGCCCCAATGTCCCCCCAGCACCCAGGTCGGGGTGGTGCGGGCGATCCTGCCCGAATTCAACCAAGAAGCCGAAGGTCCCCTCTACAACCTGGTCCCCCCGCCCGGCTCGGCCGCCATGATCGGCTTCGGCATCGTCGAATTCAACGCCTTCCTCCTAGCGGAAGTGCGAAGCGAAGAAGGCTACGCAATCCGCGTCGCGTCGCCGAACATTCCCAAAGAAGCCAGTGAAATCAGGGCGACGATCTGGGGCACCCCGGCCGACCCCTCCCACGACCCCGAACGGGGGCCGGAAGGAAACCTCTCCACCGACGCTCCGCTCTTGCCCTTCCTGACGCTGCCGACCTCCTGCGGGGCGCCGCCCTCGCTGAGCGTGCAGGTCGACTCCAAGCTCGACCCCGGCAACTTCCTTGGCGAAAGCGTTCCATTGCGCGACCAAGGCACCCCTCCACAGCCCCAGGTGCTCACCGGCTGCGAAGCGGTCCCCTTCTCGCCGAAGATCCTCGCCGCCCCGACCACCACTGCGGCGGAGTCCCCCGCCGGCCTCGGATTTCAGCTGAAGCTGCCAAACCAGGGCCTCCTCAACCCCGCAGAAGGCGCGGTCACCGAAACCGAGCCGACCAAGACCGTGGTCACCCTGCCCCCGGGCATCACCGCCAACCCGGCCGCGGTCAACGGCCAGGGTGTCTGCACCCCGGCCCAGTTCAAGTCCGCGAGCGCCAGCTTCGCCGGCTGCCCGCAGAGCTCAAAGCTCGGCTCCCTGGTCGTCCACACCCCGCTGCTCGAAGAAGCGGTCGAAGGCTCTCTCTACCTGGCCGCCCCCCACGACAACCCCTTCGACTCCCTGCTCGCCCTCTACATCGTCGCCACCGCGCCCCAGCGCGGGGTTCTCGCCAAGCAGGCCGGTCAGATCGAAGTCGACCGCGATACCGGACAGCTGACGACGACGATCGAAGGGCTGCCGCCGGTCCCCTACTCGGACTTCGAAGTCCGCCTGCGCGAAGGCGCGCGGGCGCCGCTGATCACCCCCCAGATCTGCGGCACCTACAACACCACGGTGAAGCTCTACTCCTTCGCCGATCCCGCCACCGCGGTCGAGCGGACCGCCCCCTTCACCCTCAACACCGGGGCAAACGGCGGCGCCTGCGCGCTTGGCGAAGCGGCGCTGCCAAACCACCCGACGCTCTCGGCCGGCTCGACGGTGCCGATCGCCGGCGCCTTCTCGCCCTTCCTCTTCAAGCTCTCGCGAAACGACGGCGAACAGCGCTTCGGCGCCCTCGAAGCGACCCTTCCCCAGGGCCTCTCCGCGAAGCTCGCCGGCGTCCCCTACTGCCCCGAGGCGGCGATCGCCGCCGCGACGGCGCGCTCTCGCGAAGGCGAAGGCGCCCTCGAGCTCGCCGCGCCCTCCTGCCCCGCGGCCTCCCAGGTCGGCACCGTCCTCGCCGGCGCCGGCGCCGGGCCGAGTCCCTACTACGTGGGCGGCAGCGCCTACCTAGCCGGCCCCTACAAAGGCGCCCCGCTCAGCATCGCCTTCATCACCCCGGCGATCGCCGGCCCCTTCGACCTCGGCGTCCTCGTCATCCGCGCCGCCCTCTACGTCGACCCCGAAACGGCGAAGGTGACGGTCAAAAGCGATCCGCTGCCGAGGATCCTGCACGGCTTCCCGCTCGACCTCAGGTCGGTTGCGGTGAGGATGGAACGCGAAAGCTTCACCCTCAACCCGACCTCCTGCGAAGACAAGCAGATCACCGCGAAGGTAACCTCGATCGCCGGCGTCCCCGCCTCGGTGCAAAACCGCTTCCGGGTCGGCTCCTGCAAGGGCCTTGAGTTCTCGCCCAAGCTCTCGCTGGCCTTCAGCGGCGGCACCAAGCGCAGCCAGCACCCGGCGCTGAAGGTGGTCCTGACCCAGCCCAAGGACCAGGCCAACATCGCCCGCGCCTCCTTCACCCTGCCCTCGACCCAGTTCATCGATCCAAACCACATCTCAAATCCCTGCACGCGCGTGCAGTTCAGCGCCGGCAAATGCCCGCCGAGCTCGGTGCTCGGCAAGGTCAAGGTCATCACCCCGCTGCTGGAAAAGCCCCTGCAGGGCCCGATCTACTTCCGCTCAAACGGCGGCGAGCGCGACCTGCCCGACGCCGTCGCCGACCTCCACGGCCAGGTCGACCTCGTCTCGGTCGGCTTCGTCGACGCCGTCCACAAGAAGGGCTCTGAACAGTCGCGGATCCGGACGACGATCGCCACCGTCCCCGACGCCCCCCTGACCAAGGTCGTGATCGAGCTGAACTCCGGCAAGAAAAAGGGCCTTCTCGTCAACAGCCAGAACCTCTGCACCACCAAGGTCTCCCAGCGCGCGATCGTCAAGCTGGCGGGCCAAAACGGCAAGACCCACGACTCAAACCCGCTGATCGCCAACAACTGCGGGAAATAGAGACCTTTGCCTCACCAGACGCTCACCACGTCACCCACCCCCAGTCTCCATCTCACCGATCACCAGTAATCAAATGGAAGGACCGAAGATGAAGAAGCTCCTAGTGGGAGTCGTGGCAGCGGCGTTGGCGTCTTTGATGTTCGCCTCGCTCGCCGTGGCCTCGTCCCACAACCCCAAAGGGGAATACGAAGTTTTCAAAGAGTGCCCCCTGAACCGGGCGACGATCACCGACTGCATCTACTCGGTGAGCAGCAAAGGCGCGTTCACGATCGGCAAAAAAAACGTGCCGCTGGTCAACCCCGTGACGCTGCAGGGCGGCCTTGAAGGCGAAGGCGAAGCGGTCCAGTTCTACGGCGCCGAGAACGGCGACACCCTCTCGAAAACGCCGCAGCCGGTTCCCGGCGGGCTGTTCGGGATCACCGCGCCGACCTGGTGGCCGAAATTCCTCCAGAACTGGTTCAACGAACAGATCAACAAAGGCCTGACCGGCGTCAACGCCACGATCGAACTGGCTGGGGCCACCAAAGGCCTGACCGGGATCAAACTGAACACGACCAACCTGTTGATCGAAAAAGGCACGGCCCTCGGCCTGCCGGCGAAGGTCCGCCTGGAAAACGCGATCCTCGGCTCCAACTGCTACATCGGATCCGACAAAGCCCCGGTGCAGATCAACTTCACCAGCGGCACCGACGGCGCCCTCAAAGGCAACAAAGGCACGTTGTCGTTCAACGAAGAATTCACGATCATCACCCTGAGCGGCGGCGCCCTGGTGAACAACTCGTTCGTCGCACCCAAAGCCGCCGGATGCGGAGGGATCTTCTCCTTCTTCATCGACCCGCTGGTCAACTCGATCATCGGGCTGCCGGCAGGCAAAGGCGTCAACTCGGCCACGCTTGAAGGCGTGATCAAGGACGGCCTGGCCGAAGCGGTGAAAGCGAGCGAATAGCTCTCACCACCAGCCAGCAGTTCCGAGCAGCACCCGAGCCCCCGCCGCGCAAGCGGCGGGGGCTCTCTTGCGCCGGGAGATAGAAGACATCTCCGCATACCCGCGCATTCTTGCCCTGCATGACGGTTCGCTCCAGGCTGGTTGAGCGGGAGGAAGTCGCCCGCTCAAACTAACGAAGGAGCAGGAGATGGACCGCTTGAGAGCAACTATTGGCCTCTGCGTGCTTTGCGTGGTGGGGTGCAGTGCGTTGGCGGTGCAGGGGGCCGGCGCGGTGACCTTTGGCACAACAGGGTTCACATGCGCGAAAGGCGCCCAGCCCGGCGGAGAAACTACAAAAGGATTCAGCGACGAACACTGCACGGCTGCCGCGGCAAACGATGCCACGCATCTCGAAAACGTCAAATTCGAGCATGTCGCGGTTCCGGAAAGTACGACAACAGAAGGGCTAGTCACTAATCAAAACACCAATGCAGGAACAACTGGACCGACCCCATTCTTCTTGAAAGCGACCATCGCGACTATTCCAATCAAACTGGAAGCTACCGGTGTCTCGACCACAGAAGGCGCCTGGGGGGAAAACAGGAAAGAAGGAAGCGAACACTACGCCTTCGGCGAAGGCAAAACCAGATACACCGGCGTCAAAGTCGTCGAACCGGCCAATTGCAAAGTTGTCCAAGGTGCCAATACCGGCGAAATCGAGACCACCCAGATAGTAGGAACGACCAAAGGCCAGGGAATGGCTGGGAAGCTGCAACCCAAAGCAGGGGAAGCCACTGCCTTCGCGGAATTCGAAATCGTGCAAAACGGTGCTAACCCATGCGCCGCGGCCCAGAAAGTGAAAATCGTCGGCAGCATCCAAGGCACTCCGAACGGGGCGACAATTGAATACACCCACGAAGGAACGACAGCCCAGAAAACGCTGCGGTTCGGAAGTGCCGCCGGACCAATAATCGGGCTGGAAGGCAAGACAACAGGCGTGGGGGGAGCGAAAGGCTCTGGGCTCTTCTTCCCTGGTGCCGCGACAACAGTCGAAACACCGTAGGCGACAACGGACCTTCCGCAGACTCAGTATGGCGCCCGGCTGCCTGCCGGGTGCCATCCCAACCGCAAGCACAAGCGTGATAGAAAACATTGCGCGCAAAAACTTGACCGGTCATCTCGACGCGTGCGAGTGTGGGCCGCGAGGCGAGGCACTCGGGCCCCGCCCAGTAACCACAAAAGGAGAGTCATAGAGATGAGCGGACGTAGAGCCATAGTCGGCTTCTGCATGCTGTGTGCGCTGCTGGTCAGCGCCTTCGCAGCTCAGAGCGCCAGCGCGGTAACCAAAGGAACAACAGCGCACACATGTACCACCGAAACCCCCTTTACAGAAGGGAAAAACAAATTCTCAGATGCCCACTGCACCGTTGTCGCTGGGAACGGCACGTTCGGGCACAAGGAAATTCCCGCAAACACGACAACACACACGACACTCGGGAATGAAAAAACCAATGCTGGAACAACGGGGCCAACGCCCGGCATTCTGAAAGCGACCGTCGCCACGATACCGATCGAACTCGAAGCCCAAGAAGTGATGAGTACAGGCGCTTGGTTCGAAAACAGGACAGAACCGAACGGCGAACACTATTCGCTCGGTGAAGGCGTGATTGACTTCAAAAAAGTAAAAGTAAACAATCCGGCGAACTGCAAAGTGGAACAGGCAGGTTCGGGGGCTGAAGAAATCAGAACCACGCAGCTGATAGCTCACACCAAAGGCCAGGAAGAACCGATGTTCCTGAAGTTCGAACCGAAAGCAGGGGAAGCGACCCCCTTCGCGGAATTCGAAATCGTGAACAACGGCGGTGTGTGTGCCGCGGCACAGAAAGTGAAAATCGTCGGCTCGGTGAAGTGCAGGCCGAACGGGGCGACATGCGAATTCGAACACGAAGATGTCACAACCCAGGGCAAACTGCGGTTCGGCAGCGCGGCCGGCCCGAAAGCGGGGCTGAAAGGCAAGATCACAATCACGGCCGGCTTGGGTAAAGAGACTGACCCAGAACCGGGCAAAACAAACCCGATCGCCGCGACAACAGTCGAAACACCGTAGCCGCGTCATCGGCATAGGCCGAAGCGCTACGTAGTCACGGCAGCAAGCAGCAAGTCAACGAGCCGGCCAATTGGCCGGCTCGTTGCCG
>Ga0307476_10002062_pt1 | contig 12073 bp, 21 predicted proteins | sample atmos_gasesECM2C_2_FD_203314 | JGI IMG/M metagenome (GOLD analysis project Ga0307476, IMG submission 203314) | Hardwood forest soil microbial communities from Morgan-Monroe State Forest, Indiana, United States - atmos_gasesECM2C_05 | ecosystem: Environmental > Terrestrial > Soil > Temperate... | reverse complement strand
CCCGTGGCCCTGGCGGTCTTTTCCAGGCGGCGGATCATCTCTCCACGAGTACGGTCGCAAGTCGTCATTCCACTTGGCTCGCTTGATGCCCTTGATGGTCAAGACTTGCTCCAACTTGTGAGGAGGGCATTCATACCAAGACCCTTCCCGGACCCACGAGAAGTAACCCTGCGTCCTGCCGATCATGCGTTGCATCTTCTCTCTGGCACGATGGCTTGACACCCTGACGATGCTTTTCATTTGCCATCCTGCTTTCCTTGTCGGCGGCGTTCTTCCCGCCGATTGGATGTCCGCTTTCGTCGGTGGTCCTTCGGTGTGCCGATGCAGATGGAGAACCCGCCGTTTGGATCGGCAAAGTCGCCATCGTGTTCGACCTCGTGGCGGATTTCCTCTTCGGGCACATCGGTTTGTTCCAGGGCCAGCTTCACGACGACATCGACGGCATCTACCCAGGTAGAGCATTCGAGTAATTGGCCGAGCGACGGCACACGACCGGCATTGACCTGAACTACCATGTACATGCTGGCTGATCCTTTCTGTGCTGGACAAATCGGGCTGATTGCTGGGGTACAATCCTTTAGACTTGCTCGGCTGTCTCGATTTCATTTCCTTTCCTTCGCCGGCAGCAGGTTGGGATTCCCGCTCAAGGCGTATGCCATGCTCAATTGCGTTTCGAGACTGCGCTTCATCAGCTTTTCCATTCGAGCCGCTTCCTGCTTGTCAGCCTTTGTCGTCAGCGGCAACACTTCGATGCCGGGCAGCAGTTGTCCCTTGCTGCCCACCGGCCCCCAAATGCCAAAACTCCAAGCCGTATACGTCCCGTCGCCGTTGTCCTCCAACAACTGCTGTCGGCCCTTGACCTTCACCCACTTGGTCATGGTTTCCTCCAGTCCAATCGCTCGACCCCACTCGGCTATTGCCCTGATGCCCTGTTGAACTCGTCGGCCCGCTTCTGCGCATCCGACTTGTAGCGATACCAACCGAAGGTGTGCTGCGGCCCCGTCGCCCAGGTGATGGTGCGGGGCGCTTGGATGCCGTAGCCGTACTTGCGAGTGAGCGACTTCACCACAACGAATCGGTCCATATTCATCACCCCTTTCGTCACAGAATGCCAGTCGCCTCAATCCTCACCCGGCCCGGACCCGGCTTGCGGCAGGCCCAAGGCGACAGCCCTGGTGATCCCATCTGCGGCCCGCACGAGGCGCTCGATCTTCGCCACTTGCAGCGGTGCAGTCCTGCGCTTGTTGAACCGGAACGCTCGTTGCGATCTCTTGGCCCGCCACACGGCGACCCTGGCGTTTCGAGCGGAAACGACGTAGTAGGTGTCGGGATGCACCGTGAAGTACACCCGGTAGGCAAACGTCTTCATTGCTTGGCCCTCCTGCCCACGAGGGTACAATCCTCAAAGAAAGCGACGGTCGCTTGCGGTCACACCTTGGCGAACGCCTTCATCTCATCGTGTTCCACTCGCCGACTTCCTTCGCCAGCGCCGCAGGGTTGTACTGCCCCTGATGGCGGCGGTAGGTTGGCTTGCGGCCAGTGGCGTGGGCTTCCCGCCAATCGTCGGAATAAACGGTGGGGCCGTTGGCCTGATCCCTACTCGGAGATCAGGCCAGCAACCGTAAGTGTCAACGACTGTCGATGACTTCAGCGCTGATGTATCTCGCCTGGCCTTCCGTCACCCTCTCCTGGACGGCCTCTTGCAGCCAGTCGCCCTCGTCTGTGTAGTCGTCGGCGTGATCGAAGGACTCCACCGCCAGGATTTCCGGGGTCAAGGCATCTTGCAGGTCGGCAGACGGATGGCGCTTCCCCTTCAGCGCCAGCTTGGCCGCTTTCTCAAGGCTGATGCCCTCTTCGGCCACAAAGGTCATGGGGATTTTCACTTTCACCTTGACCATCACCACTGCCTCGACTTCCAGCGACACTTTCCGGCTCATGTTTTCCTCCGTAGGGTTGTCACGTTCCGCAAGGTAGACCGCCGTGGGCGTCGGCGGTTCAAGAAGTGGCAAGTGGTCATGGCGTCCCCTAACCTTGCTCATGTCCGTCGCCGATCTCCAGCCGACCAGCGATCTTCCTCGGCCCACTGCGCCAGGATGCGTTCTTTCTCTCCTGGCTCCAGCGGTCTGTTGTGGTACGGATGACGGCCCGTCTCGATCTCGGCCAACTGGTACGCACGTTGCCAGAGGTTGCCCACCCCGCAGTCAAACGTGCCGTAGGCCAGGTGTGCCATCTGAGCGACGACCAGTCGGACGAGCGAGTGCGTGTTCAAGGCATCCGTGCCGTTGATGCCGTTGGCACGCAACTCGTCCAGCACCCTCACGAGGAAGTGTGCCAACCCGGACAGGTTGCAGGCCGTTTGCGTGAGCAACCCCTGCTCCCACGTTTTTTCGCTGATGGGCATGGCTGACTCTCCTACTTGTTGTGCGGCTGCCAGTTGAAGTAGAACCGGGGCGAGTGCTGAAATTCGAGGCTGCCCTTCACGCCGTCTGACCTGCGCCGAACGACGATCAAGGGGGCCATGAAGCCGATGGCCTCGAAATCCTGCACAAGCTGATCGGTGTCCCACACCCGGCCGTGTTCAGCTTCCAGAGCCTCACGGCTGCCCGGTACGAGGTTGATCTCGACCAGGCGTTGGCGACGGATGGCTTCGGTTTCGTCGGTCATGTTGATCTCCTTGATGGAAGAGCGAGCAGGTTGTTTAAGCCCTCACCCTGCACAGCAAGGTATGCCCTTCTTGCCAGGCTCCTGCTTTTCGCTCGTTCATGTTCACCCGCCTCGTGGGGTACACTCCTCTAAAACCTCGGCGTCAGCCCGACCCGCCTGGCCGCTCGCCGCATCCCCTCGACGTTCACGTTCTTGAACCAGTCGAGGGCGAGGTCGGCGAGTTGGCTGATCGGTCGCCAGTCACCGCTGAGGTTTGCCAGCGTGCGAATCCCCGACGACAGGTTGTTGGCCTGGGTGGCGTAAAACTCGGCGAGAGAGGCCGGCGTGATCTTGATGGTCGTCGGTTCGCCGAAGACATCGCTGGCCTTGACCACAAGGAAGGTCTTGCCGGCCTGCTTCACAAATCCGCCGAGCAATTCTTTCGCCTCGGCGGTGTACGTCGTTATCGTCATGATTGCGCTCCAGCCCGTGCGCTCCACATGGCCCGTCTTCCGTCCCACCGGAGATTGCCGACGTGGATGCCGGGCGTATGGTCGTGCGGCCCCCACCACTCGTGCTTGCCGTCAATCACGTTCGGCATGAGCCAGCCGGCGAAGCGGTTGCTGGCCGTTGCGTAAACGTCGTGTAGTATGCCGATGTGTTCCCGCCCGTCGTGGTGGATGAAAGCAGGATCGCCGTCGCTGGGGTGCAGTTCGTGCGCATGGCGGGCGAGCAGTTCTTTGATGGTCAGCATCGGCAGCCTCTCTCACACAAACATCAAATCGCCCAACGCCACAGGATCGTCCACAGCCAGTTCTGCCACCTGCTTGGCCGACAGTTTCAGCTTCGTCGCTCCCTCAAACACCAACGCCGGGTTGATGGCGTGCAGGCTCGCCAGGCTCTTGCACATGAGCGCCAGGAACTCTTGCGCTCCAGCCTTGCTCGTACCCTCCTTCTCCCCTCTCTTCAAGGCTCGCTCGTAGGTCACGTTCGTTTTCCTTTCGATTGGCTCCGGGTTGTCGTGAATTCCTCACAGCCAACCAGGGTACAAAGCCCTAAAGCGTCTGCTCGTTCGGGAAGTTCACGATGACCGGCTGTTCCGCTTCTTGCGGATATAGCCCCAGCGATTCGAGCGCCTCGACCAGCTTCTCCCTCGGTGCCCAGCCGCCCCGGTCGTCCCGGTTCTCGATGAACTCATCGTGGCAGTTGTCGCTGAACCACGAGTAGACTTGGACTTCCCAGCCTTCCGGTAGTTCGCCACGGAGCCGCCACATCTCGTCCCGGTAGTTCTCCAGCGTGGCCTCGTACTCCCGGTTCGAGTAGTTGCTCTCGTCAAGGACCGGGTAGGCTTCGAGTTCTTCTTTGATCCGGCAGAACTCCTCGAAGGCCGGCGTGATTCCATCGGCCTTGAAGACCCTGATGGAGAATCCATCGACGTGGCCCACGGCCCAATGGCTGTGCGACTCGAACACCAGGTCGGGGTCGTTGCCCTCGACGAACGGCTGAAGCCGCTTGTTGATGGCCTTCTCGTTGCTCTGCTCCAGCAGGCCAGCGTCACGGTGGCTCGTGTACCAGATGAGCCAGGCGTCGGCGTCGTCGAGGTCGTAGGCCCGATGCCAGGCGAAGGAATCGAAATCCCTCCAGTTGCCGGCCAGCGCTTCGGCAGCGCTCTTCACGTTGGACCAGTCGAGGATTTGTTGGGTTGCCATCGTCGTCTCTCCCGATCTCTGTTGCTTGTCGTTCTCCCGTCTTCGTGGGGTACAGTCCTCTAAACCGGGGCTGCCCTGAACGCTCGTGCCGTGGCCCTACGGCGTTCGTGGACGGCCTGTGATGCCCGCTTGATTGGCTGGAGGGAGTAGCCGATCCTGGTGAGTTCTTGGGCAAGAGACGTAGCTTCCTCGTCAGTCGCCGGCCTGCTTGCCTGGATGACGCCGTGGTAGTCTGCGCCACCGTGCTGGCCGACGTGTTCGTAGGCTTCGCAATACCAGCCGTTGAGGTCGGTAGGAATTTCGGGGAAAAGAGCGATGATGTCGCCGTCACACCAGCGCCGAAAAATAACCAGAGTTGTTTCGTTGTCCATGACCGTATCCTCCAGGGTTGGGCTGACCCTGGAGGTACAAAGGTTTGACCTACGAACGGGCGAGTTGGCTGATCGGTCGCCAGTCAGATTGGACCGCCACACTGCCGGAAAGCGCCGGGCGGCAACCGCCACTGGCCCGCAGGCACACCGATATAGCTCTCCGGGTAGTTGCGGCCCAGCGCCAGGTTCACCAGATCACGATCACTGCACTGCGAGAAGGGCTTGCCGTTGTCGGCCTGCTGGACGACACTCTGGCCCTTCTTGATCGTGCAACCGAATTCACGTTCGTAACCGGCCAGACGGTCGAACAGGTCCGGTGCAATAGCCCGCACCGACGCCCACTGGTCCGCCATTCCGAAGATGCACGCCAGGCAGGACACTCGGCTCCAACCAAGAAAGTAAGCCGGATGCGGGTTGATGTTGTGCTTCTCCATCATCGCCCATACCTGTCGCTCACTCTGGTCGATGGCACTTCGCCAGCCGTCCACACGCCGGCTCCGGGTGCTGCACCGATGCGTCTCAAGTTCGGCGTACTGTGAGCGGGCTGCACTCTCTTCTCGCCGTTCGCCAGTAAGAAATAGGATCGTGCTGTTCTTGAAAGCCGGCTCGTTGTTCAGGGCCAAGGCAGCCGTGTCGATCTTCAGGGAGGCGCTGCACCATCGCACGGCCAAATTGGCACTGACCTGGGGGAATTTCCGCCTGGTGCTGATCTTGCCTTTGACGCCTCCTGCGGTGCCGGTGCTGCCGTCCTGGCGGTCGAAACTCACCGGGGCGCTGCGGTCGTTGTCCTTCAACATCTCACGGCGGAAGCCGCCGTGACGCCATTGGAAGAGGATGCGCACCCCAAGGTGCTTGGCGAAGGCCCGGCAATAGCTCTCTGTGCAGGGCCAATCCATGAACGGCACGTCCTTGCTCGGTTCGCCGTCAACGTGCTGGTGCCACAACTGGAGGCGAGACAGTGGCAGGCCAGCCGCCTCCAGACGCTCCTTCAAGTCCAGGGCCAGAAACACGCTGTCCTTGCCACCGGAAAAGGACACGATCACTTTGTCGTAGCTCTCCAGGGGCAGTAACGTCGTCGTATTGACCTTCATGGCAGGAACTCCAGGGTTGGGCTAACCCTGGAGGTACAAGCCTCTAAAGATCGACCTTTTTCATCGCCTCCTGATACTTCTGCTCCAGGTCGCTGTCGAGGGCGACGTGTTGGTAGATCGCCAGCGTTTCTCGCCGGGCGTGGCCGGTTATCAACTGAAGTTCAGCGTCGGCCAGCCCCGAATGCCGGGTGAGCCAGGTGATGGCCTGGTGCCGGAAGGTGTGCGGAGTCGCCTTCACGCCTGCTTTCTCGGCGTACTCCTTCACAATCTGCTGGACCCGTCGTGTCGTGTACCTGGTGTTTCTGCGGGTCTGGAAGAGCCAGCGATTCTTCGGGTGGGCGGCAATGTGGGTCCGCAGCGCCGTAGCGAACGTCTTTCCGAACAGGACGACCCGATCCTTGTCGCCCTTGCCGCTGTTGATCCTGATCTTGCTGGCCTCCAGGTCCACGTCGGCGACCTGAATGCTGCACAACTCGCTCACCCGGACGCCGGTGAAGAAGAGCAGCCGCAGCATCAGGGCGTGTTGCACGTCGTCGGCCTGGTCCACGACCTCGTAGAAGCGCCGGAAGTGGTCCGTAGTCAGGATGCGGGGTAGCTTCCGCCCCTTCTTCGCTGGCTTCAGGTCGCATTCCTTCCGCACCTGCTTGGCGACGTACCTCCAGCCCTCGTAGTCCAGCCCGGCCCGCCGCACGATGCGGGCGACCTGGGCAACGATTTCGGATTTCGCCTTTTCGTTTTGCGTTGCGAAACTGGCGGCGTTTTCGGTCATGGTCGGTACTCCTGGCGAGCTATATCCCCGGTCGAATTTCGTGGACCATCTCTTCTGCGAAATAGGCGACGGTCACTTCTTGCGGCCCTGAAGGTGAAGGAAGACCTTTCGCACCAGTTCTCCCTGGTCGATCCCGGCGCACGCACCGTAGGGGTACAGAGCGGCGAGCGCCTCGCTGACCACCTGGGGCGTCGTAGTCAGGCCCAGACCCTTGAGGGCGTCGAGCAGGTCGGCGTGGTCCGGCTGCGGCTCCTCGGCGGGCTTCCGCAGCGGCTTGGACTGCGCCCTCTTCGTCGGTTTGCGGTTGAACAGCACGGGGAGGCCGTTGGCCCCGATCCCTGTCTGGCGAATTTCCAGACAGGTTTCTTGCAGCGTCCGGTCGTACATCGGGCGCTTCGACGACGGATGCAGGGCTGGCTTCGGAAAGACGCCGGCTTCCATCAGGTCGTAGAAGCGGGACCGGGAAAGCTGACACAACTCGGCCATTTCCGTGACGGTGATGAAACTCTTTCCGTCCACTTGTTGCACATTCATCGGAGGCTTCTCCTACGGGAACGACACGCCCTTCCGACACTTCCAGGGCCGCAACAGGACACGATCCGGCGCTCTCCCGACAGCCATCACACAGCGTTCACACTGTCCCAGGGCGCAAGGTGGACAGGTGATCCTGTCCGATTTCCGTCAGATTCCGCAGCCCGGCGTCCGTCTTGACGACCATCCCGCTCCTCAGCAAGTAGGGTTCGACGGTTTTCGTCAACACCTTCGTCGAGACGCCGAGCATCGACGCCAGTACGTTCAGGCGCAGGGGACCGCCGCCGAGCAGGTGGAGGTACTTCTGTTGCACGTTGTCGAGGCCCAGGTCGCTGACCCGCTCGACCTCGCAGCCCCGGCGCAGGTGATCGACGGTGATGACCTTCGCACCCTCGGACACCTGGACCCGCCTGGCACTCAACAACAACCGCAGAGCGATTCTTGGTGTTCCCCGGCCCCGCTTGGCGATCTCGGCCAGCAGGCTCGGCTCGAAGTTCCACCCCAGCGCCCGGCACCGCTGCCGCACGATCTCGGCCAACTCGTCCTCGCTGTAGTAGTCCAGGTGCAGAATCAGCCGGAACCGATCCAGGAGCGGCTGGATCAGTCCGTCCGGGTCCGTGGTCGCCCCGACCAGCGTGAAGTCGCTGACCGGGATCGACTGGACGGACCTACCCCCATTGAGGAAGATGCGCCGCTTGTCCAGGACTTGCAGCAGGGCGTGCTGTTGCACCGGATGTAGCAGATGAATTTCATCGAGGAACAGGATGCCGTCCGTCGCCGACAGGAGGACGCTGTTCAACTCGGCGGCGTTGGTGATCGACTGCGCCAGAATCTCAGTGAAGGGTACGGCGAGTTCCTGGGCCAGCACGTTTACGAGGGCCGACTTCCCCAGGCCCGGAGGCCCACACAAAAGCAACTCGTCGAGTCTTGAGCGCTGCCGTCACATGGCCCTGACCGATGACGTGGGCGAAGCTGCTCGGCTGCACGTCACGCAGGTCGCTCGGTTGGGTGTCGTCGTTCATCAGCTTCTCCTCGTTCACGTCACAGCCGGGGCAAAGTGGAACTTGAGTTCCACTTTTCGCCATTATCCGCTTATGCCACTTGGAAGCTGCTGCGCCCGCACGATGGCACGGGCCTCCCGGACGGGTGCGGAAAAGAGTTCACCCGTGGAGGCGTCGGCGATGAGCCAGTGCTGCGCCGCCTCATCAGAACTGCCCAGGTCCAGCCCGTTATCGTCGAGCCACTGCCTGACCTGCGGTTGCCGGATGAAACCCAAGTAGAGCCAGTTGTCGCTCATGCCACAGGCGTAGCGCTCCCCGTCGTCGTAGCAAGCCTCGTCGCCGCAAGGCTCCCAAAATAGGCCGACGAATCGCCGGCCACCGGGGTAGCCGAAGGACCGGAGCCAGCCATCGGGAAGACGGAAGGGTGCTTTCAGCATGATGATTCTCGAAGAGGTCTGAAGGAAAAGCCGCCCGGCAAGGCCGTCCCTGCCGGGCGAACCACGTCTTGCCGTCACACCGCCATGCCCAGGGCCACTTCCAGGGCGTAACGGTTCGTGCTGAGGCCGTCGCCGAACCAGAGCGAGTTGAGCCGGTTGTCATCGCTGCGGCCCCGGTTGTAGGTCAGCCACTCGGCCAGTCCGTTGTAGCCAGCCCACAGAGTCCCCCGGATCGAGGGCAGATCATTGCCCCGGCCCGTTTCCGCCAGCCGGACGATCTCCTCGACGATGTTCAGGCTGCGGGTGCTGGGGTTCTCTTCATCGACCTTGAGGACACGCCGGACGTACTTACGGAGGTCGGCCTGGTTGATGCTCTTGCGGGCGAGAAGCCTGTACTGCTCCGCAGTGGCCTCGAACTCGGCGTTCGCCAGGTCCATGATCTCTCGGATGTTCGCCAGATTCTCCAGCACGTCCTTGGTGTGCTTCACCCGGATCAGCTTCGAGGCGTCCGATCCGTGCGCCATGCTCAGGGTGTTCTGGCAGACGACCCGGATCGGGGTGAAGCCGGCCCGCACGGCGAGGCTGCCGTCGTGACCGTGGCTGAGGAGGACGAACTTCTCGACTTCATCCCCTTGAGCGATCACCAGCGGGTCACGGTTCAGCTTGGCGAGAACCCAAATCCGGCTCCCGCCCCGCAAGCTGCCCGCAGTGTGCAGCGCCGCCTCTTTGGCGTCGAGGAACGGCTGGAACCAGCCGAAGGCGTCCCGGTTCTGCAAGGGAGCATAGCGAGGGCCGACGACGCCCAGCACCTTGCTGTCTGACGTTCGCCGCACGGCCCGGTGAGTGACCTTGGCCTGGGTGTCGGCGGTGATGAGGGGGACCAAATCCACGGACCAATCCAGGCCCGCCTTCTTGCTGGCCGACTGCCAGTCGTAGAGGTCGGCTTCTTCCAGGGCGGTGCCGAGGCCGTGCCACGGAAGCTGCCCGAAGTAGGCCATCGTTTCGATTTCGTGAGCCATTTGACGTTCTCCTGATGCTTTACCGCAAGTTCGGTCGTACCTGCTCGCCAGGGTACAAAGGCTTAAAGCTACGATCCCGCCTTGCTGGGAGATGTCTCCGATCTCGGCGGATCGTTCAGATGACGTACTCCGGTGTCGCCGTTTCATCATGGTCAGCGAACTCGGCAACCACCTGCACACCTTCGGGCAGTTCCAGGTAATCCTTGAGCCATGCGCCCTCGCCCTCGACCAGCACGGTGTCGCCGACCTTCAACTCTTCACCGATGACCTCCGACAACGCCTCGCTGCCGATCAGCCCGCCGATGCTTTCGATCTCGTGGCCGTTCTCGCCAGTCAATCGAAACCAGTAGCAGTTGCCGTCCGCCCAATCGTTGAAACTTTCAAGAAAACCACGGGCATCCTCGGCTCGGTCTTCCAACGTCTTGGCCCCGATGTCGCTGGGCTTGCCGGTCCAAATCAGGAGGCCGGCGAGGTAGGCCGTGTCCCAGGGGCATTGCGTGCCTTCGCCGATCAGGGACCATGCGCCTTGGCCGTGTTCGTGGTAGGAGAGCCAAAACGCCAGACCGACGTGCAGCTTCTTCTTGAGGCCGATGGTCGCTGCTGTGACCTCCTTCGTGCGGCTGTCGAACGATCTCACATACTTCTCCGGGTCTTCGTAGGTGGCGTGCTTCCTGCCGAACGACACCAGCCGCCAGCCGTCGTAGCCGCCATCTGGAACGTCGGTGTCGTAGTCGTAATTGATCTCCAGCCTCAAATTCCGACTCATGTTGCACCCCTCGTTGTGTTCGTTGCTCGCCTCGCTGGGGTACAAAGGTCTGAAGCCCTGGAGCCGGGCGACAACCTCGACGCCGCCGTGTTCAGAGCGTCACTGGTCGGCAGGTTCGATGATGTCTACGACCTTCGCCGTGAGCCATTCGCTAAGTTCAGGAACTTACGCCGCCGCCGCTTCCGACTTCGTGTACTGTTCCAGGGCGCTGGTCATCTGCTCGTCCGTGATCTTCCCGGACAGAAAGTGCAGCAAAGCCTCGGACAGTTTCCGAACGGCCTCGGACTCGGCGGGGCCGCTCAGTTCCTCGAAGAAGGTGCGGACCTCCTTGATGCTGCGACTCTTGCCGCCGCCCGCCTCGATCTTCCTGTCCCGGACCCGCTTGCGGACGGTTTCGGCGACCACCTTGCCCGTCTGCGGGTTGGTCGCCTCGGCAACGGCCTCCTTCTGCTCCTGGGCGGGCAAGGCGGCCAGGTCCAGCGCCGCCGCCAGCGGAATGCTGCCTTGGGCAACGCCCTGCTGAATCTCGGTCGGCAGAACAAGGGTCTTGCGAAGCTGACTGATGTAGGCCACCGATTTCTTGTAGAAATCGGCGATCTTGGCCTCGGACCAGCCGTACTGTTCCCGGAGCCGCCGCTGGTTGTGGGCGTCGTCGATGGGCGTGGTCGCCGCCCGTTCGATGTTCTCAACCAGGTTGCGGACGAACGCCTCTTCCGGGTTCAGGTCCATGACCTTGCATTGCAGCTTGACCGGGGCGGCGGGCTGCAACACGGTGTTGATGTACTTGACGGCGGTGTAGCGCCCGTAGCCCGCCACCAGTTGAACCTTGTGGTCCTCGATGCGCCGGACCACGACCGGCTCAAGCTGGCCGTACTCCTAGATGGAGCGGGCCAGGGACTCGATCTCCTCCTGGGAGTGAGGCTCCTTGCGACCGTTCTCGCCCGGAATCACGACGATGTTCTCCGGGAAGATGGAGAACAAGTCCTGACGGCCCGTTTCACCAGCGTTCAACTTCATCGCCATTGCTCGATCCTCCGTATGGGTTCGTTCGCCTCGCCAGGTGAACCGGCTAACTCGGTCCCGGTTCGGAGAGCGCCTTGGTGCCCCACAGGGTACAAACCTCTAACCTCAACCCGCCCCGTCCTGGCCTTGCTCGGAAAGGCCGGAAGCATATTCTCTCGCCGCCTCAAGTAACTCCTCCAGTGGCACGATAAGACGGTCGCCTCTTGTACGCTGCGAAAGGCAAGAGCCGCCGTGTTCAGAGCGTCACCTGGTCGGCAGGTTCGATGATTTCCACGCCCTTCGCCGTGAGCCATTCGTTGACAGGCTGCCACTCGTCCGCCGCTCCCGGCTGGTCGTCAACGTAGCGGCGGTCCAACTCCGTCCACTCTGTCAGCAGCGCTTGGAGGTTTTCGGGCGGGTTGCGAAGGATGTACGGCGAGTCGTCTTCATCGCCGTACACCCAAAACAGGACGAATTTCTCGGACTCGGCCATGTCATTTCTCCTCATGAGGTTGTCCGTGTTACCGCCGCTCACGCCGGATGTACGCATTCACGCCGACGATAACGGGTTGCCCGTTGACCTGGGCTGCCGTTTCCTGATTGCCATGACTGCTCGCCACAACGAGCGTTTTGCCGGTGGCGGACAGAACCGGAGTCGGGTTGAGCGGCAGACGAATCACCAATTCGTTGCCCTCGATCACCGCTTGTACACGAGACTGCGCCATGTTCAGTGC